>Ga0209777_10006145_pt1 | contig 13592 bp, 14 predicted proteins | sample FrelakmetHBP12HB_FD_187147 | JGI IMG/M metagenome (GOLD analysis project Ga0209777, IMG submission 187147) | Freshwater lake sediment microbial communities from the University of Notre Dame, USA, for methane emissions studies -HBP12 HB (SPAdes)... | ecosystem: Environmental > Aquatic >...
ATAATCCCAAATACGAAAGCCAAAACAGTTACTATTTTGGTAATGTTGTTCTTTCTCATTTTTTTCCCCTTATAAACTTTTTATGTTCCACCGACATTTCCCACCCGCCGTGCCAGCGCACCGTCGCAGCAGGTTTGCCCGTTTCCAACGCCTCATTGTATGCCAACAATACCACGATGTAACCTTACAATGCCTTGATGTAAAGCCGCAATGCCATGACAATATCAAAATCTTCCAGCAATTGCATCGGGAAAATCTGGAAAATTTCCAATAAAACCCAGATTTTCTGCATTTATTACTTGACATTACGGGACGGGAGGGGGTAGAATCTACAAAGTTGAGTAAGTCCGTTATCCGGGCTTGCAAGGAAGAAGCAAGTGAGAGTGATGAGAAGAAGGAAAGAGAGCGTTGGTTCTGTACTCATAGTCAGGATAAGTATCCCCCTTTTATTTTCCTCAATATCTTAAGCCCTCACTGCTTAAAATCTATTTTGTTAAATTAACATTTTTGGAGGAAAAGAGATGAGAAAATTAGTAATGGTTTTGGTTGTTTTGGGTTTAGTGAATGTTGCTTCAGCAGACATAGTCAATATACGTGGTATCGACATTGACTTTGTGACCATCGGAAATGCGGGCAACGCTGGGGATACGGGTGGTACTCCCGGCTATGGTGCGGTCGGCTATAATTACCGTATCGGCAAATATGAAATTACTAATGCTCAGTGGAATACCTTTAAAGGAATCACCGGTGGCGACCAGTTACCGGTCAATATGGTAAGCTGGTACGAGTCTTCTCAGTTCTGCAACTGGCTGACCAGCGGCGACAAGTATTCAGGCGCATACAATTTCGACCAGAGCGGTAATTTTCTTGGCATTAACCGTGAAACGGCACAAGCAACCTACGGCACGATTTATGTCCTGCCGACTGAAGATGAATGGTACAAGGCGGCATATTACAAACCCGACGGCAGCGGCTACTCCCTTTATGCCAATGGCCAAAATACGATTCCCCCTGCTGACAATGGCTGGAATTATGCTGGCGGTACGTACGGCGACCCTTGGAATGTTGCTACCGGTACACAAGAGCAGAACGGAACTTTTGATATGATGGGCAATGTCTGGGAATGGAACGAAACTCTTCTTTTTGAGGTCGGTTCCTTGTATCGTGCCGTTCGCGGTGGGTGCTACCTCAACCCCGATGGCCTCCTCGCGTCGTCCGGCCGGGGCAGCTACTACCCGAACGACGAGGGCAGCAACTGGATCGGGTTCCGTGTCGCCTCCGTCCCTGAACCAGCGACGCTTTTGCTGCTTGGCCTTGGCGCACTTGGATTGCTTCGCAGAAAACGCAGTAAAGCATAAGGAAAGACTAAGTGCGAAGTTAGAAGTACGAAGTAAAGTAGTAATTTGAAGTTAAAGGGCTGTGTTCAAAAAACACAGCCCTTTTTTTATTATTTCATTTTCATAAAACCACCATCCGCCGCAATCCATTTATCATTTTTCAGTTTCTTGACGCGGCGAAGACTATTGGCGAAGCCGGTTCCTTGTTCATATTATTTCCCACCCAATTTTTTACCGGTTTTAGGCGGCAAATAATTCTCCCCGGAAACGACGCGTTTCCCTGTTTTTTCTTCCAGTTCCAGCCTGGCTTTTTTGGCAATACCTCCGCCTTTTTTGCCTGCCGCTTCATTTTCGGGCAATCCTCTGGCTTCAGTGCTTTCGGCAATCTGACGGGTTGAAAGTTCCGCAAGTGCGGTAAATATCAGCTCCGCCTCACTCATGTGGTCGCGCAAATTCTGCGTTTTTAAGCCCTTGAGGACCTTATGTTCTTTTACGGAAACATCGGCCCACTCCTGATGAATGATATTGGTAAGAATGGCAAACTCTTCGTCTTTTGTGACGTCGTGGTCTTTCCAGTAGTCGGTGAGCTTATTGCGGGTTTCCTGCCCCATCATTCTCTGCTGTATCCATTTTTGGCTGCGTCCGTGCTTTTGCCAGTTTTCCCGTGCTCTATCGAGCGCCCTTGCCGGGTCTGCCATTTCCTGCATTCGCTCATAACCGACTTTTGCCAGCCATAGTTTTATCGGCTCAGCCTTTGGGCTTGGAACCGATTGAATCAGCCGCAACAGGGTTTCGGGATTGGCGGCATCAGTAACCCGCATTTTGCCGTCTTCAGCAACCATTTTCAACTGGTGACAATTTGTCACCGTTTCACTTCCTTCATTTTTTAGCCGTTCTTTTAGCTTGTTCCAATACTTTCTGGCGGTTTGATAGTCAGGCTGCTGTATCAAAACCTGTATAATATCCACCACCGAAAAAAACCAGGTTTCCGTTGCTTCATCGTACAGACGACGGATTTTGTAATCTTCAAAAATGGCTAAATTGTTCTTCATAACAAATCCCTAATAGTATTCAGGCTGCATATATTACCTCATTGTCGGCAAGGATTGCCTTTTTGCGAAATGGGTTTCTCAATGAATCTTTTTCGACTAAATCCACCTTTCGTCCCAAAATAGCCTTCAACTCGTCAATCATATCCACAAAATCGAACAGCCCCCACCCGGCATCGTCCCGGAAGCTGACCAGAACATCGATATCACTATCGGGCCTGAAAGCTTCGGACAAAACAGAGCCGAATAGTGCCATCTCCGAAATCTTCCATTTAAGACAAAAAGCCTCTATTTTTTTCTTCGGTAATACGATTCCAATGTGCCTCATATACACTCTTTTCACTTCATAATTTACTTTAAAATAACAAAACCAGACTCGCTGTATTGATGAGATGGTTTTTGCCGATTTTTTTATGCCCGCCGTTCAGGCGCCCTTCTTTTCAATCTGTTGATATGCCACCTCTGCTATATTGGCCTGCTTGCTCGCATGTTCGATAGTCATGTTCACCAGGTTGTCGTCCGCGTCCAAATCAACGTATATATTTTCGTTTATCTCTTTGGTCTGCGCCACCTGATGGTCTGAAAACTCTACCAAAGCAGTATCCGTATCTGTAAAGTACTTGATCTTCATAACATTACTCCTGAAAGTTGCGGTCAAAGAATGCATTGTGCACAGTTACACCGTCCGAAAGCAGAATGACCCGCAAATATTTATTGATTTCTTTTACGTATATCCATTTTCGAATTCTGTCGTCTTTCTGAATTTCTGTTCTTATGGGGTTGTCTATGGCATTTTGAATCCATTCTTCTTTAATACACGAGCGGTCAGGCCGATTTCTCGTATAAAGAAAATATTGGGTAAATTTCATTTCTACTCCTTTGGCCCGACTTATGAATTATACAGTGCCGCATAATAACCTGAACACGGTTTATTATACATATAAACAATATTTTTACAAGTTACCATTCACAAAACCACCATCACCATATTACCGGCTGTCCTTCGTGTCCTTGCTTTTCTTTGTGGTGAAGTGTTTTGTTGCCTTTATGACGATTATTCGCATAACTGCCCCATTTGACTACGCTCAGGGCAAGCTTAAAATTAATAACGAGCCAGCCTTTTTGACCGCAGGTCTGCGGGGGACTTGTCATATATTTTTCTTTTACATCGTTATCAATTGGTTTGGGTCTGTTCTTGCAGCCATTGCATAGCGGTCTTTTCATCTTTCTCTATCGACACCTCTACCGCCCAACATCAGAGTTGACCGGGCGCGCCGATTAGCAACAACCTCGAAAGCAAAGAACAAGTTAAAGAGCACTCCGGTCCAACGATTGTTCGGCGCCCTATTAGAGGCGTTGGAACTCGCGCAAACTATTAGCTGTGAGAAACAGGTTCACTGCGAACCCGTCTTTTGCCTCGGCAGTTTGGAGAATGACGTTCCCGTCGGTCGTGTCCCATATAAATAATCCGGTACGTTGCTCCGCTGGCCTGCCAATCTGCTCATTGCAAAATGTCAACGCACCAAAGGCTGCCTCGTTAGCTTCGTCCTTGTTCCTGAGTTCGAGAAACGGGGCGATTTTGTAAAGCTTCCCCTGAACGGCACCCAACGTAAGATTCCATGGCCTACCGACAAACTCGACCTCCGGCGCATGGAAAATCCTTTCGCCAACGAACTGCTTGCCCATGACTTCGTATTCGTCCGGCGAAAACTCGCGGAGAGGAGGTTCCTCTCTCAACATCATGTCGAGCGTATAAGCGCCAATTGGGAAGCTATGTCTTGGTTTAGGTTTCTTTTTGAACCACACAGGCTCTCCTTTCAGTACGCCGAACTACTGTTTATATGGTTTCCAGATAAACCCGCATTCGGGTTTTGCTTTCAGATAACATGCTGCTTCTTTGCCTGAAAATCTCATTTTTTCGCCTAACTGCCTTAAAATAAACGACTTACCAGCCTTCTCGTGCTTCGTAGCGAACTACTTCGCAGAGTAGCATTTGCCCGTTTACAACGCCACGATGTAAAGCCGCAATGCCTCAATGTAACCTTAAAATGCCTTGATGTAAGACTGCAATTATTCGACAATCTCTGCTTTCTGCAATAAACCTATTCTTCCCTTTATCACTTTTTCAATTTCATCTATTGCTTTAGGTACTTTTTCAAGTAACTCATCAGCTTCGTTTTCTAATTTATCGTCAAAATTTCCAGACTCTAACATTTCGCCAACACTTCTGATATGCCCTCGACATTGATGGAGAAGGTCTTTGGTTATCTTACTTACATCATCATGATAGAAAGGACGATGATCTTCAAACAAGTTCTTAGCTTTGTTAAAAGCATCAAGCGCAATGTAGTACCTTTCCCTGTAAACATCACAAGACAATTTAACTTTTGGCATACGATTATCAATGGTCGGTGTAATAACTGCTGTTTTCCGAACATTAACAAGTGCTTTCCACAGTTCACCATAGAGCTGAAATTCTTTCTCAAACTGAAGCTTGTGTACAGTATTTTTCTTTCCAAGCTTATGCTTTTGAGCTTGTAGTAACAAATTAACTAATAAAGCAACTAATCCTCCAATACCACCTGTAACTATTAGCTTGAGTGCTTCTGAAACTATGACTGCTTGTTGTTCTGACATTGTCTATTACCTTAAATAACCATACTGCATTACAGCACCACCATCAAAACATCTGACTTGTGCAAATTAACGCCGTTATGATTTTTGATTTTTGCACTTTGATTTTTTATATTTCTTAATCCGGTATCTCTATTCAGATGATATTCTGCCCATCCACGTTATGCAAGCATTTTTTTCTGTCCGATTGTCCATGAGCTCTTCGAATCAATATCGGATGCGCTGCTTTTATATGGGGTAATAATTGTGAAGCTTCGCTTGTTTTATGCACAAAACTGGCGAACTTTTTTCAGGCCGGTACAAACATATCGGGAGAAGGTTCTCCTGTTTACGCGCATTTCTCTTGCTGCATCACCAATATCCTGGTCGTGTTTATATCGCAGAATAATGGCTTCAGCTTCATGATGGGATAGTTTCCCTTCGACCATCTGAAACACAACTTGAGTTTCTTCGGACTGTATGACAGTACTTTGTGGGTCCTGCTGTGTTGCACTGTACCTGCGGCATTGGGCGTACTTGTGAATTCGGTCCTGGTAAACTTTTGACTGGCGGACTGCATCAAGAACATCATTTTTAATGGCTATGTAAAGGTATCCGCGCACGTCCTTGATGTCCGGCGGGATAGGCTTATACACCAGGGACAAAAATAAGTCCTGGAAGATATCGTCCACCTTTGACGGGTCATTTAAATGGGAACGAATCATGGCGCGAATAATGCTGCCGTATTTGTCAAAAAGCTCAGCGGCTGATTTCAGCCTTTCCTGAAGTTCCGTGTCAGCTGCTCTGCTGAGCTTATTGGTCTTTTCCGTGTTTGGCATTTGAAGCCTTTTCCAAGAGCCGATAACTTAATGGCCGATAGCCGGCTAACAGTTTCAACATTTCCAAAACAAGGCTTCATAAACTTAGTGCATGAGGAACCAGACAAATAGTAAAAGAAAAGTAAATGTTTTGAGGGCTTCGGCAGCCTGTTTGATACCGACAAGCAGATGGTTCAGACTAAAAACCGAGCTGCTTTAGGAGCTGCTTTTTTTACTACAAATTTAATCATTTCTATGTTTTTTCTTGACAAAAATGAACAAATCTTGTTTAATATCATTAATTATGAAGCAAATTAATCGCAAAAATACCGGTTATTGGCGGTGGCCTGGTGGATAAATATCCGGCAGGTAAGCGATAATTTGCTGAAAAATCCTTAAATTTGTTAAAAAACGCAGCCTGTTGGAAAAGCAGGCTGCGTTTTTTATTTGTATTTGTAGCGATTGCCGTATAAACATTACAATTTAAGGTTCCGATTATGGAAGATTATAAACAGATAATACTCGGTGCCGAACCCGGCCAGCTCGTGCCCATCGTAAAACAAATCGAGATGGATGAGCCAGCAGCCTTTTTCGCCAAGCTAAGTGACTACGGCAGGGCCAAAAACTGCTGCTTGTTCGAATCGCGGGAATATCTGGCCGGCAGCAGCGCTTTAAGTTTCGGCACGGCCCGGCCGGCACTTTATCTTACCGGCACCGGTGCCGAATTTACTATCAAAGCTCTGAGCAGGACCGGCAGACGCATGATTGGGTATTTGGCCTCCGACAAGCAGAGATTTGCTTTCTGCGAATCGGTCGACTTTGGGCCCGACGCAATTTGCGGCCGCATTAAGCAGGTTAATAAAACCGTTGACGAGCAGACGCGGCTTCAGAGCACTAATCAGATGGATGTTCTGCGGGCGGTAGCATTTGACTTCAGGCTCGCCAGCAAACCGTTTCGCGTAACCTGCGGACTGCTCGGGGCTATAAGCTATGATTTTATAGACCAGTTTGAAAAACTTCCGCCCAGTAAAAACGACCTCTTGGGCAATCCTGATTACGAGCTTTATTTCGCTGACAATATCTTTCTGATGGACCACGAACACGGCACAGGCTATGTGATTGTCAATTGTGTTGTAACCGATGAAGACCGCGAGGCAGCAATTGCTGATGCGCAAGGATGTTTTGACTACTACTTTAACATAGCACGATTCGACAGTCCTAAACCGAGAAAATATACATCCTCCATTCCACCGGCTGCAACCGACACCAACCAGGCTGAATATGAAGAAATGGTCAGCTCTGCCAAACGGCATATTATCGACGGAGATATTTTTCAGGTAGTTTTGAGCAGGACAATAATGGAACCTTGCGCGGACGAGCCGCTGGATGTTTATAAACGGCTGAGGCAATTAAATCCCTCGCCATATATGTTTTACCTCAATACTCCTAATACGATATTGTTAGGTTCCAGCCCGGAATTAAATTTACGGGTCAGCGGAGGCAATACCCGCAACGTGGAAATCAGGCCGATAGCTGGTACAAAACCCAGGGGCAGGATGGGAGGCAAAATTGACGCCGATACCGATTTTCGATACGAGGCTGAGTTGAAGCTTGATCGAAAAGAGCTGGCTGAGCACATAATGCTGGTTGATTTAGCCAGAAATGATATTGCCAGGGTTGCCGGGCCGGGCAGCAGAATAGTTACGGAGTTACTGACAGCCGAAAAGTACGAATCGGTTCAGCATCTGGTAAGTAATGTTAAAGGCACGCTCGGGACCAATCTCGATGCGTTGAGCGCGTACCTTGCCACGATGAATATGGGAACTTTAACGGGAGCTCCGAAGATAGAGGCGATGAAAATAATCCGCCGGCTTGAAAAGACTAAACGAGGTTATTATGGCGGGGCGGTTATGTACCTGACCGTGGACGGCCAATTCGACAGCTGTATTACCATAAGAAGTCTGCAGGTTAAGGACCACACAGCTTATATTCGCGTGGGTGCCGGTATCGTGCATGACAGCGTCCCAAAAACTGAATTTGAAGAAACCGAACACAAGGCAAACTCCTGTTTGCGCGCAATTCGGGGAACATAATTGTAAGGTCGAAATCCCATGGGAGAAGAAACGAAAAAAGTTTTGTTTATCGATAACTTCGATTCATTCACATACAATCTTGTGGATGATTTCTGCAAGCGCAATTGTCTCGCCAAGGTTTATCGTGCCGATACCGAGCTTGAAAAGCTCAAGGCAGTAGCTGATGAATTTAAGCCCGACCTGCTGGTTATTTCGCCGGGACCGGGTACGCCGGACACTGCAGGTGTGTCGCTTTCAGCAATAGATTATTTCAAAGACAAACTGCCTGTCTTCGGCGTGTGCCTGGGACATCAGGCAATTGCACAGTACTTCGGCGGCAAAGTGGGTCATGCCCCTGAGCCGATGCACGGCAAACCCTCAAGGGTGACACACAATCAAAAAGGTATATTTGCGGGAGTCGAAAATCCACTGCAGGCAGGTCGGTATCATAGTCTGTGTGTGTTAAAGATGCCCGACTGTCTGGAAAAAACCGCGGAGTTCGAAGGGATTATCATGGGGCTTCAACACAGGGAGCTGCCCATATTCGGCGTGCAGTTTCATCCGGAAAGTATCCTGACCCCCGCGGGCGGTAAGATAATCGAGAATGTTTTGTCAATCGCAGCAGCACAAAGAAGATAAGAAACGAAAAATGGCAGCAATAACCGAATACATTGAGCCGTTGCTACGAGGGAAAAGCCTGAGCCTTGAACAGTCGACCGAGCTTCTGGATATTATTTTCGAAGGTCAGGTAGCCGATGTCCAGATTGCGGCATTTCTAACAGCAATGCGGGCCAAAGGCGAAACGGCGCCGGAGCTGGCGGGACTGGCTAAATCGTTGCGAAAACACGCTGTTGCTGTCAAGGTCGACGTCGACAATCTGGTCGACACGTGCGGGACAGGCGGAGCGGCAGTAAAAACCTTTAATATTTCAACTGCTGCTGCACTGGTGGCGGCAGGCGCGGGAGTTTATGTTGCCAAGCACGGAAATCGCGGCATAACCAGCAATTGCGGCTCGGCAGATGTCCTTGCGGAATTAGGAGTTAAAATAGATGCTTCCGCTGAGGTTGTGACAGAGTGTATAAAGCAGGCGCACATCGGTTTTATGTTCGCCCCTATGTTCCATCCGGCAATGAAATATGTTCAGCCGATAAGAAAGAGCCTCGGATTCAGAACGGTTTTTAACATCCTTGGGCCTTTGGCTAATCCTGCCAATGCACAGGCCCAGGTGCTGGGTGTAGCCGATGAAAGACTGATGGAGCAGATAGTCGAGGCACTTAAACTGTTAGGCCTGCGCTATGCGATGGTGGTTCACAGTAACGGCCTGGATGAAATAAACACAGCAGCAGTTACAAAAATAGCCGAGTTGAAAGATGGTACTATTACAAACAGACGATTGAATCCGAAGGATTTTGGTATTGCACTATCTGATGTGGAAAAGATGAAGGTTGCTGATATCAAAGCAGGTGCCGTGGTTGTAAGGGACATACTGAGCGGTAAAGAAACAGGGCCGCGTAAAGATATTGTTATTTTAAATGCCGCGGCTGCGATAATTGCCGGAAGTCTGGCTGATGATTTTGAATCGGCAATTGAAATGGCAGATATATCAATCAGCAGCGGCAGGGCCTTAGCCTGTCTGGGAAAGCTGATTGAAGTCTCAAACGGTTAGGAACAGTTAATATGCTGATAGTGAAAGTTAAAATTTGCGGCATTACCAGCTACCAGGACGCTGCGGCAGCGGCAGATATGGGTGCGGATTTACTGGGATTTAATTTTTACCCAAAAAGTCCAAGATATATAGCACCGGAAAAAGCGTTACAGATAATAAACAAACTGCCAAGCTTTACAGATATTGCCGGGGTGTTTGTGAATGCCTCATTTGAGCAAATCCGCAAAACAATGGAGCTGTGCCAATTAAACTGGGTACAATTACACGGTGACGAGGACCCGCAGTTCTGCCAATCTTTTCTTTCACTTAACGTAAAAACTATGAAGGCGATACGGGTTAAAGACCATGCCGACATTCAGCGAGCGGAGAATTATTTCACAGACGCTATTTTGTTGGATGCTTTCGACCCTGAGAAATATGGTGGTACCGGAATAACATTCGACTGGAACATCGTGGGACATATTAACAAGCGTGTTTTCCTGGCCGGCGGTATAAATCCTGACAATGTGGTATCGGCAGTTGAGCTGGGAGTTTACGGCATTGATGTCTGCAGCGGCATCGAATCGGAGCCTGGTAAAAAAGACCATAAGAAAATGAAAAAACTATTTGAAAATATACAGCATTTGAGAGCTTAGGAAAAAAGGAAAAATGCATTATGAAATATAAAGGCAGATTCGGAGACTATGGCGGTTTTTATGTGCCGGAGGTTCTGATACCAGTCCTGGAAGAGCTGGAGCAGGCGTTTTACCGCTTTTATGAAGATGAACAATTTGTAGCCGAGCTGGCACAGCTTTTAAAGGATTATGCCGGCAGGCCCAGTCCTCTCTATTATGCAAAAAGATTCAGCGAGCATGTCGGCTTTAAAGTTTATCTGAAGCGCGAAGACCTTCTGCACGGCGGAGCACACAAGGTCAACAACACGCTCGGACAGGGTCTTTTAGCGAAGTATATGGGCAAAACTAAGCTCATCGCCGAAACCGGTGCCGGCCAACATGGCCTTGCTACCGCGATGATTGGAGCCTTGTTCGGCATGGAAACAAAAATCTTTATGGGCGTAACTGATATTGAGCGACAAAGCGTTAATGTCCATAAAATGAAGCTGTGCGGTGCAGAAGTAATAGGCGTGGAGGGGGGAACGGGAACTCTGAAAGATGCTATTAATGATGCCCTGCGGTATTGGACAGCCCATGTTAACGATACATTTTACCTTTTCGGTTCGGCCTGCGGCCCGCATCCATATCCTACGATGGTAAAACATTTCCAAAGCTGCATCGGCAAAGAAGCAAGACAGCAGTGTCTTGAACAAGTCGGCAGATTACCGGATATGGTTGTCGCATGTGTCGGCGGGGGCAGCAATGCGATAGGCATCTTTTCGGGCTTCATCGACGACAAGCTCGTCAGGCTGGTCGGCGTCGAGGCAGGAGGCAAAGGCATAAAAAGCGGCAGGCATGCTGCGACTATTGTGGCGGGTCGAGTAGGTATCCTGCATGGAGCCAAGGTTTATCTCCTGCAGGATAGAGAAGGACAGGTTTTGGAAACGGAATCGGTAAGTGCCGGCCTCGATTACCCGGCTGTCGGGCCGGAACACTGCTTCTTAAAAGATAGCGGCAGGGCCGAATACGTCGCGGCAGAAGATGAAAACGTGCTCGATGCTTTCGGGCTGCTGAGTAAAACTGAGGGGATACTGCCTGCGCTGGAAAGTTCACATGCTTTGGCTTATCTTTGCAGCCTGAAAGACAAATTGAATAATAGTACAATAGTGGTGGTGAACCTTTCCGGCCGAGGCGATAAAGATGTTGGAATTGTGGAGAAACACCGGCCGCTCAAATATTGATAAATGATTAAGGTTTGGAATCGATGAAAACATACAAAGAAGTTTTTTCACAGTTGGATAGGGCTGCATTAATACCTTTCTTCGTAATCGGCGACCCGGACTTTGATACGAGCCTCGAAATTGTAAAAACCGCTATCGATGCGGGAGCGGATATTCTGGAATTGGGAATACCATTCTCTGACCCGATTGCTGACGGACCGACAATACAAAAAGCTGATATTCGCGCAATGAACAGCGGGATGAATATGCAGAAGGCATTGGAATTTATCCGGCGGATTAAGGATTACAGGGATATTCCAATCGGCCTGTTGATGTATTACAACCCTATTTATCAGTACGGCACGGAAAAATTTTTCAAAGATTGCCGCCGGGCGGGCGTTAACAGTGTTTTAGTTGCTGATTTGAGTATCGATGACGCGGATGAAATTGTCTTTCCTGCACGGTCAGCAGGCCTTGATACTGTTTTTATGGTTACGCCGGTTACCGAGATGGAAAGAATGAAGCTGATTGCTTCCAAAACAACCGGCTTTATTTACACTGTCTCGGTTTTAGGGGTTACCGGCACGAGAGAAAATCTCTCCGGTGCGGTTGAAGAGCTCATCGGTAGGTTGAAAAAACTCACAAAAGTTCCTGTTTGCGTTGGTTTTGGTATCAGCAGAGCAGAGCACGCCGCCGCAGTAGCTTCAGCAGGAGCTGACGGAGTAATAATCGGCTCAAAAATAGTGAAATTAATCGAGGAAAATTTAGATAACAAAGAAAAAATGTTAGCCGAAATTTCGGCATTTTTAAGCGATGTTAAACGCGCGATTGAAAAACAAAGCGGTTAAAGAACGTTCTGATTTTCATCAAGAGTGAATGATTTTGATGTTAATTTTCATTCTTCTTGAATCCCGCCTGGTATTAAGCCTGGCCTGACGATAAGCTAAATTTCCCTTGACAAAGTGCTGATAGTTAACTATTTAGAAAGTTTTAAAATTAATTTGGACAGCAATTAGTAATTGTGAATAGAAACAGGCCGTAAGTCATAAGTATGAGTCAAAAGTGCTCTTGTGCACTTCTGTGCCGGTACATTTGGCTATGTTGCGGTCAAAATTTGGGAGATTTTTTAATGCTACCAACAAAGAAAACCAGTAAAAGCAGAACACACACCCGACGGAGTCATCATCGGCTAAAAGCCTCGAACTACTCGGTCTGCAAACGATGCGACCATGCCAAATTACCGCATGCAGCGTGCGAAAACTGCGGATATGTCAATCCGAAGTTAACTTTGAAGCTCGGCAAAGAAGAAGGCAGCTAAAAGATGCGAATCGCAATTGACATAATGGGTGGCGACAACGCACCGGATGAAATTATCTCGGGTGCATTGGAGTCGATTGAGCTGCTCGACGAAACTGATGAGCTGATACTCGTCGGCCCAAAGGATGTTGCAGAAGCGAGATTGGCATCTTTGAAATCCCGCAGAAACATGGTTCAGGTAGTCGATGCCCCGGAAGTAATCGGTATGGATGAAGCCCCGATAGAGAGTCTGCGAAGAAAGGTCAAAAGTTCAATCGCGGTTATGGCCAAGCTTGCCAAACGTGACCAGGCAGATGCGGTGATTTCAGCAGGAAATACAGGGGCCTGTGTCGCGGCTTTTCAGATGAGGATGAGAAATCTCCCTGGTGTTAATCGGCCGGGGATAGCCGTGGTATTTCCTACTTTCGAAGGACCCGTCACGATATGCGACGTGGGTGCAAATATCGCCTGCAAGCCGATTAACATCTATCAATATGGTGTTATGGCCTGTATTTACTCGAAACATCTGCTCGGTATTGAAAATCCCAGAATCGGGCTTATGAGCATAGGTACTGAAGATGCAAAGGGAAATGAAATCGTTAAAAAAGCTCGCGAATTCATAAAAGCCGACCAGGACATGCGTTTTGTCGGGAATATTGAGGGCAGAGACATCTTCAGGGGGGTTTGCGACGTTGTGGTCTGCGACGGTTTCGTAGGCAATGTCATGTTGAAGCTGACCGAAGGCCTTGTCGACGGTTTGTTCAAAGCTATAAAACATGAGCTCATGGCGGAAAAATTGATACTGGCTATGAAGTTTAAGCCTGTGATGACAAGAATTTATACTAAATATGATTATAACGAATATGGCGGGGCACCTTTGTTGGGTGTCAACGGCACCGCGATGATATGTCACGGCTCAAGCGTAAGC
>Ga0209777_10006147_pt1 | contig 13592 bp, 9 predicted proteins | sample FrelakmetHBP12HB_FD_187147 | JGI IMG/M metagenome (GOLD analysis project Ga0209777, IMG submission 187147) | Freshwater lake sediment microbial communities from the University of Notre Dame, USA, for methane emissions studies -HBP12 HB (SPAdes)... | ecosystem: Environmental > Aquatic >...
CCGCAGAATACCCCGTCCTGTGGACGGGGATGAATGCGGTGCGGGGGGAAGGGGGATGCAATCCCCCTCATCCAGTTTTTTAAGATGCCCCGCCCTGTGGGCGGGGTAATTCACTATAAAAGAGGTTTTGCATATCATAGTCTCGAACAATTTAAAGAAGCCATCCCCGATTATTTAAAGGCTATTGAGTTAAATCCAAAGCATCCATATTCCTATTCTAATTTGGGAGCATGTTACGAAGAAGAAAAAGACTTGGATAAGTCATTAAAGTACTTAAATAAATCCATCGAATTAAATCCAAAATCATCATATTCCTTTTTCCACAGAGGTAATATCCATTACGAGAAGGATCTATTAGATTTGGCAATGGCTGATTATGAAACAGCAATGAAATTGAATTCTAAACAATCCGGACCGAATACTGCAATTGCAGCGATCCATATGAAAAATGGAGATTATGAAAAGGCTAAAAAGTATTTTTTACAAGAAATAGAAATCAAATCCTCTATAACACGCAAGCTAAACTTAGCAGAAGCATACATTTGTCTTAAAGAATATAATGATGCAATAAAATTGGCTAAAGAAGCCGCTGCAGATTCAATTAATTCACGTGATAAAATATTTGCACAATATAGTTTGGTAACAGCATTAATCTTAGATGGTCAGGATTATAAAGAGGATATGACACTATTAATAACAATGATGAAAAAATATGATGATTTTAATATTGATCACTGGAGATTTGATGATTTATTAAAATTCTTAAAAGATCCATCTATAAAATCCAATAACGCTAATATGGTAAATAAAATAATTGCACTTCTTAAAAAAGAGATCAAACCGGACGATTTCTTTAAGCAATAACACGATAGTCAATTGTTAGTATCAAAGCAGTATCACCTGTTTTTAATTTGAAATATAATCATTAAGTTAGGAAGCGGGCTTTGGGTTCAATTCCCGTAGTCTAAAAACTACTTGACCATTTGGGTTAAAGTAAAAAAAATGGGCGCATTTTGGGCGCATAAATAGCTTAAATTGGCGTGATTTGACGAGAAACGAAAAAAAGTCTTTCGACGTAAATACCGAAAACCCTTAATTTCTTTGGTGGTGCTGACAGTCTACTGCGAACCAGTCTCTATACCAAATTCCCTGCTAACAGGGAAAAATACAGGGAATTTGCAGATATTTGGACACTTTTTCCGCCCATGAGTCTCGCAATGTCGCTTGTGCACTGGATTTGCTGCCAACTCAGGAAAAAACCATCACAAACAGAACAGGGAATAACAGGGAAAAAACAGAGAACTGACGGTGCACCCGATCGTTTAGACAGTTTTTAAACTAACCCACTCTCCCGATAATTTAGATATTATCTTAGCATGCGTTTTTTTTCAAAAAGAAAAACATAAAATGCTGCTACAAGATTATCAAGTTGAAATAAAGCATTAACTTCAATATACACGCCGACTGATTGTATCAAGGGGTAATAGACTTTTTATTGAAGTCGTTATTATCGACTGATGCGATTGTGTAGTAGCTTTCAATTGGTAATGCGTAGGAGTTATCAAAGAAAAAATAAAATACGTCGTTTATTGCTTTCACAAGTCCACAGTATTTGGCAGGTGTTAAAAATTGAGGATTACCATTTGTAATCTTGTTTTTTCTGCCGGACTGGTTTCTCCATCTTATTTAAGTTGATAGCCTTTCTCCCGAAATAATCTCAGACAGGCATTTGCGACAGCATCGTCATAAAGAAATCCCTTATTTTTTATGATTTCTTCAAGGGCTACATCGATACCCAAGGCTGGACGATAAGGATGGTGCGAAGATACAGAAAGTAGCGACGAAAGATTTTGGGAAGACTAAAGACAACATGACGGTGGGGAATCTTTTTTATTTGTCAATCTTTACTTCGGTCTATATTTCGTTAACAATTCAGTGATTATTTTCACTTTCTCTTGACATTTCAATACGGTGCGTATAGAAAAAAAGTCAATTGATTTTCCAATCACATTCGCAAAAAAAAGAAAAAATGGAGTTGTCCTATGAGATCATATGTTGTTATTTCCTCCATGGGACCGGATCGTCCCGGTCTGGCCAAAGAAATCGCTGAATTTTTTACCGCCCGGGGCATTAATATCGAACGGTCCCGCGGTTGTGTGCTTGGCAATGAATTCGGTATGATCATTCTCACATCGGGAAAGACTGACGACATCGAGCGTCTGATTAAAGATCTGGACAGCCTGCGCGAAAAAACAAAGCTGGAGATCTACGTTCGGAAAACCAAAGCGCCCAGCCATCGCGACGTGTTGCCGTCGATTCCCTACAAGCTCGTTGCCACGTCCATCGATCATCCGGGGATCATCCATCAAATCTGCAAATCACTCCAACTGCGGGGAGTCAACATTGAAGACATATCAACCAATGTGGATAATAATCCCTTTACAGGAGCTAATGTGTTCCATATGGCCTGCTACTTTTCTCTGCCACCGGCTGTTAAAATTATAGATCTTAAAAACGATTTTAACCGCATCAGTGATGAATATAATATTGATATCCGGTTCGACGCTGTAATCAGTAAGTAGCGCTATGAAGAAAACAAAACAACACAACCCGGAAAAAAACCTGCGGTCCATTGTTGACATTGCCTCAATGCTCGGATTGGTGGAGAATGATCTGGAATTATACGGCCGTTATAAGGCCAAAGTAAGGCTAGAAGTAATCCGGCGATTTTCACGCAGGAACCATTCATCTTTGATTCTTGTGTCGGCCATGACGCCGACCTCTGCCGGTGAAGGAAAGACCACCGTGTCCATCGGGCTTGCGCAGGCTCTAGCTAAAATCGGCAAGTCCACCATTGCGGCTTTAAGGGAACCATCTCTCGGGCCTGTTTTCGGCATAAAAGGCGGGGCCACCGGTGGTGGACTTTCCCGCGTTCATCCGGTCGATGACATTAATCTCCATTTCACAAACGACTTCCCAGCAGTAGAAAGTGCACACAATTTGCTTTCCGCCATCGTGGACAATTCCATTTTTCACGGCAATCCTCTAAATATCGATCCGCGTAAAATCACCTGGCGTAGGGTCATAGACATGAATGACCGCTCGCTTCGGGATATTGTCATTGGTCTGGGCGGTTCCACTAACGGAGTACCCCGAGAAACAGGATTTGATATTGTTCCCTCCAGTGAAATTATGGCAATTCTCTGCCTTTCGCGCTCCTATGAAGAATTGAAAGACAAGATACGCAAGATTCTAGTGAGCTATACTTATGACGACCATCCGGTGATTGCCGGCGACCTGAAAGTGGAAGGAGCGGTCACGGCACTCTTGAAATATGCGTTACTACCCAATCTTGTGCAGACCACCGAAGGCGTTCCGGCCATTATACACGGCGGTCCATTCGCCAACATTGCCCAGGGTACCAACAGTATTATGGGCACGGACCTGGCTCTTCGTCTGGCGGATTATGTGGTAACCGAAGCCGGATTTGGCTTTGATCTTGGTGCAGAGAAGTATTTCGACATCGTCGCGCCCTACGGCAATTTTAATCCCCGGATTGTTGTTTTGGTTGCCACTGTTCGTGCGTTGAAATATCACGCAGGCATTGCGCTAGAAGAACTGAACGATCCGAACCCCCATGCGGCCGTGATGGGAATGGCAAATCTGCGCAAGCACTATGAAAATATCGACAAATTCAACGTCCCCTGCATTGTTGCTTTAAACCGGTTTCCTTCAGACACGGATGAAGAAATAAAAGCGGTTGTGGAAGCTGCGGAAAACGAAGGGATGAACATCGCCCCGGCGGATATCTTTAGACTGGGAGGCGAGGGCGGTTTGGAGCTTGCAGAAAAGACAGTCCGGTTGATAGCCGAAGCCAAAGGAACATTTAAGCCGCTCTATGACTGGAAACTGCCGGTGGAAGATAAAATATTTAAAGTTGCGAGCGAAATCTACGGCGCTGTTTCCATTGATTACCAGCCGCAGGCTAGGCGCAATCTCGACATGATCAAAAAAATCGGCTACGATAAACTGCCGGTCTGTATTGCCAAAACCCAGCAATCGCTATCCGACAACCCGAGCCTTTTGGGTCTTCCCAGCAACTTTATCGTTACCGTTCGGGAAATTAAAATCGCTTCCGGCGCGGGCTTTTTGATTCCAATTACTGGAGAAATCCTCCGGATGCCCGGCCTTTCCAAAGTGCCCGCCGCCTACAATATTAATATTGATGATAACGGAAATATAACGGGAATTGTATAGCTTTTAAAATCGTTTTAAAATCTTGACAGCCTTTTTCCGTTTAATGTATCAGGCCTAAAAAAAGCTTTTGATAAGAACTTCCTTTTAGTGGTTTGCAATATAGGAAGTCCGGTCTTATATGTCAAGGAAATCTTGTGGCGTGAATTGTGTTTATTTCAGATTGAAACATACATGACAGTATTCTGTTACAAAGAGTGTAAAGTTGCGGCGATGCTTTGCGCTGTCCGCTTTAACCGGTAATTTGAGAAGGTGTATATTGAACGGGATTACTTTGTCCTTACAAAGCCGTTAGATTTCGAGGTGTAGAGAACCATATCGGCAACTTCGGTATGCCATGAATCCAAGAAGCGCTGCGATAGAAAAAACGCCCCCGGTCATAATCGCTACAAACAGGACGCCGGTGTTCGACAGAACGGTCCATGATTCGATGCAACCGACTCCGACAATCGATGCGTAAATCAAACACGGCAGAAAAAAATTCTGATCACTGACGGCGCTATCTGCCCTGTTTCCAAATAGGATGATCCTGTATGGGATGAAGATAATGATTGTCGTGAGGAGCCAGCCGAAATAGTTTTGCACGGGAATGCCATAGAAAACCGAACCCGCGGGCAGCGATTGTACTGCTGTCCATATCCAAGTGCCACGCTTGACCCAGAGCGGGTCAATGAGCACGTCGAGAGCGGTCATCGCCACGGAGTCGAGCACCGCGAAAAGCAAGGGCGTAGCCCAGCCCACATACCGGCCGCCGAAGGCGGCGTCAACCGTAACCGTTGAAACGTACATGAACATAAACCAAGACAGCGGCACGAGCCAAGGAACTGTGTCGAGTGCTTTTGGCCCGAGCACTGCCCCGTAATGGTATTCTCCGTAAATGAACCCTGTTTTAACTCCCATGTATTCCATGATAAAAGTGATCACAAAAGTCAGTACAGCCAGAACAACGATGCTTTTTCTTCCCGCGTATGTGTTGCCGTGAAGCAGAGCAAAGCAGGTGAATATCGCGCCCATAACTATGTTGTAATAAAACGGTGAGATCATGCCCGCCCCATCCCACGCGAGGTTCAGGTATACCGAGAGGAGCACTATGGCAAAAAGAACGTACATTGTTTTGTTATTTTTCACTTAGTTTCCCCTTCCTTTACGTTTTGATAAGATATTTCTTCCGTTAAGCAATTTCTTGACATTGACCAGACCTTCTTCCGCGGATTCCATGATCATAACGATTTTATCTTTATATATCTGGAAGTATATGAAGAAGTATATTGTGTGTCAACAAAAACTGACCACAATATGTGAGGTGTGATTTCGATGTTGTCATCGAGAGTGAATTGTGTTTAGTCGGGTGGTGCAGGGGAATTTCACCCCCACGCTCCCACGGATCCGTACGTGACAGTCTCCCGTCATACGGCTCTTATCATCCTACCCCCAAACTAAACTTGGCGGTTTTACCTTATCACCCGGCTCCTCCCATCTCTGGTTGACCAAACAATAAGACCGGATGATTCAACCCCTTCGCTCCATCCCCATTACAGGAACTTCAACACTACTGCGAGTTGATCCGCCCCCGTGCTCTGCATCGGTACTCTCATTCTTGTGGTTTCCTCCACTTGAATTTCTCCCTTAACATCGGAACGACAGGTTCCCACGTTCCACACAAGAGCCTGAATCAGGTTCGCGCTACCTTTATGCCGGATGCCGCCCGATCAGTAAACAGGTCCCCTCGGACTTATCCTGGAGTCCAGTAAGCCCCCCAGTTCTGACATCATCCTTTTCATTTCGACACCTCAGAGGTAGTTCGCTTGCGCTCGCCTCCCTGAAACTTACCTGACAGGGTCGTTGCCCTGCCTTTTCCTTAACGCTCACCACAATGGCTCTTTACCAATGCAGCTCAAGGTGGTTTGAAGCCAGTTCCTGCAAACCGGCTCAGGGGTCTACTCAAGCATTTTTATAATTTGCACTATTTAATAAATGCATTTATTTTATGGTTGTTAAATAGGCAAATAAATTATAAATTAACTCAATGAAAAACATGTTAGAAACAAAATAATTAATAAGGCTGTTTTCTGAGGAGAGATATTTGGAAAAAGTTCCTCTTTCCATAGCTATAATAACGAAGAATGAAGAAGAGAATATTCGATCCTGTCTGCAGAGTATTTCTTTTGCCAGCCAGATTGTTGTTGTTGACTCAGGCAGTTCTGATAAAACACTGGAAATTGCCGCTACATTTGGTTGTGAAATATATAGGGAAGAGTGGATGGGTTTCGGTCCGCAGAAACAATCAGCGATTGAAAAGTGTCGTCAGTCCTGGATATTAGTGCTTGATGCCGATGAGCGTATTCCTCCCGACACAGCGGACAGCATAAAAAAAATCGTAACAGACTCTAATATAAAAGAAGCAGGATTTAGCTTTCCCCGCAAGAATTATTTTCAAGGGCGATGGATCAAACATGCCGGTTGGTGGCCTGATCGAATTGTTCGTTTATTCCGCAAAGAAACAGGCCGAATGACCGCGGCAATTGTTCACGAATCCGTGGAAGTTCAGGGAATGGTCGGGGCATTGGATGCGGCCATTGATCATTATACGGAGAGCCGGTTGAGCAAAATCATTCAAAAAATTGATAAATATTCAACTCTAGGTGCACAATCCGCTTTTCGGGAAGGGAAGCGTTCTTCAACCGGCGGCGCTTTTATGCGCGCTTTTTTCACTTTTGTTCAGGATTATTTCTTTCGTCTGGGTATTCTGGACGGCATGCCCGGGTTAACGCTGGCTGTTACGGATTCAGTTAATAAATTTTTCAAATACTCGAAATTGAACGAACTTACAAAAATAAACCATGGCGGTAAATGATGAATGTTTGAACGCGATGGTGAACACTCGGCTAGTAGAATTGATATATCGGTCATTATTGTCAACTGGAATACAAAAGACCTCCTGAGAAACTGCCTGAATTCAGTATATCAAACAGTCCATAATCTGCTCTTTGAGATCATCGTTGTTGATAATGCCTCATCTGATGGCTCTATTGTTATGCTGGCGACGGAATTTCCTTTCGTTATCAGAATTGTCAATACAGAAAATAAAGGATTCGGCGCCGCTAATAATCAAGCCCTGGCAATAATGAAAGGCAAGTACGCCCTTTTGTTGAATACGGATACTGTATTAATGCCTGAAGCGGTAATCAAGTTATGGGATTTTTGTAAGGCAAATGACAAGGCAGCGATTGCGTGCGGACAGTTATTAAATGCCGATGGCACCAAACAAAATTCCATTGCATCATTTCCCGGTTTGCTTACGCTTGCCGCCAATACCTCGCTTCTAGAGTATCTGTTTCCCGGCTGGTATCCCAGTAAAAGATACGAACATGCGTCGCCTATTGAAGTTGATTCGGCGGTCGGCGCCTGCATGATGATCAGGAAAAAAGCTTTGGATGAAGTTGGCGCCTTTGACGAACGTTATTTTTTCTTTTTTGAAGAAACTGATTTGGCTTACATAATGCGCCTTAAGGGCTGGAAAATTTATCAGGTGCCGAATGCTCTTATCTATCATTTACAAGGACAAAGTATTGGAAACAATATAAGTTCACGAATTGAGTTTTACCGCTCACGGTATCAATTTTTAAGAAAATGGCGCGGGCCTCTTTATTGCTATTTTGCCAGCGGCATAATTTTTTTGCGGTTATTGGTTAACGGAATTTCCAGCTTTATTTTTGTAGCCTTGACTCTAGGTCTGAACAAAAAGATACGATATAAATTGGCCATGTATTCTAAATTAATCTATTGGCATTTTCAAAAAAAATAATTACCGGCAAAACAAAAGCAAGTGCACTAATCCATTGACAGCATAGCATGGTTTTAGTAATAATCAGCAGTCCCTTCGATAAGTTATATTCATTTAATTAATGTAACTGAGAGGGCGGAGCTGTAAGTAACGTATCTCCAGACAAAGAATAATGTTTAGCTTAAAATACATTGAACCCAGGAGGCAGATAAATTGATGGAAGAAGTTTATACTATTTTCAAGGGACTTCTTGATCCCCTTTTTATTGTGTTTGTTTTGCTCTTTATATCGTTCATTCTTTTCTTAATTAACTGCAAGAAAAAAAATGGCGCATTGATTTTATTGCTTTCTCTTGTTTTAATTTATGGCGCAAGCATTGCTCCCGTGGCCAATTACCTTTGCTACTATTTAGAAAAGGACTATATTAACAATCCGACTGTTGGAGATAAAAATATTGATGCTATCGTTGTATTGGGTTGCGGCACGAAAGACATCAATGCCTTAAAAAAAACTTTTAATACAGGAATAGAATCTCTCCGGTTGCTTCATGCTGTTGTGGTTTATAATAAAACCGGCGCAAAGTATTTTGTTTGTTCCGGCAAAGGATCTGATAAAACATCGCAAGCTGAAGTAATGGCAAGATTGGCGGAAAAATTGGGAGTTCCCAAAGAAAAAATCAGGATTGAGCCCAATGCAAAAAACACCGGAGAAAATGCCAGTGAGTTGAATAAAATGTTCGTCAATAAGAATATTAATATCGGTCTTGTCACTTCGGCTTTTCACATGGAGAGGAGCGAGCGGGAATTTAAAAAATATTTTAATAATGTAGTGCCGCTGCCCGCTCATTATTTATATTCATCGCCCACGGGAAATCCCGTTATCAGGCATATGCCGCAGTCAGAAGAGCTTTATAAAACGTCCGTCGCTTTAAAAGAAATTATTGCTCAATTATGGTACAGATTGAAATAATTATAAAGAAACGAAAAATTGGTTGTGAACAATGGTTAATGGGGCAAGGGGCTCAAAGTGTTTATTTCCGCTCAGTATAAAATAAATATTCCCATCAGGAAAATGTTAGTTATTCAATTAGGCGATATCGGTGATGTTGTCTGGGCAATTCCAGCGTTTTGGTCTCTGAAAGCCGCATTTCCGCAAGCCGGCCTTTCAGTGCTGGTGAGAAATCCCAACGGAGATCTGCTTTTAGACGATCCTCATGTAGATAAGATATTTCAAGTCGATCAGCAAAGTGTATTCAGAGGATTGCAGTTATTAAAAAATCTGCGCCGGGAAAAATTTGATTTGCTTTTTGACCTGCGCGCTGATGATCGCGGGGCTTTTATTTCTTTCGTAAGCGGCGCAAGAATGAGAGCAGCGCTGTACTATCACGGATTATTTTGGCGCAACAGGGCATTTACTCACCTTGTTGATCCGCCTCCCGTAAAAGAAAAAGTATTAGGAGCAGCCGAGCAATCTCTCAAAATTATTCGTGCATTCGCAATCAAAGAAACAACTTCCACTCCGCAAATATTTGTCGTCGAAAAATTGAAAGATAAAATATCTGCATTGTTAACCGAAGAAAAAGTCGAAACAAAACATGGTTGGGTCAGTATCAATCCTTTCTCGCGGTGGCCGTATAAGGAATGGAATATGGATAAGTGGCGGCAGCTTGCTTTTTTTATCTGGCAAAAATATAAAATGCCGACGATAATTATTGGTTCGGCAGCAGAGAAAAAGCGAGCCGATGCCCTAGTCGCCACAAGTTTTTCTCCAATATACAATATGGCCGGTAAAACCACTCTTCGGGAAATGGCGGCTCTTTTGCAAATGAGCCGCCTGCATATTGGAGTGGATAGCGCGGCGCCGCATATTGCCGCGGCAGTCGGCACTCCAACAATTACAATCTATGGACCCTCCGATTGGCGCGACTGGGCGCCGCCGGGAGATAAAAATAAAGTTGTTCTGCCGGATATGGATTGTTCTCCCTGTCATAAAAAGGGTTGTGATGGAAAGGGACGAAGCAAGTGTCTTGATAATTTACCTGTCGCTAAAGTACGGGATGCCATAGAAACGATGCTGAATAATTTGGTGTTTAAAAAATCTTGATTAGGCTTTTCAAAATACCTTTATCCGCATATTTACAGGGATAGAGATTACCACACATAATAAAGGGGTAGGTTTAATGGAAAGGCGCACTTTCAAAAGGTTATCAATTGTTGTGCCGGTTTACAACGAAAGTCGATATCTCGAAACTGTCATCAGCAAAGTGATTGCACAACCACTTCCTGGCGGTATCGAACGAGAATTGATTCTGGTTAACGACGCTTCGCAAGATGCTACCTGGGATATCATGCGGTCATTACCGGATAAATTTCCGTCAATTCGGTTTCAATTAGTTAATAAGACGGTAAATGAAGGCAAGGGCGCTGCTCTAAGGGACGGATTTGCCAAGATCACAGGAGATATTGTGATTATCCAGGATGCCGATTTAGAGTACGATCCAGCCGATTATCCGAAGCTCTTGCAGCCTATTCTAGACGATAAAGCCGATGTTGTTTACGGCAGCCGCTTTATTGGCGAACCGCATCGCGTGATGTATTTCTGGCATCAAGTCGCCAATAACGTGCTAAATCTTTTCTCCAACATGCTGACTAATTTGAATCTTACAGATATGGAAGTATGTTATAAAGTTTTTGTGCGCGAGGTTATCGATCAAATTAAAATCAAAAGCCCACGGTTCGGGGTCGAACCGGAAATAACAGCCAAGATTGCCCGCATGCGTCTCAACGGCAAGCGGGTGCGTGTTTATGAAACTGGTATTTCTTATGCCGGACGAACCTATGAGGAAGGCAAGAAAATTGGCTGGAAAGATGCGGTATCGGCCATCATCCAGATTATCCGTTTCCGGTTTATGGATTAAATTTTTATGAAGTCCTTATAGTTTTTTAAACAAGTCTATTTGCGTTATTACTAAAGTAACAATATCATTCAGTATCCGCTCGCTATCAAATTCAAGGTTATGCGGTCTTCTTACATATATTTTTAATACCGTTTGTTTTCCTGTCTAAAATTAAAAAATCATACCAAATTTTATATCTGAATAATTTCGGTTTGTATACCGGAAAAAACAATGGAAGATATTAGAATAGTTTATTATTTTATTATCATTGTGTTTAAAGACATTCATGCAATTTTATCTTGACAATAAGCATGGTCTTATGCCGATATAACGGCATAAAAATTTACTGTATTAAACAAGGAGGTTGAAAAGCAAAGTTATGGCTAAATATGTTTACTCCTTCTCGGAAGGATATGGAAAAAGCAAGAATCTTTTGGGAGGCAAGGGAGTTGGGCTTGCGGAAATGGCGCACCTAAAAATTCCTATTCCTCCGGGTTTTACTATTACAACGGAAGTTTGCACGGCCTTCTACGCAAATAAAGGCCGTTATCCCCAAGGTTTAAAAGAACAGGTTAATCAAGCGCTGCAGAAGATGGAGAAGGATTCGGGAATGAAGTTCGGTGATCCGAAAAATCCTCTGCTTTGCTCAGCGCGTTCCGGAGCGCGCAGCAGCATGCCCGGAATGATGGAAACAGTTTTGAATATCGGTCTTACTTCGAAGACCATTCCCGGCATGATTGAAAAAACAAAAAACGCGCGTTTCGTATGGGATTCCTACCGTCGTTTGATTCAGATGTATTCGGATGTTGTCATGGAAAAGGCTGAAGGCATTGACCCGGCGGAGGGAATGGGCGTGCGCCAGCAACTGGAACGAGAGTTGGCGGCAATAAAAGCACGCCGCAAGGCCAAATCGGATGTTGATCTTACGGAAAGAGATCTTGCCGAGCTTGCTGAAATTTACAAAGCCAAAGTCCAAGCTGTTATCGGCAAACCATTCCCCGATGACGCCATTGAACAGTTATGGGGCGCGATTGGCGCTGTCTTTAAGAGCTGGAATGGTAAACGTGCTGTTTCTTACCGCAGAATAGAAGGCATTCCCGATGAATGGGGCACTGCGGTCAATGTGCAGGCGATGGTGTTCGGCAATATGGGCGATAATTCCGCCACCGGCGTTGCCTTCACCCGTAATCCGGCCACCGGCGAAAACAAATTTTACGGTGAATGGCTGCCCAACGCACAGGGCGAAGACGTTGTCGCGGGAATCCGCACGCCCAATCCGATAAATGAAGAAACCCGCCAAGTAGACGATACCGAAGGACATCCCTCTCTGGAAACGGCTATGCCTAAAGCCTACGCCCGGATTAAAGGTATTCGCAATAAGCTGGAAGCTCACTTCAAAGATATGCAGGATCTTGAATTTACCATTCAAGACGGTCGTGTCTGGATGCTTCAGACGCGCACAGGCAAACGCAACGGTCCCGCCGCAGTGCGCATGGCCGTTGAGATGTATAAAAAGAAAATGATCAGCGCCGCGGAAGCGATCTCGCGCGTAACTCCTGCACAGTTCGATGAAATGCTTCATCCGATGGTTGATCCTAAGGCCGAAGCTTCAGGAGATTTTCTGGTGAAAGGTCTGCCGGCTGGTCCGGGAGGAGCTGTAGGTCAGGTTGTATTCACGGCGGAAGAGGCGGTCAATTTGAAGAAAGAAGGCAAGAATGTAATTCTCGTGCGTGAGGAGACCAATCCCGAAGATGTCGAAGGCATGCGCGCGGCGCAGGGAATTCTTACGGCGCGCGGAGGTATGACCTCGCACGCGGCTTTGGTTGCCCGCGGCTGGGGCAAATGCTGTATTGTCGGCGCCGGCGCTCTGCATGTTGATATGCAACAAAGGACAATGATGGCTGCCGGAAAAACAGTACGCGAAGGTGAAATTATTACGCTCAATGGAACCAAGGGACGCGCCTATAAGGGAGCCCTGCCGATGATCAGCGGCGCCGAGGATGATAAAAATTTCGCGACTTTCATGAAACTATGCGATTCTATACGGCGTCTGAAAATCCGCACGAACGCCGAAACGCCGAAGGATGCTGCCAAGGCTGTTCAGTTCGGCGCTGAAGGCATAGGCCTGTTCCGCACCGAGCATATGTTCTACGGCGAGAACAGCGAAAAACCGTTGTTCTATCTACGTAAGATGATTCTCTCCGATAATTTGGACCAGCGTCGCACGGCATTGAATGATCTATTCCCGTTTGTTAAAAACGACATTAAAAAGACAATGGAAGTCATGGCCGGAAGACCGGTGACCATTCGCCTTTTGGATCCGCCTCTGCATGAATTCGTGCCGGAGAATCCAGAAGAACGTCAGCGTCTCGCGGAGAGCCTCGGCATTTCGATAGAAAAACTCAACAGCCGGGCGGAAAATCTGCACGAGACAAATCCGATGATGGGACATCGCGGTGTGCGTCTGGGTATTACCTATCCCGAAGTGAGCGAAATGCAGATTCGCGCCATTCTTGAAGGAGCGGCGGAGCTTATAAAGGAAGGCAAAAAAGCGCTTCCCGAAATCATGATTCCGGTCGTCTGCGATGTGGCCGAATTTAAAAATCAGGCGGATATAGTAAAGAAGGTTTATCCTGAAATTTGCGCCAAATACGGCCT
>Ga0209777_10006148_pt1 | contig 13592 bp, 13 predicted proteins | sample FrelakmetHBP12HB_FD_187147 | JGI IMG/M metagenome (GOLD analysis project Ga0209777, IMG submission 187147) | Freshwater lake sediment microbial communities from the University of Notre Dame, USA, for methane emissions studies -HBP12 HB (SPAdes)... | ecosystem: Environmental > Aquatic >...
ATCTGGGCAATAACCAGACTTTATTTAGCATCAAAAGACTCAAAGAGAGACATAAAGCTTTACATAAATAGCCCAGGAGGTTCGGTCACAGCAGGATTAGCCATTTATGACACAATGCAGTACTTGAAATGCCCGGTTTCCACCATTTGCATAGGCCTTACAGCTTCAATGGCAGCAGTTATTTTGGCAGCAGGGACCAAAGGAAAAAGGTTTTCCTTGCCCAATGCCGAAATACTTTTGCACCAGGTTGCCGGAGGCATGCAGGGACAGGCGGCAGACATAGAAATTACTGCAAAGCAGATCATGCATATGAAGGAGAAGTTAAATAAAATTATATCTTCCCATACAGGCCAGCCTTTATCTAAAGTGGTAAAAGACACCGACAGGGATTTTTATTTAACTGCCGAAGAAGCCAAAAAATACGGATTGATTGATGAAGTGATCGGAGGCAAGTAGAAAGCAGCTAAAAACCTGGAAAATATATCGTTATATAACAGCTCACCATGCTAAGGTGAGTTTTATTATTATAAAAATTAGAAAGTCGATAAAAGTAAAAAATTAAAAAGTAAAAAATTTATGGATCAGACTATTAATTACGTTATAATCGGCGCAGTGGCACTAATAGCAGGTTCTATTTTGGGATATTATATCAGGCAAAACCTGGCAAAAAGAAGAGCCGGCACGCTTGAGGCCAAACTCCAGAAAAAAGTCATAGACGTCAAAGAAGAGACGGCTGCGATGGTCAGGAATGCGGAGAAAAAAGCTTCGGACTTATTAGAAAAGGCTCAAAAAGAAGTTGACGAAAGAAGAAGGGAATTTTTAAAAGCCCAGCAGCTTTTATTGAACAGAGAAAGCCTGTTGGCCGAAAGAATCGTTTCTTTCGAAGAAAAAGAGAAAGAACTCCAGGCTAAAGGAGAAAAGTTAAAAACCATAAAAGAAGGCTTGGAACAATTGAGGCTCGAGGCGGAAGGCAAACTGGAAAAAGTGGCCCAGCTTTCGAGGGAGGATGCCAAAAAAGAATTACTGGCATTGGTTGAAATAGAAAACGAAAAAGAAATTTTAGCCAGGATGAAGAAGCTGGAAGAAGGAAACCAGGAAAAATTGCAGAACAGGGCAAAAGAAATTGTTACTTTGGCAATCCAGAAATGCGCGGTTTCCCAGGCACAGGAGCTGACAACAACCAGCGTCATACTTGCCAATGAAGATTTAAAAGGAAGAATTATCGGCAAGGAAGGCAGAAACATCAGGACATTCGAGAAACTGACCGGTGTTGAGCTGATTGTTGACGAAACTCCCGAGTCAGTTGTCATTTCCGGATTCAATCCGATCAGAAGGCAGATCGCCAAAGTTGCTTTGGACAAATTGATTGCAGACGGCAGAATCCAGCCGGCTAAAATTGAAGAAAAAGTTGAGGAAGCCAAGGCGGAAATTGCAGTTAAAATCAAAGAAGCCGGTGAAAAAGCGGCTTACGATGTCGGGGTTATCGGACTAAATGAAAAACTCATCCAGATTTTAGGCAGGCTATATTACAGGACAAGCTACGGCCAGAATGTTTTGATGCATTCAATGGAAGTTGCTTTGATATCGGAAACAATGGCAGAAGAACTGGGGGCAAACAGCCAAGTGGCAAAAAGAGCGGGCCTGCTGCACGATATCGGAAAAGCAATCGACCAGCAGATACAGGGTTCCCATATTGAAATTGGAATCAAAATTTTGGAAAAGTTCGGCGAATCGGAAGCCATTATAAAAGCGATGAGGGCCCACCATGAAGATTATCCCGCAGAAACATTGGAGGCTGTAATCGTAAAAACAGCCGATGCAATTTCAGGTTCGCGCCCGGGAGCCAGAAAGGATACTCTGGAAAATTATCTGCAGAGGCTGAAAGATTTGGAGGATATTGCAAACAAATTTGAAGGCGTTGAGAAAACATATGCAATACAGGCGGGAAGAGAAATCCGCGTGTTTGTTAAATCAGACAGAGTAGATGATTTGGGGGCTGCGAAAATCGCCAAACAAATCGCAGCAGAAATTGAAGAAGAATTGAAATATCCCGGGGAAGTCAAAGTTGTGGTTATTAGAGAAAACAGGGTAATAGAATACGCCAGGTAAAAATAAAAAAACCGCCCGAAAGGGCGGTTTTTGGTTTATAAATTCTTTAAAAATTATCTTGCTCGTTAAGCTCATTTAGCTGGCGTTTTAGCTCTTCAATTCGCTGTATATTCATTTTGATAATAGACACAGTTCCTTCCCAATCTCCCATCTGGCCAGGTTGTTCCTCTTCAACCAGCTTATCCATTTCTTTCATCAAGGATTCTGTTTCTTCCCAAATTTTTATTATTTTTTCACGGGTAGAACTAATTTTTTCATATATTTTGGCGGAAGAATCGATTTTTTCGTCCATCGGGATATTGGATTTTTTAAGTTCGGAATTTTTAGCTTCTTGCTCTTTCAATTCTTTATCCAGCTCTCGTTCCTGCTTAGCTAGTTCGCCAATTCTCTTTACAATTGAATCGCACCTTTCAAAAGAAGCAGAGACGCTGTCTGAGTCCTTCCTAAATGTATCAAAAGATTTCTTTATTTCAGCTATAGCAGATTTTAATTCTTTTTCCAATCTTTTTCTTTTTTGATACGAATCTTCGTATGTGCTTTCTTGTTTTTCTGGCATATATTTTAAATAAATCTAGTGATGACAAAAATAAATAATGTGCCTAGAATTGTCAGTCCCATTAGTTTATAAGAGCTGTGCTGCGAATGGGCTTCCGGCAGAATATCTGATGCACCGATGTAAAGCAAGAATCCTGCGAAGAACCCCAGATATAAAACCAAGAAATGAGGGGAAACTTTAAAAAACAAAGTTGATGCAGCTCCTAAAACTGGTGTTACAGAATCTAAAAGCAGAAATATTTTGGAGTTTCTGTCAGTATTTTTGTTATTGAGCATCAAGGTCACCGTATTCATGCCGTCTGTGAAATCGTGGGAAATAACAGCAATAGCAACCAGTAATCCTATAGCTGGGCTAACCTGGAAACCAAGTCCGATACCGATTCCATCCATAAAACTGTGGCCGGCTAAAGCCAAGGCAGAGGCAATTCCTATATGCGGATGTTTGTGATGGGCGGCGCACTCTTCTTCATGGCAGTGCTGTATCAAGATGCTTTTTTCTAGTATGTGGAAGATCAAAAATCCTAAAACCAAAGCAATCATTGCCTCAACGGAATTGAAGTTATAAACTTTAACCTGTTCAATAATTTCCGGCAAAATGTCAAAAGCTACGACTCCAAGCAAAACCCCGGAGGCAAAGGCCATTATATAGTGGAGTTTGTTTTTGAATCTAACGGCAAAAAGTCCGCCCAGAAGAGTGGAAACAAATGTTGCTATTGAAAGCAGTATAATAAGTGTCGCCATGTTTTTATATATTATACCAAAAAACAGCCAAAATTGCGACCATTATTAATCTCTAGCTGTTAAGGAGTCCAGGACACTTTTTATCATTTTAACTTCTTTTGCGCTAACATCTTTTGGAATCGAAATTTTAACCGTGTCACAGTCAAAAGAAATATCTATCTTGTGGAGTTTCTCCACAGGAGTATGGATAAGATTAGATAATTCTATATTCTTTTTATCTGTTTTATCTTTCTTAATTAACAGGGGTGTGGATTTCTTTATTTTTACGACCCAATTTTGTATTTTGCCGGGTTCTGCGCCATATTTTCTGTAGTCTTTTATAACTTTAAGTAGGCGGGCCTTGTAGGTATTCAAAGATAAAATGCTTTTGTTTTTATTTGCAATCACTAAGCTCCTAAAAATTTCTCCTATACTGTCCTCTACCATACTTATAGACTTAAGTTCTTCCGCATTCAGTTCTTTCTCAAAAATTTTTAGAGCAGATTTCAAATTATTTGCCGTATTGTCCGGATATTTTCGGTTAGCCCTGGCGAAATCTATAAAATCATATAAATTGATAAATTTATCTGTCATGGTTTTATGGTTAATCTTTATTTATCTTACTTTATCATAAAAAAGATAAAACAAAAACCACCCGTTAAGGCGGTTTCTGCATTTTGAGCAGGTAAGGGGAGTCGAACCCCTCTCATTAGCTTGGAAAGCTAAGGTAATACCGATATACGATACCTGCATGGTGCCTTCGGGAGGAATCGAACCGAGTTGCCCGAAGGCATTGCCTCGCTTCGCTCGCAATCCGGGGGTGGAGGTTCTCATCCTCCCTCGAATTGCTTTGTATTTAAATCCAGGCTTTGTGCCCTCGGGAGGAATCGAACCTCCAACACCAGCTTAGAAGGCTAGAGTTATATCCATTTAACTACGAGGGCTGAATTAATTAATATATTATCACAAAATTTTTCCTTTGACAATGTTGATTTTTTGCTATATTATCTATAATATATCGGGGTGTTGTGTAGCGGTAGCACGAACGCTTTGGGAGCGTTTAGCCCCAGTTCGAATCTGGGCACCCCGACAGGGAGATTTTATTTATGGCGGCTATGGTGTAATGGCAGCACAAGACTCTGTGGCAGTCTCAGTACGGGTTCGAATCCCGTTAGCCGCCCACCAATATTATTAAAAAAACATAAACATGAAAGGATTTGTTTCAAATATAGAAAAAGATACTTTAGAAAACGAAAATTTCAGGAAAGTTCTCTACACTTCAAAACATAGCCAGCTGGTTTTGATGTCTCTGGCTCCGAATGAAGAAATAGGGATGGAGGTCCATAAAGACAACGACCAATTTTTCCGTTTTGAAAAAGGCCGGGGAAAAGTGATTATCGATGGCAATGGATATCAAGTTAAAGACGGCTCGGCCGTTGTTGTTCCGGCCGGATCCCAGCATAACGTGATAAACACTTCAGCAACCGACAGATTAAATCTTTATACCATTTATTCTCCGGCCCATCATAAAGATGGCGTAATCCATAGAACAAAACAGGATGGGATTGCAGATACTGCAGATGAATTTGACGGCAGAACAACAGAATGAAAAAATAAATAAACAGCAGAATAAAGGTAAAATAAAACCGCCTCATAGAGTAAGGGCGGTTTTATTTTTATGCGGCTTTTTTCTTTTCCTCTTTTCTCGGCCCCCATTCCTTCTCCCATTCCTTTATATTTTTTTCTTCCATTTTTGCTTCAAGTTCTTTTATTTTGGCTTTTCTAGCAGCTTCTGCAGCCTCCTTTTCTGCTTTTGCAGCCTCCTCTCTTGCTTTGGCAGCTTCTTCTTCCTGTCTCAACTCTTCAGCTGCCTTAACTAATTCTTCTCTGGGTTTATCTCCGCGGGCACTTGCCTTCTTCCTCTCGTCTAATTCTTTTTCCGTATAGGAAAATTTTCCTTCTTCTCCAGGAACCGATCCTCCGCCGATTTTTGTTTCGTCAAACATATTTTTTAAATTTATTAATTTTCAAATCAAAAGTATCCGACCTTTTATTTTTTGTTGTTTCCCTTAAAATCTCAGATACGTTTTTTCTTTCACTTTCACTATATATCTTTTCAGCATATTTGTCAATAGACTTTTTAAGTTATTTCTAAAAATTTGTAATCACTTAATTGTGGCGTTAAAGTGGCATTAAATTTTTTCTTCCAACTTTGCCTTCAAATTTATTTTTTTGCCGTCGCGCAGGACAGTCAAAGTTGTTTCTTCCCCGATTTTGCATTTTTGCAGAATGTTCGCCAATGAGTTTTTCATGGTGATTTTTTCATTATTGCAGGCCAAAATTATATCCCATTCTTTGATTCCTGCCCTGTCTGCTGCAGAACCTTTTATTACCGGCGATTCTCCCAGTTGCTCGCGCACCACCAAAGCTCCGTCATTTACCGGCAATTTGTTGGCTTCTGCCATTTCTTTTGAAATTAAAACATATTTTACACCCAAGAACGGCATTATTATTTTTCCGTATTTTCTGACTTCCTCTAAATCTTTTTTTGCGTAATTTATGGGAATTGCAAAACCGATATTTTCAGCGCCCATTATCATGGCGGTATTTATGCCGATAACCTGGCAGTCCATATTAATCAAAGGCCCGCCGGAGTTGCCGGGATTGATTGCAGCATCAGTTTGTATAAGTCCCCTTAAGTTTTGCATCTGATTTTCAATTCCTCCAAATGCCATTATAAACCTTGAAAGCCCGGAAACAATTCCAGATGATAATGTATCTGTAAATTCACCTAATGCATTTCCCACTGCAACCACTTCTTCTCCAAGTTCAATTTTATTCGAATCCGCCATTTCTAAATATGGGAATTTATTATGGTCTTCAATTTTTAAGACAGCAGTGTCGTTGATTGGGTTGCGTGACAAAACTTTGGCCGGATATTTATGTTTCGGATCCACAATCACAGTATAGTCAGCCGTTGTGTCTGATACCACATGGTTTGAGGTTAAAACATAACCATCTTCTGAAATAATAAACCCCGACCCTCCGCCAATTGTGGTTTTCTGCACTTTGCTCTTCTGGCCCTTTTCTAACTTCGGCATTACGTATTCTTTGCCGCCGAAAGGAAAAGAATAAAAATTCTCTGCTTTCGGCAAATCTTTTGAAACTATGACAGTAATTACCGCCGGACAAACTTTTTTTGCGATTTCTACGATAGGTGATTTAAAAGGCATGTTTTTAAATTTTAATATTGAGTAATTGAGTAATTATATCAGAATAATCTATAAAATAGCAACTTGCAGTTTCATAAAAATTGTGTTAACGTATTAAATAAACAAAGCCCCTGTTGTTCAATTTGCCCCCACACCAATGCCCTCGTCGTTCAACGGATAGGACGGAGGTTTCCTAAACCTTAAATGGAGGTTCGATTCCTCCCGAGGGCACCAGAAAACCTGGGGCGCTATTTAGCGCCCCAGGTTTTATATTGTCTTAGGGAAGATTGAGAAACTCCAAACCCCTTGTTGCTTTCGAGAACTGCCGGTGAGATTCCTCCCGAGGGCAAATAATACCATTTAATATGAAAAATCGCCCTAAAAGGCGGTTTTTCGGCTTAAAAGCGCATATTTCGGGCAGATTCTTACTCTTTTTATAGGGGGAATAGCTGGGGATAAAAATGGTGTCTGTCTATGGACAAGGGTGCTTGCTGATGGTAAAATGGATAAATAATAAATAGATTTAACGTTAATAGAGTCAAACGATTTCTATCAGGAAGTCGGGATTATTTTATGGAAAATAATGATAAATTAAACGACATAAACGGTAAATTAATAGACCTAGAATTAGCGAAAAAAGACAATAATAACTCAAAAGTCAGGAAATATCTGCCAACAGTCGTATTGGTGGCTTCATTTTATTATTCCTTTCTTTTGGCTTTAGGGCTGGCCCTAGGGTATATCGGCTCTAAGCTTTTTTCGAAATATCTGCTTGAAAACGGCAAGGTTGATTGTGTTTATATAGATTGCGGGAAAAAATGGAAAATTCATTTGCACCACTGGATTTTAGGAGCCCTGTTATTGCTGATAGTTTGGTTTATTGATTATTTTTACCTTCCAAGATTTTTTGTGGGAGTGGTGTCCGGCATCATTGCCCACGATATTTATGACTTCAATGATTGGCATAAAATTTTAGTGAAGAACGAGGAATAAAGACAGCCGAATAAACTGATTTAATAAAAATGCGGCGAAGGGCCGCATTTTAGTTGAAGTAATAATATTTATAAAGTATTATAATTTTATGGAGGGGTGCCGGAGTGGTTTAACGGGACGGTTTCGAAAACCGTTACTCGAAAGGGTATCGTGAGTTCGAATCTCACCCCCTCCGCATTGAAATAAAAAGCGCTGAAAGCGCTTTTTAAGAAACATGAAAAAGAATTTTTGGGAAAAATTAAAAACGCCGATTATGGCCACAGCTCCCATGTCGGGTGTAACCGATGAAGCATTTCGGCAAATGTTTTTAAGGTATGGCAGGCCGGATGTTTTTTGGACAGAGTTTGTTTCAGCCGACGGATTGTTTTCTAAGGGCAGGAAATATTGCCTTGAAATTTTAAAATTCCTTCCAGCAGAGCATCCCATAGTCGCTCAGCTTTTCGGGTCTGACCCCCTCTATTTTAAAAAGGCGGCTGAGGAGATTGCAAAACTTGGCTTTGACGGTATTGACATTAATATGGGTTGCCCTGACAACGATATAGAAAAAAAGGGAGGGGGAGCGGCGCTGATTAATAATCCTAAATTGGCAAAAGAGATTATAAGAGCTGCGAAGAAAGGGGCTGCCGGAATTCCGGTTTCAGTAAAAACGCGCATTGGATACAATAAAAATCAGGTTACTGAGTGGATTCCTGCGCTCCTTGAGGAAAACATAGCAGCGATTACAGTGCATTTGCGTACCAGGAAGGAAATGTCCGGTCCGCCTGCTCATTGGGAATTAGCGCAGGAAATTTTAAAACTTCGAGATCGTATTGCTCCAGAGACATTAATTTTAGGGAATGGTGACGTAAAATCGTTTGCAGAAGCTCATAAATTAATCAAAGAAACGGGGCTAGACGGCGTTATGATTGGCCGGGGTCTTTTGGGAAATCCTTGGTTTTTTTCTGGGAGGGTGCCGCTTCTTTTAGAAAGGTTGGATGCAGTTATTGAACATGCTGAAATTTTTGATAATTTACATAAAAAAGACATTGGGAAAAATGGTTGTTGCAAGCAATTTGATAGCATGAAAAAGCATTTTCATGCATATACTAAAGGGTTCAATGGCGCAAAAAATCTTAGAGAAAGTCTGATGAAAGTTAAAAATTCTATTGAGACGAGAAAGGTTATAAAAGAATTTTTAAAATAGAAATGTGTGTTTTTTGAGATGCCTTTCACTTCGGCTATTTTTTTGATAGAGTTAATTAATAAAAACAAAATTAAAATATGGGAGAAGGAGAACAATTTTTACATCAGCAGCAGCCAGAACTTCACACAACAAAGCCAGTTGAGCACGAAAAGGAAAGGAAAAAAAGAAGAAATGAGACGACGTCTCAAAAGCCAGCTGAAAAAATAGCTGACTGGTTTAAAGTGATAGAGAAAAGCCACGCGGGCCATAGGGAAAATCCGGAAGTTGCAGAAAGAATTAAAAAATATTACCACGAAGAATATGCGATTAAGCCAGAAGACATTCCTGAAAATTATTGGGATTTGCAAAGAAAAATAATTGTTAACGAAGGAAGAAGCGGCGATTTCGAAAAAGACGAACAGGGGAAAATTTTTATACCTGAACAAGTAAGGCAACAGGCGACAGAAGTTATAATAGCCGATCAAAAACAAAGTCTGGATAAGTGGGTTGATTATTTAACATCAGTGGATGCGGATGTTTATCCGATGTGGGCAAAATATTGGGCGTTTCAGTCAATGGTTAAAATGGGCAAGCTTGAAAAGAAGGAGGATGAGAAGGGAAATGGAACAGCGCGTTTCCAAAAAAGAACAGAGGACACTGTTGCCGCATTTCCGCCGCTAAACCCGAGAGCCTTGGCTATGACCATCGGAGTTATAGTTGAAAGAGTGGAAGAAAAATCAAAGCAAAAAAAAGAACGGAAACCAACTGTAAACAAAAGTGTAAGATTAGATGACAAGAAATTTCAGGATCTTCTTTCCACGGAAAATTTTTCAAAAATATATGCCCAGTTTCTTATTGAAATGCCTGAGTATTCTGAAGAGGGCTTGCAGGAAACGCGAGGTTTATGGAAAAAATATGAGCAAGGTTCGGATCCAAAACCATTGGTAAAATCGCTGGAGGGACATCCACTTGAATGGTGCACTGCGAATATAGACACCGCTCGAACCCAGCTTCGGGGAGGGGATTTTTGGGTTTATTACTCATTTGGCAAAGATGATAAGCCGGAAAATCCAACAGTTCCAAGGGTTGCCATAAGAATGTATGGAGATAAAATTGCAGAGGTAAGGGGTATTGCTCATGATCAAAATATGGATCCATATATCGGCAAAGTTGTCGGGGAAAAATTGTCAGAATTCCCGGATGGAAAAGCATATGAAAAGAAAAACAATGATATGAAACTTCTTACTGAGATCGCGGAGAAAACGAAAAGATCGGAAGCACTTACAAAAGATGAATTGGTTTTTCTCTATGAAATCAATTCTCCGATCGAAGGTTTCGGCTACCAAAGAGATCCTAGGATAAAAGAATTGTGCGACAACAGAGATCTTAAAAAAGATTTGCCCGTTTTTTTTGAATGCCGACCGGACCAAATCGCTCTTGGACCTTGGGAAATAAAGCCGGACACAGTTGCTTATATCGGCAAGTGGACTCCGAAAGTTCTTAATCTTTTGCCAGAAGGTGTAAAATATATTTATAAAGAATTTCCCGGGGCAGAAATTTTTAGGACAATCATTGAAACTAATTCTAATATCAAAAACGCCGATGATGCTAAAATCGCCTTAGAACAAAAAGGCTTTAAAGTTCCAGAGAACATGCAAGCAATGTTAAAAAATGTAGAATTTTCCGGTCAGGACAAAAAATATGAAATTTTTGCTTTCTCAGGGGAGGATTTAGGAATTAAATCTGGTCCAGATTTTAATGACATAATATCCAAAGCTGAAGAATCGGGGCTGGAACTTTGTCCGGCCGAGATCGTCCCGCAACTGTGTTTGCAATATCAAAATCGTCAGCATAAGAAAAGAGATGAAAAATATTATTCTGAAAAATATCGTGTCGCGATGAAGCCTATTCAATGGGAAGGTTACAGCTGGGCGTTCAGGCCAAAGAATACGCCGCCAAAGTCATCTACATTTCATAGCATATTTGAATTCGGGTACCAAGATAAAAATGTTTATATTGGATCCCATTCTCCGGCTGATAAAAATACAGGTTCTACCTATAGCCCCACACTCGAATTTATATTCGTCCGTCCTTCAAAAAAATAAATATTTTTCATAATTTTTAAGACGGAAAAAATAAAAAACAATCAAAATATTGTTATACAAATTATGAAGAAGTTTATAGGGCTGCTGCAGAGTTTACTGAGCATGTTTTCTAACAAATAGGCGATCTTGTCTTTCAAACTAATAATTTCGCAAGACTATTGAGGTTCTGTCAATTTTGAGGTAATATAAGCAATCATGGATATAATCCTTATTTCTTTAATTGCATCAGGAACAGCTGTTTTGGTTTTAGTTATAACAAACGTTTTTTTGTTTGTTTATTCTTATAAGGCCAATAAAAAAATAGATATTTTGTTGGAAAAAGGCAAGATAAAGGATTTCAAGGATATTTTATTGTCGCAAAAAGAAAGAAATGATGGCTTAGAGAAGAAAATTGAGGACGCTTTTTTAAAGATTAAAAACTTGGAAGGTGTCTGCGAAACAACCATCCGGAAAACAAGCGTAGTCAGATTTAATCCTTTCAATGATATGGGGGGCAACCAAAGCTTTTGTATCGCAATGCTAGACGACAAAAATAACGGTTTTTTAATTTCCAGCCTGTTTGTGAAAGACGGAAACAGGGTTTATACAAAGACAATAAAACAAGGAAAGCCAGATTATACCTTGTCCAACGAGGAGCTCGAAGCTTTAAATAAAGCAATTAATTATCATGGCTAAAAAACAACCCAAAATAGAAAATATTTTACACAGGCCTCCGGTGGTGGTTGTTTTGGGTCACGTTGACCACGGAAAGAGTTCTCTTTTGGAAGCAATCAGGGATTTTAAAATAACCTCGAAAGAATCAGGCGGAATTACCCAGCACATCGGAGCTTATGAGGTGGAAGAAAAAGGAAAAAAAATAACATTCATTGATACGCCCGGCCACGAGGCATTTTCTGCAATGAGGGCCAGAGGGGCTGAAGTCGCTGATATTGCTTTGCTGGTTGTAGACGCCGCCCAATCGGTACAGCCACAGACAAAAGAGGCTGTGATGGCGATAAAAAGGGCTGAAATCCCGATGATTGTTGTTTTGAATAAAATTGATTTGCCGACGGCAAATCCTGAAAAAATAAAAGGAGAGCTTTCCAAAATAGATGTTTTGGTTGAATCTTTCGGCGGGACAATACCTGCTGTTGAAGTCTCGGCAAAAGAAAAGACAGGAATCGATGAATTGTTGGAGGTTATACTATTGGTTGCTGATTTGCAGGATTTAAGATCGGAAACAGAGGTTCCTGCGGAAGGATTAATTATTGAATCCTATATGGACGGTTCGAAGGGGCCCGTGGCAACTGCCATTGTGAAAAAAGGTATTTTGAAAAATAAAGACATCATCGCCACGGATTTGGCTTTGGCCAAAATAAAGCATTTGGAGGACTTTAAGGGTTTTCCCATGAAAGAAGCGAATCCTTCTCAGCCGGTTATTATTTTGGGATTTGAAAAAGTGCCGGCAGTCGGAGAAAAGTTCAGAAGCTACAAAACAGCCGAGGAGGCAATGGCAAAGATAAGAACAGAGCAGCCGAAAAGAGAAATCGGTTCAACTGTTTTAGAATCGGATCCGAACAAAAAAGTCTTGAATATAATTTTAAAAGGGGATGTCTTCGGCTCGCTGGAGGCGATTGACGGTATGCTGAAAAGCTTGCCTCAGGATAAAGCTATCTTGCGTATTTTAAAATCAGAGGTCGGGGAAATAAATGAAACGGATGCAAAGCTTGCTGAGATGTCAAAAGCCATAATAATCGGATTCAGGGTTAAAATCAGTCCGACTGTCCTTCAGTTTATGAAAAATGATTTGGAGAAAAAACTGAGAATCAAAACATTTGATATAATATACGAATTGATACAGGATGTGAGGCATAGCTTGGAAAAAACCCTAGAGGCAGAAATAACAAGAAAAGATGTCGGAAAGTTAAGGACATTATTGGTTTTTTGGGGAGAAAAAAATAGGCAGATCGTAGGCGGAAAAATTACGGAGGGCGAATTAAAAAAAGGATTAAAATTAGAGGTTTTCAGAGACGATAAAAAAATAGGGTCAGGCAGGATAATCAATCTCCAGCGTGACAAAAAAGACATAGACAAGCTTACCAAAGGAGATGAGGCTGGCATACTTTTTGAAGGTAATACGAAAATTGAAAAAGGAGATATACTGGTCGCATATATTGAAGAAAGAAAGAAAGGTGAACTTTAATGAGCAATAGAATTGAAAAGGTAAATTCACTGTTACAGCACGAGATAGGCAAAATTCTTTTAAGGGATTTTGCTTTTTCTCCTGAAATTTTGGTTACTCTGACCAGAGTTGATACTTCGGCAAATTTAATCGAAACCAAGGCTTATATTTCTGTTTTTCCGGAAGAAAAATCAGAAGGAATCATACGTGCGCTGAATAAATCAGTTTATGATATCCAATATAAGATAAACAGAACGTTAAAAATGCGGCCTATCCCAAAAATAAGATTTGTCAAAGAAACTGAAATCGCCAAGGCGGCAAAAATAGAAGAACTTTTAGTCAGGGCTGAAAAGGAAGAAGTTGAAAAAAAACCATAAAATTGATAAATTGAATTAAGAGATTCTTTATCCGCAAAAATATGGCCAGGTAGCCAAGTAGTAAGGCGTTGGTCTGCAAAACCAACATACGCGAGTGCAATTCTCGCCCTGGCCTCAAAATTGATAAGAGGGCGTCAGCACCTTGCCCGGGTGGCGGAATGGTATACGCACAACACTTAAAATGTTGCGAGGTTTTCC
>Ga0209777_10006149_pt1 | contig 13591 bp, 30 predicted proteins | sample FrelakmetHBP12HB_FD_187147 | JGI IMG/M metagenome (GOLD analysis project Ga0209777, IMG submission 187147) | Freshwater lake sediment microbial communities from the University of Notre Dame, USA, for methane emissions studies -HBP12 HB (SPAdes)... | ecosystem: Environmental > Aquatic >...
CAAAACCTTGGCAATTGGGGGACATATGGAGTAGCTCAAGGTTTTGCATATTTATATATAACATATATAAAACCAGTTGGTGCTATTGGTGCTATATGGCAAGTAAAAGATTTAAGTGGATATAAGAATTTGAGTTTTTTAAATTATCCAGATTGTTGGAATGCTAATACAAGTAAAGTAGATTTAAGGGTTTATGTTACATTAAATACAGATTGGCAATGCTATAACGGAACTGATTGGAGAGATATGACTATAGATGGTGGTGGAACAGTTTATGAAGAAGCAATGTGGTGGAATATATCGCCTTTAAATAATTTATCTATTTCAAAAAATTTAAGTTTTAATAATTCAGGTTTACATAATTTTACATGTGATGCTTATGATAATTTTAATAATTATATAAATAATACAAATGAATTTAATATTAATGTAGCAACAATAAATAACATAAACTATAATCCGATAACGCAATCAGGAAATATAGAAACATTTACAGCAAATATCACATCACTATCTGATATAACAAACGCTATATTTACTTATAATGATACAAATTATACACCAACAATTTATTTAAATGGAAGTAATTATATTATATCAAGTACAATATATATACCTATAGTAAATTCTATTAGCAATAAATCATTTTATTTCACGATAATAACAAATAATGGAAACCAAATTTCAAATATATATAATCAAACAATAAACCCAGTTTCATTATCTACAAATTGCAGCGGAAATTATCCATTTATGAATATATCTAATTTTGATGAAATAAATCTAAATCAAATGAACGGAACAGTAGAATATAATGTTAAATTAATAAATAGCAATAGCCAAATAGGTCAGATTTATGGGAATACAAGTGGAAAAAATATTTCAATATGTTCAAATATAAATCTTTCTGGTTCAACAATAATATCTAATATTCAATTAAGATACTATGCTTATAATTATATGTATAAAACTTACAATATCCCAGACGGATTAGCTTCTTCCATACCTTTTATTATACCATTATATTATCTAAATAATACTATTGGAACTTCATTTATAATAAATTATGTAGATTTCAATTATCTACAGCATCCAGGAGCAATAATCCAAATACAAAGACAATATCTTTCAGATGATACTTTTAAAATTGTAGAGATTCCAAAAATTTCAGATAGCGGAAGCTCACAAGGTTCTTTTGATACTCATAATGTAAGATATAAGATAATTGTAATAGAAGGTGGAGTTACTATTGATACTTTCAATAATGTATTCCCAGCATGTCAAAATATAGTTCTTGGAACTTGTAATCTTAATCTTAGAGGAACAGAGCATAAAACACCAGTAATAATATCAGATTTTAGTTATACATTAAATCAAACAAGTAACAGCATAGAACTTACTTATACCATACCATCAGGAACACCAAAAACAGTAACATTTCATACCAATCAAAATTCAAGATTCTTAAATAATATATCAACTTGCAATACTACAATATTTGCATCTGGTGGAACAATAATATGCGGTTATAATAATACGGTCGGAGATTCATTAATAGACTTACAAATAGCAGTATCTGGACAAAATACATTATACGGACAAATAGGGGTATCTGAAAACTTATCAAGTTTCTTCTTATTAAACAATTATGTAATAGCTTTTCTAATGCTATTAACAATAATCCTGATGTTTATAAGTTCAGCAGCGGTTATGCTTATTGTAGCAGTAATAGGATTAATATATCTTGGAATAGTATTCTTATTAAATGGAGTAAGCGTATATCTTGTAGGATTAGCTATAACCTGGTTAATTGTAGCAATAGGATTAGCAATATTTAAAATATCTCAAAAAGAAGAAAGAACGTGAGGATAAAATGATAGAAAAAAATAAAATAAAATATCGTGGAAGGAAATTTGGACATATTGTTACAGAAATAACTAAAGAAAAAATAAGAAATAGTTATTATCATACACATCTAAAAGGAAAAACAAATATGCCTATTAAAAAGGGAGATAAATTAGAAGAACTTTATGGAAAAGAGAAAGCTAAAGATATAAATAACAGAAAAAGTATAGCCCTTAAAGGGAAACATCCAGTTAATGAATTTAAGAAAGGATATAAACAAACAGAAGAAACTAAGAAAAAATTGAGTATTTATCATACTGGGCTAAAACAATCTGAACAAACAATACAAAAATTACTTAAAACAAGAAAAGAAAGAGGTCATTGGTATCACACAGATGAAACAAAAAGAAAAATGAGAATTTCTGCAATAGAAAATATAAAGAAATATAGAGGTTTTATCGCACCTAATATTGGAAGATATGAAAAAGAGATTTTAGATAAATTACAAGAAAAGTTAGGATTTTCTATAAAAAGAGGTTTCTTTATAAATGGTTATTATCTTGATGGTTATTGTCAGGAACTTAATTTAGCCATAGAAATTGATGAAAAATATCATTATAAAAATAATATATTAAGATTTAAGGATATGGAAAAACAAAATAATATAATTAAAGCATTAAATTGCAGATTTTTAAGAATAAAAGAATCAGATTATATTGATAATGGAATATTAAATGAATTAAAAATGGAGAATAATTAAATTGGAGGATTCATTAAAATCATTTGTAGCTATGATGACTATGGCAGGTCTATTTATAACTGCAATTTTAAGCTTTATAGTTATATTCCCGCAAGGTCAGGGTGTAAGTTTCCAGGATGCTCAAAGCCAATCTGCATATTTAACAATACAATCAAATAATAGTTCTGGAATAGATACTCAATTAACAAGTATAGATAATCAAACAACAACAGGTTTCAATGATTGGGATGTTACTCAAGGTTTCATGGGTTCAGGAACTATAAAACAAACATCAGGAACAGGAATAAAGACATATTCAACAAATGTATTTAGTGTAATTAGTTTAGTAGCTGGACAACTATTTGATGCAAATAGTCCTATACTTTATGTTATCTTAGTATTTTCAACATTCACAGGTCTTTATGTCATATATTTAACATATAAATTCGTGCGACAAGGCAATTAGTTTTTAATAAAATGATAAAAATATATAAAATGACAATAGAACAAAGAAAAAATGATTTGGAGAATAAAATATGGTAACTTGTAATGGTAATTATTGCACAATATTAGATTATCCATCTGCAAATGGGTCTATGGGCTTCTGGTTTGCAATAAGAGATAGCATACCATACGCCTTTGAAGGTCTATTAATAGCGATATTCCTGGTTTTATTCTTCGGAAATTACTTCTTGATTAAGAATAAAACTGGAAGAGCAAAGATACTTATAGCATTATTATCCAGTTCAATGATATTGGTAATATTAAGCTCAATTTTAGCATTAGCTCAGTTAATAACATTCATGACGGTATTGCTTTGGGCTTTTATAGCCATAGTAGTATTCATAGTTTTCTTAGTTTCTGATAACTCCTAATAACTCTAATAATTTAATTTATATAGTAATAACAATATAAAATATTATGATTCAAACATTGAAAGGAGGTTTAAGTAAAAATGAAATCAAGAAAAAGTACATTTGATGTGGATAATGCAGCAAATGTAATAACTGGAGTAATGTTTGTAGCTATTCTTTTAGTGGTTCTGCTATTAGTAGTTGCAATATTGTTCGGTCTTTCTGTATTCTCAGACAATGGAGTTAATGTAACTACTATCCAAACATCTATCTTTGGAATGGTCACTAATTTCTTTGCACTTATGCCTACAGTAGGTACAATCCTTGCAGTAGTCATATTGATTGCAGCAATCGTATTGCTGGTTCTTTATGTTAAGAGAATGAAGGATTCTGGACAGACAACAGGTGCTTTCCAGGGTTAATTAGTATTAACACTTAATGGAGGACAGTAAACCTCTATAACTCAAACTGCGTGGCAGGAAACGATACCTGCCATTTTTTATTTTCATGGAGGTATTACGAGAACTCACCCAAAGACAACAAAGTTCTCAACAATATTTAAAAAAAATGAAAAAAAATGGAAGAAGGAATAAATAAAAGTACAGGAGTATTAGTTGGAATTATATTTATTGCAGTAATGTTGGCTATTTTTTTATTGGCTTTTCTATTCATAACTAATTCTTTTAATACTATAACATTACCTAATGCAAATCAAACAGTACAGGTAATTAATGAATCTGGATATTTGAGAGAATCTGGATATACCTTAATGGGTTCAAATATAGTTATTGGTGAAGTAATAAGACAATCAAATGGAGAAATTTTAACGCCAGGTAATTATACTCTTGTTGGAAATAAAATTTATAATAATACAGAATTACAATGTTAAATAAAAAATATCTTTCAGTATTAGCACTTCTATTAGTTTTCGCTTTATTACCTCTTACCAACGCAAGTTTTGCTGGTGGTAATGGTTCTCCTGGAAATCCCTATCAAGTTACTAACTGGTCTAATCTTAATGAGGTTAGGAATAATCTAACTGCTTCTTATATCTTAAACAATAATTTAGATTCTGGTTCTTATTGCTATCAAGAAACTGCAAATGCTTCACATACTGGAGATGGTTCTTGCGGATTAAATTATAGCGGAACATACTCTCAAGATGAAAATTTCGAACCTGATAATACTTTGTATGATGGAAATTGGAATACATTTAATGCCGCCATGTATGGTCCTGGTGAAGCAGTATCAACTGTAACTTATTTTCCACCAACAACAGCAAATATCAACGGGACTTTATGGCAAGTAAAATATGGGATAACCCCAACAACTAAGAATATAGGTCTTAACTCTTCCTGTTATAATGTTGATAGATTTGATTTAAAAGTAATATCAAGAACTTATGAAGGAGATTCGGGGGTTAGATTTGAATGTTATAATGGGACAGATTGGTTGATAGTAAATGATGATAGTAACCCAAGTGTTTATAACTCAGTTATGTATGAAGAAGCAATAATCTGGGATGTTAATACAAAAGGCTACCCTGGATTGGGCGATAATTGGACACCTATTGGAACATACTCTCCATCATCTGGAAGATTTAATGGAACATTTAATGGAAATGGTCATACAATATCAAATTTAATAGCAACATCAGCAGTAACAGGAGCTGGATTATTCGGTGGAACTGGAACTAACAGCCAAATATCAAATTTAGGATTGATAAATGCCAGAGTAACAGGTCTACAGGCAACAGGAAGTTTGGTTGGTTATGATTATGGGAAAATTGACAATTGTTACTCCATCAATCATTATATAAATGGAAGTAGTGGTGTAGGTGGATTAGTTGGGTATTCTCAAGGAGTTTTATGGGTTTCTTATGAGAATATAACAAATTCTTATGCAAGTGGCAGTGTTTATGGTTCAGGAAGAGCTGGTGGATTAGTTGGAGTTCAAATGGACAATTCAGTTATAAAAAATAGTTATTCACTTGGAAATGTTGAAGGTGGAGAAACTGGTGGTTTGGTCGGTTATCAGGATAGTTTTGGTTTAATAGAAAAATCATATTCAAAAACAAATGTAATAGGAACTGATGATGTTGGTGGATTAGTTGGAATACAATATGGTAATGTAACTGATTCTTATGCAAGTGGAGGTGTTTATGGTAATGACAAGATTGGTGGTTTCTCTGGAAAAATGTCAGGTGGTGCTGTAATTAACAATTCATATTCAACAGGGAGTGTAACTGGAAGTAGTGATGTTGGTGGATTAGTTGGGTATGTAACCCCATATGCAATAGCAACTTCTTATAACTCTTATTGGGATACACAAACATCAGGCCAAGCAACAAGTGTAACTGGAACTGGGAAAACAACAGCAGAGATGAAAAATATAACCACATTAGGAACTTGGAATATTGCTGCAACTTCTGATGATTTAAATAATGGATATCCATATTTGGGTTGGCAATCGGGAAATAATAAAACATGGCTTATTTATACAGCTCCAGCTTGTACTTCATTACCAGTTTATATAACTTACAATTATACCGCACAATCATCTGATCCAGCGATAACGAGCATCCAAGATGATGTTCTTGATATGATTAGTAATTTCTTTATTCTAATGCCATCAATAGGAACAATATTGGCTATTGTAATCTTAGTTGTAGGATTAGCATTATTGGTCTATTATGTATTAAGAATTAAAAATACACCAAGTCCTGAAACTGGCTAATAAATATATTTAAATAGTTCAATAACCACAATAAAACATGGTAAAACAAACAGCATGGCAGAAACATTTAATGAGTGTTTACCATGAGATGAAAAAGAAAGATTCTACAACTAAATTAAAAGATGCTATGAAAATGGCTAAGAAATCTTATAAAAAATGAGAAATCCAATAAGTGATATGCCTGGAAGATGCCCAATATGTGGAAAGATTAAAGCGAATGATGAAGAAATAGAGAAATGTATGAAATCTCATGATATTGGGGAGAAATCATTATATCAAGCAATAAAAGATAATGATAAGAAAACAATTAATAAAATAGAAAAAGCAATTGAATCAGGAAAAATAGTTAGGATAATGTAACATGCCAACACTAACCTTAAAATTAAGCAAAAAAAGAGCAAGTTATTTCTATCATCATCTTAAAAAAGAGCATCCAAAATTAAGTAAAAATTTAAAGGTTAGAAAATAATGGAAAAAGTATATGAATTAACAACAAATGCAAGAGATGGTTTTGCTAAATGGTATGTTAGGGGAATAAAAAATGACAAAGAAGCATTAAGAATTTCAAAAGCAGCATTTGGAAAATATGCTTCTCCAACATTAATTTCTTATTATGACAATTATCCATCCAGATATGGAACAGATTGGAAAAGACTATCGTCAACAATTAAAATGTTTATGAAGATAACAAAGGTTCGCTATAGATAACATGCCACTAAAATTAGAACACAAATTTGAAAAAGAATATGGTAAAAGAAAGGGTAAACTTATCTTCTATAAATGGAGAAATAAGCATAGAAAACATGACGAGCATGTAAAAAAGAACATGCTGGATTACGATTAATTCTTAAAAACGAAATATTTATAAAGCAGCATAATATCTAATATTATGATACTTGATAGCTTATTTAAAAAAGAGAAAACATTTCTTAGACCAGAAGATTTATTAGAATTAAAAGAGCTAGAAAGAAAATCTTATATGGAAAGAGCAAGAGTTCTTATTGTTGAACAGGCAAAGCAAAAAGCAGAAAAAGAGATTCAAATTAAACCTAAAGACCCATACGCATAATGGTAGATACAATAGCAAGTAATGCTTTAGGACAGATTGTAACAGCAGTAAAAGGAGGAGCAAGTACAGCATCAACTGGCGGATTTGGAACAGGTTGGATTATAGGCATAGCAATATTTATAGGAATAGCAGTATTCTCAGTTGTTGGAGCTTTTGTATGGTTCTATTATTCTGAAAAGAAGAAATGGAATATAATCACAAGAGTTCATTATGAAAATCCAAACATAAATGGAGTATCTTTAGGTGGTGCAGTTTTAACAAAGAGAGTAAGATTCAAGGATGGAAAAGTTGTTTATATCTATAAAACTCCAATCCAGGGATATACTATTTCTCCAGAATTACTTACCTGGACAAGACCAAGAGAACATGATGTCATAGTTACTCAGGACAAAAGACTATTCAGTTTAATAGGAATAAACAGCATAGATGTACAAAGAAAAGTATTGAATGTTGATATTGCACATCCAGATATAGAAATGGATAGGCAAGACCTTCAAAAGCACATAGATTCTAAGAAATATGATGACCCTAATGAAAGATTTAAGATTATTGCTAAAATTGCATTATATATTTTCATAATAGTTGGAGTTATTGTTCTTGTTGTCTTAGGTTCTAAGACCTATATTGATGCAAAAAATGTAGATTTACAAAGAGATAATATGAATCTTCAGGTATCTACAAATAATGCGGAAACTATGAAACAAGTAAACTCTTTCATACTTATTTTGTCTAAAGTAATGCCACAATCTTTTAAAGCAATAGATGGGCAAAATCTACTAAACCAAACAATATGACATCATTTTTTATATGGGTACTAATAGGAATGGGATGCGGAGTAATAATACTCCCAATATTTATGCTTTTCTTCACTAAAATAAGAGATGCAGCAGAAAGAAGAAGAATAAAGAGAATGATTAAGAATGGTCAGTTACTAATAACCATAGACAAGAGAGATTTTGATACAGAAGCTTGGAAAGAAGTAATAAATCTGGATAATTATAAAGGAGAAGTAGAAAATCTAAATAATAAAATATTTAACCATGAAAAATAGCATAACAAAAGTAGAAATTGACCATCATGACCCAACAGTAATTATAATAAATGGTGAGAAATTTAGACAAGTAAAACAAACTCTAAAGAAGATAGATAAAGTCCAACATTTAGATAAATTTATTTATAAAAAAGTAGATGAACAAGATTATAAAAATAATATGGAGTTTTTAGTAAAAGAATTAGCAAAGAAAACTACCACTAAAGAATTATTAAGAGAAATAATTAAAAATCAAATTTCTGTTCAACATTTAAAAAGACTTGTTAATCAGATTAAGAAGAAAAAACCAATAAAGAAGCATCATGGATGTTTGGGATTCAAAATAGGCAGAGAATATCTCCAAGTAGTAGATTAACATGAAAAAACCAACTAATAAAGACGGATTGAAATATAACCTAATAGGTCTAAGATTAACATGGTTATTCTTTATTATATCTGCAATTTTCTTATGGATTTGCTCATTTCCAACGAAATTTAATATTCTATATCCACTATTCTTAGTAGATTTGTTAGTAAGCGGATTCCTATTCTTATTCTTTCAAATAAAAGTATGCTATTTTGCTCAATATGAAAAAACCAATAGAAGAACAAACAGAAGATAAATGTAAACTTTGTGAGGGTAAGGGATATTATCAGGAAAATAAAGGCGGAGATGTGCATGTATGCTGGAAATGTTTGCAGGGAGGTAAGTTTAATCAGGATGGAATCACAGAATGAAGTAAATGTAAATGAATTAGTAGAATCATTACAAGCTTATGAGTTCTTTTCTAACCAAGTAAAGGTAAATATAGCAAATAATCAAGGAATACGCTTAATACTGGAAAAATTAACTAAAATAGAGCAAATGCTTGAAAATCAACCTATGAAAATGGCATTAGGAAGCTCTATAAACGAAGATTTAGCTAAAAAGGATGATTTACCTATACCCTCAAAAGATGTTCAGCAATAAGGTCATAATTATCCTAATTTTAGTGCTTTTTATCACAACTTTTGCAACTTTAGACCATATTAGTATTTTTATGGATTCAGAAAAGAAATGTGAATCAAGTTTTGCAGTAATAAATAGGTGCGGATGTATTCCAGATGAAAATATGGCTAAATTATTCAACCAAAAGTATATTCCTCCATTAAATATAAACTCAGCAGAATATGGAAATAAATAAGATACTCTTTTATGGTATTCTGATAATTATTGTGCTTTTATTAGTATTTAATGCAAGAATTTATTATCTAAAAGAGAAATTTGATAAATACTGCACAATTCAGTATAAAAATGATAGTTGTCCATGTATAAGCCAAAGACAAACTAATCTAACACTTCCTTATATACAAACCAATTCTCCTTCTTAACCTTAAAGTGAGTATAAAGAATTAAGACCAGATTCATTAAGCTAATCAGACAAGTATAAACTATAAAAGCTACAAGCAGACCAATAAGGAAGTTAGTTCTAAAGAAAAACCATGAAAAACCAGAGCAAACAAGAGTAAAAAGAATACTAAAATAAGCAAAAGGTATCATTGCAGCAGTATTCCAAGTCCATTCTTTAAAATAATATGAATACATTAAAGGGAAGAATCCAACTAAACATTCAGGATTAAGCAAAGCAAACTTCAGACTTTCAAAGAAATAAGAGTTCTCACTCTGAAAATCATTCATAAAATCCTGCTTAGAATAATGTCGGTCAGGACTATGCCGTCTTTCATGTTTTAATATCTTTTCTTTAAGAGAATCGTTCAATTTATAATTAACTTCTATAAAATCTCCATAGTTACTAGCCAATCCATAATTGACTTTAATGACTTTCATGATATTTTTTAAGATCCTCTTTTAATTTTTCAGCAGATGCCTGAGCGTATATTTCAGTAGAACTTATATTAGAATGGCCTAAAAAACGCTTAATAGACTCAATCGGAACATGATGATTCATCATATCCTGAGCTTTTGTATGCCTAAAAATATGAGGATTAATCTTTCTGCCTAATACTTCTAAACCAATCTTATCAAGAAGTTTTCTATATCTATATCCGGCATAATTGATATAATCATATTTATTTTCATCAGGACTTTTATCTTTATTAGCTAAATAATCATCTATTCCGAAATCAAATATAAGTGAATTTTTAACATTAGGATTTGGCAAAGGAACATCATATAAATTTCTATTTTTATGGGCATCATAGATTATTTTAGTAATTTTATTAGATAATGGAATAGTCCTAAATTTTCCACCTTTCGTATCAGTCAAATTTATATCAGAATCCTCATTAGTCTTTTGCAGCCATTTAGTCCAATTTATATCCGACCATTGAAGTTTCAATCCTTCACTTATTCTTAATCCAAGATCATAAATAACCATCGTTAGATATTTTTCTTTTTCTTCAGGAATAGCATCTATTATTTTCTGGACATCAGAAGGATCAATAGATTTAGGGAACTTTTTATTAGTCTTATGTTTATCAAAATTAATCAAAAGTATATCTTGTGGAAATTCTTTCTTTTTAACTAAGAATCCAAAGAAGTTTTTTAATGAAGCAATAGCCACACTTGAAGGACTTTTATTAGTAAAACTATTAACAGATTTCTGATTTATTTCTATTCCATATCCAGTAAATAATTTAAGATAATTAAAATAAGTTGTGGCTGAATGAACAGAATGGCCTTCTTTTAGATACCATTTTCTCCATTCAAATACTAATTCAGGAGTTGCAAAGTTTTTTTTAATGTTTTCAGAAAGACTTGGTTCAACAAAATCATTTTCCTGGATAGATTCCATAATATAATATGGAAATCCCTTTTATAAACCTTTCTAAAATTTTCAGAATAAAAAAGATTTGAAGGCACTAACAAAGGATAATTTGTATGTTCACACAGGATTTGGCTAATAATCCATAACTCTTAATCAAGATACAAATAAATAATTGTAAAGGAAGTCTGGAGTTCAGAAACAGATATTCGGCTAAGCGAGTAAGTAATTAATCGGTAGAACGATTAAAGTATAAAAAGAAAAGCTGGAGTTAATCAGACCAACAAGTTTAGTGAATCGTGGTTTGATGCTCCAGCACCAGTAATATATCTAAGTAAGGGAACTATATAAATTTATCTATTATTCGGTATAACGAATTTATATAGATTAGGGCTTAATATATCAAAATTTAAGGTTATTAGACTTGTTACTACTTACTTGGAAAACATAAAATAGAAAGGTTTAAATAGTGTGTGTGCGTATGTAAATCATGGTAATAATAAATCAAATTAATTTCACTGGGATGGACATGAATAGTCTTTATGTAATACTACCATTATTTTTAATAATTAGTGGGTTAATTATTTATTTTCATTATATTAAATTAAGAAAAAATGGAATAAAATAAAATGGTAAATGATGTAGAATTAAAAACTAAGAAGATATGCTCTAATTGCGGTTCGGGAGAAACATATTTAAGGATAAGAAAGATGGAAAGAATATGTAGACAATGCGGTCATATAGAACCAGTAACAATAGAACAAAAGGAGGAAGAACATGAAAATTAAAGATATAATAAACAACCTCCAGAATATTTGCAGAGAAACAGATATAACTCCTGGAGATGATTGCTTATTTGAAAATGCGGTCAAGATATATATTTCTAATAAAATAGGAGAATCAAAGAAAGTAAATATAGATCTTATGAAAGAATCAAAGCAGCAGGACATTCCAAAGGCAACGGATAAACAGGTAAAATTTTTAATACAGCTTGGGTATATGGGAGAAATAAATACTCTAACAAAAGAAGAAGCTAAGGCATTAATATCTGAATTAAAAGCCAGGAAACAAAATGGAACAGAATAAAGAATTTAGATGGCATATAAAGTATAATAATACTCCTAAGTCTATGGTTGGACAAGGTTTTTTAACTAAAGAGGATGCTAAAAAATATCTTCCTCTTTATAGAAGTAAAGGATGGACAGGTAGAATAATAAAACTTCCAGCACCCAAACCATTAACAGAAGAAGAAAGAAAAGATTTAGAAGAATTAAATAAATTTATGAAAGGGATAAATAGTCTATTAAGATGAAAGAAAGAATCTGTGCTTATTGCAAAAAAGAATTAGGTCTTGGATGGAAATGGTTAGGTAAACCATTCTATAAACAAGAAAGGGCGGTCTGTAAAGATTGCTATAAAGATAAACAAACTCAACTAAAAACCAAAATGGAGGACTTATAAAATGAGCAGAAAAAAAGGAAGTTTGAATAAAGCTACCATTGAGAAACGAAAGCAGCAAGAGAAACAAGAACCAAAGCAAGAAGAAAAGCTGGAAACTCAATGTGAACCTATACCACAAACACCAATAGGTGTAGGATAATGCTCTCAAAAAGAGAGGTCGTGGTTCATAACCATGTAAAGAATGTGGGAGGTTTCTATACGCCTATGAGGATTTCTTGAAGTGAATTACCTCTTTTCCTCCCACATTCTTCCTAATCAAAACAAAACATGAACAAAAAAACAAAAGACCAAATAGCACTATTATCCCAAAGAGAATATGGTAGGCAAGAAGCCCAAGCAGAAAACGAAAAGTGTGATAAATGTGTAAAAGATTATCAAAGAAGAAGGGAGAAAGCAAGAAAAGAAACTTTAAATGAAGTTATGAAGATTATTGATGGTATGCAGAAATATCAACCAAATTGGGAAGAAGAGGGGATGGAATATGCTTATGGAGAGGGCTATAAATTTATCAATTTTGAAGAACTAAAACAACTCTTAGAGTTGGAGCAGTCGCAAACTAAACACATCACGCACTTGGAGAAATAATGGAAATACCGATCTATAATTATTGGATGGAAAAATCCTTAGCAAGATGGATAAACATGAGATATTATAATTTTATTAAATTTGAAGATTATAAGGGAAGGAAGGACGTAATTTCTGTCAAAGAGGTAAATGTATGATAGACTTTATGGCACAGCATTGTTTCGGAGAATATTGTTTAAGTTTATGGGGAGCATCTATTGTTGTTGTAGTTATAGGATTAATTTGTGTAGCCATTGGATATATTGGTTTAAAATCAAAAGGTGAAATAAAATGATAAGAATAACTTTTGATGCAGATAATAAGTTCTGTGAATGTGGGCATCTCAGAAAAGACCATAATTCTTGGGGTTCTGAATGTTATAGAACAACCCATAGAAAAGAAAGAAGAAGAAATCCATTAACAAATAAATATGAAAAACATCAAACTCATTATCAATGTGTTTGTAGAGAATTTAAAGTCAAAGAGGTATTAAAATGAAAGAGCATACTGGCTATTTTTGTGAAACAT
>Ga0209777_10006150_pt1 | contig 13588 bp, 12 predicted proteins | sample FrelakmetHBP12HB_FD_187147 | JGI IMG/M metagenome (GOLD analysis project Ga0209777, IMG submission 187147) | Freshwater lake sediment microbial communities from the University of Notre Dame, USA, for methane emissions studies -HBP12 HB (SPAdes)... | ecosystem: Environmental > Aquatic >...
AGAATCCCACCACCTGGTCGCCGGCAATTTCCACTTCCAGGCGGTAATGCGCCTCACCCACGTTGCGCGGGTCACCCGGTTTGGCCTGCCACGTTAACGTGTAATCCTCTCTCGCCTTCTTCTTTTCCGCCTCGGAATTTTGGAGTTCGAAATCCGCCAAACGGTAGCCATACTGCTCGACAGCTCGGGCAGCCAATTCCCGGGCTTGTTCGGAGGTCAGAGACGCCCCCGGCGCGTTTTCGTCCAGCAGATGGTGATATCCAAACACCTTGCCGTCCGACGGGTCGATATAGACCAGGTACTCCTCTTTCTCGAGAGGCCGAAAATAACGGGCCTTCCACAACGCCAGTCGTGTTGCCTGCCGATAAATCTGGTCTGTTTCCGCGATCGATTTTCGTTCCTGTAAGTATTCGACGGCCAGGGAGTCAACGTTCGAGTCAAGCCAAGCGACGCGATGATAGGTTTGGGGATCGGCGTGAAGCTGTTTCAGGTAGTCGTCCGCGACGCGCATCACCTCCTGCCGCGTCGCGCGCACCTTGAATCCCTCACCAAAACGATGCACCGGAAGCACCGCTACGGCGACAAAGACAGCGGCGAGAACAACCGCCAGCGCCAGCAGTTTGCGTGCCAGGGGCTGATAGGCAATGGCGGCCTCCGGCTCGATGGCGGCCGCTCGCGCAGGCCGCACAATGCCCTCGCTGGCGTTGGTCAGCGGCTCCTCCTCAGCAAAAGTGCCGGTCCGCCAATAAGCGATCGCCGCCACCAGGAGAGGCAGCAGCATGACTCCCGCCGCAGCGCCCCCCGACACCATCAGGTAAGGATTCGAAGAACGCAGCAGCAGAAACGCCCCGTAAAGTGCATCGACGGAATAGTGCCAAATGAGCGTGGCAAGAATTCCGAAGCGCAGCATGACAAAACCAACGATCACGCCCCCAATCCCCACTTCCACCCCGCGGATAAAGAACGGCTGATTGGGGTAGCCCGAATGAAGGAAGCCCCAGATGAACGCCGCCAGAACCACCGCCACTATCTTGCCAAGGCGCGAAAAGTACTTCCTGAAAAACGGGATGGCGAAGGCGCGAAACTGCATCTCCTCCGTAACGGCCGGCAGGAACCCCATGAACAACACAAACACCCAGGGGAAGCGCGTGCGGAGCAGATCGGAATAGTTGACCTCCGCGGGCGCCCAGGCACCCAGCTTGTTCGCCGCCAGGTAGAAAACGGTCTGGTAAGCAAAAAAGAAAAAGGTCAGGGAAATGCCCACCACGTTGGCCAGCAAGAAGGAGCGCGTGCGGAGTCCCTGCAGGCTCAGATAGCGGCGGAAGGAAATGAGCCCGGGAAAGCCCTCGCGATAGACCGGTTCGGAGCTGGCGACCAGGAAGAACAACCACGCTCCGACGCCGAGAGCCAGCAGGAGACTGATTCCCAAGAACCCGGTGAGAAAGCTGGCATAGGAATCCGTGGTCCTGTATCCGAACTCCTCCAGAGAAAAGGTGTTCAGCTTGCTCAGGAAATAAAGCGCCGATCCGACGAAGGCCATGCCCAGCGCAAGGCGGACGGGAACATCGCGGTCGCGAAGTCGCGCAATCAGAATCATGATCCCGGCTACCGTCAAGAAGACCCAAAAGATCTGGTCCACGAGTTGCGCTGCCAGGTTGCGCGAGCGCAGCTTCTCGTAGTCCCGGCTCCATTGCTCGGGAACCTTCACGAATTCCCGATAACCCGCCACCCGGTCGCCAGCCACCTCCACGGAAACGCGCAGGCTGCCATCGCCGAGCTCCACGCTCTTCTGCTTCCACGTGAAGGTGTGGTCGGTTCGGGCCGGCCGCTTCTCAGTTTCGGTCTCCACGAACTCCAGGTCTCCGAGATCCCGCTTCATGACTTCCACCAGGAACTTCTCGGAAATCGCGCGGGCCGCGGCAGTGTCCAGATTGGCGCCGGACGCCTCCTCGGGAACTTCGTGGTCGAATTCAACCACCTGACCCGCCGGACTCACCTCCGCGCGGAACTCCTCCTTCTGAAGCGGCTTGAACCAGCGATGCGACCAGCGCCAGAGATGGATGGGGCCGCGCGTCAGCCTCTCCATCCGCTCCAGGCCCTGAGTCCGCTCCAGATACACTTTGGTGGAGTCGTCATAATCGAAGATCGCGGCGTGCCGGTAGCCGGGAATCTGAAACCCTCGCTCCCCCAGGAATTTTTGGGCAAGAGGAGTGGAGTCCTCACGGGTCACTCGAAACTCGATGGAAGCCTCAGGAAATGCCTTTGAAAAATACTTCACCCCAACCGCGAGCGACACGCCCGCCACCAGCACCGCAATCCCGATAACTTGGTATTCCTTCGAGCTCAGTTTGGTTGGCATGAGTCAAGAACCTGTCGACAGTCGACAGTTTACAGTCGACAGTCAAGAACACACAGTTTCGCCGAGAAGGTAACGGCGCAATCGACGGAAGGCATTGAACTTGATGCACGACTAAAAGTCAATGGCCGCTGATGCCCGAGTGCCGTTGACTGTTGACTGTAGACTGTCAACTGTCGACCGTCGACTACTTTTCCAGTCCCTTAACCATCAGCCACGCGGCCAGGCCATTCCGGTAATAGTCCTCAATTCTCCTGGACCGCCGGTAACCACGCGCCGCGTAGAAACGCTGGGCAGGCAGGTTATCCACCGCCGTCTCGAGGTGGATAAACGCCATACCCTGTTCCCTTGCCCACTGCTCCGCGGCCTCCATCAGTTTCGAGCCCACACCGCGCCGACGGCTCGGCCCGACCACATCGATGGTAACGATGTGCCCCACTCCTCGGGATTGCCGGCCGGCAATGAGGAACCCCATGATCGCGCCGCCTTCCTCCGCCACCCAGGTGCGTGAGCCGGGGTACATAATGAAGCCGGCTATTTCGTTCTGGGAATATGAAATATCCGGCGGAAAACACGCTTGGTCAATGGCCCAGAGAGTCTCGAGATCGGAGGGGCGGAAAGGTCGCAGGATCATGGCCGAAGGGCAGTCCACAGTCGACAGCCAACGGTACAAGCCACTCGTTCCAAGGCCCAAGCTGTGAACTGTGGACTGTCAACTGTTGACTGTCAACTGGCCTAAAGCAGACCAACTTCTCGGCACCAAGCCTCTGTGCGTCGAAGCCCCTCTTCGAAATCCACGAGCGAGGCGTGCCCGAGCGTCTGTTCGATATGCGTCTGGCGAAAGACCGCCGTCGAAGCCAGGAAGCCCAGGCCATTGGGATGAATCCGGTAAGGTTCGCCGCGCAGCACCGCCAGCAAGTTGCGATAGTGAACCCACACCCGGGCGGTCCAGAGCGGCATGGAAGGGACCGGTTTCTTCCCCGCCATGCGCGCGTAAGCGTCGAAGTATTGGCGCCAAGTCGTTGCCCCGTCGTTAACGATAAAGGCCTCGCCGAGCGCACGGTCATCCTCGGCCGCCAGCAGAATGGCATCCACGAGATTATCGATGTAAACGTAATTCAGGCTGGCGCGGCCGCTCCCGAAGATAAACATCTTCCCTTTCTTGATGCGCTTCAGCGGAATGACGGTCCAGTGCGTGGAGCCGGGACCATACACAACAGAGGGCCTGATGACCGTAACGGGCAACCGACCTTCGCGATGGTATCGAAGGACGATCTCCTCGGAGTCCACTTTGGTGTCGCAATAGGGATCGCCCGAATGGCTGACCGGCGTCCGGTCATTGACCTCTCCTGCCGCGGCAAGTCCGAACACCGCGACGCTCGACAAGTGAACGAACCGGCGGACACCGGCGCTGGCCGAGACGCGCAACAGATTCTCAGTTCCCGCCACGTTGGACTCCTCGAAAGTCCTGCGCTCCGGCACCGAGGCAACCTGCGCGGCCGAATTGATCACCACGGAGCAGCCCTGCACGGCGCGCTCGAGCGAGGCGGGATCCCTCAAGTCTCCGCCTACAACTTCCACTCCTATCCGAACCAGATCTTGCGCTTTCGCCGGGTCGCGCGCCAGTCCCCGCACCGCTGCGCACTTCACCGCAACCAGCCGCTTGGCAACATGGCTGCCGATGAAGCCGGTTACGCCCGTGATAAGTATCTTCTGATTCGAGAGTTCCATGGAATTGGGCGCTTCGCTTGTTGCCCGTGGTCCGTTGTCAAAAGTCCGTCGTCATTCGCGGATTACCTCATGCGACTGACCACGGACCACGGACAACGGACGTGGGACCAGGGCCGCAGCCTGGCGGCTACTACAATAATGCCAGCAGCCGTTCAACGTCGGCCTCGGTATTGTAGAGGTACGGTGAAGCCCTGATCATTCCGTGACGGAGGCTGACCGCCACCTGGTTGGCGCGCAGCTTCTGGTGGAGTGCCGCCGTGGCCTCTAGCGAGGAGGCGTGAAACCCCTGGATCGTGGATCGATGCTCGGCTTGCGCCGCCGCCGAAAGCCGGTGTCCCCTCCGTTCTATTCCTGCCCTCAAGCCGTCGAGAAGCCGCGTGCAGTGCTCGCTCACACCCCGAACCGTCGCGGCGCGGATAAACTCCAGCGAGGCCTCCAGCCCGTAGAGGTTGATAAAGTTGGCGGTTTCTCCCATGTCGAAGGCCCGCGCAGCCTTGGGCAACGTGAACTCGTCAGTCGGGAGCGCATCAAAATCCTCGCTCCCCTCCACCGAATACCAATTCACCACTTGCGGTTCAATCCGCTCCAGGACGCTCCGGCTCAAATACACGAAGCCGGTACCGTAAGGCCCCAGGAGCCATTTATAAGCCGCCACCGCCATGACGTCCACCGGCAAGGCGTGAAGGTCGAGCTCCAGCGCGCCGACCCCCTGCGTCCCATCGACAACGAAGACAGCCCCCTGGCGATGCGCGAGCTCGCCGCAAGCAGCCAAGTCAATTCGATACCCCGTCGAGTACCCCACCCAATCGAGGGCCAGAACGCGCGAGCGCGGGTTGAGCGCGGCGGCAATTTGCTCCAAGCTCACTTCCCCGCCGGCGGGCTTCAGGACGTGAACGCGTACGCCCAGGCGTCGCAGGTGAAGCCAGGTAAAAAGATTGGAGGGAAAGTTGGTGCTGGCTACAACCACCTCATCCCCGGCCTTGAGCCCCAGCCCCGTAGCGACAATTCCTATCCCTTGCGTGGCGCTGTTCATCAGCGCGATCTCAGTGGGATCCGCGCCCACCAGAGCGGCCAGATGCGCGCGGACACGCTCGGGCAACGCGAAGTACTCGGGAGACTCCAGGCGTTCCGGGTGACATTTCAATTCAATGGCCCGTTGAAGACGTTCCACCGTGGCGAGCGGAAAGGGGCCCTGATACGCGCAATCCAGATACACCGTAGGGGAAAAGTCCGGAAAGGCTGGCCGGTAGTCGGGCATAGGCAATCGAAGAAGAACGGAAATAGGAAGTCCGAAATAGGAAGTCGGGTTTTCCCGTCCCTACTTCCGACTTCCGACTTCCGACTTCCGGCCTCCAAAAACGCGTGCCATGAACGATCTCTTCCCCGGTTGCGCTGCCGCGAGCGGCAAGGCGTCGAGCAAAGGTTCAACCTCCTGCGCCGGCCAGGGCTTCGCCTCGCGCTTCCAACAAGCCACCTCGAGGAGCGACGTCCAAAGTTCCAGGCAATGGAGACACGAACTGCGGTGCTCTTCAACCGGACTCTTGTCGTACCAGCTTCCCTGCCCATCCAGGATTCGGATCAAGGGGCGGAGAGGCGTGCAGTCTTGATTTTTTGCGGCGCGGGCGGCTCGCGTAATTTCCAACCAAGCCGCCGGCCACAAGCAGTGGTCGCCTACGCGCTCCAGGACAGGCGCGTAGTCCGCGCCAAGCCGCTCGAAGGCGCTTTGGGCCACGCTCGGAGTAATCCTCAGCATCTTCTCTAAAGTAGCCTGGGAGTAGCCGGCCAGCGCCAGAAAAACGATTTCCTGGTGGACGAGCGGGAGCCCCTTCAGCATTGCCCCCAGCGTATCCAGTGTTGGGCCGGGAGGGTGCTTGGCATCCTGCGACGGATCGATCTGATGAATGGCCAGCTCCAGCAGGGTCGCGCGCAGATCCACCAGAAACTCGCGCTCGGAGTGGTGAGAAAAGGCTCGCAAGCGTTCAAAGTCGCCCGTACTCAAAGTCCTGAGCGCTTCGCGCCAGAACTCCTGGCTCTTTTCGGGCGTCCAGACAAGGCTCACCCCCATGAGCTGGTAAACAACGGGCGAGTACTCCGCCAGGAACGACCTCCAGGCGTCTCGGTCCCCAGCTTTGCAGCCTGCAAGAATTTTGTGGAAGGTTATCAAATCGGATCTACTTGCTATGTTCCGCTTCTTTGATGCTGTCGCTCAAGTGGTTGACCACAACCTCCGCCGTCTCGTCCACCGCCTTGTTGAGCGAGGGCGGATTGAAGGGCCTGAAAATCGAATCCTGCCAAATCGAGCCCCCGCTCCGGTCGTTGATGAAAATCTCGGAGTGAAGGTGCTTCAATCGCCGCGAATCCAGACACGATCCGCCCAGCGTGGCATCGGCCTCCTTGGCCTGGGAAACGATGTGGAAGCGACCGATCTTGGCTAAGCCTTCGATAAGCCGGTCGCTGAGGGAATTGTCGATCTTTCCCACGTAAAGCTTGCGGATGCGCAGCAGCTTTTTAGCATCGAGGGTCGTGGAAGTACTAGGGCCGTGGAGAGACGGTGCAGGGGCCGGGCCGAGTGTAGGGCGTTGTGGCTCCTGCTCTGACGGCTGCTGTTGTTGTTGCTGCTGCGCCTCTTGCGCCCACGCCGCCGAAAGGAGTAGGAGCAGCATGACCACGCAACAACTGCCCCGCCTCATGACTGCCTCCCAGCCATCGGCCTTGCAGCGGGTTTCATGTGTCAGGCTTGGTATGCCTGCTTTCAGGTGCGAAGTTTCGGCCCTGACCGATACCTGACACCTGCTTCCTGACACCCGGCGCCCATCCCTCCTGCTCACATGCGCCCTTGCCCGTACGCCCTCTGGCTCTCCCTGACGATCCGCTGGCGATCCTTCATCTGCTGAAGTTCGTCTTTTTGCTTCTGGCGGAGGTCGCGCCTCTCCCGTGCCGCCTGGTGCTTCATCTGCACCCTCGTCGCCTTGGGAATGGGCTGGCTCTTCAAGTAGTGCCTCAGGTTTTTCTGCTTGAGCTTGAGAGCTTTACGCTCCCCTTTCTGGTGCGCCTGAACCTGCTTGAGATGGGCCTTCGGGTTGTAGTCCTGGCCGGCCAGCAAGCCCCCCGCCGAGAACACCACCACCAGCGCCGCGACCATCAAGTTGAGAAGGTTACGCATTCCGCCTCCACTCAAATTCCCCCACTGCTGCCGCAGGTCCTCTTCGACGCGAGCTTTGTTCCACGGGCCCTAGCCCGGACTATCCCCTCTCCCGCGTATCTTACCGGGATTGCTCCCCGAGTACAATAGGTTGTCCGAAAGAATCACAACCTGAAGCCCATGGCCAGCGCAAGGCGAGCCGCCATTTCGCGCCGGCACCCCTCGGAGAGGCGGCATATGCAGACGGGCCTCCGAGCCTCAAAGATGGCATTCTGGAGCATGCTCGCCGCCGGTTTCACGCACCTTCGCGGAACTTTCCCGGTCCGCTCGGTGCCTAGAAAACCTGAAGGATGAATAGGAAACTCAGGGCGCAGCGAGGAATCTCGCTCTGAAAATACAGGCGATGCGAGATTCCTCGTCGCCAAGGGCTCCTCGGAATGACAATTGGGCGAGTTTTTCAACAAACTGCTAGTGTATAACAGTCGAACTTTCAGAAAGAGGGACTGGCGGGATGGAACTCATCGGCACGGTGGAAAGCTTGTGGCGCTACCCCGTCAAGAGCATGCGCGGAGAAGCGTTGCAGGAGGTTTTTGTAGGGTTCCCTGGGGTATATGGGGACCGTGTCTACGCCTTTCGGAATTCCCGGGCGTCGAAAGGGTCCCCCTACCTGACAAGTACGAAACTGGAAACGATGTTGCTGTATCAACCTCGGTACCGAAATCCAGAGCGTATGACAAAGCCCGCCAACCTTGCCGAAGCTGAAGCGATTGCACCTGGACTCACCCCCGTTTACGCCGACTCGGCGGACCTTGCGCTGGATGTGGACACGCCGTCGGGGGATCGGCTGGCAATCGGGGACCCTAAACTGATCGACCTTCTACGCGCCGAGATTGGCGAGGAGAACGAACTGACATTGGTGCGATCAGACCGAGCGATGACGGATTGCCGGCCGGTCTCGCTGATTTCGATCCACACGGTTCGGCAACTAGGAGAGGAGGTGGGAACCAGCTTGGACAAGCGTCGCTTCCGCGCCAACATCTATCTCAATCTCAAATCCGGGAAGGGTTTCGATGAGGATCTGCTCGTGGGCCGGACACTGCGCGTCGGCGCTAAGACCACCATCGCGGTAACGGACCGCGACCTCCGCTGCAAGATGGTTACGCTGGATCCGGATACCGGAGAACAGGATGCCAAGATCATGAAGCAATTGGCGAGCGCCCACGAGAGCAATGCCGGTGTTTATGGCGCGGTTCTAGTCGAGGGTATGATCCGTCCGGGCGACGCGATCTCTCTGATGAATTGACGTAGGCGGCTAATCAGAAGAATTCCCACTGTCCATCGTCGTGCCCATGATGAGCTGCGCGTGGGTGGTCGTCCAACCGGAAGTAATCCGTATCATCCGTCACGCGGCCCGCGGGCTAGAGTCCGCAACCGGCAGGCAAAAACCTGGGGGAGCAAGCAGGGGGATGGCAAAGTTTATCGATACAGCCGCGGAGCACAATCCGTGGAAGCTCGTAAAAGAGTAAGCTCACGCCGCGCGGCGCTCTTCGACTGCTTCTGCCGGAACCGCCGCGGGGCCTCTCCTTCTAGGCCTCTCACAGCGTCCCCCTGAGCAACAGCTGGCCCAGAGCCTCAACCCCCCAAAGCGTACATACGCCGTAGTTATAGTATAATGAAGCCATGGAGTTAAGATTCGAGTGGGACGAAACGAAGAACCTCTCGAACAAGCGCAAGCACGGCGTTTCGTTTCACGAAGCCAGGTCAGCGTTCGCAGATGAGTCCGGTCGACTCATTGCTGATCCGGATCACTCCGAGGAGGAGGATCGTTTCATCCTGATGGGAATGAGCGCCCGGCTGCGTATCCTGATTGTGTGCCACTGCTATCGTCACGGCAGCATCGTCAGGATTATCTCAGCCCGAAAGGCGGATCGTTCGGAACGGCTCCAATATGAGGGATACAAAGATGCGTAAAAGTTACGACTTCTCAAAATCCACCAAGAATCCCTACGCTCGGCGGATGAAGAAGCAGATCACCATCCGCATTGATGAAGAGGTGATCTCGTATTTTAAGGCGATGGCAGAGGAAAGGGATATTCCCTATCAGACCTTGATGAACTTGTATCTGTTGGACTGCGCCGGTTCGCGACGGAAGTTGGAGTTGAAGTGGCAGTAGCCGCCAAAGCCCCTTAGTGTCCTCCGTATCCTCTCTGGTCAGCATCTTCTTCCAGTTTCGCGTCTCCAATTTCCGATGTCAGATTCCCGATATTTTTGGGACAAGTCCCCCCTACCCCCAAGCAGGGAGAGTTGTGAAGGGGCAAGTAAGCAGGCTTACGCCGCGCGGCGCTCTTCGACCGCTTCTGCGGAAGCGGCCGGGGGGCGGAAGAAGGCGTAGAGCATCCAGGCGACGGTTGCCAGGCCGCCCACCAGCAGAAGCGCGAACAGTTCAAACACGAACCACTGCTCCTCGACGGGCAAAGCTCGGGGGTCGAAATAAGGGCGCAGGTAAGCGGCGCGCAGCAAGTGCCGCATGACGCTCATCAGGCTGATGGTCCCCACCATGGCGACCGAGCTGGCAGCCAAGCTCTTCGATGCCACCGCCATCGCTAACACGGCGAGCGCCAGCGCCGCGACGAGGAGGCCGGTGGAAAGGCCGTCGCCGCCCATGAACATGTCGCGGATTTCGCGCGGCAGCGTGGTAAGAAACCAAAAACCGATCAGCAATTCCACCCCTGTCCCCACCATGAACCACTTCACGCCATAGGCCCGAGCCCAGGCGGACATCTCGGGCGAGGCCGCGCGCCAAGTCCGGGAGAGCAGGGCTACCGCGAGACCGCCCACCGCTCTGCGCCTGCCATAAGCCAACCGCGATTGGCGGCTTGAAGCCGCCTCTACATTCTGTTCCAGCAACCTGCTAAGATTCCTTGCCGTGAAGCAGGCCCTTGCGGCGGTGAGACGCGTCAGCCGCAGCGGCAGGCCCTGGAGGAACATATGAAGCCTCGGTCGCGAGCAGTCCTGATATTTGGTTCCATCACGGCGGTGCCCATCATCATAATTGCAGCGCTCATGTTCGGAGCGGAGAAGAGACCTATGCCCTCAAAAACCCCGACCGTCGCAGAAGCTCAGGCCTTCATCGATCAGGCGGAGGCTCGGCTGCTGGAGGCGAATGTGGAATCGAGCCGAGCCGATTGGGTGAAATCAACTTACATCACGGACGACACGGAAGCCTTGGCGGCGAAAGCGGACGAGCGCGCCATCAATGCCCAGGTCGAACTGGCGAAAGAATCCACTCGCTTCGACGGCCTGAACCTGTCCGCGGAGTTGGCGCGCAAGATGAAGCTCCTGCGTACATCGCTGACCCTGGCGACGCCTGCCGACCCGAAGGCCAGCGCGGAACTCACGCGCATCGTGTCGGGCATGGAGGGCACGTACGGCAAGGGGAAGTGGTGCCCGCCCGGGAGCGACAAATGCCTGGACATCGAAGACCTGACGCGGCTCATGGCCGGCAGCCGCGACCCGAACCAGTTGCGTGACGCCTGGGTGGGCTGGCACCGGATCTCGCGGCCCCTGCGTCCGGACTTTGTACGCTATGTGGAATTGGCGAATGAAGGCGCGAAGGAATTAGGTTTTGCCGACAGCGGCGCGTTGTGGCGCTCGAAGTACGATGTGCCGCCGGACGATTTCGCCCGCGAACTGGACCGGCTTTGGGAGCAAGTCCGGCCGCTCTACGTGCAGCTTCACGCCTACGTACGCAGTCGACTGGTTGAGAAGTATGGCGCCCAGGTGGTGCCCGCCGCCGGGCCCATCCCCGCGCAGGTGCTGGGTAACCTTTGGGCGCAGAGTTGGGAGAATATCTATCCGCTCGTCGCCCCGCCCAACGCCGACCCGGGCTACGATCTCACGGAGATCCTGAAGAGCCGCAACACCGACGCTCTTCAGATGGTCCGCTACGGTGAGGGGTTTTTCACTTCGCTGGGCTTTGCTCCCCTGCCCGAGACGTTCTGGCAGCGCTCGCTTTTCACCAAACCGCGCGACCGCGAGGTCGTCTGCCACGCCAGCGCCTGGGACGTGGACTTTGTGGACGATTTGCGCGTGAAGGTGTGCATCGACATCACCGGCGAGTATTTCGCCACGATCCATCACGAACTGGGACACAACTTCTACCAGCGCGCTTACAATCGCCAGCCGTATCTTTTCCGCGATAGCGCCAACGACGGCTTCCACGAGGCGATTGGCGACACCATCGCGCTCTCCGTCACCCCCGAGTATCTGGTGAAGCTTGGCTTGCTCGAGAAAGCCCCCGACCCCTCGAAGGATATCGGCCTGCTGCTGAATCGAGCGCTCGAAAAGCTGGCGTTCCTGCCTTTCGGCCTGCTCATCGACCAGTGGCGATGGAAGGTCTTCTCCGGCGAGATTCCGCCCGGGAAATATAACGAGGCCTGGTGGGCGTTGCGATTGAAATATCAGGGCGTAGCGCCGCCCGTGGCGCGCAGCGAGGAGGATTTCGATCCCGGGGCCAAGTATCACGTGGCGGCCAACGTTCCTTACACGCGCTATTTCCTCGCGGAAATCCTGCAATTCCAGTTTCATCGCGCCTTGGCGCGGGCCGCCGGATGCACGGGCCCGCTGCACCGCTGCTCGATTTACGGGAACAAGGAAGCCGGGCGGCGCCTGAACGCCATGCTCGAGATGGGCCTGAGCCGTCCCTGGCCCGACGCGCTCGAAGCCCTCACCGGGGAACGGCAAATGGACGCTGCCGCCATCCGCGATTACTTTGCGCCCCTCGAGAAGTGGCTGGAAGAACAGAACCGGGGGAAACCCGTGGGGTGGTAATGGCCGCCTGTAGCGGCGGTCTCTGACCGCCGACGATTCCTTCTCGTCGATCGGCGATCGACGCTGCAGTTTTTCGATTGACGATCAGAGTTCGACTCGGACTTGCCAATCGAATCAGCCCGGAAAACCGCGGAAGCGTTCAGGGAAAGCAATGGAGGCGGGGAGAATGTGCCCGGAATCGCGCGCGGGAGATTTCCCGGGAGACTCGGCGCCTCTACGGCAACTTAGCCACCCTTTATTGGCTTGCGGGCTTTTCGAACTTCGCGTCGTCGATCGGAACGTTATGCTTCACCTCAGTGATCTTGATGGTGAAGCTGAAGTCCGATCGCACTTGGTGGATTTCGAAGGGAAGTTTGACGCCATCGACCTCGCGGTAATCGCCGAGCCTCGTATCGATATCGATGGTGCCCTGCGGAGCCTGAATCTGGGTCTGCTCGCGGACCAGCAGTCCTGAGCCGGCGTCGAAGGATAGAAGTTCCGGCGAGCCCTCGGCCGGCGTCGCTACGATCACGTATACATCGTGGCCGTCAAAGCTCTCTTTCCCCTTCACGGCCATCTTCGTATAGGCTTCTTTCAGCCTGATTTGCTGGTAAAAGTTGGCGCCGCGTTTCATGGCAGCCGCGACGTCTCCTGTTTGCTCCTCGACGCCGGTCTGAGGAGTGTCGAGCCAAGCCACCGCGCCGTTCGAGCCCGAGCGCACCACACCAAAACCCGGGATATCAGTGATCGACACTTCTTTATTGGGCGCCTTCTGATACATCTCCGTGGTGCCAGGACTGCCCATCTCCCCCAAATCGAAGGTCCCTTTGGAAACTCGGCTGGTGAGCTTTTCGAAAGCGGCTTTGCCGCCTACAGCCTTCTCGTACTTCGCCAAAATCTCGTCCACGGTAGGTAGGGAAACCTTAGGTTCAGTTTGGCCCCACGCAGAGATCGTTCCCGCTACGATCACCAAGAAACACACAAGCATCATCACTTTGGAATGAGTTCGCATTTTGCCTCCACGAATTATGGCAGCGAGGGACGCAGCAACTCCTGGGTGAAGGCGCATTTCTCTTCCCGTGGCAGGGGTTCGAGGGCCTCCAGCAGGGCCTGCGCCTCGCGGCTCAAGTCGCTATCCTAGCAGGACCTTCGAGCCGGATAAAGGACAATATCACGCGGATAGGGAGTGGGTTGCTTACACGTCAGGCCGCGAGCTTGTGCTCGGTGGATGGGATCCCCTTGAGCGTCTCGAGCGCCCCGTGCGCTTCATCAACTGCGCCTGCCAACGTGGACCAGCTTCGGAGGTGAAGGCGAAGAGCGGGTAGAGCTCGGCGAAGATTTGTTCCACCCGGCGGGTGAAGGCGGGTGTGGCCAAGCCACGCGCGTTGGGTAGGAAGACTCGCCGGACTACCCAGGCCCGCAAGGTGGACCAATCCTCGTCGCGCCGGGGCAGGCCCGGGTGCTGCGCCCAGTCGCCTTTCTCGACGCGATGCCAGTAGGTTTCGTAGCGCCGGCGGCGCACGACCTTCTCCAGGAGACGATCGAAGATC
>Ga0209777_10006151_pt1 | contig 13588 bp, 15 predicted proteins | sample FrelakmetHBP12HB_FD_187147 | JGI IMG/M metagenome (GOLD analysis project Ga0209777, IMG submission 187147) | Freshwater lake sediment microbial communities from the University of Notre Dame, USA, for methane emissions studies -HBP12 HB (SPAdes)... | ecosystem: Environmental > Aquatic >...
CCTTCATTTCCGGTGAATAGCCTTCATCCTTCGTGCTTCCTGCAAACGTTGAGGGGATTATCAAAACGAAAACCAGAACTGCCATCATACCTATGCTCCAAATTAGCTTTTTCATTCTTTCCTCCTTCAATGAACTTCCTTTCTGTTGTTTTCTATAGTTTAGTATGTGTTCCGTCGCAAAACGGCTGCTTTCCTGTGCGTTTACAGCCGCATAGAGCAACTTTTTTTGCTTCCTTTAACGTAAATTCTACAGGTGTCATTCCGGTGTTGAGCCTGGCATGCGAACTATCGCAAAACGGCTGGTTTGCAGAATGGCCGCACTTGCACCAGTGATACGTGCCCTCTTTTAAATCCATTATGTAAGGCGCTTTTTGTGCTATTTTAGGTTCCATGGTCTTTTCCCCTCCTTTTTATTTTTATTACTAAAATGAACTATTCATTGATTTAGAAAAAGGCATTACCTGACACAATCTTTTTTATCTTCATTACGCAACAATGTTGTAGGCTGCGGGATCAAGCGGTGATCCCGCCACAAAAATACGTGTGGCCAATTCCCGATCCAGCATCAGAATGCCTTCTTTGGATGTTTCCACCATCGCCAGTTCGCGGGAAACTTTTTCCGTATTTTTTTCTTCTTCAATCTGCTCATTTAGAAACCAGGAAAGCAGCGGTTCCGAGGTATAATCATTTTCTTTCCTGGATATTTTGGTTAAATTATTAATTTTTCCGGTAATGAACTTTTCATGTTCATAAGCATCCTGCCAGGCTTCCAGTGGTTTCTTCCATGTTGTTTTGATCTGCTTCAAATCCAAAAGTGTTACCACGCCTCCTCTATCAAGGATGTGATCATAAAACTTCATAGCGTGGATCATTTCCTCATGCGCCTGACAACGCATCCAGTGCGCCATGCCGTCAAGGTTCTGCGCATGAAAATAGGCAGTCATCGATAAATAGATGTAGAACGATTCCATTTCATGTTTGATCTGTTCATTCATCGCGTTTCTTATTTTTTCGCCAATCATCTCTGCACCCTTCTTTATTAATTTTAATCAAATTATTTTCTTTTCTTCTTGATAAACGTGCCTTCATCAAGCTCTTTGAAAGCAAGTTCCAGCTCTTCCCCGGTATTCATAACAATCGGGCCGCCCCAGGCAATCGGTTCGTTGAGCTGCTTGCCGGTGACAAAGATGTAATGGATATCTTCAATCGCCTTTATTGCAATACTACCGGCTTCCGTGAATAGAATCAGCTGTGCTTGTTCCAGTTTCGTGTCATCAAACACACCTGTTCCTTCGATAAGATAACAAAAGCTCGTGTATCCTTTCTTAGTGTTGTGGGATAAGGACATTCCCTTCTTTAACTGGACATCCAGGTACTCAACATCTACCACCAGTTCCTGCACTGGGCCGGTTACATTTTCGTAAACACCGGCTATGACCCGCACTTCTCCGCCCGGTATCTTGACGATCGGCACTTCTTTTTCAAGTATACCCCTGTAGCGTGGCCCCATCATCTTGTTTTTCGCCGGCAGATTTACCCACAGCTGCAACCCGTGCATCATTCCTTTTGAAGGTTTTGGCATCTCCTGGTGAAACACACCGCCACCCGCTGTCATCCATTGAATGTCCCCAGGCCCTATCTTGCCCGCGTTACCGACACTGTCGCCATGCTCAACCGTTCCACCGAGCATATAGGTAACTGTTTCAATCCCGCGATGAGGGTGCCAGGGGAAGCCTTTCACATAATCAGCGGGATTGTCTGAACCGAAATGATCGAGGAGCAGGAACGGATCAGTATGTTTTGTGTCGTCATTTGCGAAAATACGCCTCAATTTAACGCCGGCACCGTCGTACGTTGAATGTCCCTGCAAAATTAATTTCTTCATATGATTTTCCCTATTAGTCCTCCTGAGGATTTTTCCCCACCTCCCTTAATTGTGCTAAGCTACTAACAGTAAACTAAGTCCATTCCTTACCATTGTCAAGCATGTTAAAAATGATTAGTGATGCCCATAACAACGGGCATATCTGCAACAGGTTCTATTTGGCAATCTGGCGGATCGGCCGGAGCTGGTCCGATAAAGAAGTTATTGCTGCTCAGGCAGAAACAGGAGAGAAAAGATAATCTGCAGAATACTTAAAGCTGTCAAAATTCCCAGTATCGCAATACCGGGAAAAATAGTCCCTAAGCCACCAACTAAACAGGTCAAGAACGCCAGACCGTAGTTGGGACGTATGAAACGTAATACATCGTCAGGTGGTCTGCCGGGATATGACGAGAGGAAGATTGTATTGAGCGACAGCAGACAAACTCCTAGCGAGATAGAAAGAATCCATGCCTCCTGAAAAGGAAGCATAGCCGAAGGGGATAGTGTAATCACTCGCTTGATACCAACTGCCAAGGAGGCGATAGCCATGGTCAGCGGCAAGTGTGAATAAATCCATTGCTGATATGCCCTCACATGATTCTTAGAGGTCAGTTGTCTAGTTCCAGCGCCCTTTACTCCTTCAAAGTATCCCCACCAAAGAGTGAAGACAATAATGAGTCCCATAATACCCGCAGCGGCCGACAAAGATATTAAATGTCCAGCTCTTACGCCCATGATGATGCGGACAACGGCCTCACCGATCACAATGATCGTAAAGAGTCCGAAGCGCTCGGGCAGGTGCGCGAGATGAGGAGGAAATTTGGCATGAAGATGCCCGGCGGTCATAGGGGCAAAGAAGTCCACCCCCATTGCAAAATACCATACGATAAAGCGATGGGGTGTAGGTATAAATGTCGATGCGACCCATAAGGCAGCTGCGCTTCCAAAACCGATCATATAACGGTTAAGAAGAGGCCGGACGCGTTGATTATGCCTTCCTGCCCGCCAGTACTGAATCACTAGAATAGAGCGCACCGCCGCATAAGAAAGGGCAAAGCCTTTCGAACTTTCACCCAGGGCATCTGGCAAATGTATTATAATTGATGCAACCGCCACTATCTGTAACATCGTAAAAAGGCGGTGAACAACATCATCTGAATCAAAGCGTGTCAGGTAGTATGTGTGCCCTATCCATGCCCACCAGACCGGCACAAAGACTATCGAAAAATTAAAAAATCCTACAAAAGAAAAATCTTTGTCGAGATTCGAGGCAAGCTGTGAAATGGCAGCAACAAAAACCAGGTCATACAAAAGCTCCAGCCATGTCGCGTGCCTTTCTCTTTCCTTCTCCACTCCGGACCTCAGCACGGGAGGTCTGATCAATTCTTTTCTATACATTAATGAGACCTCCTCTCGTTTTTCCCACTTACCTCTAATCTGGATTCGGTGCCATTAACCTATCTGTATAGCGAACATTGAAATTGAGCCGCCATCGAACCCTTGCATCGGAAAGCTGACCTAAAATCACCAAACCGCCAGAATAACTGTTTACATCTACAACTGTGGTTATACTTCACATAATGGACTGCCTGTATTACTATTTCAAGCGGAGCAATATTTTCTGTGGTGAGCTAATCTATGCATATTGAGGCAGTCCAATTTACAAGGTGCCGCTTCAGTGTGGCAACTTGAATTTTGTTACCGAGTATGAGTATGCACCTAATATTGCGCCAATTAATGTAATAATCGCCGCCCATTCGCCAGCACCTATCTGTGCAAAGATTGGCCCCGCACACGCGCCGGTCATTGCCCAGCCGATACCAAACATTATTCCGCCGATGACGGTTCCTTTGTCTAATGCCTTCGAATCTATTACAATCTCTTTTTTATCAAGTGTCTTCACTTTAAAATACTTGATCAGTAAAACAGAGATGGCCGCAGTGGCAATTGCAGAACCAATGATCAAATACATATGTGCTTCTTTAAAGAGAAACATATCATGGATTCTAAACCAGCTTATTACTTCCGCTTTAGTCAATACAATACCGAATGCGATGCCAAATAAAATATATTTTATGTCTTTCATATTTCGCCTAATTAAAAAATGGAAAAAGAAGATGTGTGTAGATAAGCCCGCCAACAAAAAAAGAAATGGTTGCAATCAATCCCGATAGCTGAAAAGTTGAAATACCGGAAATTGTATGGCCCGCTGTGCAACCATTTGCGTAACGAGTTCCGAACCCGACAAGAAATCCGCCGATAAAAAGAAATATCAATCCTTTCAATGAATAATATTGCTGTGGAAGAAAAGAAGTGTTTCCGACACCAACAAAAAGCTTTGCTGTCAACCCGCCCAGTGTGATTCCAATTACAAAGAAAAATTTCCATCGGTTTACTAATGCATTGTAACCGGAAGCTGCAAATTTTTTTGTATTAAGAATAATGGAACAGATATGCTGAAACGAACTTGAGATTCCCAATAACTTATTGCCAACTATTAAAAGGAATGGAACGAACAAACCCATCAAAGGACCCGCAACGTACCATGGCCAAACATTTGAAATTGGTCCCATCTAACCCCCATGCCTGAAAGGGCACAATGAAAGATGAAAATATTGGCGTTTATATAAATCAGTGAGTCAAAACGACCTATGCAAAATACTTTTACCACATGTTAGATTAGAGTTCAGCCATTTTTTGTTTATTACCGATTGAAATGTTGAGTGAATTGGAAAAACAAGAAAAAAACATTATAGGAAGTAAGTGCTTGTTGAGTTTATATACAAGTCAGCGACTTCGGTTGGTCGGTTATTTAAATAATTTGTGAAAATATCCCCTGTTGCTTTTATGGGTTTTTAAAAACCTTAAGAGTTGTTCTTTGCCGTTGTCCTTAATGTCTATGAATGCGACTCCCACTTGATAGATGTATTCATCACGAGGTATGTCATACCAGCGGACTTCTCCTATTGCCTCAAAGAGCTGTTCATTCGGAATGAGCTCCATTGTAATGTATATACGGTGTTCCCTTGCAAAAGGGAGTCCTGAAAGCAAATTGATGCCTTCAACCTCGATAGGTTTTATCTCGAAACAGATTCCATCTTCTGAAATATTTCGACTTTTAATATGCAGCGGCAGACATACATTTGCTTCTCATTTGATTATGGCAGGAATAGATTTAACAACAGTAAGAGAATTGTTAGGTCACAAAACCTTGACGATGACTCTCCGTTATGCCCACCTTGCACCATCCCACAAAGTAAAGGCAGTTGACATCCTAGACAACGCCATCAATGAAAACTCTACTATACAAAAACTATACAATCAGGGAATTAATACCGATGTTTGATAATTGCAACTTATTGAATTTTCTTGGTGCCCCTGGCGCGAGTCGAACGCGCGGCACACGGATTAGGAAAGCAAAAAAGATGAAAGACGGGTGGCATCATAACCACCCGTTTTTCTTTTTATATATTTGTTACTCTTGAATAAATTAAAAAAATCATATTCGGCTGATATCGGCTAGCGTCGGCACATTATCAGATATGACAAGCACAAAAATAAGCACAGTATCATTTGGTAGTTTTGTTCCTTGGTATATACATTTCATTTAACAGAACTATACAAAAGCGGGTTGTTGACTTCACCTACAAAGAAACAACTCTGAAATGAATTGATATTGAGGATTACCATTTGAAATGTTGATGATGATCGTACTGCAATCCGCCGGTATTGATAAAGGATGGATAAAAGTTGGGGAGGGATTTCTCCCTCCCCGATGTTTATTATTCTGATGTCTGACTGCTCAAACTTTCAGAAACTTTATTAATGAGTGACAACTATCAGGTTTTAGTAACCTAACACCATGCTGACCGGATTGTTGGGGGTTACCTGAGTCCAGGCTGAACCATCCCATTTCCAGATGCCACCTCCTGCAAAGGACCCATACAATAGTGAACCTGAAGCTGCTATCTTTGTCGGAACGTTTGGTGTAATTTGACTCCAAACAGTGCCATTCCATTGCCATATGCCGCTTGGCGAAAGAACCACGTACCATAACGAACCTGAAGCTGCCATGGTAGTCGGAATATGTGGCATAACTTGACTCCAATTACTTCCATCCCACTTCCAGACGCCGGCTCCGGTAAATACGCAATATAAGGTCGTACTTGTGGCAATCATCAAATCCGGATTGTTGGGGGTAGCCTGAGTCCAGTTAGTGCCGTCCCATTTCCAGATTCCCCCACCCGCAAAGGAGCCATACAGGTTTGAACCTAATATCACCATGGATTGAGGATTGTTGGGGGTTAACTGTGTCCAGGAACTTCCATCCCATTTCCAGATGCCACCTCCAGCAAAGGAGCCATACAAGTTCGATGCTGAAGCCACCATCTGTAACGGATTGTTAGGGGTTACCTGAGTCCAGGTCGCGTTATCCCATTTCCAGATTCCCCCACCCGCAAAGGAGCCATACAGGTAGTCCTCGCCTGAGGTCACCATCAAATCAGGATTGTTGGGAGTTACCTGAGTCCAGGTCGCGTTATACCATCTCCAGATGCCTCCTCCCGCAAAGCTTCCATATAATGTAGGTACTGTTGTAGGTACTGTCTTGAAAACGCCGCCATCTGTTCCCGCATAGACGACCTGGCTGTTCGACGGGTCGATGGCGATGGATAAGACCTGAGCAGTATTCGTAAGGTTTTTGTCGTTGATCGCCGCCCATGATGCCCCGCCATCCGTCGTTTTGAAAACGCCGCCGTTATATGTTCCTGCATAGACGACTTGGCTGTTCGACGGGTCGATGGCGATGGATATGACATTAGTATCCGTGATTCCATTGTTGATCGCCGCCCATGATCCCCCGCCATCCGTCGTCTTGAAAACACCACTCCATGTTCCCGCATAGACGGTCCAGCTGTTCGACGGGTCGATGGCGATGGATATGACAGTAGTATCCGTGATTCCATTGTTGATCGCCGTCCATGAAGCCCCGCCATCCGTCGTTTTTAAAACGCCGCCGTTATATGCTCCTGCATAGACGACCTGGCTGTTCGACGGGTCGATGGTGATGGATGAGATCTCATGACCAATCAAGAGGTTTTTGTCGTTGATCAACGTCCAGGATGTGCCGCCATCTGTCGTCTTGAAAACGCCGCTGTAAAATGTTCCCACATAGACGACACGAGCGTTGATCGGGCTCGACGGGTCGATGGCGATGGCACGGATATTACCAGTAGCCGGGATGTCGGCAATCGCCCCCCAAGTGTCCCCGCCATTCGTTGTCATGAAAACACCGCCATCTGTTCCCGCATAGACGGTCTGGCTGTTCAACGGGTCGATGGCGATGCCCTTGACCTCAGTGTCCAGTCCGTTGTTGTTGATCGCCGTCCATGATGCTCCGCCATCAGTCGTCTTGAAAACGCCACCGCCATAAGTTCCTACATAGACGGTCTGGCTGTTCGACGTATAGATGGCGATGCAAGTAATAGATCCTCCTCCAGGTCCGGCTATTGGCTGCCATGTGGTCTCCGACCATGAGGATTGAACCTGCGTGAACAAGCAGAGGATTAACGTTATTAAAAAAAAGACTGCCTGCTTTCCGCTGCGTAAAGTGTTTTTGGTCACCTTCATCTTTTTATTGCCCCCTCACAATTATTTATTTTCGTTGATTATTTTCTTAAATAAAATATTTTAATGACTTACGGCAGTGTCAGTTCTGCTCACATTATTGTTCCACAATATTCCCGTTCACATCCGTCAAGAATGTCTTGATACCGTAATGGGTGCTGTTAGAGTTCAGTAGAGGTTGTAATAAAAGCTCTGGCTAAGTGAATAAGTATCTTTACTGCTTGCCTTTATCATGGACGACCTACTTCATGGTGAATTCAAATATTTTAGGTTTGAGGAAAGTTTAAAGAAGAAAGGCTCCGTGTAAACACAAGGATCTCCTGGAGCCGTCATACGGGTAATTTTCGGATTATTCCTTTCATGCCTTCAATAAACACAAATCCCCACACTCTTGTGAAGAAACGGAGATTGAATAATCTCTTTATGGCATCATCCTTTAAAAAAGGATTAATTAGTTGTTAACCTATTGACAATGCCTCATTCACTGATGGTTTATCATACTAAAAAACATTGGATAGTCAATAAGATATTTTATTGATTATCCCTTGAAAGGGTGGATGTCCGTAAAAATGACTGGATGCCATATTACAGGAAGAAATCAATAAAAAGGCAGAGCCAATTTTGACCCTGCCGTGAAAGCATTTTACAATATTTATTTAATGTTTAATTATAGTGTCAATATAACAAATTCCTTTAATAAAACGATAAATAATGATATTAAATATCCTCCAAGAACAATTGTTGTTACTATTTCTGTTTTTGACATTTTTATCCCCCTTCCAATTTAATGGAGTCTATCTATTAATATCCGAACTTAACTTTTTCTCATAAAAAACTATTTCTTTTTTGTTTTTTCTTGCCTCACTTTTTTGCAGACAACGTTATAAAGCATTTCATCGATAGATTCGGGGGCAATGTATGAACCTTCCCCGGTATGTTTGAAAACTTTCGATAATGTTTCTTTGTCTAATGTATCCAATAGGCTGCCATTGTCATCATATTGCCTTTCTATGAGACCTTGTATAGTTCGAGTTGCACAATTTATTTCTGAGAGATCAACCACGTAACTATCTCGTTTATGCTTGGCGAATACCTCTGCTTGAGCTTTAGATAACTCTGGCCATTCCAAGGTGCGCAAACTCTCTTTTTTCTTCTCTGAAAACACCCATTTTGTCCATACTTGTATTGTATCGCCTTGCAGGTGAACGATACTTTCCTTATCATAAAAATGCATACTATCACTAGCATCAATGGCATAATACTTCCAATCTGCCGCCCATGCTTGATGGGAGAATAGAAAAAATATTACTAAACAAATAATGCCCCGAACATTCTTTATGGTCATAATTTCTTCCCCCAATAATTAATATTTTGAATATCATAATGGCTATTTTTTTTAATAGAGGAAATCCACCGTCTAATTTGTTGCCGTCAAGATATGTCGATTCTCAAAGTAAATCTCTTGAACCCTTGCCGGTTATTGTTCTAAGTTTCTTCATAAAATTTTGATAGTCTCTTTCTTGATACACTCCTTCTTCAGAAAGAGCGGCCTTAATGGTTTTCCCACTCTTTTTTATCTCTGAAATTTTTTTCTCTATAATAGTTTTCTTTATGTTGTTAGCATAGTCAAAAACATTCTTCAGTTTGATAGAACTTGGATCATATTCGTTATTCTTGACATAATCAGTCTTGCTTCTATTTAAAATATCAATGACATCTTCTGGCAAGATCGTATCCCTGTTATTCTTCAATACCTCTCTTAATCCTTTCCTTAAAATTGAATATAATTCTCTATAATTGCCTTTATAATCATAGTCGCATAATAAAGAGACAGTTTCATTTTTCATCTTAATACCTTTTTCCACGCCCATTGAGCGTTTCACTTGATTGAGAACGGAACTTATAATAGCTCCCGGAAAATATTTTTTTAGGCGCGCATTTAGTGTAGGAACGTCAATGCAGTCAGGATAACCGAATCTGTATTTCAGATCTGGCAAGATATTTTCTTTAAGGTCATCATTTTGAACAGCGGCAATAAAACGGGCTTTTAGAGTTAAGTTTTTATTGCCTCCGAGTCTTCTGAATTCTTTGTCTTGAATGACCTTTAATAGTTTTGCTTGCAATCGTGTAGGCATTTTCCCTAGTTCATCGAGAAATATTACGCCATCATCTGCTTCTTCCAAAAGCCCATTTTTTTGTTTATCAGCCCCGGTAAAAGCCCCTCTTTCATGTCCGAATAGTTCTGTTTCAAGCATTTGCTCAGGGATTGCGGCACAGTTGATTTCCTGAAAGGGTCTTTTGTTTCTGCTACCCATCAAATGTAATGCTTTGGCAATTAATTGCTTGCCTGTGCCTGTATCTCCAACAATCATTAGTTCATCATTTAGATCAGAATAAGACGATAGCTTATTGATGAATTCCTTATCGGAAGCATTTTCAAATACCAAGTCACGGAGTCCCGCCAAGCGGCATGCGATAATAGGAATTTCATCTTTCATTGGACTGTTTTTTAAATCTTGATAAAAGATATTTTTGAAATAGTCTTCTATTTTTAGTTCTTTTTGATTTATTGATGCCCAGCGGATTAACTCAATAATGAACGATTCATAATTTGGAAACAAATTTAAATGGTTTTCTTCTTTCAATATATTTTCAATTTGCGACTTGCCTTGATTAATATTCTTTAATTTAATGATTGCCTGAAAAGCTTTTTCACATATTCGATTCCTTTCGTTTTCTTCATCATTTAAATTTTTATATATATCTATTTCTATCGTTGTTTTTTCTCGTAAATATAAAGGAATGCGTTTTTTTATCATTTCCTTTTTTCTCCAATCGTTCCCATTTAATTACCTTATTAGTATATTTTAAATATACTAATAATTCAATTATAAAATGAGGCGTTTTATATTAACTAGTAATTACAATGATTTATGTTCGGTTAAGCTTTGGCACAGGAATAGCATTATAAGGGGATAAAACAATTCGGAGGTAAACGCAAATGAGAACACCAAACGTTAAAGTTCCTATCCTAGACATTCACCTAGCTTCATTCCTTTCCTTTCACGGAATCGAACCGCAATTCTCAAAAGAAGGCACAAGGGTCATTTTTGAATTCCTGGCAAGCCCAGAGGTTTATCGCTTAACAAAGGATTACAACCAGAATCCTGACGTGCCGATTCTCGACTTTGTTCATCACCTAAGAAAACTTCGATCTCAAATGTTAAACGCACGGTAACCGCAATGGAGGAAAATGGAAATGAAAAAATTAGAGAAAAAGCAGACCTGCAATTCATATCTGGAAACTGAAGTTGAAACATCAATCAAGATTATGAAGTTTGTTGCTCCGAGATTGATGACTGTAAACGGCTATCCTTCTCCATGCGAATGCACCGACAATATAACTTGTGCTTATTGCGTACAGGCAAGTCTTATCGGATACGACAAGAAACTGAAAGACATTGATACGGTAAAAAAGAACATCATTTCTTACATCAAGAAAAACGGCATACGAAAGATAGCAAGAGAACTAAACATACAGGCAAGTTCGGTTCAATACTGGTTCAAGACAGATAATTTCCCTCAACGTGTGCTTAATAAATACGCAGAGTGTACGAATGACCATCCTACCCTACACACCACTTGATTTTCGTACACTTGAACATTTGATTTTATTGAGTTTTTTAAGCCAAAAATAGAGGGGTTCGGATACGGAAATGGAAATACCAAAAAGATACAAGATCAAAAATAAAATATGGATTGAAGATGAGATGTTTTATTCTGAGGCATATCACAGCATTTCAAGGTCAGGTTCTGCAATTAATACGCTTATGCGTTGCCTTCAGAAACGAAAATGGGAAACAGGCAGAAAGAGAAAAATTATCTATACCGATGACGGATTTGTTTTCCCATACGCTGAAGCTGAAGCGTTAAAAATTGCTAAAACCACGCAGTATTGGAAAAATCTTATAAAGCTGGTTGAGGTTGGTTTCCTTGACGTTGTTCATCCAGGTGGTTGGTATCAAAAACATGAGAAAGAAAAAGATTATTCTGTTTATAAATTATCTGAGCGTTGGCGTAAATACGGCACACCTGAATTTGAAAAGGCTGAAAAACCAAAAAGATTACAAAAGCATCTTCACATTCGAGAAAATATCGCAAGACAGAAATTAAAATCAACTTCACTAGAACGAAGAGGACAACTTCACGGAAATGAAGATGACAGGCAAGAATCAGTAAATGACCGTCTTCACAAGAGTGAAGTTGAGGTACGTTCACTAAAAAGCCGTCAATCCTTTGATATTACTGCATGAGGGCATTTATTCCAATGTACTTAAACATGGTCATAGCATCATTCGCTAGAGTGAAGAATAAATATAATAGCCATGTATAACGGTAAATTGCTTGCATAGAGTTATGAACAAAAGAAAGCTATTTCTAATTAACTTTTAACTTGTACAGAAAGGGTAAACAAAAATGAGCAAAATTAAATATGAATTACTTCTAAAAATGGTTGAGGAAAGCGCATCAAGGCGAGATATGGCAGCGAAGTTCAACTGCTCTGAGGCTGCTATATCAAAACGCTTGAAACGGCTAACGGCTACACCGGCTGAACCTCTGAAACTTGATGCGTTGACACCCAAAGAAAAAACTTTTGTGGTTGCTGTAGCCTCTGGTGAATCTCAAACAAATGCTGCTTTAAAGGCCTATGATGTTTCTTCCCGACAATCGGCAAAGGCTTTAGGGCATACCCTTATGGGCAATCAAGGAATCAAAGAAGCTTTGGAAGAAATCAGGGACAGGGAAATACCTATAGGTCATCTTGTAAAGCGACTGAGACAGCATGTAGACTCACAAGACCCAGCAACATCATTAAGGGCTGTTGACATGGGATTGAAACTGCATGACGCTTATCCGGCTAATAAAAATTTAAACTTAAACGCCAATACAGATTTATCTCCCGTAGATTTATCCAGGTGGAGTAATGTTCCTTTAAACAAAGATAAAGAGGATTAACTTTTCCAAAAAATATGTCGCGCACTAGAAAAGGGTTGGTCGTCACCATTCGATGAATCGCTAGATTTGCTCCCTACCCCCCACTATCTGGCAAGACCCTTTATGAAAGGACAAACGGATCATAAAGAAATGAGAACAGAGCAAAGAAAATTAAAGGCTGAATAACAGACACAATGCAAGCACAGGGCAAAATAACAGCATGGTAAATCAACAAGATACAAAGGCACAACGGATTGTCAATCCAACGTGCCACATACCCAAAAGGCTTTACAGTCTTCAAGAGGGTGCGGTTTATCTTGGTCGGACAGTTGGTGCAGTCCGGGAAATGCTCTGGGCGGGTAAAATGCCTTATATCAAAGACGGGAAAAGAATCTTGTTAGATATACAAGATATGAATGAGTGGATAGATCGAAGCAAGACTCGGTCGATTTATTGATCTTTGAAAATTTATGACAGGTGCGATAACAACCAGCCTGAAGTAGGTTGTAAGTCACGAGAGAAAACAAATCCCGCAAGGGAGGGATGAAACAGAGTGTCCGCTCAAGGGCGGTAGGGTGCCTAACCGGAAGATGGCGATTTTTTTATTTGTTACACCTACAAGTCCGTAATACTCAGCTTTTAAATAACTGAGTATTACGGATTGAAAGATAGTAAATAATCACTGGTGTAAATGTCCACTATTCTATTGAAACACGTTCATATTGGTTGCCATGTGTAGTACTTAACCATGTTAATTGTGCCGTCATTAGATATATCATATTCTATTTTCGTGTTGTTGCCGTTTGCATCGTACGTATATTTGACAACAGATTCCATTGTACCGTCATTATTAGAATCATATGAATTTTGCAATAAGTTACCGTTTGCATCGTATGTATTGTATGAGACAATGTCTATTGTGCCGTCATTATTAGAATCAACTTCCTCTTTCGTCATGTTGTCGTTTGCATCGTATGTGTAGTACTTAACCATGTTAATTGTGCCGTCATTAGATATATCATATTCTATTTTCGTGTTGTTGCCGTTTGCATCGTACGTATATTTGACAACAGATTCCATTGTACCGTCATTATTAGAATC
>Ga0209777_10006152_pt1 | contig 13588 bp, 14 predicted proteins | sample FrelakmetHBP12HB_FD_187147 | JGI IMG/M metagenome (GOLD analysis project Ga0209777, IMG submission 187147) | Freshwater lake sediment microbial communities from the University of Notre Dame, USA, for methane emissions studies -HBP12 HB (SPAdes)... | ecosystem: Environmental > Aquatic >...
ACGGGTATGCGTCTTCACCCGGATCGGGGTCGGGTGGTCGGGAAGCACGGCAACCATGCCATCGAACCCGTCAAGGACCATGCCGACAACCCCGTCCACCCGTTCGATCGCCGTCACCTTCTCTTCAACGCTCCCGAGGTGCCCGGCCTCGTCTGGCGCCTCGATATGGATATAGAGGAAGTCAAGGTGCCGGATCGCGTCGAGGGCATACCGTGCCTTTGCCGTGTAATCGGTGTCAAGGTAGCCGGTCGCTCCAGGGACGGTGATGACTTCCATGCCGGCGCAGCGTGCGATCCCGTTCAGGAGGTCGACTGCCGATATGATCCCCCCTTTCTTCCCGTACTTCTTCTCAAAGTGCGGGAACGCCGGTTTGTGCCCCCCGCTCCATGGCCAGACCTGTGTCGCCGGGGGTTTGCCTGCTTTTCTTCGTGCAGAATTTACCGGGTGCGTGGCAAACACCCTCCGGCTGGTCTCCATGCACTGCGCCAGGATCTTCGCATCCGGACCTGTCGGGAGAGATCCGGCAACCGGTTTTCCCACGATGTCGTGGGGAGGCGTTGAGGAGGAGCCATTGCCATGGGGGACGACCATGAGGTTGCGGTAGCTTACGCCGGATTTGATGAGAACAGAAGGAGCCTCCTCCTGAAGTGCTGCAAGGAGCGCAGCACCTTCCGGGCTGGAGATATGCCCGGCAGAAAAGTCCTGCATCAGCCCGTCACCGATGGTGACGAGGTTGCACCGGTATGCGATATCATCGGGTTTGAGATTGATGCCCATGCTCATCGCTTCGAGCGGCCCCCTGCCCGTATAGTACGTTTTGGGGTCGTACCCGAGGATCGACATGTTTGCAATATCGCTGCCTGCTTCTAACCCCTCGGGGATGGTGCGGAGCATGCCGCAGGCACCGTCCCGCGCCATCCGGTCAAGGTTCGGCGTCCGTGCGTGCTCGAGGGGTGTCCTCCCGCCGAGTTCCTCGAGCGGTTCGTCCGCCATGCCGTCCCCGCAGATCACGATGTACTTCACGGTCATCCCTGCCTACGGTTCAGCGAGTATCGCTTTAACAGCCATCCGCACGCTCTCTTCTGAACCCCGTTGCGGTCTCCAGCCCAGCGCTTTGATCCGGGAGAGCGAGAGCTGCATTTTGGGAACGTCGCCGACCCAGCCGCGTTCTCCCCCGGTGAAACGGTACCTGGCACCGGAGCACCGCATCTCCCCTGTCACGATATCCGCGATGGTCTTGACGTCGATCCAGTCTTCCGACCCGATGTTGAGGGTATTTACTTTCGCACCTGCATGGTCAACGGCAAAGAGCACCGCGTCCACGCATTCCTGCACGTCAAGATAGGATTTGATCTGCTTCCCATCACCAAGGATCTCCAGCTCGCGGGGGTTGTTTTTTAACTTCGTAACAAAATCGGTGATAACCCCGTGACCGCTGCGGGAGCCGATGATATTAGCAAACCTGAAGTTCCACGCCCTCGTTGAGAACGAATGGCAATACGCCGAGATCAGCGCCTCGCAGGCGAGTTTGCTTGCGCCATAGACGGAGACTGGTTCCAGCGGGGCGTACTCCTCCGGGGTCGGGATGACCGTTGCATCGCCATAGACAGTCGATGTGGAGGTGAAGACAATTTCGGGGACTTGATGGGACCGCATCGCTTCCAGGACCCGGAATGTGGCAAGGATGTTGTTATTGACCGGGCCTGCGGGAGAGAGTGCACTCTGCCTCACATCGGGGTCCGCCGCAAGGTGGTAGACCCGGTCAGCACCACGAAACCCTTCCTGCCACCCTTCAGAGAGGAGATCGGCGACTACCAAGTCTACCCGGTTTTTTTCGAGGTGACGCGCGATATTGTTTTTTGACCCGGCAGCAAGTGAATCGATAACCGTAACACGGTCACCCCGCGCAACCAGCGCGTCAACGAGGTGGGAACCGATGAATCCGGCACCGCCCGTTACGACATCAAACATCATACCTAATTATGTCATCCATGCTATAGGATTACTGCTATGTTCATCGGGATCGATCATGGCACGACCGCGATGCGCTTTGCCACGACTTTTAAAGAGTTCAAGATATCGCGGGAAGAAGCGACCTCTTTTACCATCCCTGACCTTGCTGCATTGTGCCCGCCCGGTGAGATCGAGGGCATCGCGCTCTCCTATTCCATGGGGGATAACTTTTCAAAAATTACCTCGATTAATAAAGTGAACAACCGAGGGCTCGTCAGCCGGGAGGGAGCGGGCAAACATATCGGCGGGGGGACCCGGGTCTTTGACGAAGTGAAAAAGAGCGGGATCCCCGCAGTCGTCATCCCGGGACTCCACCGCAGTACACCCTGCGATTCCCGGTTCAAGGTTTATTCGCACCAGTCAAGCCCGGAGAAAGTCGGCATTGCGTACGAGGTCTGCCACGCGCTCGGGAACGATGTGATCGTCTCCGATGTGAGTTCGAACACCGTTACGCTCCTTGTGATCAACGGAAAGATCACCGGGGCCTTCGATGCCTGCATCTTTGCACCCGGCACCCGGCACGGGGCGCTCGATGTCGATGCAATACGGCGCATTGATGCCGGGGAGTGCACGGCAAATGAGGCATTCCAGCATGCGGGCGTGGACTTTACAGTACCAGCGGAGGAGCGGATGCGGACTCTTTCGATGTTCTCCGCAATGGAGTGCGCAGCGATGCTCCTCCTGAACGGAAAGGCGCGGATCGCTCTTGCCGGCTCCCTTGCACCGGTCATCGCTCCTGAAGTCCGGCTGCTCCTGAACCGGGAAGTTACCGTCTATGACGAGTGGTGCGCCTCCCGCGGGCTTGCACGGATTGCGCACGACGTATTCTCCGGGATACCTGACATCCTCGGGCTCGCAGTGGATCTGTAGATTTATATTGATTTATCATGTAAGATTAGTGGGGATTTTTCTTGAAAGAGCTGCGTATCCACGGCAGGGGCGGGCAGGGATCTGTCACCGCTGCCGAACTGATCGCCGTCGCCGCATTTGAAGGCGGCGTCTTTGCACAGGCATTTCCTGCGTTCGGCGTTGAGCGCCGCGGGGCACCGGTGCAGGCGTTTGTACGGTTCGATAATAAAAAGATCCGGAAACGGAGCCAGGTCTATGAGCCGGATTACATCATCGTGCAGGACAGCACGCTGATCAAGGATGTGAATGTATTTCTGGGTGTCAAGAAGGGAGGGATCGTGATCGTGAACACCGAGAAGGCTCCCGATTACAAGGTCCCCGATGGCGTGAAGCTGATCACGATCGATGCCACTTCGATCGCCCTCAAGGCGCTCGGGCTCCCGATAACCAATACATCGCTCATGGGCGCGTTTGCCGCTGCAACCGGTGAGATCAAATTCTCTGCGCTCGAGAACGCGCTCAACCACCGGTTCCCCAAAGAACTGGCGCTAAAGAATATCGAGGCGGCGCGGCAGGCATTTGATGCCGTGAAGGGGGCGGCAAAATGACCCTTCCTGTCGGGTGTCGTGCCCGTCCCGGTAAATCGCGGGATAACAAAACCGGTTCATGGCGTGTCTTCAAGCCGGTCTTTGACCATGAAAAATGTACCAAATGCGGGATGTGCCAGACGCTCTGCCCGGAAGCATGCATCCATACAACCGAGGAGGAATTCGTCGAGCCTGATTACACATTCTGCAAGGGGTGCGGGATCTGCGCCGAGGAGTGCCCCGGGGAAGCGATCGAGATGAAACAGGAGGAAAAATAGATGATGCACTTAACCGAAGGCTCGCTTGCAATCGCTGAAGCGGTGAAGATGTGCCGCCCTCAGGTGATCGCAGCGTACCCGATCACCCCGCAGACCCACATCGTCGAAGCCCTTGCAGAGATGGTGGCAAACTGCGAGCTCGATGCCGATTACATAACCGTCGAGAGCGAGTTCTCCGCGCTCTCCGCATGCCTCGGGGCAAGCGCCGCGGGGTCAAGAACCTATTCGGCGACGACCTCCCAAGGGCTCGCCCTGATGTTCGAGGTATGCTTCAACGTTGCCGGCATGCGCCTGCCCGTGGTCATGACCATCGCGAACCGGGCAATGGGTGCACCCCTCTCGATCTGGAATGACCAGCAGGACTCGATCTCGCTGCGCGATTCGGGCTGGCTCCAGTTCTATGCAGAGGACAACCAGGAGGCAACAGACCTGCACTATATCGCGTACCGGGTAGCAGAGGACCTGTCAATACTCCTCCCCGCGATGGTCTGCTTTGACGGGTTCATCCTTTCGCACACGTACGAACCGATCGATGTGCTCACGCAGGCAGACATCGACCGCTACCTGCCAAAGTTCGAACCCAAAGAGCGACTCGACAGCGCCGATCCGATGAGCTTTGGCATGTATGCCACACCCGAATACTACCATGAATACCGGTACCTGATCGACAAAGCCGTCAAGGATGCAACAGCCGTGATCAGGAAGGCGGGCAGTGAATTCAATGACCTTTTCAAACGGGACTATTCAGCGCTCGTGGAAGGGTACCGGCTTGAGGATGCAGAAACCGCGATCATCGCCATGGGCTCCATCTGCGGCACGATCAAGGATGCGATTGACGAGATGCGCAATGACGGTAAAAAAGTCGGGCTGCTCAAGATCAGGGTCTTCCGCCCGTTCCCGGAAGAGGACCTCAAAAAGGCACTTGCCCATGTCAGGCGCATTGCAGTGCTTGACAAGAACATTTCCCTTGGCGCAAAAGGTGCAGCAGCACTCGAGGTGCGGGATGCACTGTATGGCTCCGGCATCCCGGTCACCGGCTTTGTGATTGGCCTTGGGGGACGGGACGTGCGCAAGAAGGACATCGCTGCGATATTCGAGCTTGCAAAGAAAGGGGGCGGCGACCAGTTCTATGGTCTTAAAAAGGAGCTGATCTGAAATGGCGGACAAGGCACTTGAACTCTTTGACAGCGGGCACCGGGCCTGCGGCGGATGCGGAGAAGCACTGGCAGCACGCCTCGTGATGAAAGGCGCGGGAAAGGACACAATCGTGGTCGCTGCGACCGGGTGTATGGAGGTCTTCTCGACACCGTATCCCGAGACCGCGTGGAAGGTCCCGTGGATCCACTCGCTCTTCGAGAACGCATCGGCAGTGGCTTCAGGAGTCGAAGCAGCGTTAAAAAAGCAGGGCAGGACGGAGAAAGTTGTCATCATGGCCGGTGACGGCGCAACCTTTGACATCGGCATGCTCTGCATCAGCGGTGCATTCGAGCGGGGCCATGACTTTGCGTACATCTGTTACGACAACGAAGCCTATATGAACACCGGGATCCAGCGGTCCGGTGCGACGCCCTATGATGCCAGCACCACGACCAGCCCGGCAGGGAGCTGCTCGTCAGGGAACCGCAGGCCGAAAAAAGACATGCCCCAGATCATTGCAGCCCATGGCGCCCCGTACGTCGCCACTGCATCCATCGCCTATCCTGCGGATCTTATCCAGAAGGTGGAGAAAGCGATCAACACCAAAGGCCCCTGCTATGTGCAGGTGCATGTCCCGTGCTGCACCGGCTGGGGGTTTGAGGGGAACCAGACCATCGCGATAGCAAAACTCGCCATCGAGACCGGACTCTGGGTGAACTACGAGATGGTCGACGGCAAGGTCACCAAGGTAAAGAAGGTCATGAAAAAACCGGTGGAGGAGTACCTCAAGACCCAGAAGAGGTTCCGCCACCTCTTCAAACCCAAGAGGCAGGACGCCGAGATCGCCGCAATCCAGGCGATCGCTGATAAAAATTTCGAGAAATACGGGATCGAGATCAAACTGAAGAAAGAATAACTGTATTCTTTTTTTTTAATAAGATATCTCACACCCATCCAACGCTGACCTTAGCAATCTTATTATTTACAAACGGGGACATTAGTAGGTTATCGGGCTCGTGGTCTAGCGGTATGACGTCGCCCTTACACGGCGGAGGTCGCCGGTTCGAATCCGGCCGGGCCCATGATTCGGGTTTTCCTTTAAAAAAATAATTCTCTTATTTTGCAGCCTCAATCCCGATAAGCCGGATCATAAAGGTCAGGTTCTCCCCGGCAAGCATGTGGTTCTGGTCAATGGTCACGGTATCCTCAGTCACATTGACAACCTTCACAATATTCGTTGAGCCATCTGTCGGATTCCGGACCGAGTAATACATGCCTATCTCAGGAGGTGTTCCTGCGGGAAAGACTGCCCGGCTCACCGTACTCACAAGATCGCTCTGGTACTGCCCGTATGCCTTGTCTGCAGGGATGTGGACTGTTTTTACTTGGCCCTTGCTCATGCCAATGACGGCATCCTCAAACCCGGGGATCACCGTGTGGGAGCCGGGTATAAATGAGAGCGGAGTTTTGTTCACATTTGAATCAAAGACCGTCCCGTTGTCCAGCGTGCCGATGTAGAAGACAGAAACGGTATCCCCTGCCTTTGCACCCGGCGAGCTGATCACAAAGAACAGGACGATTGCAATGACCGCACAACCGGCTGCGGCGGCAATCCCGTATCGGAGATAGTCCCGTTTGCGTGCCGCCACCTTCTCCTTCCCTTTAAGTTTCTCGGATTTCTTCATCCACAGGATGTAGGTGGTTCTTGTTTTTAGGTTCTTGCAGGGATCAAAGGGCTCTTGTATGAGCTATCATCTTGAGTGCACAGATTGAAGAGATAATGGGGATCTGGATCTTGCTCGGGCGCGGTGCAGCGGGTGCGGTATGGCAGGAAGGCGCCGCTTTCCAGCAGCTTATCAGAAACGAGATCCATGGTGTCAGGAAGCGGCAGCAGAATCTGCTAGCCCAAGGGAAGATAGGATATGCCACAATCCTCATCCTGCTGTCTTGTATCATAATTAACGTCATTTCGTTTCTTGCACTACCGGAATACATCGCCCTGTTCATTGCCGCAAGCGTGTACCTGCACATGTTCTACTTCTTAACCCTGTTAATCCCGATCGGCGAAGGCACCGTCCGCTTCCCGACAGCACAGATCCGCAAGATCTTCTCAACCCTGTACCACACCGGCATCATTCCCGCAACAGACCGTTTCACCCGTATCATGCTGGATGCTTTCTTCATCAATTCCCGGACATTATCTTCCGGGTTTTTCTGCATCTTTACCCTCGACCTGCTCTATACCGGTATCGCGTATTATGCAGGGCTGTTCTCGTTAAGGACGGTTGCAGTCATCTCCTTCCAGCTTGTTGCCATCCTCATCTTCTACTTCCTCTTATGGCGTTTCGACCCGGGAACGGCAAGGTTCAAACAGGGGGTCAGGGGGATGAAGGGCACCCTGGCCGGTAAACGGTACCCGTCGTGGCTTATTGCCGTGATGTTTGTCATCGGGGCACTGCTGGTGCTCTTTGTCATCCTCTCCACAATCATCCTGCTTCCCGGGATTACCCTGCAGGCTTTTTTATCGCTCAGCGGCATTGAGGACCTTACCAATCTCTTCCTGTTCATTGCGCTCATTGCCGTAAGCCAGTATTTCATTGTCCGTTTCTTTCATGGTAGTATGAGCAGCCGGATGGCAGAACGCTTCTCTGAGTTCAGGATCGTACTGCTGCAGACAGTAAGCGATGGAGGGAGCGGGAGTATTTCTGAAGGAACGGATGAGCAGGATGCTACCCGGCCAGCAACCGGTGGGGGATCCTTGCGCAACGCAGCCGGGGCACTGCTGGAATCAAGGATGTACCGGCTCGAACTGCGCACGCTCTTTGGGACGTTCCCGGTATACCTTGTGAACCCGGATTTCTCGGTACTGTTCGATGAGCAGGTGATTGCAGTAATTACCGGCTATCTCAAAGGCGCGGGATCATCCGGCAGGGAACAGGAGTGAAGGGTGCTGTCGGTTTTTATTCAATGCCCAGTTCTTCTAGTTTTTCTTCTGTCGGGTTTCCGTCTTCATCCCATCCCCGCACGGCATAATATTCCGGCAGCAACTCTTCCCGGTGCCACACCTGCCCTTTCGGTGCGCCGTCCCTGAGCGGCTCGGTCAGCATCCGGGCCGGGAGGGTGTCGTCATCACGCCCGAGCCCAGCCCTGATATTGAAGATCTTCTGCAGGTTCCAGATCCGTTCGCCTACCTGCAGGAACTCCCGCTCGTCCATGGTCCAACCGGTGAGTGCAGAGACCATTGCGGCATAATCGGCAGCGCCGATCACCCTTCCCCCGAACAGGCACATCCCTGATGCGTCAACGGCTGCGGCAAGGTCCTGCAGGGTCTTTGTCCACTGTGCTTTTCCCTGCGTGACAAAGGGATCGAGTTTTACCGGCACCCCCAGCAACTCCGGGTAGAGCATGTTCCCGTATACGTGGCAGGCACCCCGCACTGATGTGGCATATTCGAGCCCCTGCCCCTGCAACCCGCGGGGGTCATACGCAGGGAACTCGAGCTTCTTGGCGCTCATCGAGAGCTCAGGATGGCCGTACCGGGCGGCGAACCGGAACGACCCTTCTGCCATCTCATCACCAATGCCGGCACGGTACGCGATCATGCGCACGAGATTGACAATCGCATCCTTATCACCATAGCGGACAGTATAGGGCAGGTACCCTTTTTCTGACAGTTCCATGACGCAGGCAATCGTGACACCCGTTGAGATCGTGTCGAGTCCGAGCTCGTTGCACAGGTTGTTTGCCCTGATGATCGCCCCAAGGTCAGAAACCCCGCAGTCCGGCCCGAACGCCCAGATGGTCTCGTATTCAGGACCACCGCCCCGTTCCCCGTCGATCTCGCACTCCCTGCCGCACGCGACAGGACAGGAGAAACACGCTTTTTTCTCTTTGAGATAGGAATGGGCAAGCTCCTCGCCCGATACCTTTGATGCATCGGCAAAGCTGTTTTTCTGGTGGTTGTTCACCGGGAGGAGCCCGTTATGGCTGATCAACTGGAGGAGGGCCGCCGTACCGTATTTATTGAGTCCCCCCGAGGTCAGACCCCCGGTTTTCAGCCGTTCGCGCACCGATGTGACGACACTGGCAAAATGGGCGGGGTCCGACGCCCCGATGCTCCCGGTCCCCCGCACGGCAACTGCCTTGAGCAGTTTTGAGCCCATGACCGCGCCGGAGCCCCCGCGGGCAGCAGCCCTGCTCTTCTCATTGATCACGGCCGCAATCAGGCACTGCCGTTCACCTGCCGGGCCGATACATGCCACCCGGATTGCAGGGTCGCCCAGCGTGTCCTGGATTCCTGTTGTGGTAGCACTCGTCGTTCTCCCCCAGAGCGCGGATGCATCCCGTATCTCTGCGGTCCCGTTGGTGATCCAGAGGTATCCCGGGGCCTTTGCCTTACCCCTGATAACCACGGCGTCAAATCCCGCCCGCTTCAGTTCGGTGCCAAAAAAACCGCCGCTGTTTGCCGTCGACAGGGTGCCGGTCAGGGGGGACTTTGTCACAAGATCAAACCGGGACCCCATCGGCATTTTGCTGCCCGTCAGAAGTCCTGCGGCAAAGACCAGAATATTCTGGTGAGAGAGCGGATCGATGGTGGGATCGACGAGATCCGAGAATAGTTTGACCCCCAGGCCCCGGCCCCCGATAAATTTTCGCTTCCACTCCTCAGGGAGGCGTTGTATGTCGATCAACCCGGAGGTCAAGTCAACCGATAGAACCGAACCAGCATAACCATCCATGGATATACCGGAACTATCACGATTGCACGGTATTTATACATTAACAGCCCATTGTCTGATGTTTATTATGGCAGAAGAGGTCCAAGTCGCTGACGTGGCAGGAAAGAAGGTCCAGTGGGACCCGGAGCAGATGCGAAAGATCCAGGAGCATCCCTGCTTCTCCGAAAAGGCGTGCCATACGTTCGGCCGTTGCCACATACCCGTCGCACCAAAATGCAATATCCAGTGCAATTACTGCATCCGGGACTTTGACTGCGTGAATGAGAGCCGGCCCGGAGTTACGACAAAAGTTCTCAACCCCGATGAGTCTGTCGAGATGGTCAAAAAAGTGATGGCGAAATATAACTATATCAAAGTGATCGGTATCGCAGGACCCGGAGAACCGCTGGCAAACGAAGAGACCATGGAAACACTCCGCAGGCTGCATGAAGAGTTCCCGAACGTGATCAAGTGCATCAGCACGAACGGCCTCATGCTCCCGGAAAAAATTGACCTGCTGCAGAAATACGATGTAGGCAACATCACGGTCACCCTCAATGCAATCGACCCCGAGATTGGCGCAAAGATCTACCAGTTTGTCGATTATAAGGGAAAGCGGTATACCGGGATCGAGGCGGCAAAACTGCTGCTCTCCCAGCAGTTGAAGGGCATCCAGATGGCAGTCGAGCGCCACATGATCGTGAAGATCAATACCGTCTATATACCTGGCATCAATGAAAACCACATTCCCGCCATCGCAAAAAAAGTTGGCGAGATGGGGGTCTATACGTTCAATGTCATCCCGCTCATCGCCCAGTACAAGTTCGCCGACATCACCCCACCAACTCCCGAAATGAAGAGAAAGATGCAAGACGCATGTTCAAAATATGTCAAGCAGATGCGCCATTGCCAGCGGTGCCGTGCCGATGCGATCGGAAAACTGGGCCATGACGTCCAGTCGTGTATCTACGGAAAAAACTAAAAACTTTTTTTAAAATTAAAATTTTAAACAGCAAGTTCGCCGTTCCAGATCGTGATGACCTGCCCGCCGGGTTTTATATGGTCGCCTTCAACCCGTACGCGGACTTCCCCACCCCGCGCTGATGCATGGCAGGGCTCATCCCAGGGAATAAAAGAAGAAGGGATTGTAATGAAGGAACCGGGGTTATGCCTTGATCCCTGCATCTTTCACAATCCGGTTCATATCATCCAGGATCGGATCGAGACTGGGGGGGACTGCGGAATCTTCGGTTGTCACGGTCTTCCCATGGTAGCTGATCGAATACTGGATCAGGTCGGCACCACCACGAGACGCAGGATAATTATTCTGGAGCACCGAAAACTGGGCCGCAATAAACAGGTCTGAAATCTTATTCATCTCTGAACTGTTCAGGACGATCTCCCTGCTCCCGGCTTTTGTTGCCACCACAGCCGCACCATTGTCAAATATTACCAGCCGGTCATCGAATCCCGCGACCCCCCCGGTGCGGTAATAATCCAAAAATACAGCGGGTGCCGCCGGTCGTGAGACCGGAGGGGTCTTTACACCCAAGCATCCTGCACCCGCACACCAGAGGATAATCAATCCAATGAATACTGCCAATATCGTGCGCCTGATACGTATCCCTCCTGTCGGAATAGATCGTTTTTGTGTTTCCGTGATCAAATCTGCAGCACATCCGGCTTTGCAGGCGCTGATGCCATCCTGCGCTCCGGGAGGACATCCTCGAGAGCTTTTAGGAGGTTGTCCACTTTTTCATTGTTGAATGTTGCACGAAATGCTTTCAGCTCCATCGCGTTCATCAGCATGATGCCTTTCTTTTTCATGGGGAGCCCCTGGTCGTTGAGTGGGTTGATGTCGATTGCAAGCGACGCCGACCGGTTCTTGGTCTTGGGGAGGCGGATGATGGTGACTCCCTTCACGCTGGTCGGTTTGCGTTCCCAGTCCTTTCCCTCTTCAATGAATGTTTTGAGTTGTTCCGTCAATTCCATGAAAAGAACTTATGATTTATATATTAAAAGGCTATTCGGTGTGATGTGAAGGTGCCGGGCTGGCAACCCTGCAACAAATCGGGCAGCAGGCCCGGTATGGCACCTCAATGAACGCTAAATAGGAAAAAACTGATGTGTATAGTGACAAAACCATGCCGGTACTTTCCCTTTCCCCTGACGAGCCCTTCTCCCTCGACCTCACGCTCTCCTGCGGACAGGCGTTCCGGTGGGAAAGGGATGGTGACGGATTGTGGCATGGCGTTGTCGGAGACCGGGTCATCAGGATCCGGCAGAAGAACGCAACCCTCACCTTTGAGGGCGCGCCTTCCCCTTTCATCAGGCATTATTTTTCCCTTGACACCGACCTGGATGCGGTCACCACATCCTTTGACCGCGACCCGTTCATCCATGACGCGATCCTGAAATGCCGGGGCCTTCGCCTCGTACGCCAGCCGGCGTGGGAGTGCCTGATCTCCTACATCTGCGCGACCAACTCCAATATCCCGATGATCAAACGGCGGATTGCAAATATTGCCAACACGTTTGGCAAACCCCTTGAATTTGAGGGAAAAACCTATCACGCGTTCCCGGATCACGCTTCACTTGCTTCTGCCTGCACTCCCGCACTCTCCGAATGCAAACTGGGATACCGTTCACCGTATGTGCTGGAGACCGCCTGCGATATCGAGGATGAGAAGGCATGGAACGATTCCATCGCATCACTCCCCTATGAACAGGCGCGGCGTGAACTGATGAGGCTGCAGGGCGTCGGGCCCAAGGCAGCAGACTGCATCCTCCTCTTTGCGTTCCAGAAATATGAGGCATTTCCCGTAGACGTCTGGATACGCCGCATCATGCGGGACCATTATATCAAAACCCTGAATAATGACTCATCCCTTACCGGGTGGGAGTATGATACGATCCGCAGGTTTGCAGAAAAGCACTTTGGAAAATATTGCGGCTATGCGCAGGAATACCTCTATGCCGCACGCGAAGGTTAAACCGGGCTGATGTGCCTCCCTGTTTCCGACTGCAAACTATTTGATGCTGCATGGAACACCGGATATCTATGAAACGGTATGATGAGGCAGTTGCCTGTTTTAAAAAGGGGTTCTCGTGTTCCCAGGCGGTCTGTTCCACGTATTCACGTGAACTTGGCCTGGACAAGCGAACCTCACTGAAAATTTCCTGCGGGCTGGGGGGCGGTCTCGGACATACCAGCGGCACCTGCGGCGCACTGACCGGCGCAGCGCTCGTCATCGGGCTCAAATACGGCAAGGTTACCGCCGGGGACAATGATGCAAAGGAAAAGACCTATGCAAAGGTAAAATACCTGGTCGATGAATTCAGGAAACGAAACGGTTCTGTTGCCTGCACCGACCTTGTCGGCTATAACCTTTCCCTTCCTGAAGAGTTTGCAAAAGCGAAGGAAAAAAAGGCGGCTGCCACCCGGTGCCCGAAATTTATTCATGACGCAGCGGAGATCCTCGAAGAGTGCCTGAAAGATTAATTGTATTTTAAAAAAAATGGGATTGTATTATACCCGGGTTTACGTGCCGATATCCCAGCTGCAGAGATACTTCTTCTGTTCCCTGCTTAACTCATCAATGGTGAGACCGAGCGATGAGAGTTTGAGGCGCGCCACCTGCTCATCGATCTCCTGCGGGACCTCATAGACACCACCGGAGAGCCCCCCGCCATTCTCCGCAATATAACGGGCGCAGAGTGCCTGCAGCGCGAAGCTTAAGTCCATCACTTCAATCGGGTGCCCCATGCCCTTGGGTGTGGCAAGGTTCACCAGCCTGCCCTCGGCAAGGACGTGGATGGATTTCCCCTTGATCACAAACGTCCCGATGCCGTCGCGCTGGATGACCTTGTCGGCATGCTCTGCAAGATAGCCCATATCGATCTCAACATTGAAGTGGCCGGCATTGGAGAGGATGGCCCCGTCTTTTAACTTTTTGAAATGGGGGGCGGCAATGACCCGTGTGTTCCCGGTGGTCGTGATGAAGAT
>Ga0209777_10006153_pt1 | contig 13588 bp, 10 predicted proteins | sample FrelakmetHBP12HB_FD_187147 | JGI IMG/M metagenome (GOLD analysis project Ga0209777, IMG submission 187147) | Freshwater lake sediment microbial communities from the University of Notre Dame, USA, for methane emissions studies -HBP12 HB (SPAdes)... | ecosystem: Environmental > Aquatic >...
TTAAAACTGTATCGTGAATGTGAATAAAAAATACATAAGCATCAGATGCAGCGTGTTATCAACGACCGTCGAAACAATTGCAGCGTAGGCAATGCATATGTGTGGCGAATAGATATTCACCAGTTTTCGTATGAGGTTCTCTGTATTTTTCCAACTACGCCCGCCGATCCAACCAAGATATCTGTCTACGATGTTGGTGTAATCAATAAGAAAGTGTGATAGAAAGATGCCAGTGGCAATAAGTACCATAGTATTGATTTTTTGCATGCGAAATTCATTTATTATAAAAAGACAGATAGAGAAGGTATAGAGAATGCAGTGAATGAAACACGGCAGGAAGCGGTTTTTCTTATTGAGTGCCATCCAATTGTTCTGAAGAAAGTAGTCACCGACAAGATGGCCCAGCACCATTCGAAATATGAAATCCCCCGGCATACGCAGCCTCCCTAAATATACTCCAACACATACACCAGATATACATTATCTGTCAAGCAGGATTTTCTGGGGATTTTAATGTAATAGAATTCCACACCGAAACAGCATGCAGTTTAGAGTTATACTCTTTTGTATTTGCTTTACAGTCAGAGCAGCTTACTTTGAAGGTGGTATCACTTGCAATCACAAATACATTTTTAGAATTGCAGAAGGGGCATATTTTTATTATAAGATCAACATCCCAATGACTGATATCCTCTGAATAGGGTATGAAGCAACAGCATGAACCATTACGAATAGTATACCGATACACCCATCCTGAAGGAACTCGAATGAAGGTTCCCTCAATGTCGCCACTTTTATTCTTAAGCACAAGCGTCTTTCCGATCTCAAGTTTGTATAATTTTTTTGTTAATTCATTCATATGAGTTGGTAAGGGGGGAAAAACTTCCCCCCTCCCCCCTTTGTCAAAACTAAACTTTAGGAGCAACAGGTTTTAATTTTTTGTAGATAATGAGGCCAACGCCCGCAGCTACTACAAGAATGGCAGCGCCGAGCAGAATCCATTTCAGATTTGCTATGACGTATGAGAACAGAACGATACCAAGGATAATGGCAACGCAGAGAACTGCGAGCATGATCCGTTTTCCAATACTCCCGAAAGTATTGTTGAAGAAATCAATAATTTGTTGCATGAATATCTCCTTGCATTTATAATATCTGGCTACTGCCAGGTTATTCCAGATCTTCCATCCAGCGATCTATAGTTGTGGTCTCTTTCAATTTCAATCCGCTGGCGAACATGAGATTGTGTAATATGATGTATTCAACTAAAATGCTGTAAACAAACTGAGCAAACTTTGAATAGAGAGAATCATTCTCCATCTTCTGCTCAACTGCTACTGGCCAGAGTTCATGGCTTTTATAAACAGAGTAAGACATACACGTTTTTGATACAAAATAATAAAGAAAGGTTCTGTCCAATTTAAGCTTTGCACACAGCAGAAAAATTTCATTTATTGTTACATAATCCTTTTCATTCTTTTCTGTGTAAGAAGCAACAATTCTTCTCAGCCTCTCAAAACTCATTACTCTGAGAATTCTCCATCGGGTTAGTGGGCCTGACTGTGTATGGTAAACCCAGAGATATAACCCAAAATTACTTATATAATTATGAAGAAGATCGAGGCGCACCTTCATTGTTTTCTTAGTTTCTTCTTTATCAAAGATAGGCTCATACCCATCCAATTTAAGGTTATTGATATGGGCTATGCGCATATTGGCTATTCTTTCAGGATCGTGGATTAATTTCATAGGAGGTATCTCTGAATTAGTATCGACAGGTGTGCATTAGTAGAAAGAGAGAATCAATCGTTTTTAGATATCTTTCTGTTTCCGTTTGCGGGGCTCTTTCCAAGCATAGCTCTTACATTTCGGACAGACTTTTGGTTCTTCCGCTGATCGAGGAAACCAGGTATAATTACATTTTTTACAGGTTAGTTCAGATATTGTTAGTTTCATACATCCCCCTAATAGGTTTTTACCATTTTTAAGTTACCGGCATCAAATATTCTGAGATACCCATTATTTAACATATTTTCATATTCTGAAAGAACAGGATCAAATATTTTCAGCTTATCTTTTAGTTTGTGCTTTTGAAATTTGACTCTACTCCATAAGGTAAGAGTTTTGTCTTTATCTTTGAAATAAAAATAGTTAGGCTGGGTTAAGTCCGTGTTAATAAAATTTTTATAACTGTTCCCTGTAAAATAGCGAACATCAACAAAACTGATTATTTTCTTGGGGGCATACTCAATTTCAAAATGCTTCAATATTCTTTCGAACCCTCCGATAATGGTATGCCCTAATTTTCCAGCAAATCTAATAATTTCATAAGCATCTTCATTTTTGTATCTAAATTTTCCAAATGCTCCAAGACAAACAAGTTCTTCGTTGTAATAGAGACCTATACGTATTCCGGCAGAAGAGGATGATTGCAAATGATTTTGTTCAAGAAACTTTGTGCTACTGACTGAATCAACTTCTCTGACACTACACTTTCGAGCGAATATTTTAGTATTCACCCCAAGCTTATTCAATAAAATAGATTTAACGATACTTTCTTTATTAACCCACTCATTTTCAAATATTTGAATAAGTTGTATGTTCTTTTCTTTAAAGTACTTATACTTATTCTGATGGTAGCTCCTGCTTCGATAAAGATCGCTATGCCAGTATATTCCATTGAAATCTATTCCAAGATTATAATCGGGTAAGTAGATATCTATTTCAAATTTAAGTTTTCCATTTTCATAATACTTTTCATTTGGTTTTATATTCGTAATTCCTTGTGCTTGCAGCCATGTAATTATATCATCCTCAAAGTAAGAACGATGCTTCCCGCACTCACAAAATATTTGATGAGGGTTTATTTTGTCGCTTTCTATTATTTTTTTGCATCGCTGGCATTCAAAACTTTTTATTTGCCTAAGTGGGCTGTCAATGTATTCTTTTTTATCAAAACAAGGTTTTATGTATCTTTTCGATAGAACTTCTAAAAAGGTATCCCAGTATTGGTTCCGTAAAGTTTTTCTTGCTTTCACTTTAGCTTCAGGTATTTGCTGCGCAGAAGAAACACCATACTTTGATAAAAAAGTCTTTCTTGCTTTTTCCTTAAATTCAGGTATTTGTGTAGTGTACTCAACCCCGTACTTTTCTTTTACTTTCTTTTTAATAGATTCTTTTATTTCTTCTGATTGAAAACCATTCTTAGTTCCGTAGCGAAGCACTGTTGCCTCTTCAGCACGTTTCTTTATTTCGTCATTTTGATGAACGTTTTCAAAACCGTATCTCTCAAGATTAGTCTGCTCTATTTTTTCCTGTATTTCTTTATTCTTAGAAGGAACTCGCACACCATAGTTTTTTTCTAGGGTATCCTCTGCTTGTCTCTTTATATCTTTATTTTTTAAAGGGTTATCCTCTCCATATTTCTCGATACATGTTTTTTTAAACTTTTCTTTAGTAGTATCAAGCTGTGCGACATTACTTACACCGTATTTTTCTAAATTGGACTGTTTCCTGACCTCAGCTATTTTCTTAAAATGAATATCTTTACAAGCGGGGCAGCAGGGGCATGTATTACCATTCTTTAGTTTCAGGATATCTGCTGACCCACAATAGATACACTTTCTGTTTTCAAATAAACGATACTCCTTTATAATTCGCAAAGCCCCCTTTTGTCCTATGCCAGAAGCGCACTTAGACTCATGCGTAGAACCGGTTCGCTCAAACTCTTTTATGAATATTCCTATTTTTTCTTGAGATATGCGTTCTGGTTTCTTGACTTCTATGCCATTTCTTTGTAATATCTTTTTAACAAGATGTTTATTAATCCCAACAGATTTTCCTATTCCATCTAGGGATTTTCCAGTTCTATACAAATTTACTATAATATCTATTTGCGCATTGTTTAATTCTATTGCCTTCATACGTATAATATAATACGTATAGGTGTAAAAGTCAACAAATAAAAAACCCCCAAGAAAAGTTCTTGGGGGTTTTCTAGGTAAATTTCAATACTGTTACTTACTTTCTTATGCCATCCATGATGGTAAAGTAGCACCAGTTTTAACTCCACAGGCAACCGCCCTGGGGTTGAGGATCGCCATTCCGATCATCTCCCCAAAGAGATATCCATATTGGAATTTCCCGAAAACGAAAGCGTCCGCTGGGAGCATGGTAAGGCTTATCCTTACTGGCATCGCCCCAAGATATCGGCCCTCTGTTACTGCGAATACAACGCCTTCAGGAACAGAAACGTTCTGGAGACCCTGCTCGTCAACACCAGCAGATACGAATATGTTAACGCCCCATATAGATGCGAAGATACCTGTGAGAAGTACATCGCGAGATGTGACGGGATCATAATCGATCGCGTTGATGTTCTTTTTGAGATCGCCAAGCTCAGCACGATTGATAATAAACTTATCAACCAACAGACGATGTCTTTCAACTTCGAGTTGCATAGTTTCAAGAACCGTTTTGTTGATGCTTGAGCTGATGGAAATCTGGTTGTTCTCAAGAGTAGATGCTGCATAGAGTTCAGCAAGACCAGCACGGTCCTCTTGTAACATGATCTGCCAAGTTGCCTTGTCGTGTGTACGATCAACGATATCATACTGACGACGAGCAATTTCAGACATGTTGATTTTCGGAAATGCGGTTACCCAGAATTCAGGAGGGAATACGCGGTTTCCTTTTACAACTGTTTCGATTGTCTGTCCGTCTTCTTGAATGACAAGAGCCGTGACATTGATATCCTTTTCATAGGATATAATTTGGCCTTGTGCAACTTCATGTGCCTTGAACACCTGACGGATAAACCCTTCATAGTCCAGTCTATCAAGGATAAGAGGAATCATCTCAGCGCCGAAACGCATCCTTTCTGCCTCGTTACCATTGAAAACAGACTCAACTATGCGCTGTTTTTCTTCAGGAGAATAAAAGTTCGTAGAGGCTTTCCTCTGATACTTGTCACGAACTTCAGAATATTTCTGCTGCTGGGTGAGCACATCTTTGTGATCCCAAGCATTCATCTGGCCTTTTGAATCAAACATATCTTCTTTTGATTCTTTGGCGCGTCCTGCGGAGTCAGTTCCACCGTAGGCTTTAGGATTTAAGAGCTTCTCATCATTATAAGGAGAAGCTATTTTTTTCTTTTCCATTCCGTTAGACCACATAGCTTCCTCCTTATATCGTCCATTTAAAATGAAGTTCTGGATTGTCTACTGTAGGAGTTTTAGTAACTTTTCCTACAACAGTTGTTCCAGCGTTTGTTAAATAACCTGATGCATTTACATACAGGTTGCCCATAAGAGCGTAAACTTTGCTTGTATCATATACAAGAGTTGCTGCTTCGCCACGATCTTCCAGCGTTGCTGCCATGCCCGAACCGAGAGTCTGATCGAGACCGGTCAGGGTTGGATCTTCGTACAAATAGGTTATTTTCCAGGTTCCTGTACCAGTAGAACCTTTGGTAATATACCCATTAACTCCAGTCAGCGTCCAGCCACCGGATACAGTAAGGCCACCGCTCGTAATAAGAACTGAGCCTGACTTTACATTGGCATGATTCAAATAAAGAATCGTGCTCGTATTCGGTGATGTACCGAATGTTTGTTCTTCATCCACAATCGGACGATAGAAGTTGGTAGTCTTGTGACAGTAGAAAAGACCGATGATTGCTGTATCGGTATTGTTTGCAACTGTCAGAACAGGATTACCATTTCCGTCGTCTTCAAGGTTTGCAACCATACCAGCTATAAAAGTTTCGGCTGAACCGACTGCTCTGTAGCCAGGATTGTTGAAACCATTGAGTCTGCGGATGGAGTTCACGAGGCCATTGCGACCTAAATCAGGAAGTATGGTGCTCATAGGTAACTCCTTTGTTTAAATTTAGAATCCGCGCCTGTTGCGCTGAACATCTGACCAGTATCTTTTGTAATCATGCCCATCACCATCTACACTAGAACCACGGAGGGGCGCAATACTGGCTGTTTTCGAACGGGTTTCTTCATCTGCTACAGATGCTAGTACGTTTTCTCTTCCAACATAGTCTTTCGTAAATTTTGCTACTTTGACGAAATCATCATATGGTTTCGCCATAAAGGTTTCAAAGGCTTCTTTAATTATAATCTTTTGAGTAGACTCATAACCATCTATGAATGCATTATGAGCTATATCTTTTGCTGTCTCTGCGTTTACACCAGCTTCTACCATGTTCTTAATCATAGCTTCTTTGAGCGGGTTGTCGATGAGACCACGAAGTTGTTGCTGAGATGCGAGTTCAACAGACAAACGAGCTTTGTCGAAGACATTCTGAATTGCATCAGCCGACGCTGCTTTTTTACCAGGAAGGTTAACATTGGTTTCTGTTGTTGCTTTACCTTCTGTTTTTACAAGAATTGTTGCATAGGAAAGCGGAGCATTGTTGATCGTCGGGCCATTTTTATCTGATGCCGGTTCTGAGCCGATATCTTTGATGTTCCCGCCCTCAACATTGATCTTGTCGAGATTTTCAACAGGTCCCTGCAATTCTTTGAAAGGATAAAGATTCGCTTCTTTCTCTACACGGAACTGAGCAAGACGAGCTTTGACTTTCTGTATCAGTTCTTCACTTGCGTCTTCGCTGCCTTTCTTTTCTTTATCTTCTTTTTTCTTCTTGTCTTCTTTTTTCTTATCGTCGTCATCTTTCTTGGCAGAGGATTTTCCCATAGTCATGCTCATAGCATCGCCACCTTTGCCTTTTTTCTTGTCTTTCTTTTTGTCTTTCTTCTCGTTGAGCTTGCTTATATCAAACTTTGCAGTTTTGATAACTTCACGAGCTTTTGCCATCATATCTTTACCAAGACCAATCATGTCGTTGGCTGCACCAAATTCTTCAGGAGTTTCGAATCCACCCGGTTCGCCCATTTCAGACTCAACGCCTTTAATACCATCTTCGATTGTTTTGATACCATCTTTCAGAAGGTCAATCCCTTCAAGAACCATATCCTTGTCGATATCACCTTCATCTTCTTCGCCGAATTCATCATCAGCATCCATTTCGTCGCCTTCGCCTTCGCCAAGGTCGATGTCATCGTCAGCATCGTCATCTTCTGCTTCATCTTCTTCCGCTGCGAACTTGAGTGCAATAACTCCGGCATACCGAAGTTTTCCCTCTTCCACAGTTTTCATGGCACTTTTTGTGTTTCTGATTGCGAGTACGAGTTTGTTGAGTACATCACTGCTGTTGTCAGAAACTTTTTCGAGAGTGCCTTCCTTCGTAACAATAACCTTTTCTTTCATGATAGCCTCTCTCATGTTATGGTTTTTAATATTCAGACCTACGTCTGCTAAACTTGCCTTTACTGATTCTTTTGCGAATGCCGGAGGAGGAGGCGGGGTTGGACCACCCACAGGTAAAGCCGGTGGAGCTGGTGTTGCCCCCTTAGCTGGTATGTCTGGTGGTGGTGTTATCAGTCCCGTATCTTCTTCAGGCTTCATTTTTGATTTTAAAAATTCATTTGCCCCTTCTTCTCCAGAGGACTTTATTTTTTCGACGAGCGTCTTAAAAAATTCTTTGGGTTCAAGCTTTGACTTTTTTATGAGGGTCTTCAGGACTTTTTCAGTCCATCCAAGATCAAGAAGATGATTAACAAGTTGTTCTATTTTTTTATCTGACATCTTTGCGAAGTGTACGCTAGCTGCTACATCCATTGCTTCTTCAACAGCAGCACCAGCATCATCAGATTCATCTTCAGAAAGGGTATCAGGATTTCCTTCAAGAATTTTAGAAAGATTGTTTATTAATGTAGGACCGGCTCTTTCTGCCAGTGCGTCGGCTTGTTGTTCTTCTGGTGTTTTCGGTGTGGGTAGTGCGGGTGCGCCTTTCGAAGGTGCCCCAGGAGAACCCATGGGTTCTACCCCAGGTGCTCCGCCGAGCGGGGTGCCTGCGCCCAAACCTTTACCGGGAGTAGGAGGTGTTTTACTTCCTTCTCCTGTAAGAGGGGGTATGGTTGTTATACCCCCAGCACCCGTATTTCCTGCAGAGTCGATTGTTGGTTCAGCCATATAATTTCATGAAAAATATGAATTGGTTTTGAAATTCAAATATACACGCCATACTTGAAACTTTAAGGATGTTTGTGCAGTTTTTTTAAAGTAGGTATGGTCACTACTTGTTAGGTTGGCAAGGGTGGGGGTGCTCCTGTTGGAGGGGCTGGTGGAGTTCCTCCTGACAAAGCTGTTGGAAGTATTCCTTCTGTTGGTGGAGTTGATATATTTTCTTCGTCAGGTTCTCCAAAAGAATCCATAAGTGTATTTACTTTAGGTTTTTCCGGTGTAGTTTCGACATCTGATGATGGATTAATGATGTCTTCCTTTGCCTCTTCAAGCACGCCTGCGGGCGCTCCCCCATCTGAAAACAAATCTCTAATTTCAGCGGCATCCCCAGAAACGGATACGTTACCAGCTACCTTTTTTCCAAAAGTAGCATAAACATCTTTATTTATAGAACTCCAGAGTGGCGCTGCTGCCTCAAATGACAATTTTTGCTTGGCCGCCCACGAAAGAAAAATATCTTCCAGGTCAGCCGGTCCTCCAACTGATGCAGCATGTTTCCAAAATTCTTTCTTTAAAGCATCCATGAGCGAAAACTCCTTTGATTGGGTTAATCCTAAGATTACGAAACGATACATTTTTTTTAAGCCTTTTGATAAATTTTTGTCAAAATCTCTTGACTTATACACCATATGGGTGTATATTCTAATTGATTATGGAGGACGGCAGACGTACGCACAAAGGGGGGTTTATTATGGGAGCAACAGTGGTAAACATTTTTGATTACAAAAAGAAAGATTTATCTAATAAAGATTTATCTAATAAAGATTTATCTAATAAAGATTTATCTAATAAAGATTTATTCAGTATTGTAACGCACGATACCGTTCCGTTACTTCAAAAACTACAAAATTCCGTTGGGGCTCTCTATGCCACGCCAGGAAGACAAAATATATGGGCACCAAAAGAATGGAATCCTACAATAAAATATAAGGGTTTTACCTTTGATCCATATATGATTGGTTTGGCTGAGCAAGTAGAAGATAAATCAGAATACTTTAAAGCACGCTCTGGTAGAGAATCAATGCAAGCAATAACTGAGGTTTTTGATTATATTAAAGAAAAAATGGCTACAAAAAAAGTACACCTTACACTGAATGAAGTACACTATGCAGAACATTACATTGTCACAAAAGAAGATGTAACTAAAAATTCTATAATTATAGGGTTTTTCTACTTAAAAGATAATTACTATGAAAGATTTCTCATAAAAGATCTTAAAAAGTTTTGCAGGGCATTATCATCGACTACCAACATATCCAAAAGGATACTTAAAAAATGGAAACCTGTAGAAGAAGTACTGACTGTCGAAGAATCATTACGCAGAGAGATCGATGCTGTTCGTCCTTTAGTTTCTTCTGCGCGGGAAATCCCCATACAGAGCATATATATTGAGGAACTGATAAAATACTTCACAGACTCAGAACGAAAAGTAATCCCGATACTGTCCTAACTTTACCCCCTGGGCGTAATCGTATTTTCAGTAGTATCTGCTGTTTGTGGAGCAGTGTTCTGAGTCATAGATTCTCCTTCCTGCGCCCCAGAGGACATCACTTGTTCTTCCTCTTCTGGAGTTATAACAAGAGCGCTCCCCTGCCAGCGAGCAAAAAGCACATTCATTGTTCCATCATAATCAGTAAACGATATTCTTGCTTTTCCGTTTTTAGTATGAACTAAAGAATTCACTACTGCGCCATACATAATTGGAAATCTATCCTTCATGTTTTGTATTATAAGCATTTTTAATGTGTAGGTAGCTTTTGCTATGAAGGCTAAGTTTTGCTTGGTCCCCTTAAAAGCTTTATCATACTCTTGAACAATAGTTTTGTTAAACACATCGCTAGGAACTTTAAATGGTGATCCTTCCTTCTGAGCCTCTGCCCTAAAGAAAGCATCGAGTTCTGCACTTATCTTCTCATCTCCACCTTGGTGCTCAGCTATAAATGTTTTTCCAAGCATGCCACCTATGTTCATAGAATCATCAAGTTTTATCCATCCATCATATACTGTCTCATTTTTTGGATCGGATATCAAAATATCTAAAAGAGAGTCGGCGGACACAAGAGCAGATTTATTTCTAAGCAGCGTGTAAGCACCTTTGTAAATTCCTGCGAGAATCAAGCGGGCTTGCTCAAGCTCAAGTTTTTCATTATTAACCCACTCTTCAAACAGAGTTTCAAGAGAAGCTGTCTTTTTAGCTCTATAGGCATAATTCCAAAATGCTTTTATGCTGATTTCAACAGTTGGGTTCATTGAAGTGGGATTAACTGCTGTAGTACTTATTGAATCTGATTTGCTTGCTGCATCTTGTTCCATTTCCATAATTGCTTTCTCCACTGCTTTTCCATGAAATGTTTCGGGAAGCATTTGAACTATGTCAGGTATGCTATCACCAAATGTTTCTTTGAGCGCTTGTGCTGCCTCAAACTTTGCTTCACTTTCTGGTGCTTTTGAAACAATACCTACAACTTTTGCAACATCGTCATCCAAAGAAGCTGCCTTACCTATACTTTCAGCAAGAACCCCACTATCCTGTGCTGATCCTATCTCCATCAAAGTTACTTTTTGAAGGGCAGCCGCAACCTCAGGAGTAACATCCAAACCACTTACTTGTTTGATGATAGCCGCATCTCCTGAAGTAACAGCATTTTTTATTTGCTCAGCAATCATTTTTCTATCAAGGGGCTGGCCTGACATTTTTTCCCATTCTTTCAATTTCTTTTTAACAATTGATATCCAATGCTTGATTCCATTATAAAGTTCATCTACTGGTTTTTGTGCATTGTTTTGTACATACTCAATGAGTTTTTTTGATATTTTGTCAGCAGTTGTTTTTTCATCTACGACAGTTTCATCTGTAGCTCCTGCTTCAGGGGGTGTTTCAGGAAATATATCAACATTTCCTTGTCCAACAGCAGTCTCTGCCCATTTTTTAATCGGTAGTGCTGGATATTTTAATCGAGTCAGCATAGTTTCTATAATTGATGCTTTTTTAAGCAATACTTGATCAATGGTTTGCATAGCTGTTTCTCCTCGTTCTGTTGTTACTTCCATTTCAGGTTTCTTTTCTTCCTCGGGTTTCTTAATGGGCTCTTCTCCACGCTCTTCTTTCGTTTTGTATGTTATATGTTGTTGAGATTCTATTTCAAAGGATCTCAAAGTATTGTATTTACCCTTATATTCATCAAGAATCTGCTTAACGTCTTTCTTTGTTCGCGCCTCAACACTATTTATTTTAACACCACTTTCATAGATATCAACATAGTAGCCAACCCCCACCGTTGGTCCAGGTTTCTTTTTACGTACAAAGATATCTGCACCAACTCCTGTTGATTCCTCATCTTCTTTGAGATATTCAAAATCACCCACGATATTCAACCCTCTCAGTTGGCATTTTTGAAGATATACTAATAAGCTTATCGGTGTCTATGTCGTATGCTTTATAGTTTCGTAGTATTGTATTTGCGCCAGTAGCACCAGTATTTTCACGCATAGTTTCAGTGTTGCCGGGGAAGCCCTCTACATTCACAGTTCGTACTAACCCACTCATAAATGGTTCTTTATTTCTAAATGAGTCTAATCTTTCCTCAACAATGGTCTGCAATTCAGTAAGGCCATCATTTGTTAGAAAGTCTGTTAAATTACTTTGACCAACATTTTTTAAAACATCTTTATTAGTTCTGGCCGCACTGTCAGATAAATCAACGAGTATTGCACTCTCTTGTGCATTATTAATCATTACATGAACTTTTGCTTTTGGAACACCATGGTGTTTGAATTCTAGTTCATACCCCGTTATCTTGTACGTAACTTTTTTTGGCTGTGCTGTTTCCTTTTGTGTTGGTGCCTCTTCCTGCTCTGAAACTGGCTCAGCCAACTCTTGGGTTTGTTTCGATTCTTCTGGTAATGTATTCGGTTCAGCGGGAATATTATTCTCGGGCTCCAGAGCACTGTGCCTAATTAATATGTATCGAGAGGATTCCTTCTTAGAAACATTTTCTTGCGGCGCTACTGAAACAGGTTCAATTGTTGCAGCAGTCTCATCAACTATTGTTGTACCCGTAGCAAATTTTCCTTCTACAAATCTCAGAACATCCCTTCGTATGATTTCTTCATATGAATCAAATAATTCTTTATTTACAATGTTTGGCTCAACGACATCAACACTGATTATTTCACTTGTAGGATCTCTCAGTATATCTATGTAATTTGATGTAATTGCTTTGCTTGCCTGCGCTAGATCAATTATGTCATTTAAAGATATTATTCCAATAAGATACCCGCATTGAACAGTAAATGAAAGTTTCTTGTTTGGTCCTTCTTGCCCGACAGTAAAATCTATTACAGAGGCATCCATATATTCTATATACTTTACATCATCTTTTTCTATCAACTTTTTAGCAATTTGAGCATCCATTACTACTTTGGGCGGGGTAAGGAGACATTTTTTTATAAAGCCTCGATATGTAACTTGTTCTTGAAAACTACCATCTCTATTCAATACCTCTTCATCTTCCTCAGTTGCTCTTGTTGCCTCAGTTGCTCCGATGACTGCTTTGATTGCGTAAGCCCCACCAGAAAGTGAATTTAAAAACTCAAAAACTTCTTCAGAGTTTTTCATTAACAAATAAATTGCTCCTGGAGTAGGAACTATTCTGTATATTCCTAAAAAAGGATTATTTTGAATTACGTTGTTAATTATTGTTATAAAATTCTTCCTACCAGATCTATCTGGAGCCAGTATTGTAAACGGAAACCACCCAACAGAATCTGTCATTGGCCCCGTAAGGTAGCGCATATTCAGATTGTGTAAATTTCGTGGTGGCCTATTCTGATCGGGTTTATGAAATTTAGTCGATGGTTTCTTATTCTTCTTTTCAGGAGGACGATCTTGTTCCATCAACTGTTGTTGTTCTTTTTGATCCATTAGTCAACCTCAAGCAGCATCTATCATAGTTTCAAGTTTGTGAATGAGCGCGTCCAGTTGATTGGCCAATCTCTTCTTTTCTTGAACAGAGCTTGCAGTTTTAATTGATTGATGAATACTGGCCATAATACGCAATACAAAGTTTTCTTCTTCACTCAGCTCTGATGCAACTTTAAGAATCCTTCCAGGTATCATTTCAGAAATAGCATCGAGAACTGCCGCATTTGAACAGGCGGGGGTAGTTACAATAGATTGCTCATAGAAAGCCATCTTCTGAAGTAGTTCAGCCGCCTTGCGTCCTTTAATTCGATTACCCCTGTGATGCTTTAAACACTCACAAAAATCAGCATCTTTGAATATTTGTTTACCACAGACAGTACACATACTACTTTTAATTGAACACCCCATACTCGTATAAAGTCTGGTTGGGTATGTTTCAAGCGTTCGTGCGATGGTAGCTGATTTCATTCTATCAATACCAAAAAGTATAACAATATTGGTATCTCCGTATTTATCCATAACAGGTGTGGCATCAAAAACAAGTCCAATAGCGAGTTGAGGATCATG
>Ga0209777_10006154_pt1 | contig 13587 bp, 12 predicted proteins | sample FrelakmetHBP12HB_FD_187147 | JGI IMG/M metagenome (GOLD analysis project Ga0209777, IMG submission 187147) | Freshwater lake sediment microbial communities from the University of Notre Dame, USA, for methane emissions studies -HBP12 HB (SPAdes)... | ecosystem: Environmental > Aquatic >...
CTTTTCCCATAAACCTTGCCCAGAAAACCTTCAAAATACCTACAAAATACAACTACACATACAGTCAAAGAAACATCCTTCAAGACCCTACATTCATAAGCCTAGAAACAGCCTACACAGAAAGCGGTCTAAAACGTCTGACAAAGCGGCATCGACGCACCAACAAACCCAAAAACAAACTACAAAACACCAAACAGCGACACAAAGCACCTGCACCTCAAACAAATAAGCCGCCAAACGCCAAAAACATGCTTTACAAACTCAACCGGCAAATCCTATCAGCTGCAAAACGCAAAGGAGCATTCAAAAAGAAAATCATCGCTGCCATAGACCTAACCTTCATTCTCTACAACAGAAAAAAGATCAGCTAAAATACTTTAGCTATATTTCTATTTCATGTAATGGTGCTTGAATCTCTTCAAAATGGCTATTTTGGTTTCGCGATTAATCGTGGCACAATCAATCCCATAATCGAGGATCCATTGATGACGGTGATTGTTTTGTTTATTTCTTTTGCCATATTTCTTTTACTGAAAAAAGTACCGTACTTGAAGAAACTAATTGGTTGAATAAAGTAGCCAAAAACCCCGAAAATTCAGCGTTGACTCAGTGCGCTTCAAGTATTTACTGATTTTGGAAAACTCTTATTAGCTCACAGAATTTTCAATATGGATTAAATGAGAACCAAGAAATTCACAGTTCTGTTTATTTTCCTGTTGATTTTACCGCTTTTCTTAAACCTCAATTCACCCGTCAAAGCTACCACTGCTCAGACTGCGCCTATCCTATATTTTGGGGTTGATGTTGCCTTCGGAAGCATGGCTGAAACTGAACAATTAATCGATAACGTAAGTTCTTACACTAATTTCTTCGTAATCGGGTGCAGTGGAGACTATAATGAAACAAGGCTCACAACCGTCAGCCAATACGTCTATGCCAAAGGCCTAACTTTTATAGTTTATACTGATGATCCCCGGTATCCCTCAAGACAATGGCTTGAAACAGCCCAGAACAAGTGGGACAAGAGTTTCTTGGGAATTTACTTCTATGATGAACCAGGCGGACGGCAATTGGACCAGGCAAATTATCCAATTGTTTCCCACGCTGAAAACTATAGTGATGCCGCTGACAAATATGTCATTACCTTTAATTGGTGGTTACGCAATGGAACACATTCAATGACCCATAGCTTTGCTTACCCTACAGAATACCAATTATTTACCTCGGACTACGCGTTTTACTGGTACGATTACAAAACTGGGTATGACGCAGTTTTCACAGAGTTCGGAAACAGGATTGGGAACTGGAATAATAGCCGCCAGTTGAATGTTGCTCTTTGCCGAGGAGCAGCGACAGTTCAGAACAAGAGTTGGGGAGTTATGATAACCTGGTCGTACGACCAGCCGCCATACATGGAGTCCGGACCAGAACTTTACAACGATATGATTCTGGCATACGATAACGGAGCAAAATACATAATTGTCTTTGACACTAACGCAAACTTCACTGAGAACGTCCTTCAGCAAGAACACCTTGACGCTATGAACCGATTCTGGCAGTATGTGCAAGCCAACCCAAGGACAATTGGTCCAGTTAGCGACAGAACTGCATACGTTCTTCCTGAAGATTATGCGTATGGTTTTCGCGGCCCCCAAGACAGAATCTGGGGTCTTTGGCCTGCAGATTCACTTACCCTTAACATCATCACGAGCGTGGCAACACTCTTGCAAACGTATGGTAAAAACCTAGACATAATTTATCCATCACAAACCCAAGAATATGCAGGTTACCACAACATCATCTCCTGGAACGGGACTGACCCTTTACCCACGCCTACACCTGAACTTCAACCATCCTTGCCGTTTTATGCGACTACAGTTTACCTTTACGTTATTGTAGCAGGAATTCTAGTTTCTGCCGCGGTTGTCGCAACTTTTAAGTTTAGAAAAAAGACGCCCGAAATCAGCAGATAAAATGGCATTTCCCAAATGAAAACATATGCGAATGCGGTTTGCTCTGAATATTGCACATAGATTACAGGTTTTTAATAGTAAGGTTTATCTTTGAACATTTTTTAAACATTCGTTTGGAATATTCTGTTTTTATCTATTTTCGACAAATTTTATATCCTATCCGCTCTATAGTGAGTCCGTAATACTACAAGCGATTAAAAAGAATTTAATATGCAGTGAGACTGTTAAATGGATAAAAAGAAATTAAGATTACTGGCGATTGGGTTAGTCATCTTGCTGTTAGCATCTGGATTAACAGCCTTCTTCATTTTGGCGTCAGGAAATGAAAAGTCCTCGTCAGATGTAATCCGTGTTGCATGTATCGGCGATAGCCTCACGCAATCAACTGAGTATCCATATGACCTTTGGATGCTGCTAGGCACCTCGAACTACAACCTTCGAAACTTTGGCGCTGGCGGCACCACAGTCCTTCTCAGTTCCGAGACACCTTACATGAACATGAGCGTATTCCAAAACGCCCTGGACTTCCAGCCCAACCTAGTAATCATTATGCTTGGTACCAATGATGCTCAGCCAAGCCTTGAACCTTACAATGCAAGTTTTGTGGGCGACTACATGAAGCTGGTTGACGCGTTCCAAGCCCTTGCAAGTAAACCAAAAATATGGGCAGTATTGCCGCCGCCACTTTTCAGCAACCAATCTGGCAGAATTACCCCTGAATATTTCAAACTCACTGTAATTCCCGGCATCGAACAAGCTGCAAACCAGACTAATTTGCCAGTAATTAACGTTTATTCAGCTTTGGTTAACTACTCTAGTTATTTTCCCGATGGAGAACATCCTGATAGTGCAGGCGCAAAATTAATCGCTGACGAAATATACCGCGGTATAAGCATGCAAAACGCTACGACCCCGCAGCCTTAGCTTTATTTAGAATCATGCTTTGCTTCGAATAAAACTACCTTTAGCTAGTAACTACTTCTCCTTTAAGATACGTTGTAGAAGCTTCCACAACCTTAACCTGCAATGTTTTACCCATCAAGTTTTCTTCATTTTTTACGGCTATTGGTTTGTAGGCGAAGTTTCGTCCCACCCATGAACCCTCCACTTTGCCCTTTTCATCAACGAGCATTTCCCCAGTCCAGCCGACCCAGCGCTGGTTGCGCTCAGCCGAAAGCCGCTTCGCCAACTCAGCAGCCTCCGCACTCCTGCGTTTGGTTTCTTCCTTACCCACCAAACCCTCCTTCATGTTGGCAGCTACAGTTTTGGGTCTTGCAAAAAACTTGGAAACATTAACCACGTCCGGTTTAACTTCTTCCAAGAGCCTGAGTGTGCGCTCGAAGGCTTCTTTGGTTTCGCCTGGAAACCCCACAATGACATCGGTTGCCAACGTTAACTTGGGAAATTCGTTCCTAAACGTGTTCACGGTTCTCTTGAACTCTTCTGTCGTGTAGAACCTTCGCATGTACTGGAGTACTGTGTCGTCGCCGCTCTGCACGGGCAAGTGCAGGAACTTGAAGATTTTTGGGCTACCAAAGGCGGTTATGAGCCGGCTCTGCATTTGGGTGACTAAGTTGGGCGTCATCATGCCGACGCGGACCCGGAAATCCCCCGTTATTTCATCCAGCGCCGTCAGCAGTTCAGCAAGGTCAGTGCCTAAATCCCTGCCGTAACTGGCGGTGTCCTGAGAAGTAACCCAGAACTCTCTGGCGCCGCCCGCATAATCGCTCTTTATGCGCTTCAAAACTTCTTTGACGCTGTAGCTGCGCAGGTGTCCGCGGGCAAAAACAACGCAGCAATATGTGCAGCTTCCCAAGCAGCCGAAGTTTATGGGTACCACGCTTATGACGGGGCTCGAGTTTTGTCTGGGAAGCGTCAGCGGCGGCATTTCTTTCAGTGGGGATAAATCGATGACTTCTTTGCCGGCTAAAACTCGTTTGACGACATCCACGATTCCCTTTCCAACCGCGGGACCGACGGCGGCGGAAAAGTATGCTTCGCGGTTTAAGCGGTCAAAGCTTATCATGGGCAGGCACCCTGTGACTACGATTTTTTTGCCTTTTGGAGCATGTTTTAAGGCGTCGATTATTCGGTTTTCAGTGGGTCCTTTGACGGCGCAGGTGTTGTAGATTAGGACATCGGCTTCCGATTCGGACGGTGTTATCTGGAATCCTGCTTCTGCCAGGCACCCGGCTAAGACTTCGCCGTCTGCTGTGTTGGAGGAGCACCCGAAGTTTTTGATGAAAACCTTCTTGGCCATGGGAGATATCCGCACGTTAGTTGCTTCAACAAGGAATAAAAACGTAATCGTCGCCTATCGGGAATTGACAGATACCTGCAGTACTCATGTTCCAACCTTTATAAGGCGTGGGACGAACATGTTATAGGCATATGCAAGGCATGATATATAGAAGTATAACCAAGAATACATGCTTTAGTAATCTACCCACCCGCAAGGAGAGGACAATCCTCATGAAACTAATAACTCTGTATCTGCCTGAAACGTATATAAAAGCTTTGGACCAGCTGGTAGACGAAAGGTTCTATCCCAACCGTGCCGAAGCCATCCGAGTAGCAATCCGCGATTTAATCAGTGCTGAAGTCTGGAGGCGCAAGGGCGTTGACTAAACACGTACACGACGAAGCCTTAAAATGCCATTTGTCGGTTGAAGACATCAAGGTTGAAGTCGTCCCAAAAATAATCGACAACAGTCTTGCTCTTGGCGCACCCGGCATCGTCTGCAAGCCCAAGGGAAAGATGGAAGTTAACAGGATGGATAAAGCGAAAGTGACCGTTAAAAAAAGCCGCTTAGACAAAGCAACAAGCCACCTCTACGATCTCGAAGACAGTTGCGGACCCGAAAAAGTGTTGAACATCGATTTGGGTCTCTACCAGATGGAAGACTATTAACCCTTATTTCCCCCATTGTTTTAGCATTTTTGTTTTGTTTTTGGAAAAGCTATTATTCACCAAAACACCGATTCTAAGTCATGCCTAACGTAATAGCCCAAATCCGCGCAGACCTTAAAGCCACCACAGACCCAAAGACACAGAAGAGTTTTCAGCGCTTCTTCAAAGAACAGGTGAAGTATTATGGCGTCAAGACTGAGACTGTGGGCAAAATCGCAAAGAAGTATTGGCCGCGGGTGAAAACTTTGGATAAGCAGGCAGTTTTTGCGTTGTGCGAGGAACTTTACCGCTCTAACTACACCGAGGAAGCGTTCATCGTTGCCTTCTGGTTACCCGAATACATGGAGAACTTGGAATCAGCTGATTTAGCTACCTTCAAGGGCTGGATTGAACGCTACATCAATAACTGGGCTAAATGCGACGGCTTCTGCAACCACACTATCGGCGACCTAATCCAGAAGTACCCTGAAACCGCGGCAGAAGTGAAGAGCTGGGCTAAAAGCGGGAACCGCTGGGTTAAACGGGCTTCAGCTGTGTCTTTCATTGTTCCCGCCAAGAAGGGGCTTTTTCTGGAGGATGCGTTTGAAATCTGCGACGTGTTACTGACGGATACGGATGATATGGTGCAGAAGGGTTATGGGTGGCTGCTTAAAGAGGAAAGCAGAAAACACCAGACCAAAGTTTTCGATTACGTGGTGAAAAACCGCAAAGTTATGCCGCGGACAGCGCTGCGGTACGCCATCGAATTGATGCCCAGAGAGCTTAAGGAAGAAGCCATGAAGAAAGAATAGCGCTTCGGTTTGGCAGTGATTAAGCGCATGTCTGAGGCTTTAGGGGGCAAGGTGACTTTTGAAAGCCAAGAAGGCAAGGGGACCACTTTCATGGTGCGTTTGCCCCAAAAGAAATAAAACGTTAGAGTTTTTGTCCACACCGAGTGCAGTATGCTGCTTCTAGCTGGTTTGGGGTTCCGCAGTTGGGACAGTATTTCACTTGTCCCGGAATTGTTGGAGCGTAGGCGGGCGTAAATGTTTGTGTTGGCGGCGCCTTTATCCTGAAGAAAGAAATCGCCAACAGTACCCAGGCAACGTCCTCCACTAACCCTCCTGGAAGCGCAGCGATCGTCAGAGTACTGAAAGATAATGAACCGAGAGCCCCCAGCACAGCAAATGTTATCCAGAGCACAGTGTCCTTTTAGATTGAACTGACAACTTTATCCCCGTGGCTACTATGCAGGGTTTAAGGGATAAGTTTTGTGCCGCTTGTGGTAATCACTGTTTTTTAGGTTTCTTCTCTACGTTTCCAACGCGCAGTCTATCCACATCCGTCTTCTTTGGCAGCGCAACCATAAGGGATTTGTCGAGAGCTTCTTTGCCAAACTTCACCGCTGCCTCACCCGATTCTGAATCCGAGTAAGAAGCCGTTAATTTAGCGGCTGTTTCAATCGCCAGCTTTGTTTTGGGTCCCTGCAGAAGAGTTGTCGGCCCAACCACGTCGGAGAGCTCAAAAACGAAGTCTCCCCGCATTTTGTTAGCAAGTAAAAACTTGTTTTCAGTTTCGTTTCTGCCCACAATAATTTTGTTTTTGCCAAGCCTAAAATGCCTGCCCACCCGCAACAACGTCACATCCGCCATGGACAAGCGTTTTTTGTTCTCGAAGAGGTCTCGCAGCTTCTTTGAGTATTCTTCGCAGGTCAAGAGGCATCCGCCGGCAGGAGAAGGATAAACCGTAATCCCATATTCTTTGGCAAGTGCAAACTGGGGCTTGCGCGACCTGCCCTGGATGCTCAGCAGTTTGTTTCGGTCAACCAAACCCATCTTTTCAGCAGCGGTTTCAGCCAGCAGCTTCGCGGACAGAGGCCGCAAAAGCTTGCCCTTCAACCCTGATTCTTCCGCAATAACCTTCAACGCAGGACCATGCTGGGACATGGGGCGCTCGCCTAAGACTTCGCCGGTGAAGATGAAGGCTGCACCGATTTCTTTGGCGTACTTTTTTGCTTTTTTCAGTATGAAGATTTTGCAGTCTACGCATGGGTTTAGGTTTTTGCCGTAGCCATGCTTTGGGTTGCGTAGCATCCGCAAATAATCCTGTTCGACGGCTACTACTTTTAAGGGGACTTGCAGTTGGTCTGCGGCTTGAGCGGCTTCGCTTGACCCGTCTTTTTTGGGGATGCCGAATGGAGTTTTAACGTTGAAAGTTACCACTTCGATGCCCTGGCGCCGGATGAGTTCTGTGGCAAGTATACTATCTAAGCCGCCTGAAAGCAAACTGACAGCCTTAACACGAGTCATAACGCTGATATAATTTGTCGTCACAAATAATAATTTTTCGTGATAGTTATCTGCCATTTTCCGTAGATGGAAAAGTACCTTAAGGATCAGACAACATTATTTTAGTGCACGTACTTGAAATCTTGCACTTAAAGAACAAAGCATAAAACAAAAAACCAAAAAAATCCAGCAAAACCTTCAAGTTCACAACCAACCCACTCAACAACTACCTCAAATCCCCAGCAGTCAAATGCAAATCAACCATAGAATTTCATCCGCTGCCTAAAGATGACCCTAAAAGACGCTGCCCCGACGCAAGCAAACGGGAGAGGTTATCGGGTGGAAACCGAACGTGAGCTTTGAAGAAGAAACTCGAGAGAACAATAAAGTGGTTTGTACCAAAAAACGCAGCTCATAGATGTAGCAGAGAAAAACGGAAAAATACGCGTAAACCTGTCTGGCCCTAACTACGCAGAATCTCTATTCCCGTATCAGTTTTCGAGCGTACAAATCACAAGAAGCAGGAAGCACTTAGCACGTTAAACATTGGGACATTTGAGAAAAAGCGGAGACGCAACTGCTGAGGACTGGAGCGATCCGATGGCGGGAAAAACGTCTACGCAACAAATATTACGATATGATAGCATTCTTGAGCAGTAACGCCTGTTTTAAGACATATAGAACTTGCTAGAAAACTTTACATCCAGAGATGAGGAAAAACTAACTGATTTTCTATCTCTAAAGCAATTATTTAGTCGATTCTCTTAATCAGAGTTATCTTATTTGTAGACGCTTTTACGATGACCAACTGCCAAGAGGATAATTTTCCCGCCTTCGATTCGGTATAGGACGCGGTACTTTCCAACTCTTGTTGAAAATACGTCTTTGAATTCTCCATGCAACGGTTTATCTACTTTAGGGTTGTTTTCCCATGAATAGACTTCTTTGATTATTTGAACCTGAGCCTTCTGGTCAAGAGTTCTGATTTGTTTCGAAAAACGATGAGTCAGCTCAACTGTGAACTTGGGTTTCAAGGTGCAAATCCCGCACTAGCTCATCTAGCGTCATGGTTTTTCCCTGTTTAGCTTCGTGCAAAGAAGCCCGTAGGTCTTTTACCAATTTCTTGTCCTGCATGACTTCCAGCGTCTCAAGCAGTTCTTCCATCAGGCTTGCTGCTTTTGTTAGCAGTTCTTTTTCGTCGGTTGTTAAGAGAGCCATAATTGTATGCGCCGTTGTTTAAGATATTAGCGCTGTGATTCTTATCTTTTGCTTTTCGGTGGGGAAAAATTGGGGCGAGCTTTAAAACCAAGCTTGAACGCACGCATTGTCTGCTTCTTTAAATAAAACCAAAATTAAGAAAAAAAGAAGATAATAAGTGAAATGAGAAATGACCTTTTCCTTAACATCGGGAACTTGGGCTTCATCCTCGTAGTTCCCACTGAACATTAGAAAACTGTGCAAACTCAACAAATATTACGATGACACCGTTACAGTTTTCAAGCGTACAAATCACAAGAAGCAGAAAGCATCCAGGCACTAGCACGTTAAACATTGGGGCATTTGAGAAAAAGCATAGACGCAACTGCTGACGACTGGAGTGATTCGATGGCGGGAAAAAGCTTCTACGTGGTTTGGCTCAAGCACCTTAAGAATCCCTGCCATATCAAAAACGACCAACATAAAAACAACACTCTAAAACATAAGCTACCTTAGCAAACCTTTCTTTATTTATTTAATCAGTTGAGATGTCTTGTCAGCAATTCGCCCATTCTGTCGGGACAAGGTACATAACAAAAGAAGACGAAAAACCTGCATTCCTAAAAGCCATCTACTACCACAGACTAGATTTGCGAGATGACGAAGAAGGCGTTTAGTTATTCAGCGTTTTCTATGTCAAGTATTTTTTTGATTATAAGTTTTATAGGTGTCAATTCATATTTTACGATTGACCACAAAACCTCGGGCTTAACATTATAGTATTCATATGCAAGTTCGTTACGGGTCTCGCTCATTCTTTCCCAAGTCCGCCAAGAAATTTACCGGTAATTGCATTTAACATTTTTAGGAATTTTATCTACCGCTTCACCGATAATTATCAAGTCTGTCATTATTGCCCTTACCGCCATTTTATTTGCAACAAAGTCACTTTCAGCAAATCCCTTTGTGAATTCTTCTATTTCGTCAATAGCGTCAAAAATTTCTTAAAGATATAGCCGAAAGTCCCTTTTCATATCGGGATAGCTTCTTGCAGAATTTGCTCTTTCAACAGGGGTTTTACGGAGTCTTTTGGAACTAAATCCACTTTCACATGCAATTTTTCCGTAAGGAATTCTTTAACATCCATTAATTCCCAAAGATTGTAAGGTTTCGAGAATGTGACCAAGATATCAAGGTCACTTTTTCGGGTTTGTTCAGCACGCACGTATGAACCAAAGAGTTCTAGTGTATCTACACCATATTTTTCTTTAAGAAGTGGCATAAGAACATTCAGTTGAACCTTTAATTTTGCAATAGATTTCATCGTGTTCATCGCTATGCTATTTTGTAATCGACGAGGATATAAAACTTCTCACTGTGATAGTAAAGCCTTAATCAAAATATTTATCGGACAAGAATCCTTGATGTTTGATGTTATTGGCTTTCGGGGAAAAAATTGTTGTGTGTATTTAGACGGGGGTGCAAAGATTTTTGTGTCGAGGTTTTTTCTTGGGTTTGAGCCGGCCGGTTGCGCGTCGTTTTTCACGGTGTTGACGTTGATGCTGTGGGTTTAGCTGTTTTTCAGCTTTGATTGTTGCAACCAGCCGGGGGGAGCGGGTTGCAACAACAACAGCAACAACAACTTTTCTTCTGTGCAGTTGATTTAAGCTGGTTTTTATAAATGATGCTCTTTGCATGGTTTTTGAAAAGTCATCGGAGGAGGGTCGGCTGCAGCTCCCAACAACAGAGCCCGCCGGCAAACACAAAAAGCCTTTGCAAAAACGCTGCAGATTCTTCTTAGAAAAAATCGCCCCTAAGCCATAGCATCAAACAACCGCTAGAACAAAAACAGCTAAACACACACAATTAACTTGGTAAAGTTTTTTTCCTTTGCATATTCACAAAAACCGTAAATAGAAATTAGTGTAAAGGAACATTTGTTTCTGACTTCAAGCACAATCTCTGCCTCCTTAGGAAATACCGATATTTGAATCTATTAACAAACACATCATTATCAGTAATTACCCAAGTTCATTTCTCAAAATATTAATTATTTTTTGAGCTGTTTTGCCCTCGCCAAACGGGTTAACCCAACCCTTCTTCTTGCCCACACTTGCTTTTGCAGCCGCTAAAATCCGCTCTGGATCCGTGCCCGCCAAAATATTTGAGCCCACATCCAAAGTCTCCGGGCGCTCCGTATTATCCCGCAGCGTCACACAGGGTACACCTAAAATGCAGGTCTCCTCCTGCACGCCGCCCGAATCAGACAAAACCAGCTTCGCCATGCTCTCAAGCTGCAAAAAACCCAAATAATCCAACGGGTCAACCAACGAAATCCCACGTGTATCCAAACCAAAACTCTGGAGCTGCTTTTTTGCCCGAGGATGAATCGGATAAATCAAAGGCACCCCAAACTCCGCCTGCACCATCTGCAAACCATTAATTATTCCCTTGAACCGTGCTTTGTCATCCACGTTCTCAGCCCTATGAGCAGTAGCCAAAATGAACCTGCCGGGTTCTACGCCCAAAATTTCTGCGGCAGTGGATTTTGATTTGGCTATCTCCAAGTTCTGGTGAACGGCGTCAACCACGGTGTTTCCGACCATAAACACTTTCTTTGCTTCGATGCCTTCATGGAGCAATATTTCTTTTGACCGCTCAGTGGGCGCAAACAAATAATCCGAACAATGATCCGCCAAAACCCTGTTAATCTCCTCAGGCATCTGCCGATCGTAGCTACGCAAACCCGCCTCCACATGCCCAACTTTGATTCCAAGCTTCACAGCGGCAATGGCACCAGCCAATACTGTATTTGTGTCACCCTGAACTAAGACAACATCGGGGCGCTCAGACTGCAGAATTTTCTCTATACCCTCAATCATTGCGCCAGTTTGTTTGCCATGATTGCCTGAGCCCACATCGAGATTAGACTTAGCCAAAGGCAATTCTAGCTGTTCAAAAAAAACCTTATCCATAAAATAAGAATAATGCTGACCTGTATGTAAAATAAAAAAATCCAAACCTAAACGTTCACATTCACGTATGATAGGCGCGCATTTTACGATTTCTGGTCGAGTTCCCAGAATTATGGCAATTCTCAATTTAACGGTACTCCAGTGTTTCATTGTTGTCTCGCTTTTTGCAAATAAAGTTAACAGGTTTTATTAAGTATTAGTTTCCTAATTAAACTATAACTTAGGTACACGCTAATAAGAAGATAAAACATTTCTACTTTTATGTTAAGGAATTAATCATGCTTTTGAATGACCCCCCATTTGGCGCATACGTTGGTACCCATCGGAACCAGATATATGATAAAAGAAACCGGACATCTATCTTTCAAAAAAGTCATCAATTTCCGTAGCTAAGATTCAAAAGAAAACGAAGAATAAAAATGAGTCTTGCAATTGAGAAATCACGCTTAAAATAGGCTTGAAAACAAGTTCAGGATGAGTTTTGGGTGGGCAAATATCTCCATGCAGTTTTGGTTTACATCAATAATGCTGAAATGGCTATGCATGTAGTTCTTGTAGTTGGTCTTGGAGAAGTTGGAAGTACCATATTTAGTGTATTACTAATTCAAAATTGATTCTTGAAATGCTTGAACCTAAAAGGTTAAAGTTAATTCTTGAAAGTAATTATATGCAGTTTGATGAAATGAAAGATCCGAAAATAGAAGCTTAAACTAAAAAGTCACAAAACGCGTTAGTAAATTTGATGGCTAACAAGACAAAAAAGGTATTTGTTGATTTCCAAAACTTTTACCTACATTTTTGACCAATCTGTCTTCTTGTCTTTATTGTTCCAAGAGTGTGTGAGATACCGCTATGAAGGATTCTGAGACCTCAAATCGAGAAATCTTCTAACCCATTGTTACTAAAGATATGTACGCCAGAGCTTGTGAAGGGGCGTGCGTAAAAGTCAATTAGGCAAGATGTGCCATTGCCCGTGAAAAGGTTTTCAGTGATATTTATGTCGCCTGTTGAACTAACCACTGCTAATCCTGCAGAGTTAGAATCTGTTGAAAAGGTGTTGTTTGAAACTAGGCAGTAGGTTCCTTCTATGTCGAGTAGGTGCAAACCGATTTTTGGATAGGCCCCTTGCTGACTGCTTGACGTTATAAAATTGTTGCTGGTTATGTTTATGTCTGCGCCGTAGGGTAGCATGAAGCCATTGCCAGTGAAGTTACTGAAATAATTGCCTGAGTAACTTGAGTTGATTGGTAAAATGTAGAAACCGCTGTAGAACCCTGTGAAAGTGCAGTTGTATACGTTTATGTTTTGGCTGATTCCCCAACCTGTACCGTTGGATTCATAAAGGTAAATTGCAAAACTGTAGCTATCTTGAAGATTATGTTTGAAGTTTATGTTTGAGAATGTTACATTATGTAGGTTTATCCAGTCAGCGTATGATGATGTATTGTTTAAGCTAAATGTTTTATATGTTTCTGAATAAGTGCCGTTCTGTTTTAAGATGAAGATTTTTGAGTGGTCGGTTGCAGTTAAGGTTGCGTTGTTGCCTTCAAAAAAGATGTTGTCTGCGAGGTTTATGTTGCCTACATTGTCAAATTGACCTTGCAACATGATTTTTGCGGGTGCAGTTCTGTCAGGCAATGTATTGATGGCGTTTTGTATTGCTTGGGTTGGGTCCCCAGATGTGCAGGAATAACCGGAATCTGTTGTGACTTGAAAGGTATATTGTTCTGTCAAGGTGCCATTTACTATGTCAGAGTTATTCTGCAATTCGATAGGAAAGGAATGATCTTGGATTGGAATTTGAGGTTTATTACTTAAAGTGTCGTTTACTTGATTCACACTAGAAGTATCGTTTATTTCTTGGCTACTCGAAGTGTTATTCACTATTGGGGGAGTCAAATCATTGGCTATCGATTCGTTTTTTGGCAAGATCAAAGCACCTATACTTAAAATTGAAAGTACAATCATGCCAATTATTGCAGTTCCTACGATAATCGACAGTCTATGTTTCTTGACCGTAAGCATCCAAGCCCTTCGGAGAACAAAAATGGACTTAACATATATTGTTTATGAAGACATAATACATACTTTGTATTTCATGTGCTAAACGCGTTCGTTAAGAAAAAGAATACAAAAATTTCTAAATTAGCTGAGTGTTCGCGTTTATTCGTCGTTCTGTGTCCAAAGCTTATTTTTCAATTGACTCATACATGAGTGCATGTTCGGCTTTATCGCAGGCATCCCACGCAGATTGAAACACCTTC
>Ga0209777_10006155_pt1 | contig 13587 bp, 15 predicted proteins | sample FrelakmetHBP12HB_FD_187147 | JGI IMG/M metagenome (GOLD analysis project Ga0209777, IMG submission 187147) | Freshwater lake sediment microbial communities from the University of Notre Dame, USA, for methane emissions studies -HBP12 HB (SPAdes)... | ecosystem: Environmental > Aquatic >...
AAGCTTACTAGAACCGCAGGAGCAACAAATGTCCGAAAAAACGATAAGGAGAGATTCCCATGTCAACTGAAACAAAACCCACGCGCACGATAGTTCGTACTGGCAGCCTGGCCGGGGTATTCTGGACCGCTGGCTGGATGTTCACCATTGCTTTCGCCAAACTCATCTGGTGGAAAGCCCTGCTGGCCCTGATCGTCTGGCCGTATTTCGTGGGCTTGGCGGTGAGGTAAAGTCACATCAGGAAATGAATTGCAGCCTAGCAGGTCTCAATGGCCGCTCAACTCTGTTAATCTTCCCCCGGCCATCAGACCGGGTTTTGTTTTCCATCGAGTGCGATATAATCGGGGAGTTCTATCGGAGAAATCCATGCCTACCCCTCTTGTTGAATGTATCCCCAACTTTTCCGAAGCCCGCCGGCCGGAAGTAATCGAAGCCATTGTTGCCGCCATTGCCGCGGCCGGTGTGACCGTGCTCGACCGCCATTCCGATAAAGACCACAATCGCACCGTCGTCACTTATGTCGGCGCACCCGCGGCAGTCGAAGAAGCCGCCTTCCAGGGCATCCGCAAGGCCGCCGAACTCATCAATCTGGATGGTCACACCGGTACGCACCCGCGCATCGGCGCCACCGATGTGGTCCCGTTCGTACCACTCTCCGGTGTCAGCATGGAAGATTGCGTCGCCATGGCCCGCCGCTTGGGTGAACGCGTTGGCCGCGAACTGAACATCCCGGTCTATCTGTACGAGGAAGCCGCCACGCAGCCCGAACGGGTCAACCTGGAAAACATCCGCCGCGGGCAGTACAAAGGTCTCAAGGTGGAGATCGAAACCCACCCGGAGCGCAAACCGGACTTCGGTCCGGCACACCTCGGTCCCGCCGGAGCCACTGTCATCGGGGCGCGCCACCCGCTGGTGGCCTACAACGTTTATCTCAACACCGACGACCTGTCCATTGCCAAGTCCATCGCCAAGGGGCTGCGCCAGTCATCGGGTGGCTACCGCTATGTCAAGGCGCTCGGTATGTTGGTGGAAGGCATGGCGCAGGTCTCGATGAACCTGACCAACTTCCGCCAGACGCCGGTCTTCCGCGTGGTTGAGACCATCCGCCGCGAGGCTGCCCGTTACGGCGTCAGCATCCACCACAGCGAACTGGTTGGACTGATCCCGCAGGATGCCCTGATCGACTCGGCGGTCTGGTACTTGCAAATGGACGACTTCAAGGCCGACCAGATTCTGGAACGGCGCCTGTACTCGGTCGCTTCGATGTCCGGACCTGCAGCCGGCGATTCCTTTCTGGACAATCTCGCCGCGGCGACTCCCACTCCCGGGGGCGGTTCCGCTGCCGCACACGCCGGCGCGATGGGAGCGGCCCTGGTCGCCATGGTCGCCCGGCTGACGGTCGGCAAGAAAAAGTACGCGGATGTCGAAGCCCAGATGAATGAGATCCTGAATCACGCCGAGCGTCTGCGCCGAGAACTGACCGCCGCCGTGGACGAGGACTCGTCCGCTTTCGAAGGTGTAATGGCCGCCTTCAAACTATCGAAGGACACGCCGAACCAGGAAAAAATTCGCGCAGAGGCTATTGAGAAAGCCACCCTGTACGCCGCACAGGTACCGTTCACAGTGGCGCAGAAATCTGTCAGTGTGATGGCGCTGGCCGAACGGGCTGTGGCCCTCGGCAACCTGAACGCCATCAGTGACGGGGCGTCTGCGGCCGCCATGGCGCGCGCCGCCCTGGTTTCCGCCGGGTACAACGTGCGTATCAACCTGGCGGGACTTGCCGACAAGGCCGCCGGAGATAGTCTCCTCAGTCAGTTACACACACTCGAAGGAAAGGCCGTCAAACTCGAAAAAACCATCCAGAAATCCATCCAGGAGCGCGGGGGGTTCTCGCTGGCATGAAGCAGGCTACAGCAGTTATGTTCGTTCTCTTGGCCGCCAGTCTGATCCTGGCGGCCTGTGGTAACGCTGCCACGGCAGTGCCATCTCCATCTCCTACAGCCCCGCTCCCCACTGCGACTGGAACTCCTTCGCCCACATCCACCCTCCCACCCGTCCCCACCTTAACCGCCACGCCCATCCCGTGCAACCCATTAACGGCGGATTATTGCATCCTGGATCGGCATTTTTACCTTGAGCGGCCGATCGCTCCGCCGGGTAACGATAAAGTCGATCGCGGCTATACCTACGGTTCCACGGAGGGCGGCACACGCGAACCTCATCACGGCATTGAATTCTACAACGCATCCGGGATTCCGGTCCTCGCTGCGGAGGATGGGACGGTTTTCTACGCAGGTGACGACAAGACGGTTCTTTTTGGCGCGTGGCTCAACTTCTATGGCAATCTGGTGATCCTCCGGCACCAGGCGGATGGAGCCCCTGAATCGGTGCACTATACCCTTTACGGCCACCTCTCCAAAATCGACGTCAACGTTGGGAAAATCGTCTCCGCAGGTGATAAGATCGGTGAGGTGGGCGCAACCGGGGCAGCCACCGGCAGTCATCTCCATTTCGAGCTCCGGCTTAACCCGCAGGGCTACGGCAGCACCATCAACCCGGAACTGTGGCTCGTGCCTCACCCGGGAGACGGTATCCTGGCCATGCGCTTCGTGGACAGCCAATATGCCTTCGTCCAAATCCAGGCCAACGTCCAGTACTACCCCGATCCCAACCGCACCTTTGTCCAGGCCTGGCAGCCAGAGGCCTACGACCCTGAGTTGTACAACGGCAACTGGGAAAACGCCGTCCTGGGTGACCTGCCCGCCGGTTCCTATCGCATCACCTATGAGTGGGCGGGGGTGCTCTACGAGAGATGGGTCGAAATCCAGCCGGGGAAGCTGACCCTGGCAGAATTCATCGTAAAGTAAGCCGTGGTATGGAAAGATTAAAAGAGTTCGAAACCCAAATCACCCCGGATGAACGGAAGTTGCTGGACGGCCTGAACAGCCCCATTGAAATCCAGACCTTCCTGAATACCATCCCATACAGCCTAGATGAATTCTACCGCTGCCCGCTGCGCGTTCTTCGGGAGCGGAAAGCGCATTGCTTCGATGGGGCCTTGTTTGCCGCCATGGCATTGCGGCGCATCGGTCACCCACCGCTGATCCTGGAACTCATCCCAAATGAGCGCGACGACGACCATATCCTGGCCCTTTTCAAGCGGTATGGCCATTGGGGAGCCGTGGCGCAATCAAACTTCACAGGCCTGCGCTACCGCGAGCCAGTCCACCGCAGCCTGCGTGAGCTGGTCATGTCGTATTTCGAAGTCTTCTTCAACTCTGCGGGTGAAAAGACCATGGTCGGCTACCGCGGGCCGATCAACCTGCGAGTCTTCGACCGGCTGGAGTGGATGACCCGCGACGCAGGTCTGGAAACGTTGTCCACCGATATGGACCGCTACCGCGTCCAGCCCGTCATCAGCGGTGAGATGGCTGCCGGTCTTTCCCCAGCGGACGAGCGCAGTCTGCGGGCCGGGCTGATGGGCGCCAACCCGGCAGGGCTGTTTAAAGTCGACAAATAGGGCCAACCGGTTGAACCATCCGGTTTACCAGGTTGTCCCATATCATATCCGGGAGGACCCCGAGCATGCCACGAGCACAGACTTCCAACCCCTTCACCGACCGCGTCACGCCTCTCCGGCCCGAGGGCGCCTATGCCGTCCTAGCCCAGGCCCAGGCTCTCGAAGCCCAGGGGCAGAAAATCATCCATCTCGAAATCGGCCAGCCCGATTTTCCCACGCCCGCCAATGTCAGCGAAGCCGGGATCACCGCCATCCGCCTCGGGAAGACTAAATATACTCCTCCAGCGGGAATCCCCCAATTCCGTGAGATCATTGCAGAGTATGCCGGACGCCAGCGCGGGCTGAAAATAGACCCGGCGCAAGTGGTGGTCGGCTGCGGCTCCAAACCCGGCCTCTTCTTCCCGACCCTGGCGCTGGTCGCGCCGGGCGACGAGGTGCTCTACCCCGATCCCGGCTTCCCGACTTACGAGGCCATGATCCGCGTGGCAGGCGGGATCCCGGTGCCCATCCCGCTGCGCGAAGAAAACCAATTCTCCTTCGACCTGGACGTTTTCGATGCGAAGATCTCCGAACGGACGAAGCTCATCGTCCTGAACTCGCCCGGCAACCCGACCGGCGGCGTGCTCCCGCTTGCCGATTTGAAACATATCGCTGAACAAGCCCTCAAGCACAACTGCTGGGTACTCTCGGATGAAATCTACACTCAACTGGTTTACGACGGCTTGACAGCACATTCCATTGCTGAAATTGAGGAAATACGCAAGCAACTGGTCATCGTGGATGGGTTCTCCAAAACCTATTCGATGACCGGCTGGAGGCTGGGTTACATGATCACTCCGGTCGCCCTGGCGGAACGCCTGGACCTGCTTCTCACCCACGCCACCGGCTGTACCGCCGCCTTCACCCAATACGCCGGAATGGAAGCCCTGACCGGTCCGCAGGATTTCGTGGCTGAAATGGTGACCGAATACCAGCGCCGCCGTGACCGGATGCTGGAACTGGTCAATGCCATCCCCGGAGTCCACGCGCAGAAGCCGCAGGGCGCATTCTACATCTTCCCGAATGTCAAATCGTATGGATTGAGTTCGAAGGAAATTGCCTCCCGCCTGATCAACGAGGCAGGCGTGGCCATTTTAGCGGGAACCGATTTCGGGTCCGGAGGCGAGGGCTATCTCCGGCTGGTGTATGCCGTCTCGATGGAGGCGATCAAGGAGGGGTTGGAAAAGATCGCAGCGTGGTTTGCATCGCTGCAACGCTGACAGTCGCGGGGGCCAAACGGGAACGATGCCCCGGAAGTGCACCGGGATGATATCCCGACAGAACCGGGATATCATCGCAAGAATCCATCCGCCATGTGTGGGGGGTCAAGGATCAACGTCGCCATGGGTGTGCATTGTTTCTGAGGAACAATTGAGGAACAATTATTTTTACCAGCATCGGTTAGTACTCGTTTGTTTTGAGGATCAAACGAGGAACAAACGAGTACCGTCGAATCCAAGATTCCATTCGAGGGCTTCTTCATTATAAACTCCATCGATGGGCAGAGGATTTTGCATCCATTCGATTTAATGCAAAACAAACGAATACGTCGGGAGGATGTGACCTGAAAATGTGCGCAGCAGCCGGGCGCAGCACGCTGCGCCCCTACCATTGGGAATGAGATCACATCACGGCCTCGGGCGACCCATGGGTCGCCCCTACAAGAACGGCGGAGGCTCCAGCGGGGAAGATATGAGGCGAAAATTTTGCCAAAACGAAGAGGAACGAAACCCTCTCCCCAAGCGGGCGGGAGCATCGAAGGCTCGAGTCTTCGACACCTGCACTGTACCACACCTGCCCTGGCGGGCGGTGCCAGGGAACGCAGCGCGGTGCAAGTGTGTGGCGCACTCCCGGAAGCACACCGGGACGGTGTGCGACTTGCCCCACAGGGGTGCTTACCCTTCGGGTACGATATCGCAAAGACCGCAGTGCGCACATGCCCGCCCCTACCAGTGATTTCTTTGGATTGTTCAGTTGTCAAAGTGCTAAAAAAAGCGGCAGGGATCCCCAGCAGGATGATATTCTCAACGGAATCCATTTGCGCAATGATTATAGAACAAATATTCTTTTTTGTCAAACAAAATTAAGGTATACTGCTTCCTGGATATATGGTGAACCACCAGGGCGTACTTCCCTACCAAAACAGGATTTCGATTAAGCAATTTACCCTGTACTCAGTAGTAAAATAAGGGTCTTATTCGATTTAGAGGTGTCTTATGTGTCTCGGTATCCCCGCAAAAGTAATTGAACTCTACGAAGCCAATGGCATGAAGATGGCCAGGGTGGATTTCGGCGGCGTTCTTAAAGAAGCCTGCATGGAATACCTGCCCGAGGTCAAAGTCGGCGACTACACCATCGTCCATGTCGGCTTCGGCCTGTCCATCCTCGATGAGCAGGAAGCCCTGGAGACGATGGAACTGCTCAAGCAGATCGACGCGCTGGGGGAAGAAAGGTAAGGGCACGATATCCCCTGACGGGGACGATGTATCGTGCCCAACCATGCCAATGAAATACATCGACGAATACCGCGACGCAGACCTGACCCGGAAACTGCTCGCCGATATTAAAAGAACCATCACCCGCAACTGGACACTGATGGAAGTCTGCGGCGGGCAGACGCATTCCATCATCAAGTCCGGCCTCGACCAGATGCTGCCGCCCGAGATCGAGCTCGTCCACGGGCCGGGCTGTCCCGTGTGCGTGACGCCGCTCGAACAGGTGGACAAGGCCATTGCTCTGGCTTCCCGTCCCGACGTCATTTTCACATCTTACGGCGACATGCTGCGCGTACCCGGCTCGACCCGCGACCTGTTCGCGGTTAAAGCCGCCGGGGGCGACGTCCGCATCGTTTACTCCCCGCTGGATGCATTGAAGATCGCCAGGGACAACCCCGGCAAGACCGTAGTTTTCTTCGCCATCGGTTTCGAGACCACCGCCCCGGCCAACGCCATGGCAGTGCTGCAGGCCAAAGCCCGGGGACTGACCAACTTCGCCGTGCTGGTCTCGCATGTGACCGTCCCGGCGGCGATCAGCGCCCTGATGGACTCGCCCGACGTGCGGGTGGACGGTTTCCTGGCTGCCGGTCACGTCTGCACGGTGATGGGATTCTGGGAGTACGAACCACTGGCTGAAAAGTACAAGATCCCCATCGTGGTGACCGGCTTCGAGCCGGTGGACCTGCTGCACGGGATCCTGAAGTGCATCAAGCAGCTGGAGGCAGGCACACACACGGTCGAGAACGCTTACGAGCGCTCCGTCAGCCGTGAGGGGAACAAACCGGCCCAGGCAGTCATCCGGCAAGTTTTCGAGATGACCGACCGCGCCTGGCGCGGCATTGGCATCATCCCCCTATCAGGTTACCGTCTGCGCCCGGAGTTCGCCCCCTTCGACGCGGAACTACGCTTCCCGGAAGTGCAGACCATCGAGACGAAGGAGTCACCGCTATGCATCAGCGGGCTGGTGCTGCAAGGCCGCAAGAAGCCGAGCGAGTGCCCGGCCTTCGGCAGGGAGTGCAGCCCGCAGACCCCGCTCGGCGCGACCATGGTCTCGTCCGAAGGCGCCTGCGCAGCGTATTACCGGTATGGAAGATATGACAGATAAACCAAACCTGCTCGGCTGGACCTGCCCGCGCCCGCTGCAACACTACCCGACCATCGTGATGGGACACGGCGCGGGCGGCAAGATGATGGCCGATCTGATCGAGCATCTCTTTGCCCCGGCGTTTGACAACGAGTGGCTGAGCCAGATGGGCGACTCGACCGCGTTGGAGCTGCCCGCTGGAAAGACCGCCTTTACGACCGACTCGTTCGTCGTCAGTCCGCTGTTCTTCCCCGGCGGGAATATCGGCGAACTGGCCGTGTACGGCACGGTTAACGACCTGGCCATGCGCGGGGCGAAACCGCTGTACCTCTCGGCAGGATTCATCCTCGAAGAAGGCCTGCCGATGGAAACGCTGGGCAACATCGTGACCGCCATGGCCGCGGCCTGCAAAAAAGCGGGCGTGAAAATCGCCACCGGCGATACCAAGGTGGTGCAAAAAGGCCACGGCGACGGGATCTACATCAACACTTCCGGCCTCGGCGTCATCCCCGCGGGTGTGGACATCGGCCCGGCGAACGCCCGCCCCGGCGACGTGGTGCTGGTCAGCGGGACGATGGGCGACCACGGGATCGCGATCATGTCGGTGCGGGAGGGGTTGACCTTCGAGACCGAGATCCAGTCCGATACGGCGCCTTTGAACGGGCTGGTGGAGGCGATGCTGGCTAATGCAATGGACGGGCATAGGAGCCCGTCCCACAAATCAAAAAAGCAGGGCGGACACGCCCCCTTTGGGGACCTATCGGCAGGTCCGCCCCTACCAACAATTCATTGTTTGCGGGACGCCACGCGCGGCGGGCTGGCGGCGGTGCTGAACGAACTGGCCGGTTCTTCCAAGGTTGGGATCGAGTTCGACGAACGCAAAGTGCCCATCCGCCCCGAAGTCAACGCGGCCTGCGAGATGCTGGGATTGGACCCGCTCTACATCGCCAACGAGGGGAAACTGGTGGCGATCCTGCCAGAAGAGATGGCAGGGAATGTTCTGGCAGCCATGCGCAGGCACGAATATGGCAAGGAGGCGGCTATCATTGGAGGCGTGGTGAGCGAACACCCCGGCCTGGTGACGGCGAAGACCTCTATTGGCGGGATGCGTGTGGTGGATGTGCCGGCGGGAGAGTTGCTGCCGAGGATTTGTTGAAAATACCATGAAGAAAACTCAAGAACCCAAACCCCATAAGATTTCCGACGAAATAGCCGAAGAATACCACTTCGACTACCATGCTGCGCGGCCCAATCGTTTCGCGAAGACAATGGAAGGCAGCCCATTGGTAGTCGTCCTGGATAAGGATGTTGCCGAGGTCTTTACCACGCCTGAAGCAGTCAACAAGGCCCTGCGCGCCCTGATCGATGCAATGCCAACCAAAACCAGGCGGAGTACTGCCGTCCGGGAACGCTGAAACTGCTTAGAATACCCGGCGGGGGAGTTGCTGCCGAGGACTTGCTGATCAAAGAAACGTAGTGGCGACCATCTGGTCGCCACTGTCTGTATTTTATAAAACCACCTTCGGTTGATTTTCTGAATAAATGAGTTAATATAAAGACTTTATTATAGATACTCATAATTGGGGAATATTGCGGATTGGAGTTTGGGTTTCTTTGCGTACTGATTTTCAATCAATATTCATATCGCAAAGGTGGATTCCGGTCATCCCATCATCATCCGGGCTTATTTCAGGTAAGTCATACTTTTCCCTGATTGATTGTAAAATCGGGATGAAGTCAGGGAGAAACGGCAACAATGTTCCAAGGAATTGAGATTCTTTCATTCTCGGATTATATCTTTTTGAGATAATTTGATGTAAGATATTATTAATAATTAACTTTGGAGGAATTATGTCAATAACAATTAGTTGGATTGATTTAATCTCATGGATATTTACAATTGTCTCTGTGGTACTCTATATTTTAGAGAGAAAAAAGAATAAGCCATATTATATGGCTATGCAAGGTATATTGAAGTCGTTAGTGCCGAAATCTGGGTTTTATGCAAGTAAATACAACGAATTAAAGACGAGAGACAATAAAGCAATCCCAAAGGCAGAGTACAATTTGCTTGTAGAAACTATTTATGTAGATTATCAATCTTTAAAAGAACTTGTGATGGGTGTTATGAAGGCTATTGAGCCGGATAAAGAGATGACGTATGATACGGATAAATTTGTAAAGAAGAATTAGAATAATTTTAATGATCAAGCGTAAATACACCCTGAATTGTCATGCGAATACGCACGCAAATAGCAGAATATAAGAAATCAGAAGGGAGTTCATCTGATGAGTCCTGAAATGATTAAACTTAATTGCCCATCATGCGGTGGCCAACTAAATCTGCCTAACGACTTAGAAATAGCCTTTTGCACATTTTGCGGAACGAAAGTAATTCTCAATACAACAGAAACGGCACATGAGAAACAAAAATTGGAACGTTACCGTGAACTTCGAGATATTGCAGTAAAAGCAAATAACCAAAAAGAAGTCATTGAATATTGCAATCGAATTTTAGAGAACGATCCAAGTGATGTGGATTCTTGGATTGATAAAGCAGTTGCTGTGTGTGGAATTAGCACTGAATCAAATGACGGATGGCAGGAAGCTACAGAATATTTGCGGACAGCGAAAAAATTAGCACCAAATGATGAAATAATCAAAAAAAACATTCAATGAACTTGCTCACAAGCAGGCCTCATGGTATTTGGTATTAAGTTCAGAAAAGTTACGGCATGGTAGTAGCTTGCTTACTCAAGGTTTGGATGGAAGGCAAGATGCGATTCAAGCAATGGGATATACATTAAAAGCCTTGAAATGCGCACCAGATAATTATCGGTTTATAGAAACTTTACCATCCATAGTGAGAGCCGGACAATCGTTAGGGGTCCAGTGGGGAGAAGAAGTGAATTATTGGCTACAAGTACTTGAAAATATGCGCGCCAAGAAAACAGCTCAAGATAGATTAATAGATCTACGTGCCGAATTACGGCAACAGATTGCCAATATTGAAAAATATAAAAAGAATAACAACATTTTTTCAGCAGGCAAAATCAAGAACGCAGAAGAAACGATTAGAAAAATAGAGAAAGATATATCAAACTGCGAGAAGGCGGCTCAATACGAACCTCCAAGAATGCAATTATGAAACATGAATTCGAAGGAGAAACTAATGAAATATCGTATACGATCAAGAGCTAAAGCCACAAAATTAGGATTAGATGCACAGCCTATAACGAAATTTATTCCAATAGATATTATTTTAGAATTTGATCATGTACCAAGCGACGAGGAAATCCAAAATAAGCTTGATAGACATCCTGAATATTTGGGATATATGTTGCAATTCTTGGAAATGTTCAAAAAAGATAGAATTGAATAAATACTAACAATGGCATATATTTTTAGTAATTATTAATAACTAATGATTTTAGAAATGTTGACTCTAGCTGAGAAAGGTATGAAACATGGAATCATTAACAAAACAAATCGATGATGTTAAAGTGACGCTCAAGTCTGTGAAACGAAATAATTCATATAAGTGTAGAGCTGATTTCACTTGCGAGAAATGTAGATTAAAAAATGAATTATCGATTGCCCCAACAACAGATAAACTAATTGCTACGGAAGCATTATTCAATATTCGAAATACATCAAGTGTTCCATGGCCCCTTCAAACATCTTCTTGGCAATTAATTGATTCCGATGGCTACGCCTATCGAGCAAGAATATTTTGCTATCAATTACAACCACCTAGGACAGCAAGAGTTGATGTTAACGATCATGTTGGACCAGGGACACAGAACGATTTCGTTTTAGTATTTCCAGAACTTGAAAAAAACAAAGAGGTTGGAGCCATTTTATACTCTAAGGGTCACTCATCTCAGATATTTGAGATAAACGCAATTAATCAAATCGCCATAAAATCTATAAAAGAGAGCGGTGATACAGTATCAGAAGTAAATATTAATGTCCCAGAAACAGATATTAATGATTGGGAATTGAAGACAATGGCTCGCAGACTTGATAGGCTAGAATTACTAATTTATTCTCGTTTGAACAATGTTCTAATACCTAAAGAAGCTATTACCTACGAGAATGATATAAGGCAACAAACTTTTCAGATTACGCAGGAACTAAAGTTTTTTAACGAGAAGGTTAGGAAAATATTTAAGGAAAGATTTGATAGTATTGTCGCATCATATCCTATGCAACTTGAGATTGTGAAAGCAAGAGAAAATGATCGAAAGAAGCTTGACCAGAAGGTTGCACAGCTTTACCAACTTGATCCACGTGAATTTGAGGAATATATTACAGACCTTTTCATCGCTCTGGGATATGAAAACGTGACACTAACCCCTTATGTTAATGACAAAGGTGTAGATATTTTGGCAATGCATAATGGGATAAAAGTAGCTATACAGTGCAAGAAGTATAAAGGGGTTGTCGGTTCACCTGATATACAAACTTTCTTAGGTGCTATGCATAATGCTCAGGCACAAAAAGGCTTTTTTGTGACAACAAGCGTATTCAGTGTTGAAGCGGAAAAGATGGCTTCCGAAAACCCGATAGAGTTAATTGATGGTATTGCACTAGCAGATTTGATTCAAAAGGCTCTGGAAAAGGGTTAAGGGGGCTTGTATTGAGTTCATAATAAAAAAGATTGGTTTGAGTAAATAAAAGCAAAAGGATCTAAATATAATGGATACGTCATCAATGGTTCCCGAATTAATAATTATAGGTCTTCAATCTTACGTATGGATTTATTTCTTGGTTATAACGATTCGGGGAGATAACTGGCTTGCTTTTATTTCGCTTAAAGATACAGGAAGTGCAGTAATAGTTGGTTTGATCGCTTTCGCTTACGTACTCGGTATTATGATAGATTATCTTGCAAGTTTTATTCCTCTTTATAATAGGTCGGAAGAAGAAGAAACCCCCCCTTCTAACGAAAAGGTAGCTTATATACGAGCAATAAAGACAGATGCGTATTCTGCACTCGATAAACTTTTTAATCGGATAAAATTGTTAAGGGCAAATATAGTAAATATCTTATTAATTGGATTGAATCTTGTAATTTATTCTGTGAGAATGAAATTATCATTTTGGTCAAATATTGTAATAATAATATTTATTAGCACATTGCTTATTTATATATCTTGGAAAGTGTGGAAAAAGGCTTACAAAAGTTACCTTCATCATGTAGATTTGACTTATAAATTCATAAAAGAAAGTGAAGAATTGAATTCTTGTGGCAATTCCCAATATTTTAAATGGAAAAATATACAAAAAAATGATAAAGAATCAACTGCTAATAAATCTGTTGATTCGTGATGACTTGTTGAGATATTTCTCGCCATTTTCAAATAGGATTGTGTTCATAATAATGGCAATCATATAATCTTTGTTTCAAATGTAAATTGTACTAGACGTATTGATTGCGTCCTATTGAATAGACACTTTTTTTACAAAATCATAATTCAACATCAAACATAAAACTTATTTGACGTATTGATTCCGTCAAACTGTTGGTCGCCATGAATCATTTTCAGAGCACCATCTTTGCGAGTGCCTCCAGGCCTTTCAGATCATCCAGATCCAGCCACTGCAGCATCACGCGCTGGAGACTAGCCTTCTCCAAGACAGCCAACTGCTGCTTGATCTCCTCCCCCACCCCGACAATCATGCCGCGCTTGCGCAGTTCGCTGGTGGTTTGATGCCGGGCGGATAGCTTTGCATCCAGTTCCTTGCGCGTCTTCCCGAAGTGCAGACCGGTCATCATCGAGCGGCGGACGGAAATCGGCGCGCGCCCGGCGGCTTTCAACAACCCGTCCAAGCGGGTGTTCAGGCGGGCGAACTCCGCGGGCGGGAGGAAGACGGCATTCCACTCGCCGGCGTATTTCGCCACCAGCGGCATGGTGCGTTTTTCGCCATTGCCGCCGACCAGGAGAGGCGGTCCGCCAGGGCGGGCTGGGCGAGGCAAGAGAGTTGCATCTCGCAACCGGTAGTATTTACCCTCAAAGGTGACCGGTCGGTCGGATCTCAACAGGCGGGTGATGACTTCCAGCCCTTCCTCAAAACGGTCAAAACGCGCTTTCAAGTCCAGCAGATCAAAGCCAAACAGGCTGTGCTCGCGCTCCTGCCAGCCCGCCCCGAGACCGAGTGTCAACCGCCCGCCGCTGAGATCGTCCACGGTGGCAGCCATGCGGGCGGTCTGAACTGGATGCCGGAAGGAGACCGGCGAGACCAGCGGGCCGAATTCGATGCGCCGGGTGTGCGAGGCCAGCCATGCCAGCGAGACCCACAACTCCAGCGATTCCAGGTCAGGCGAGGCGGCGTTGGTGAAATGGTCGGAACGGTAGAGACCGGCAAAGCCCAGGTCTTCGACCGCCCGGGCGATCTTCTGCCAGCGCGGCCAGGTGAGGCCATTCTGGCCTTCGATCATGATG
>Ga0209777_10006157_pt1 | contig 13585 bp, 13 predicted proteins | sample FrelakmetHBP12HB_FD_187147 | JGI IMG/M metagenome (GOLD analysis project Ga0209777, IMG submission 187147) | Freshwater lake sediment microbial communities from the University of Notre Dame, USA, for methane emissions studies -HBP12 HB (SPAdes)... | ecosystem: Environmental > Aquatic >...
TTACCGTACTGAACACTTATACCTCCTGTTTCTTTTATTAAAGCGGGCAAAGATGCTATTGATGTTATTAATGGAATTGAACCATACGCATTGTATAGTTTATTGTTATGTGTATCATATAATATATTTATTTCTTTTATTGAAACATCTAATATAGCTACCGTAGCCACGTTTGTAGAGTTATTTTTCTGAATACTAAATGTTGTATTTGAAAATCCACTTGTCCAGTAATATACAGTAGTTGATGGAAATGAAAGTATAAGATTATTTATTCCGTAATTACATAGGAATACAGAAGATGAATTACCCATATTAATTTGCACAGGAACCGCATATACGCCTATTGGTGGAACACCATAATCAATATCAAGTGTTATTTTGACATCGTATGTGGATGCTGTAACAAATATTGATGAAGTAAACCCTGCCTTTCTACCATATAATAGATTTGACGGACCTGCACCAGTAAATTGATAGTTGTTATCTGTAACTATGGTTGACATCCAATATGATACTTGACTATAATTAGGACTGAATGCCCAATTATGACTACCGGATTGAGTCCAACCTCTATAGTCACCATAATAATATTCCATATCAAAAGATGGATCATATAATTTCTCTGCACTTACGCTACCTGTAAATGCGTTCAATATGTGTACACTACCAGTTCCTATTATAGAAGCAATATTATATAAAACAGCACTAGTCTTAGCATCACTAACTGCTAATGAATAAGTTCCTAAAGTTGTATCATCGAAATTTGTTCCATACCAGTTACCATTTTTCCATGTACCTGACTCCCAATAGCAATTCTCGGCACTTCCATAATACCAAGTTCCTTTTCTCCAAATACCACCCAACATATATCCATTCTTAAATATACCATCTTTCCATTCTGAGATATAATAAGCCCCACCATCAAACACACCATTATTCCACACACAATTTCCAAGATTGAATGCTAATGTTGTAGATGCAGTTCCGCCTAAACCAGTTATATTTATAACTAAACCATATCCTGTTAACTCTAATGCTGGTTCTGGTGCAGTAGAATGTGATCCTGTTGTATAACCTAAACCTGAACTTATAATTGTATATGATATAACTGAGCTTCCTGATACACCAGTAATACGTGCAATAGCAGGCGATGTTCCACCAACAATTCTAACATAATCACCAATAGTATAAGATGTCCCACCATATGACACAGTGGATGAAATTATCATACCTGAATTTGTTACTCCAATTGGAGTTCTATATACAAATGGATTAAATGAGCTATTCTTAAATGTTCCTTTGTTGAAATGACCATCTAACCAAACACAATTATTCATGGTTCCTGTATTATGTGAAAATGTACCACTTAACCACAAAGCATTGTGTATATTTACGGTTGAATTAACCTTTGTGTTATCTACCGCTCTTGAAATATTTGTATATATTTTTTGATCTGGTTTGCCTGCTGATAGTGTATCTGCGACAAAGCCATCTCTCCACAATCCATAATAAGATTGTGTGAAATAGTTTACAAAATTAACCTCATTTTTGAAACTTGCAGTTAATGAAGAACCATTAAATGTTCCTTTATGAAAAATACCGTAGTTCCAAACACGTCCTGAAAATATACCATCATTAAACTCACCATTAAACCAAGTAGAGTTAGTTCCTGTGTTAGCTTCTCCAAATTGACCACCATTAAATACACCATTTTCCCAAGAATAATTTGATGCGCTTGCAGATGAACTCATTGTCCAACCAAAGTGCGATAAAAATTTACCCTTATTAAAATAACCATTTTTCCATTTTGCGTAACCATGAAATTTACCACCATTAAAATCACCATTATACCATGTAGAGCTGAAACTTCCACCAACAGAGTAAAATTCCCCATCGTTAAATTTACCATTAACCCATGTAACTGAAGAAGAGCCACCTATGATTCCGCTTTCTACAACACCATAGTTCCATAATGTAGATTGTGTACCGACTGATAAATTTGTATGATAGCCCATTGTAGTGTTAAGATATGAGGAATTCTTAATACCTAATATACCATTATTCCAAACACCACCATACCATGTAGAGTTAAATAATCTACCGTTGTTAAATATACCATCTATCCATATTGAGTTATAGAATTGACCATTATTAAATTGTCCATTTCTCCATGATCTATAAAATGGTAAAGCATCATATGATGCGGTTGTTGTTACTATATCATTAGAATCCGAGAATATACCATTATTAAATGAACCATTTACCCAATAACCATTTTTGAAAATACCATTAGAAAAAGTTATACCATTTGATATTGAATTAAATGCTATGCCATTATTCCATGTGCTGTTTATTAAGTGAGATTTGTATATTAAACCACTATTGATAGTATTACTATCATTTCTAAATAAAATATTAATAAATCTTAATTGGCTTATATTACCAATTGTTAGATTTTTATCTGTATTGTTGAAATTTGTATTAAGAATACTAGAATTCAATATAAGAGAAGATTTGAAAGTTCCTTTAATAATAGTTGAAGCTTCTATTTTGAATTTATTTATACTAATATAATTAGGAGATATTCCGCTTACTGCAAAATATCCGCTATGTGTTAATGAATTAGAGTTAATTATATTAGTCTGTTCTGTTAATATAAATCTTCTCGAAGATGGTAATACCGAAGTAGTTGCAGATGCAACTTTGAATCTAGTTGAAAAATTTGTTGTCGAAGAGGTTCCGATATAATCTATACCATTAAGCCAAACATAATCACCTACATTTAATGTATCATATTTATTATATGAATTATTAATATCAACAGATATTGAATTAGTAGAACCTACTGGTATATTTATAGAAAATGATGCTCCAGAAGATATGATCTTATTACCAATATCATTAAAGTTATCGCCACTTTTCCAAGTAGAGTTTATTAAAATCCCACTCTTAAAATCCGAATTACATATAGTTGTATCGGTAAATAAATTACTTACATTATCAACTGTTATTACAGGATTGTTGTTTATATAATAATTATTAACTCCATTTTTATACCAAGCTAAATTTTCACCTAAATCTATATCTAATGAAGCATAATTAATCGTATTAGAAACATAAGTATTTGAATAAGTAACGCCGCTTAGTGTTATATATGTTTTGTATAAATTATCATTGGCGCTTTTAAGAGACACAATAATACTGCTAGTATTACCTGTTATCTCGGTATTATTAAAATAATCCAAGATATATTTATTCTCATAGTTCAAATATACTTTACTTTCATCATCAAAAGATGACAAATACAGTTCTTTGTTAATCCTGTCTATGTAGATTGCTTCAAAATTAGAAATACGTGTAATGTCATCACTCGAAATAAATAGCTTTAAAACCCCTCTTTTTTGACTTGAACTCGCACTTATATAACTCCATAAATCGGCATTAATAACATTAATACCATTATCCGCATTATATTCACCACTAGCAACTGTATTGCTAATTTGATTAGAAGATATTTTTGAATTATTTATATTAGAATTTAATATATTAGAATTAAATATAGCTGAATTAGATATAGCCGCTGTATTTATATCACACAAATTGTAATTACCACCAACTGTGTATAAACTATATGTATAAGATAATCCATAATATACATCTAATGAATTTATACCATAGTTTGTTAATCCTATATTACAGTTTTCAAAATTGCCATTAACTATATAACCAGTCTCTATAACGGAATCAATAATATAATTGAATCCGTATCCTTTATTATCAGAATAATCTGTTGATTGTATTGGTAATCCATTAGTACCTAGTGCGCAATAATAGCTTTGAGATATTGTGCTATCTGCTTGTTGAACAGGTGAATTATATGCAATAGTTCTAGATGCAGTTGCTAATATATTAGTTAGTACATTATATGTAGTTGCTGATGTAGTTGGAAATACGGGATTGAACAAACCGGTGTTTACAAAGTTTGTGTTTGTAATTGCTTTATTTGTTTTCGAATTTATCGCGCCTAACTTCCAATTAGAATTTAAGAAGATACCAGAATTCCATATAGCACTTGAGCTATTCCAATTTATTATTTGGTCATAAGATCCAAATACACCATCGTTCCAACTTCCGGAAAATACACCATTTCTGAAATTTAATTTAGAAATATATGGCTGATCAGATACTATATCTATACTCCATTGATTGATTGTATTGTCAAATTTATAGATACCTCTTTGTCTGTATGTTTTAGTTCCAACTACTATATCTTCGCCAACAATCAATAATTTATTATTATTTGTTAATGAATATGTTATACCTGTGCCTATTGTTTTGAAATAAATAGTACCAGCAGAAAATGTTGCTGTTATATTAATCCATTTATTAGTAGAAGTTTGTTTTTGAAAAAAACCTGATGATGTAATACCTGTATTATAGGCTAATGCAGATGATGTACCAGAAAATGCTGTGCCTGAGTATATAATATTATTGGTTAGACCATATTCAAATTTACTTGAAGCTGTACCATAAGCATTTGTACTAATAGTATTTATATAATCAAACTCTCTTTGAGTGGAAACATGATTTAATTTGATATAGTTATCAACTATATCGGAATTGAAAGTCGAAATACCTGTGTAATCAATATCAAGAACAACTCTACACCTATCTATATCAAGAACTTTGTAACCATCTGCGCCATTAGCAAAATTATCAGCTAATATAAGTGCATTAGAATCGTAGTTACCATTGATGATGAATACCTTATCACCTATTTGAAAATTAGTTCCAAATTCTGAGTAAAATGCTGTCTTTGTTGCGCCATTGTAATATACTGGCTCGACATAATTAATTAATTTGGAAGAAAATCTTTCAGACATTATAAAATAGGTTTATTGTATATATAAAAATAAACCTGCTTAATGGTTAAAGATTTTCCAAAATACTATTTAATCGTTGTTCTCTGAAGGTTGCTAGTGTTATAAAATAATCATATAGATAATAAGATGTTGATGTATTATCTGGAGTATAAGTTTTCTGAGTATGATATTTTTTTATCTCATATGAAAACCAATCACCACTTATTAGATAAATATGTTTGGTAAACTCTGTATCTATTGGATAATTATCTATACAATAAACCCCGCCTTTATTAAAAGCAGGGGCTTGTGGTGTTGCATCTCTATCTTTAATACAGATTAATTTGGTTCCTTTAGTTAGTTTTAACATATTCAATCAACTTCAATAAATTCTCATTATTTAATGGATATTTAGGTAACAAAGATTCCAGAAAAGCTAATCTACCATTTTTGTATTGCGCACCACCAAATTTATATTCTTCGTGTATACCATGTTCCCATTCTACTAATGAGGAAAAATCTCTTTCAACAATATTCATATCATATTTGTTGAATTTTTCTGATAACGGAATAGTTGCTTTGTGTGTGGCTGTTGCTAATATAGCCTCTTTAATCTCTAAAATGTCCGGATTGTTTTTTTCAGCACACATATTCATAAAAAACTCGGCACTTTTAAGCTCATTATCGTTTCTTGTGGGATTATACACAATATCGTGAAATAAATTGGTAAGAATTAATTTCTCATAAACTTTCTCATTAATTTTATTATTCATAAAATCCTCTAATATCATGTCGCTTATATCCATAAGATGGTTTAAGCCATGATAACTGCGGTGTGATTCGTTCCACATATCAAGCAACATTTCCAAATTTGCTTTTATCTTGTATTTATTTAATAAATCTTGATATTTCATATATTTTTTAATTTAGGTTATATATTAAACTTTGCTCTTACAAAGATATGAAAAAAATTTTGAAAAATCAATTTTTTATTGTATTTTTGTTAAAAATAAAATATGCTAAAAATAGGGTTGACAGGTAATTATTATTCAGGAATGGAAGATATAGTAGAGATATTTAAGAGGTATAAAATACCTGTGTTCGATGCTGATTTACTGATAAAATATTTGCTCTACAATAATAATGATGTAACAATGCGAATTAAATCCACATTCGGTAATTCTGTATTTAATAATAATGTATTAGATATGTCCGAATTTAAGGGAAATGGATATAACGAAGATAGAGGTGTTTTTAAATTTGAGAAACTGTTGAAGTTATTACAAACAGATTTAATAAAACATTACGAAAAATGGCGTTTAGTAAATAGAGAAAGCAAATACACCATTTTCAAATCCCAAATATTATTTGAGAATAATTATAATGATTTGATGAATTTTACTATATCGGCTTTTAAGCCTGATAGTGTTAGAGTATCTGAAATACAAGAAGATACCAAAATGAAAGCAATGGAAGTATATAATCTATTAGATAACGAAATGGATCCTTATACAAAAAACATTAAATGTACTTATACCATTCATAATTATGATAATTTTACGGAATCTCTTGAAAGACAGATTGCGCAAATACATAAATCAATTTTAGGTAAAATTCCTAAAATTCAGTATGATTTCACGTAAATAAAAAAGCCACTTAAATTAAGTGGCTTTTTATTTATTCAACATTTATTGTGAAATTTTCCTTATTTGCTACCTTTTCTTGAAAGCAGGTTAAAGCTTTTGATATTAATGCTCTATCCAAATCATTAAATAATTCTTCCATATCATAACATACTTGTACAGCATTTATGATTATGTTTAATGCCATCGTTGGCTCAATTTGAGGATTATTCAATATTGAATTAATTTCGTCCATTTGTGTTTGCATTTCAGGTGTAAATTCTACTTCGGGTACTTGTTCTTCGTTCATAATATCATCTTTTTTTATTATATATCTAATTTTTAATTAGTTGGATAACTCTGCTTTAATTGAGGCAGAAGATTCATAGTTATTTAAGGTAATATCTGAATATTCTATATCAAATATAGATTTATCATCAATTTCTATATTAGGTAATTTAAATGTTTTTTGTTTTAATTGTTGTTTACATTGTTCTATATGGTTAGAATAAATGTGTGCGTCCCCTATTGATAATATAAGCTGATCTGGTATCATATTTACCTCTTTTGCTAACATAGTTAATAACAATCCATAAGATGCTATGTTAAATGGACATCCTAAGAAAACATCATTTGATCTAATATTTACTTTCAAAGATAAGTATCTTTTAGGTATGTTTTGTTCGTCATATTTTTTATGCCAACTTTCTTCTGTATTATCATAGGTATATAACATTATATGTAGACCTTTCACTTTTTTATCCCATATATTTTTCCTTTCTTCTATGCTCAATTCTCTTGTATAACATTGGAAGCCATAATGACATGGTGGTAAAACTATATTGCTATATTTATCATATATGTCTCCTACATTCCAGGCATTTACCATTAATCTTCTTGAATCTGGATTATTTTTCAAATCCGTTATTAAATTTGTAATTTGATCTATTTTGTCGTTATATCCGTCATCATATGCTTTTGTATCTCCACCCCAGTTTCTCCATTGGTAGCCATATATATGTCCTAATTCCCCCCATTCTTTGGAAAATTCATCACTATTTTTTATATTATATATGAATTCATCCATTTTCATTTTAAATGCTTCTTTTTTATTTTCAGGTAAAACTTTATCAAAATTTATATTATTTTTAGTACAATAATTTTTAAAACAATCTCCATTCCATATATTGCAACCATTTTCTATTAACCATTTTATATTTGTAGAACCTTTTAAGAACCATAAAAGTTCTATAACTACACTCTTAAAATGTAATTTTTTTGAAGTTATTAGCGGAAATCCATCTTTTAAGTTAAATTTTAAAGTGTAATCAAATACAGAAATCGTTCCTGTTCCTGTACGGTCAGATTTTCTAGTGCCGTTTTTTAATACATATCTCAACATATCAAAGTATTGTTTATCTACATTATTCATAATTATTTTATTTATATAATAAAAAAAGTTTAACAGGGAGGTAATAACATTTAATATATATCCTATGATAATATATATGACTATTAACCTAATAAATAATAAATTTTATATAGGAAAAGATAAAAATAATAATCCTAAATATTTGGGTTCTGGTGTAATTTTGAAAAAATCAATATTAAAATATGGTAAAGAGAATTTTTATAAAATAATATTAGAAAAATGTGAAGATGAAATAAAATTATCTGAAAGAGAGGTATATTGGATAAAATTTTTTGAAGCCAATAAATTTGGATATAATATAGCACTAGGTGGAGAAGGTGGTGACACTATAAGTAATCATCCTAATAAATTACTTATATCTAAAATACATAGTGAAAAAATGAAATTAGAAAAATATAATTTTAGAAAGGGTAAAAAATTTGGCGAATTATCTTACACAATAAAGGAGAAATTAAGAAATTATAATAAAGGTAAAAGTTGGGGTAATCATACTGATGAATCAAAAAATAAAATATCAGAAAAAGCAAAAGGTAGAATTGTGTCTGATATTACTAGAGAAAAAATATCTATTGCTAATAAAGGTAAAATTTATGGTAAACATAGTGATGAAACGATTAAAATAATGAGTGAAGTTAAACTAGGTACTAAAAATCCTATGTATGGTAAGACACATACCGATGAAGTTAAAAAAATATTATCAAATGTAAATAAACATCCAAAATCAGAAGATATTAAAATTAAATTAAGTGAATCTTTAAAAAATTATTATAAATTAGGCAATAAACCTACTAATACTAAAAAAATTTATATAGAAGGTAAAATTTATAATGGATATACAGAGGTAATTAACGAATTAGGATTAACATTATCACAGATAAGAAGTAGGATAAAATCAAAATTGTATCCTAATTATTACCATATTGTTTAAATAAAAAAAAACCCACCAAAATTTTGGTGGGTTTTTTTTATTTATAATTAATTATGCTACTGCAAGATAAATTTTTCTTACACTTCTATCAATTGCTATAACTTTTACTTTTATAGTTTGACCTTCGTTGTATGTTCTTCCGCCTGCTTTTTCTAATTCAGAATTATGGACTAAACCAATTGTTTCGTCATCAAGAAATACAAGTGTACCAAATTGTTTGTTATCTTTAATTTTACCTGTTAATAATTGTCCTATTTTAATTGAATCCCATAAAGTTTCTCTTAGAATCTGAGTAAGAATTATCTTAGAATCCTTTATGATTTCCTTTATATAAAATTGAATTTCATAAATTACATGGGTATAAAAGTTATTATTCTGTACCTTTAATTTCTTCTTTACAATTTTTAAGATAGTGAGCATAAGAATCACCCACCCATATATTACAGCCATTTTGTACTAACCATTGTATATTTGTATCTCCTTTTATAAACCAAAGTAATTCTGTAACTATTGATTTCCAAGGTAATTTCTTAGAAGTTAATAGCGGGAAGCCATCCTTCATATTAAACTTCATTGTGAAATCAAATACAGATATTGTACCTGTTCCAGTTCTGTCTGATTTTTCGTTACCCTTCTCTAAAACGTACCTTAATAGGTCAAAATATTGTTTATCTGCGTTATTCATAATTAATTAATTTGTTAAATTTTATATTTGTAGAAATTAAATTGTTTAAAAATTAATATATACCAAAAAGAATTATATACATGAATTTTCTAAAAACGAACTACATTGATTTTATAAAAATCAATGAGGGTATAAAAGGTATAAAATCTGAATTTTGGACTAATAATGATAGTTTATTACTTCAATATTATTCTGAAAGAAAAAAACCAGAAGAAATAGCTAGATTATTAAATGTTAAAAACCCAGAAGCTTCATTAACTGCTCGTGATATTATTAAAAGGAAATCATATTTAAAAAAAGCAGGGGAGGCAGAATATATAAATAACACATATCAATCGTATGCCGAAAAATGGAGTGATGAGGAATTGGAGTTACTTAAAAAACTTATTGATGAAAAATATACAATAGAAGATATGGCTGAAATACTCAATATGAGTGTTGACCGTATCAAAAGCAAAATATATTTAATGAGTAAACCTAAAAAGCTTATTAAAGATGGTGCAAGAAAAAATTATTATATTAAAAAAACAACACCTCATGCTAAATTGGATAATAAACACTGGTATGAGAAAGATATTAAAAAATTAGTATCTTTATACGAGCAAGGTAAAACAAATGGTGATATTGCAAAGGAAATTGATAGGACAGAATTGGCAGTTAAAGAAATGATAACATATTATAAAACTGCCATGTCAGCAGTTAGGTTTGGTGAAAATTGGACAGATGCGGAAATTAAAGAATTAGAATCAGATAAATTTGTTGGTGCTGAATTTGCTAAAAAATGGCAACGTAGTATGTCACAAGTTAATAACAAACGTGATAGAGTTATTACTAATATGAGAGAAGGCAAAGGTGTTAAGCCTATTTCAAGAGAATTAAGTCGTGTAGAAAAAATAATCAATTCGTTAAAAATAACGCCTAATAGTAAAATATATGATAATGTACCAAAAAAGCATTTTGTTCAGGAGGCATTATATAAGTCTTTAACTGGTATTAATTCGTCCATATTAACCCTGCTTGGTCCCACACCAGAAAGATTTATTAATATGTTGTCAAAGTATAAAATAGTAGGTGATAATTTTATATATTCAAATGAAATAGATTTGGACGCTTTTATTAAAGTTGCTAAAAATATCGAAAAATTGAATATCGAAAATATTAACTTAACACTCGGTACAATATCAGCAGCACAGCCACAGCGCCTTATTGATTTAGATTTAACGGGTCGTTGGGACACGCAAAATAAATTGGTTAAAACTCTTTTTAATAAACAAAAATCATTTATAAGTGGAGATAAATATTTTATGTTTACTTTATCTGTAAGAGGCGAGGAAAATTTAGATATATCCACGTATATTCAAATTATCTTAGAGGAACTATTAAATATAAAGCCTTCTATTGATACGGAAATAATTACACTTGATAATTCTGTAAAGGTAGATAAGTATAATATTACTTCTAGTTCAAATTATGATATTCAGGCATACCGATATGCCGATACTTCACCTATGATTAGTATTTTAATTAAATATTAAATAAGATATATTTATAAAAAAACACAACCATTAATGGTTGTGTTTTTTATTTTAAAATTTAATTATGCTACAGAAAGATAAATCTTTCTAGTGCTTCTTTCGATTGCGATTACTTTAACCTTAACAGATTGTCCGTCATGGTAATTTCTCCCACCTACTTTTTCAATTTCAGAATTATGAATAAGTCCAATTGTTTCATCGTCAAGGAATAAAAGTGTACCGAATTGTTTGTTTTCTTTAACTTTTCCTGTTAATAATTGTCCTATTTTGATAGTGTCCCATAGATTTTCTCTCAAAATCTGTGTTAATATAATCTTATCACCTTTTATAATTTCCTTAACATAAAATTGAATTTCATAACCAGGCATAATTGATTTGATTTTATCAGCCCATTCTGATAAGATTATTTATCAAAATCAGTGTTTTTTAATTTCTGTTTAAATTGTCTATTCTTATCCTTCATTCTATCTAAATTTATTTCACGCTCATCCATTATTTTATCATGTTCTTTATTTAGTGGTTTTTTGTCACTAGTTTTGGATAATTTTTTATTAATTCTGTCTGTTTTATTCTTTAATTTTTCACCATTAGAATTTAATTCATCAAATTCCTTTTGAATTTTATTTAATTCTTTAATGGATTCATTAAATGTTAGTATATATTTCATAGTATTTCCTAATATATTTCATAAATCTATATATTAGAAAATAAAACCTATTTTTTGATTTTATAATTAGGAAACGAGTTGGATTTAAGTCTATATCTTAATGTATTTTCAGGCATATTTAATGATTTAACTGCTTCTCCTATTGATTTATAAATAATTCCATTTATTTCACAATTAACTTTTTGGTTTTTGATTCAGATGTTAATTTTATTCCATTTTTTATCCTATAACTTATAGTTGATTCTGGTATATTGAAATACCTTAAATTATTTGAAGAATTTGAACCTATGGTTTCGCCAGAAATAGACAATCTTGATACAGATACTTTCAATAGAAAGAAACCAGATTTTGAATTTAATAATAGAAAAAATTCTGATGAGCAGTGGTTAAAAGATCATCCGCTTGTAGGAGTTGAAATTTACAATAAGCCTGCTGTGCCAAAAAATACCAGATGGTATATGAATGATGATGGTTCATATGGCTATTCTGTTAATTTCGGAAATGGAAGTGAATATATTTCTGCGTATAGTGAAAGTAAAGCACCTAAAAATATGATATGTACTATTCGTTTAGGGTATGGTGGTGTAGTAGGAAAAGAAGAATTAATGTCTTGGGTACATTCAAATATGATATATCATAATATAGATCCTATGTTAAGAGAAAAAATATTAAAAAGAATTAATGATGAAGTTAAAGAAAAGGATCCAAACTCAAACTGGTAATTTAGATATAAATAAAATTTATTTCATTTTCATTCTTTAATTTCCTCATTAAAGTTGTTTTTGGTATATTTAACTGTTTTATTGCCTCGGATATAGAAACAAATTCAACTCCGTTTATTTTGCATCTTTTTTTACATAGATTATTTGCTGTTAAATTTAGTCCATTTTTCAATCTGTGTTGAAATGTGCTTTTATCTATGTTAAAATAATCTGCTGCCTCTTTCTGTGAATTGAATTCTATTCCATTTATTTCCAATTTAATAATTTCTTTTTCGCCATATTTTTTTTCTAATTCCTTAAAATCTAATTTAATTACCGATTCACCTGTTTTAAGTTTTCTTTTTATAGTTGTTGTTGAAACACCAAAATATCTACCTGCTTCTGACATGGAAGAAAATTCTATTCCTTCTAAAATACATTTTTGTGGTATATTCGTAGAAGATATAAATGTTCCTTTTTCGTGTCTTTTTTTGGTTGCATCGGATAATTTTTTGCGAGTTTCCTCGGTGATTATTTGTTTGGATCTTGCTAATTTAATTTTTTCTTTATGTTCTTTTGTGAAAATATAATCTCTTTTCTTGCCTTTTAGATTTTTTGATCTAATTTTTGATAAGTCATTTTTTAATCTTGAATACTCAATAGATGAAATTATATAATTTCTATCTTGGTATTTATTTTTAATGCTACACATCATCCAATATGCGTATTTTAATTTATCATTTGTTGGATGAATTTCGCATAACAATTTGTGACATATAAAATGTTCTTTTGCGGTTAGATATACTAAATTTGACTTGTCATCAATACCATCCATACACAGTGGTATTATATGATGTTCCTCCTTATATCCAGTTATTGTATTATTTAACCTATTTAGTATTATTTGATTGTATATTTTTTCGTAATTCATATATTATATATTAAAAATATAATCCTCCCTAACTGGCAATTAAGATGTGCCAGTTAGGGAGGATTATACAAATTTATTAATTAAACTACAGAAAGGTATATTTTTCTATTCATTCTTTCTATGGCTATTACCTTGGTTTTAATACTTTGGTTTATTAAATAAGTTTTATTAACCTTTTCTAATTCCGAATTATGTATTAAGCCTATGGTCTCTTGTGATTCG
>Ga0209777_10006158_pt1 | contig 13585 bp, 18 predicted proteins | sample FrelakmetHBP12HB_FD_187147 | JGI IMG/M metagenome (GOLD analysis project Ga0209777, IMG submission 187147) | Freshwater lake sediment microbial communities from the University of Notre Dame, USA, for methane emissions studies -HBP12 HB (SPAdes)... | ecosystem: Environmental > Aquatic >...
TGAGCACAGAAGTCATTATCTCCATTGCCGGCGGCAACGAGATTGTCTCATCCATTACCACTCATTCTGCAGAAAAAATGAATCTGCGGGAAGGATCGAAGGTCTATGCGATCATGAAGGCCTCAGAAGTGATGGTAGGGATCGATTAAAACTTTTTTTTAGGCTAGGCCCTAATTAAACCGGGTTAAAAGCAGGGCATCCAGATATTCCGAGGGATAGGCTCCTTTGTCAGGGCTGAACCAGACCTCGATATTCTGTTCGCCGATAAGAGCGTGAATCTCAAGAAGGCCGTATTTATGGATGATCTGTACCGGGCCTGCTGCCGTGTCCCGCACGTACAGGTCCTCGCTTCCCAAAAATACCTGGATATCATCTTTGGCTACCGGGCGGGAAAACCGGTAAATACGACGCTGCCAGCCGGGATAGGGCGCAACGGGATCCTGGAATACAGTTCTCATTATTGTATAGTTTTTTACGGCTCCGCCCGATAAAACGATCTATTTGCACAGATCCTGCACCGCTCCTGTTCCTGTACTATTGAGCGGTCCCTGTTTGCATCTGCCCCAGGATCATTGCCGCAATGGGTATTGGCAGTTTTTTCCCGGTAGTCAGGATAGGAAAGAGAGGTTTACCAAGGTGTGCAAATATCGTGAAAAACTACAATTAGAACGCTGTCAAACTGATTACCAGCAATCAGGAATTTCACGGGTATATTGCAGAGAATGAGGGTGAGTCCAGGTGAGCACGGTCTGTCGATCAGCAGTGATCCTCGTAGGTGGGGAAGCCCGGCGTGCCAATGGGCAGGAGAAGTACTTCTTCGTATATGAGGGCAGGACCTTCATTGAGCGGCTCATCGGCACCCTTGAACAGGTCGTTGAAGAAATCATACTCGTAGCAAAGGATCCCGAGCAGTGCAAACGATTCCGCCACTTTGATAATGTCCGGTGCATCACCGACATCCGGCCGGGCATTGGCCCGATCGGCGGGCTGCATGCAGGAACACTGGCAGCACACGGCGATACGCTGTTTGTCTCCGCGTGCGATATGCCCTGCATCGACGCGAGAGTAGTACGCTATCTTTTCGATGTCATAGGCAACGCGGATGCAGGGATACCCACCTGGAATTATGAGATGATTGAACCGCTCCATGCAGTATACCGGCGGTCAGTTCTTTTAGCTTACCTCGAGGATCACGAGTCTTATTCCCTTCGCCCGATGATTCGCAGCATCAACACCCGTTATGTATCAGTCGAAGAGCTAAGGCAGTTCGATCCGACTCTCAAAACATTCACCAACATCAACAAGCTTGAAGATCTCGAGCGGATGAATGCGGGCTTCTTTCCCGGCCCCGATAAGGAATGAAACGGCCAGAATGCTGTTTTTTGCTGATTTAAACCTACAATTGTCAGATGGAATAAGAATATCAAGTACACTGCAGCGATGCTTATTTGTATTTTATGCAGGCCGACTGTCAGTGTCCGGGAGACAGAAGCAGTGGGTTGCCCTTGCACGGACACTCTGAATTGAACATGAGTTCCTGATGATCGACGACCTGTTCACCGTGCTTGATGGTTATAACATGGATTCTGTGAAACACTTGATCAAAGATGTTGTTGCAGTTACGCAAAATCTCCTGTATTGTTGTAACACATCATGGTATGGATTCTCATGATATGGGTGACCGGATTTGCATCCTGCACCGGGATACAAATATAGGGGAAGGGAAACCCGGCGATCTGTCTGCGTGCGGGTGCCGTGGTGTGAGGGCCAGTTCCTGATTTCGTTGCGCGTTTTACTCTTGCTGCACACATTGACTGAGATACGAAGTTAAAAAAAATAATATTATACCATATAGTAATATTTTTTTAACTTCATTCAGTTATTCTATCTCTCGAAGGTTAAACGTCCGCCAAAATGCAGATGGTAAGTTAACGTCATGCCAAAAAAATTAATTTGTATTAAGCAATTCACATTTACCTCCTGAAAAATTAACAATCTTTAATTATAGTGCCGAATTAACTCTAAAATTAAGCAAATCAGTTTGTGATATGTATGGCGTTTTCAGTACATGTTAATATGGAACGATGTACGGGTTGTAACAACTGTGTTGTTGCATGCCCGGTGAATGCTCTTGAGTTATACTCAGTAGATCCTGCGACAAAGGAGAAGATCTATGTGGTTCAGGATGGAGTTGCAATCAGTCTCGACTTCAAAGATGAGCTCTGTGCCGGTTGCGGTGTTTGCGTTGAAGCATGTCCCATGGATGTGATTACCCTTTCCGGAAAAGGTGAAGACTTAGCCATGATGGGTAAAGCAACGTTGGAATTTGCTTAAACCGTACGTTGCTTCCCGTCTTTTAAGCCCTAAACACCAAGAATGAGGAATCTGATTCCATTGTTTATGCATTCGATTATAATTCACATGGAGATTCTATGACAAACAAGATTACACTAAACATGATCACATGCCGGACCATCAAGCAGGGTGTCGGCATGGAAGCAGGCAAGACGTCCCAGAAGTATTTCGATGCCTGTTCAATTATTGAGATGCACGCTGATGACTTTAAGAGCCTCGGCATCTGGAAGAACACCAATGTCAAGGTCACCAGCTCAGTCGGGAGTGTCATTGTCAAGGCTGTTGAGACCCGGCAGGACCTCTACCCGGGCCTTTGCCATATCCCAATGGGACCCTGGGCGAACAGGATAGTCCCGGCATATACCTACTCCACCGGTGAACCATGTTTCAAGGGGTTCCCGGTGAACGTGGAAGTTGCCATGAATGAACCAATCATGAGCGCAGTGAATGTGGTCAAGGATGCCTGTGGACTTTTGAGGAAGTGATGTAGGATGCCAAAAGTAGTAACTGATGTAACCTGTCCGTTCTGCGGGACACTCTGCGATGATCTCGAAGTGACCGTCTCAGACGACAATAAGAAGATACTCTCTGTTCGCAATGCCTGTGCAATCGGTGCAGAGAAGTTTAACCACACCAGCCTCCCCGGTCGGGTCACCCGCCCCCGCATGCGCCAGCCTGACGGAACATTCAAAGAGATCTCGTATGATGAAGCAATTGACTGGACAGCAAACATGCTGGTCAAGTCGAAAAAGACCCTGATGTACGGGTGGGCATCCACCAGTTGTCAGGCTATGAGTGTAGGACACGAAATTGCCGAAAAAGTTGGCGGGGTTGTTGATAACTGTGCAACCGTCTGCCACGGGTCATCCCTGATTGCAATCCAGGATGTCGGAATCCCGAGCTGCACCCTTGGCGAAGTCAAGAACCGTGCAGATCGCGTAGTATTCTGGGGCTGCAACCCGGCACACGCCCACCCGCGACACATGTCCCGGTACTCCATCTTCCCCCGGGGTTTTTTCACGGTCAAGGGACACAAAGGCCGTAAGATCTACTGCGTTGACTGCCGGTACACGGACACCGCACGCTGTGCAGATGAGTTCATCCAGGTTCAGCAGGGCCATGATTACGAACTCCTCAATGCATTCCGTACCGCAGCCCGTGGCGAAGCATTGCCTGATGTCATCGGTGGAGTTCCCAAGGAAAAGATCTATCAGGTCGTTGAAGAATTAAAAGGGGGCAGGTTCGGCGTTATCTTTTTCGGCATGGGCCTTACCCACACGCTTGGAAGGAACCACAACATCGATATCGCAATCAGCTTCACCCGCGACATGAATGACTGGATGAAGTTCTCGATCATTGCCATGCGGGGACACTGGAATGTGACCGGGTCCGGCCAGGTCCTTTCCTGGCAGTATGGGTTTCCCTACGCAGTTGATCTCTCCCGCAGGACCAAGGCCCGCTACCAGACCGGCGAGACAACCTCAGTCGATCTCCTCGTGAGAAATGAAGTGGAAGCATGTTTCAATATCGCCACCGATCCGGGTGCTCACTTCCCGATCGATGCGGTCGTCAGCATGTCTAAGAAACCAACCGTAACTGTTGACCCGCATATCAACATGTCAACCGAGATCTCTGACATCCATATACCGGTCGCGATGGTCGGGGTCGAAACCGGAGGGTGCGCCTATCGTATGGATAACGTACCAATCGAGACCAGGAAAGTTGTCGATGCACCGGACGGAATGCTCACCGATGTGGAACTGCTGACAAAGATCAATGCTCGCGTGGACCAGCTCATGGGGGCGCAATAATGGCGGAATATCTTATTAAAAACGGGCATGTCTTTGACCCCGTGCAACACATCAAGGGCGACAAGAAAGACATTGCTATAAAGGATGGAAAGATTGTCGAGACTTCGGCACTATCCCCAGCGGCAAAACAGATCGATGCAAAGGGCAAGTCAGTCATGGCGGGGGCAATGGAAATCCATGCACACGTTGCCGGGCCAAAGGTCAACCTTGGCCGATGGTACCGTCCCGAGGACAAGCTCTTTGATTCCCACAAGACACCGGGTATGACCAGAATCGAAGGAGGTAAATCAATCCCGACTGTCTTCAAGACAGGCTATGAGTACGCCCGCATGGGATACACATTCGCGATGGAGGCAGCAATGCCTCCACTCTATGCACGCCATGTGCACGAAGAGATCCACGATACCCCAATCATTGACGAGGCGGCACTCCCGGTTTTCGGAAACAACTGGTTCATGCTCGAGTATCTCAAGAACCATGAGATCGAGAATAATGCAGCGTATGTAGCGTGGACTCTCAACCAGACTAAGGGATACGGCATTAAAATCGTCAACCCGGGTGGAACTGAAGCCTGGGCATGGGGATTGAACTGCCTGTCGGTAAATGACCCCGTTCCTTATTTTGACATCACACCGGCAGAGATCATTACCGGACTTATCGAAACAAATGAGTATCTTGGTCTGCCTCACTCTATCCATATTCATGGAAACAACCTGGGTAACCCAGGCTGCTACCAGACCACCCTCGATACCCTTAAACTTGCAGAAGGGTTCAAGGCAAAGAACAATTTCGGCAGAAAGCAGGTGATGCACCAGACCCACCTCCAGTTCCATGCATATGGCGGAGACAACTGGGGGAACTTCGAGTCCAAGGCAAAGGAAGTTATGGACTACGTCAACAAACAGGATAACCTTACCATTGACACTGGTAACGTCACCCTTGATGAGACAACGACGATGACCGCGGACGGGCCGTTCGAGCACCACCTAGGTGGACTCAACCACCTGAAATGGGCAAACGTGGACGTCGAACTGGAGACTGCAGCCGGAGTTGTTCCGTACATCTACAGCCCTGACATCAAAGTTTGTGCAATTCAGTGGGCGATCGGGCTTGAGCTGGCACTCTATGCAAAAGATCCGATGCGATGCTTCATTACAACTGACCACCCGAACGCAGGACCGTTCACCCGGTATCCCCGAGTCATCAAGTGGCTGATGAGCAAGAAGGCACGCGATGAGAGACTCAACACATTCAAGCATACCGACAAGGTCATTGCTGCAACTACTCTCGCAGAGATCGACCGCGAAATAACGCTCTACGAACTGGCGGCAATGACCCGCGCCGGTCCCGCAACATCGCTCGGATTGAGCAAGGACTACGGGGGCCTCAAGCCCGGTATGAATGCCGATATTGCCATCTACAATATCAACCCTGACAAGATGCCATCAGATCCCGAGGAGATTGAAAAGGCATTCTCGGGTGTTGCCTGCCTCTTCAAGGATGGGAAGATCTGCGTTAAAGATGGGATAGTCGTAGATAATGGCAACAAACGGACGTTCTGGGTGGATGTGAAGGTCAAGCCGAATAAGCAGGTTGCGCACGATGTGAAAGAGAAATTCCTCAAGTATTACAGTGTAAATGAGGCGAATTACTCTGTTCCCGACAGCTATGCGCCGCATCCCTATGTAATTGCAGTGGATGCTACCCAGTGAGGTGACAAGAAAATGAAGACAGTAACACTAACGGTGAAACAGGCACCGGAACTCTATCTGGAATGCGAGAACATCACACCCGACACATTTGCTGGGAAAAAAGCCGATGAGATCGCACAATTGCCGGCATATCAGGGAAAAGAAGACACTACGCTTGGCGAATATTTCACCATTGCCGGTGAGGCCGGCGCAACAGCAGCAGAGACCCAGATCATTCTCAAGGGAGACTGCTCCAAGATGAAATACATCGGCATAAAAATGACTGCTGGTGAAGTCATTGTCAATTCCAGCACTGATATGTACACCGGTGGCTGGATGAAGGGGGGTAAACTTGTTGTCAAGGGTGATGTCCACTCCTTCTGCGGACTTGGTATGGAAGGTGGCGAATTCCTCATTGAGGGCAATGCCGGCAACTACCTCGGCGCTTCATACCGTGGCGACTGGCGAGGGATGCAGGGGGGCATCATACGGGTGAAGGGCAATGTCGGATCCGATGTCTGTACCTTCATGAACGGCGGTGAATTGATCGTTGAAGGCAATGCCGATGTCCATATTGCTACTCATGCAGAGGGAGGCAGGATCGTTATCAAGGGCGATGTCAACCGACGTGTTGGGGGTCAGATGGTGAAAGGGGAAGTTATTGTGTTTGGCAAGATCGGGCTGATGATGCCCGGCTTCAAGTACATTAAAGATGTGGATCTTGAGGTCGATGGTACCAAGGCCAGGTTCGCTGAGCATATCGGTGACCTTGGCGAGCGCCACCCCACGAGAAAAGGTGAGCCGGTCTATGGAAAAATTTTCCTGAAAAAATAAACTATCCTTTTTATTTTTCCTTTTCGGATAATCACGCGTGGTTCTTGTTGAAGTATAGACACGTAATTGCGAATTTCCAAGGTAATAATCCCGTATTGCGATTCATTCATCAGATATTTTGATTCAATGCTCATAATTAATTATTTTTAATTAACATAAATATTTTATCAACACAGAGCGCATATCTTTTACCCATCATGGGTGCATAGTCCGTACGTGTGGCAGGTTCTACCTCGAACACTCTGCTCATCGTTGCCATTAATGAGACCAGCTATGAAGGGGGAGATACGGACACCCTCCTTTTTCAATCGATCCGCTTTTCTTTCACAGAACCTTGTACTCCTGAAATGTAGATTCACAACAATAGAAATCGTGCCATCATATTATTTACGATTGACTGCCGCTCACTGCGCAGGACCCTATTTCCTGCATAGCGACTGCAGAAGTTGGAAAACCAGACTGTAAATGAATCTGAAGGACTTCATCAGCAGAAAGGAATCGTGTATGCCACAGGAATTTCACTTTTGCAGGATCATTCCGGGGTTAGTCCGATAGTTAGATAATATATCAAACGATTTCATGACAGAAAATACCTTTTCGTCGTTAAATACAATACACTAATAAAGTGCAAATGATAATATCAAGCATTATATTAGCATAAGAAGAAACGAGGTTATCAAATGGATACTTACATTTGCAGGATGTGTGGTCATGTCTATGACCCGGCAAAAGGAGAAGCGAAAAAGTACACGATACTTCTGACGGGGGTCGGAGAACCAGGAACGGTGCAGGCAGCCGGACCGTTTGTAAAAGCCGGAACTGATTTCTCAGCCCTGCCGGAAGACTGGAAATGCCCGGTATGCGGTGTTTCGAAGTCATACTTCCGAAAACAAATGCCAGAACGGCTGGCCGGCCTCAGGACGCTTGCCTGAAAACATTAAAAAGTTTCATTTTTTTCAAAACTGATTTATTCCTGCACCAATTCAGCTATCGTTTTCTTGAACTCGTCAAATTCCAGCTCGTCAAGCTGTTCCGGCAGAAGGCTGCCGGCTGATGCCTGTCGATAAATCCAGTTGATAATCTTATCAACGACACGGATTACATCCTCCTGTATCTTGACCGTGATCAAGTACCGCCCGATCTTCGGGTGCCTGCCCCGGTGCCCGCCAACCGTAATCCGGTATTCTGGATCAGTTCCCGTAAGGATATGGAACTGGCAGGCCATGATACAGAACCCACAGTCCATGCATTTTATCTTGTCCAGCACGATAACACCGTCTTCCACCCATATTGCCTTTTCCCGGCAATAATGTGTACAGGAGCCACAACCAGTACAAAGCCCGGGATCCCGGATGGGTTTCCGGATACCGGTGATGCCGATCTCGTTGAGCCGCTCACTCTCGCACCCATTTGGGCAGGAAGATATTGCAATCCTGACCTTGACCGGCAGCTCTTTTGCGAAAAATTTCCGGTCGATCTCGTTTGCGAGTGCAATACTGTCAATGATACCAAACTTGCAGTGCCGGGTACCCATACATGCAGTTACGTTTACGACCTCTTCCCGTTCAGCCCCTAGCGGCGTCCCGTTCGCTTCGAGTTCCGCGAGCAGCCCTTCCAGCTGTGAAGGGTCAATGTGCGGGAGTTCCATGGTCTGGCGGGTGGTCAGGTGGATTTGTTCGACACCATACCGTTCCGCGATTGCCCCGGCTTCCTTCATCTGGGTGGGGGAAATCATCCCGGCGGGTATGCGGAGCCGGACGATGCAGAAGTCGGGATCGCGCTCAGTGATAATCCCTCCTTTTGTATAGAGTCCCTGGTTGATTGGCATGCGGCTTGACATATGCAGAATAGATTGTTCGTGTTAAATAATAGAGGTTGTCTAATGACAAATAATTATAGTGAATAGTTACCTAATAAGTACGTATGACGAAGCAGTCCGAATATATGGAGGCTTTTTTTGGGGTCGAGCTTAACCAGAAGTTCGCGGATATGATCAATGATCTCAAAGAGGTCGAAGACAACTTAAAAGAGCTTTCCTCCGATATCGCCAAACTTGGCGGAAATCTGAGCCCGGAGGAGTTTAAAGGGACGATAAAGGAATGCCGGGCGTCCGCTTACGAGTTTGCCCAGCAATTAAAAGATTCACGCCAGTTCCTTGAATTCTATCTCAAATCCGATAAAGCCTCTACTCATATTATTCTTGAACGGGACGCCTACATGAAGATCTACCAGATATTCAAGTGGGACGGAAATGATGTGCGGGACCTCAAACGCTGGATAAAAGAGCTCAAGGAGATCTGTGACAAGGTAGGGTTGAGAATGGAAGACCTCATTAACTTCCAGAAACTGACAGCACAACCCGTCCCGGATGAATTCAAAAAATTTCCCGTATATGCTCTCGATCGCCAAGGATATTGCCTGACCGGCAAAAATTTTGATGAAGTGATGCATACTGAAGAAGTCCGGGAAAAAATAGCAGAGAATTCAACGATATAATTTTTTTAAATAATTTAAAAACCAATAATTTTCACTATTTTTCTGTTTTTTTTTTTGATAGCATAATGTATTGCTAAATACTCCAAGTTTAACCTTATTGCACCAAAAAAAATTTAGGTAAATTACTTATAATTAACTTACAAGATTAATTGATCAAGTTTAAAAACAATCATCATAAATTTATCATTATGGCCGAAACAAAGGCAAATGAAAATAAATCAATGCTTGATGGCCTTGCGAGAAATCCGATCACTGTAGGAATTCTCATAGGTGTCATTGCAGCATTTGTACAGGGATTATTGATTAGTGCGGGTGGTCCGGAAGCCTACGGGTTCTGCGTTGCCTGCCACACCCGTGATGTGGTAAATGACGCGGTCAACTCGATTGCCGGGACAAAACTTGCGATTGCCCCCATCTCCCAGAACGCCATTCTTCCGGTTTTGACCGTGATCGGTGTTCTTATCGGGGCATTTATCTCTGCAAAAGTCTACAAGGAATTTAAGACAAAGACCGGTTCTGCAATCTCATATATCTGGTACCTCCTCGGAGGATTATTCTTCATGGCTTTCGCCCTGTTCATGGGGGGTTGTCCCTACCGTATCGCACTCCGTGTCGGATATGGGGATGTGGTTGCATTCATCGGATTACTCGCCATCATTGCCGGTGTGCTGATAGGTATAAAAATTGCCACAGCAATGGCGGAGCGTGAGGGATAACCATGGCAGCTGCAGGCTGGTTAAGCAAGGATGTTGCGGTTATTGCCGTCCCCATTGTAACAATACTCTTAGGAATCCTGATTGGGTGGCTCGGGCAGCGGTCCGGGTTCTGCTCAATTGGTGGTTTCCGCGACTTCTTCATGTTCAGGCACACGCGTCTCCTTTATGGGTACCTCGCCCTGATTGGAGGAGCATTTATCGGCTATCTCGTCTTCTGGCTGATCACACCATCCGCGTTTGAGCATTTCTTCTGGTTAATGACGAGTGGTCTGACCCCAGTCCCGGGCGCCCCGGCAGGATTATTGGTTACCGGCTACCTTATCCTCGCAATCATTGGCGGAATTGCAGTCGGTCTCATCGGGGTGTTGCTCGGTGGCTGCCCTTTACGACAGCTTGTCATGACGTCGGAAGGTAATGTTAAAGCACTCGTCTTTGTAGTTGGCATGTGTATTGGTGCGGTTGTGTTTACCGCATGGCTATCAGGATGGGTCGTTGCACTCCTGAAAGGACTCGGTATTGCATAAAAACTTCTGACAATGGTGAAATTATGGCAATAAAGAATCTCGATATTACCGGAAAAGTCTGCCCGTACTGTCTTCTCGTTGTGCAGAAACAGGTAAAAACTATGAACCAATCGGATGAACTGGTCATTATCTGCGATCATCCACCGGCGGCTACCGCTTCGATTCCCCAGTTTGCACAGGATAATGGTATGAAGATCGATTCAAAGAAGATAGCTTCCGGCGTATGGGAGATCCGGATTACTAAAAAGTAACAAGATAAAGCTAACATAAACCATAAATAATGAGGTTTAAAAAGTTGTTGAGAGAACCCCGTCATGACACCCAATTTTTTTCTTCTCGGATCACCTTTAACTCAGGAACGTCTCAGCTGGATCGATGAAAGCCTGAAATTTTTCTTCGTAAAATTGTATCCTGAGACCCTGCGGCATCATGCAAAACTCAAGGAAAGTGTGTTTACGTTCCTGATCACCGGGGATGCTTTGTACAGCCTCCATGAACCAGAGACACAGCAGGTCTGGGAAAAAATTCTCCTGCTGCCATCAGTGAGAATCATCTGTGATCGTCAGGAACTTGACCTCAGGGGCGTTTCGGTTGAACGCTTAAAAATGAAATATCCCGACCAGATTATCGATCACAACAGCCTGAGCCTGAACGGGCAGACATCATTCTGGCGCGATGTTGTCAAAATTGCCCGACAGCATGAGCAACCTGTTCCCAGCACTATCGGGTACCTTCAGATAGAATCACCCTATATGCACCGCTCATCACTCTCTACAGTGCAGTGCCTGACTGCTGCCATTGAAGTGCAGGCAGGCATAGAGCTGTATGCATATCTTGACGGCGTCCATGCAGGGCATAATGGCCAGAACCCTACTGAATTTGACAATATCGGCAAGGGCCTTGAAGATCTTGCAGAACTGGCCTCAAAAAGAAACCTACATTGCCATATGCTCGCCTGCAGCCGATGTGCAGCTGCACGAGGGTATAGTACATGGGATGATGGACATGGAATTGTCATCTCGACCTGTTCAATAAAACCTTTCAGGATCAGGAACCTGAATGAGATGATTGCCCGGTTTGAGAGCAATCACCTTATCCTTGGAGAAAATGTTGCGTCTATCCAGATGAAAAAAAAAGGGCAGCCGTCAGCCCTGGCGGGATCGGATAAAGGCCGTGCACCGCCAATAACCATTCTTATCACCCGGTTTCCGTATGGAACCGAGTACGCGTTTGGCGCACTTTCATTTGCAGTTGCATGTGCATTTAACGGGATACTTACCCGGGTAATCTTCATTGAAGATGGGGTGTATACCCTTAATGGCACCCACCATTTGAATAAGGATACGAAAAATTTTAACCTGCAGGAAGTGATCGATGTGGTTGCCGGAAGCGAGAACCTCCAGCTCTATGTATATCAACCCTCACTTCAACGACGAGGTATCGTAAAAAACAAAAATATGACTGCGGTACTCGATATTGGGGTAACAGAACTTGGACAACTGTTTTTTAATCCAACGCAGGGAGTACAGGAGAACCACCAGAGGATTTTATTCTTTTAACGGGACTGGAAAGGAGTGTTGCAGTTTGGGGGAAAAACAAAAGGAGATACCGGATTTTTCTGATCTCACCTGCACGAACCTGATGATCCGCCTGAAGATGCTGCTGAAAAATACCCCACCGGATTCCGCAGTTGAAATTATTGTCCGCCGTGACCAGCGGGATACGATCGACGTCCCGTTTTCACGGACAGGATATGACGTGAAAATTCACAAAATTGACACCAATCTCTTCCGTGTCAGGTTGCAGAAACGAGATACCGACGAAGGTAGTTGATGCCTCAAGCTGTCATGATCGGAAAAATTCATAGAATATTTGCCCGGCATGACCGGAATTATTGCATTTTCTCAGTCACCGGAAGGGACGAAAAGTTCCTCTATTATTCCCACAGGTCCCGCCCGCTCCGTTCGCTTATATTTGGCAGGGATTTTGTCGGCAAACTACCTCAGCTCATGAAAAACGAAGAACTCTGCATCGAATGCGGACTGGGTTTATCAGTGGCAGGAGGGGTGGCCCTGGACAGCGGGGACTGCGTGGAGTGGCATTGTTCGCTAGTGGAAGCAAACCGTATGCTGTCGAAGATTAAGGATGTGCTTGGAGAGCAGGGTAGATGGATCGAATTATTCTGAAGCGAAGCGCAATCCCGGCGGAACTACTTATTTCTGGAGCCGGACTTCAGCCTTTAGCGCAATCGCATGCCTGATCGTGAACATGCCCATGCACCGCTTGAGTGCATATTCTTTCAGATCCTGGACTTGTGCATCGTTCGCGTCACCCTTGACCTCCATGATCACCCGGTATTCGCTGATCAGCGGGTTTTCGCCAAGGTCAAACTGGGCGGTATAATCAAGGTCTGCCTCAACTTTGGTCTTCACAGACGTGAGCCGGATGTTCCGCATCGCTGCCTCGGTAACAAGCGTGCTTGAATAGCAGGCAGCAAACCAGAAGAGGCCAAATGCCATCGGGCCGGGGCGGATTCCGGGGCCGGCAAAGTTCGGGTGACTCGTCTCCATAGTATAAGAGCCATCTTTCACCTTCACAGTCGAACGGAACTGAGGACCTCCTGCTTCAAAGAGCCAGTCCCCTTCGATCTTGGCGGTGAACTTTGCTTCCTTTGGATCTTTTTTGATCTCCGCTTTGTAGTCCTTTACCTGCTTCGTATCAATGTTGTTTAGACTCATTAAGTTAACACCACCTATATTCTTAAATGTTAAAGTAAATATAATTTATTAAATTAGAAAGAGTTAAAGAATTAGTTTGGTTAACCTAAGGTTAAACAAATGTTCATTTTTTTCTGATTACTATTAAAATTATTCAAGATATAATTCAAATCGGGATGGATACAATAATTCCTTTTAACAGAGGTTGGGTTTTTTTTAGGATAACGCAGTATTTCAAAAATTTCACGCCAATAAAAATTGGAAATTCCTTGATTAGACGGATTGTGGATCAAAAACCGTTATCATCGATCAAATAATTGGGAGATGACCATTATTTCAGCAACTGAACTGAAATCACTGACCCTTTTACAAGATATTCCTGTTCTTCGGGTATGGAGGCTATTGCCTCAGCCTCAGCTATGGCTCGCAAACGGCTGCTGC
>Ga0209777_10006159_pt1 | contig 13585 bp, 10 predicted proteins | sample FrelakmetHBP12HB_FD_187147 | JGI IMG/M metagenome (GOLD analysis project Ga0209777, IMG submission 187147) | Freshwater lake sediment microbial communities from the University of Notre Dame, USA, for methane emissions studies -HBP12 HB (SPAdes)... | ecosystem: Environmental > Aquatic >...
CTTCTAATCCTGATATATCAAAATCAATAAAACGACCAAGCATTGATTTTTATAAAGGAACTTTTTTAACAAATAATATTCTTGAATCAATCAGAGTAAATAAAATTAAAAGATTGTTATATGCTTCTGGAAGTGGAGTATATGGAAATACCAGTTATGTTAAAGTTAAAGAAGATTATCCATTCAAGTTACCAATATCAACATATGGTGCAAGTAAGTTATCTTGCGAATCCATGATTTGTTCTTATTCAAGTATGTTTGATATAAAAAGTAGTATATTTAGATTTGCTAACGTAGTAGGACCTAATCAAACACACGGAGTTGGGTATGATTTTATTAATAAATTATTAAACAATAATAGAGAATTATTGATATTGGGTAACGGTAAACAAAGTAAATCGTATATTTATATAGATGATGTTATTAATGCTTTAATGTTAATTGAAAAAAAACAAATCAAAAATTTTGATTATTTCAATGTAGCAACAAAAGATAGTATAACCGTAACGGAAATAGCTAATATTGTAAAAAAAACAATGAATTTAAATAATGTTAAATATATTTATTCTGGTGGTAATGTTGGATGGAAGGGAGACGTTCCTGTAATTAAACTTGATTCTTTAAAAATAAGAAAATTTGGTTGGAATAATCAATACACATCAAAAGATTCAATTATTAAATCTATAAATTTAATGTACAATAGAATATTGGAGACTAGAATATGATTACAGATGTAATTATACCATTTTATAATAAACCAGAAATGACTTTAAAATGCATTGAATGTGTTCAATTAAATAAAAATGTTAATATAATACTTATTAATCATAATTCAAATGAACAAACGAATGAAGTTATTAAAAAAGAAGTTTTGGAGAAATATAACAATATAGAATATATTTTTTTAAACAAAAAATATAATTTTTCAGAAGAAATAAATTTTGGTTTATTAAAAGCAAGTCATGATTATATACTTATACTTTGTAACGATGTATTTATTGAAAATGATACTATAGAAAAATTAATAAAATGGACAGAAAAATTAAATGGATTTATTGGCGGATGTGGGGCTAGGGTTAATAAAAATCCACCATACTCTCACGAATTGGTTATAAATGTTCCTCCGTTTGATGTTGATTATATTGGAATGTCATTAATGTTTGGTAAAATAGAACTATTTAATATTGTTGGATTAATGGATCCAAATTATTATATTGGATATTATGACGATTGTGATTTTGGACTTACTGCTCAAAAACTAGGGATAAAATCATATGTTGTAGATAATTTAAAATATCATCACATTGGTGGAGCTACAATGAATGATGAGGAAGATTTAGATAAAGCAAGATATGTTAATTTACAATATTTTGAAAAAAAATGGAGACAGTATCTTTTAAATCGTAATAAAACATGGGAGGTTGCATGAAGATAGCAGCTTGCTATTGTGTATTCAATGAAGAAGATATGATACAGTATTCTATTAGATCTGTAATAGATTTTGTTGATATTGTTTTAGTGTCAATTAATGAATCAAGTTGGAGTAATAAGTTTTTTCCAAAAGATAAAACTGAAGAGAAAATAATAGAATTAAAAAATAATAAAATAAAAATAATTAAAACAAACAATGCTACTGCTGAAAGACATCAGAGAAATACATTGCTTGAAATATGTAAACAAATGGGAATTGATTATTATTTTCTTATAGATGCTGATGAAATTTATGAAAAAAGACACATGGAGAATATAATTAAATTAATTAAAAAAAATCCAAAAATTGATTTATTTAATGTAGATTCTAATAGTTACTGGAGAAGTTGTTATTATATGGCAAGTAATATCAATATACACTATGAAGCTTTTTATAAAGTAAGTTCTACAAAAGAATTTTGCTTTAGAGATGGGTACCCAGCTAAAGAATTGAATACTATAATAATACCAAGAAAAATAGGATACATGCATCACTATGTTTGGGCAAGACCAAGTGAAAAAATCAAAATGAAAATAGAAACTAATTCTGATGGAGTTGTAAGAGGTGTTCCTATTAATTGGTTTAATGAAACATTTATGAAATGGACTCCCGGATGTAATATGGTAAACGTTCATCCGTATTGGCCATTAAATTTTCCAAAAATAATAAAAAACGACTATTTGCCAGAACCAATGAAAGATCATCCATATTCCAAAATGGAGATAATACCTTGAATCTATATATATCCCCAGTTGGAGAATATGGAATATTAAATTTTAATAAAATAATTAATACATTTCCTAAAGAATTATTTGATTTCTTTGTATTTTCATATGATAATTCAATAAAAGAAAATAATTTATTTAAAAAAATAAATGTTAATCCAAATGAATACAAATGGCAACATATTAAAAGAAATTATAGACAATTTGTTAATAAGTATGATTACATATTCTACTGGGATGATGATTTTGATATAAAAAATTTCAATGTAATTAATTATTTAGATATTATAAAAAGAAATAAACTTGATATATCTCAGCCATCTATAGAAGGATATTATACTTGGGGAATAACACTAAAAAAAGATTGTAAAGTAGGCAGGGAAACAAATTTTGTTGAAATTGGGTGTCCAGTTTTCAGCAATGATGCGTTTATTAAAGTAATTGAAAATATAGTAGATTTATCAAATGGTTATGGATATTATTATGATTATTTATTTAAAGATTATGTTGAAAAATTAGGAATAATTGATTGTGAAACAATTAATCATACTAGGCAAATAACCAGTAATGAAAAAGCTATTGTAGAATTAAAAGAATATTTAAAAATTAAAAATCCTATAATAAATATGACACAAAAAACTTTATGGAAATTAATTTAAAAGGAGAATAAATGAATAAAATTATTGCACAAATGATAGTTTGTAATGAGGAAAATAATTTACCTAAATTTTTTGAATCAATTGATAAACATATTGATAAAATAATTATTATAGATGATGCTTCAACAGATTCAACATATGAAATTTGTAAAAAATATCCGAAAGCTATTGTATATCATAATAAAATAAATATGTTTAATATAAATGAATCTCAATTAAGAGATCAATTGTGGAAATATACAAAAAAAGAAGCTAATAATGGTGACTGGATTATATCAATTGATGCTGACGAAAGAATAATGACTAATAAAAATTTAAGATCATATATAAACTCAAAATATGATTGGGTTGAATTTAAATTATGCGACATGTGGAGTGAATATGAATATAGAATAGACGGATTATGGTCTCCACCAATAAGAAGATTTTTTAAATATAAAGATGTAAATTTTGGATTAAGTGGAATTATACACTCTGGATGTGTTCCTATTAGTATTTATTTAAGCAAATTCGGAACCGCAGATCTTGAAATAAAATTATTACATTATAGTTATGATACAATAGAAAAAAGACAAAAAAAATATGATTATTATATAAATAAAACTAAATCATTTGGTCCTAATGATACAAATTACAAACATGCATTAACAATACTTAAAAATGCAAGACTGTGTAATATATATGCTGATTATCCAAAAATATTAGTAGGATCTCTTATTAAAAATAGAGATTGGTGTTTGGGTAAGTTTCTTAACGGAATTGAAAATTTGGATTATCCAAAAAATCTAATTTCTTTTTATTTTATTGTAAACGATTCTACAGACAATTCGTTAAATATATTAAATGATTTTAAAAATAATTTAAAAGAATATAATGGAATTGAAATAGAAATTATAAATTTCAATACTCATTCTGAAGAGCATAAGTGGAATTCTGATATATTGAAAAATATGGCTTTCATGCGCAATAAATTACTTGAAAAGTTATACAATTCTGACTGTGAATATTTATTTACCATAGATTCTGATATATTTTTGTCAGATACTCAAATGCTAAAACATTTAATTAATCTTAAAAAACAGGTGATTTCTCCAGTTTTTTGGGCTAGATGGGGAGACGAGAAAACTAAAAAAGCATTACCAAATGTTTGGGAAAGAGGCGGGTATGATATATCTGAAACAACTATTAAAAATCTTAAATATTCAAGAATAATTAAAGTTGGTGGACTTGGGGCTTGCACTTTAATTCATAGAAGTATAACCAATAATCCAAATATTAATTATAATAGAGTAGAAAATTTACCATCAGACATGAATGGAGAAGATAGGGATTTCTGTAATAGATGTTCTGTTGAAGGAATAGATATGTTTGCAACAACTTATCATACATTAATACATATGGAAAAACCTCCAGCTAAAACATATTATCCTTTATCTTATTATTTTAATTTAATGGATAAAGTTAATAATAAAAAATGTATTTTTTATTTAAATGGAACTAATCAGTACAAAATTAATTCTAATTATAAAATATATTCTGGAGATATGAAAATGTTATTAGAAAAATCAAAAGAATATGATTGGATTTTGATTTTAAAAAGTAACGAAACAATATGTGACGATGTAAATAATTTTCTTAACAATTTAACAGAATTTGATTTTTTAGCATACACATTACCAATATTTAAAACAAATCATCAGAATTTTTATAAAGACTGCACATTTGAACCTAGAATTTTTCATTCAATTTGCTTTAAAAATAATTTAATAGATTTTGAAAATGATGAAATAAAATGCGATAAAATAGACCAATCTATTTCAATTGCATTTGGAAAAATTAAACAAATAGATATTCATCCAGACTGGAAAGATGGTTTTCTATTAATGGATGACAATTCGATTTCTTTAAATGTAATAGTAAAAAATGAAGCTGTTGCATTGTTGGATATGTTAAAACAAGTTTCTCCAATTTGTACTGAAATTGTTGCAAACGATACAGGAAGTACAGATAATACTGTAAATATATTAAAAGAATATAATGCTAAAATAATAACTGATAACTGGAAAGATGATTTTTCATATCATAGAAACTTATGTTTAGAAAATTCTAGTTGCAAATGGATACTTAGATTGGATGCTGATGAGGGATTATTAGAACAAGATGACATAATAAGTATATGGTTATTAACTTGCAACCAAGCTGCTGATTGTTATATATTTAAAATAAAGAATTTCATGGAACACCCGTCTCCTAAAGCAAAATTCTTCTATTCTCAAACAATTAGATTATTTAAAAATAACAAAAAAATAAGATTTAATAGAATTGTTCATGAAGAAATAGATGAATCTATTGGAAAATGTAAATATAGAACTGTATTATCTCCAATAGAACTTGCTCATTATGGATATTTAAAGGGTAATGAAAAATGCGAAAAAAAGTTTGATTACTATTATAAATTATTATTAAAACAATTAGAAAAAACTCCAAATGATTTTTATATTTGGCATCTTTTAGCTGTCCATTATCAACATATAGGTAAAATAAAAGAATCAAAAGAACATTATTTAAAAAGCATAGAATTGAAGGAAAATGCATTTTTATCAATGGCTGGGTTAGCTGAAGTATATGAAAAGGAAAAAGACTTAGAAAATGCATTAATTTGGTATCAGAAAGCACTTGACTGCAACAATCCGCTTAAATTTCAAGATGTTATTAAGCATTTAATTCAAGATATAGTAAGAATTAAAACTATATTAGAAATGAGTAAATCAAACAAACAGGTAAGTTCTATAGGTTAACGAATTAGAACAAGCCACAACTAAAAATTGAAGATCAAAACAGGAGGATTTATGGGTAAAGCTAAGGTAGATTTAGGCATAATAAGTTTTGGTAAAAATGCTGGTAAAAAATGGTCAGAAGTTAAAAAGGAATTTCTTTTATTTTTAATTTCATCAGAATGCCATACTAAAAAAGAAAATAAAGAATTGGCAAAAAAGGAGCTAGAAAATAGAGAAATTTCAGATGAAGATGCATTCTTATAATATGGAGAAAATATGATTATTGAATTAAATAAATGGAGAAAAATAGGAAAATCATGCAAATGGAGTATTGATGATAGAGCAGAAAATGCATTAAAACAATGTAATACTTGTAAAAATAATAAATTATGCGAATATAAGAAATATTTTTTAGAAAATGGTAAAAGATGTTCTCAGATATGTCCAAATAGGGAGAAAATATGATTAAAAATTTATTTTTTAGCTTTATTTTAAACTTATCTAAATATATATCTAATAGAATTGTATTTTTAATTCCAAGTATTAAAACAGAGTTATGGAAGTTAATTGCATTTTTTTCACTATTTTTACTATTCGTTGTACTATTGTTAATAATAATTAAATTAATAAAAATTACTAAAAATTAAGCTACAATTCTCCATTCTCCATTACCCATATAACATTCAACTTGTGATATACTATTATTAACACCAATCAATCCTATTGGAGGGTTTGGATTTCTTGTTTCAAATGTCCATTGTGGTAATGTCTGAAAAGATGGTGATACTGGCACATAATCACTAGATTCGTAATTGATTAAAAATTGATGATTATATATAAAATAATTACGTTTATTCTGATCACTTGAACTTCCTTTTATATAATAATTACCTTCATAATAACTATCGCCAGTATTAACTATTGTAACATAAATATTACCAGAAAAGTAACACCAAGCATATTCTTGATTTAAATATTGAGTTTGACTTAATGCCAACATTGTTATTACTGAATTCGCAGGCATTATAAAATAAGCTTTTGGTATTACATTTGGAACAGTTGTTGTTGTTAATTTTGCCCAATATTTAGTTATACCATTAACAGAACAGGTATTCCAACACATACCGGTTATGTTATAAGATACATTTCCATTTTGAGTCATATTAAAAGTTTCATCATTAAATCCAGAATAAATACAATTTCCATCCCAACTATACCAATTCGACCCATTATTTAAGTAAAGATTTAAATTAATATTAGATGCCACTTGTTCAAGATTAAAACTAATTGAATTAAATGGAGTAGATGATCCAACATAAAGACAGCTTGTGGAACCATCATAATCTTGTAAAAAACAAAATGCAGTTCCACATTCCGTACCAGCTTCTATAGTATCATCAGTATACACGGAATCAAACACATCGTAAACTTTATCAAATGCAATAAGACTTTCAGAAGATGCCTGACCTCTATTTTCAAATAAAATATCGTCCATGAAAAGTTGGTTCAATGCATTATATTTAATATTAGATACTGGAAATTTCCATATACTATATCCAGATTCAATATCAAACTCTGTCCAATTATTATATGTAATAGTATCATTACCAATTGTAATATCTCTCAAATATCTTTGCATAAATCCAAGTTCTGAAATTAAATTAACAATTTCCCATAAATCAAAATTAGAACCCTGGATTAAACCATTAAGTATTTGATCATTTGTATTTAAAGCCGATATAGCCGCACTCCTTGACATCGAAGATGAGACATTTGATATTTTAACCATTTAATTCACCTTACCTTTTTATTTATAATTTAAATGCCCTACAAAACATGACAAACTGGCACCCTGTTTTTCTGCTTCAGATAAATCGTAAAACAAAACTTCTAATCCATATTTAAAACAAATAGATTCTATTTTATCTCTCATTTCCTTATAATAACTATAATCTTTATCTTTTTTTGTAAGTCTTTCTATCGGAGAATGATTAAGTATTTTATTACCACATTTAACTAAATTACATATTCCAGAATATGCATAATCCTTATCAACAGAATTAACATTTGTATATTTTTCTATTTCTTTTAAAGTATTTTTATTTATTAGTTCTGTACATACTATTGAATTTTTATTGTCTAAATTAAAAAGTAAGCAATCTAAATGATAATAGTACGGATCGGTTTCTTTAATTTCAATAATATTACAATTATATTTGTAACGCAACCATTCTATTGAATTAAATTCAGTTCTCTGACCATATCCACCAAAATATATGTTATCCCTAAGCCACTTTAACTCTGGCTCTCCTTCAAATTTATAAGGAGGTTGTACAACAGTATATCCCAATTTTTCTAAAAAATCTCTAACAATTGGCTCTTCTAAATTTCTTCCTTTTGCAGTAAAATTACTCAATATACAAGTATCTTCTTCAATATGCGGAAGATAAACAAAAGAATTTATATAACATTGATCTTGATTTCCAATTTTTGGTGGTAATAAATATACAATTCCATAAGAAGAAATTGTTTTATATATATTAAACCATTGTTTCATGAATTTATTATTATCTATTTTAATTTGTTTATCATTTCTTTTCATGTCTAACATAAACTGATTATTAAGAATATCCATAGTAGAATATACTGGTGGACAAAGAATAAATGATGGAATAGAATAAGAAGAAGGAGTATTTTTTTTCATTTTTTAATTAACCTCTTTTTTTAAATTTTAATATCCAATTGCAATCCAATTTACATAAATAGGACCAGCTTTTGTTCCATTTGATAAATATGTAACAATATGAGCACTGGAAGAACTAACGCCACTATTGTCAACATTAGCCCTGTGAGCACAATCTGCTTGACCAACGCATACCATTACTACTGGAGCAGAATTAAAAGATGGACTAAAAGTAATTGTTAAATCACCATTTGCGTCTGTTGATGTAGTTCCTTTTTGTATTCTAAATCCATTTATTAAATCTGCATTTAAATTAGTATTAACAGTTCCGTCAGAAATTGGAATATTACCAGAACTATGGCTAGAATGATACCCATCTAATTTATCTGCATTTAAATTAGTATTAACAGTTCCGTCAGAAATTGGAATATTACCAGAACTATGGCTAGAATGATACCCATCTAATTGATCTGCATTTAAATTAGTATTAACAGCTCCGTCAGAAATTGGAATATTACCAGAACTATGGCTAGAATGATACCCATCTAATTTATCTGCATTAAGATTAGTATTTAAAGTACCATCTGACAATGGTATTCCATTAGAATTATGACTTACGCAATAACCATCAACCATATCTGCATTTAAATTATTTACTTTAGTTACACTATTAACTAAAAATGGTGCGCCAGAATTTGTAAATGTATGCCGAGCTGGTATATTAACATTATTATATAAACCTATATACATATTATCATAAGTAAATTCAGGAAGTCCATTTCCAAATGTATTTGAATAATAGCAAGATTTGGGACCATATGGGTCAATAGTTCCAGGTATAACAAATACCCAATTATTTACACCTATACTAATTCCATTTACCTTACTATCTAACATTTTATTATTACAAATAATATTACACTCGTTACTTAGATATCCTGTATCTTTTTTAAAATATATACTATAACCATAAAAATATCCCATCGCAATAGTACCATATGCATTGAATGTATTTCCAGAAACAGTAGTGTATGCCATTGAATTATTAACATATAATCCAGCGCCTCCAGTTTCTGGTAAATATGATTCAAGTATATTATTAAATATATTACATTCAAATACATTATATAAATTAAATATCCTTATGCCACCATATGTTAAATTATTAAAAATTGACACATAATATAAAGTATTTGAATTAATGTTTGTATCAATAAAATAATCATGAACATTGTTAAGATATGAAAAACCAGTATAAAAAGGTAATGTTAAATTAACAATATTATTCGAAATAACTGCATTAGATATATCAGAATTAGAATTTATACAAACAAATGTTGAACCTGGAGATCCTGTATCAAAATAACAATGATCAATTATCATTTGATTTTGTAAATAAATATTTGAATAATTAAAAATACAATTAGAAATTTTTGAACTTCCTGCATGATAATTCATTACAGATCTTAAAACCGTACAACTAAAAAATTGACAATTACTAAAAAAACATTGCAAAAGACCACCACTTGATGTATTGTAATTATTAATACAATTGAAATTTTTAACAACACAACTATTAAATACTATATTTTTCATTGTTGAATCTTGATTTATAAAATAATTGCTATTTCCAATTATTGTACAATTATTTAAAGTCAACATGTTAAATACACCACTCTGTGAACCTTGTAAATATATAAAAGAATTTGAAGATATACCATTATTGTAAATAGCACAATCTTTAAATACTATAACACTATCACTAGAAGTACGTGTTATCATTGCATTATTAATTGTAGTAATAATACAACTACCATTTCCCTCAATTATAAGATTATATGGTAATGTTATCTGAGAATTAATTGAATATTGACCTGTTGGAAGATAAATCCTACCTCCAGTAGTTCCTAAATCTGCTATTGCTAAAGCAATGCTATTACCAAAATCTGCAACGTTTCTTATTTGATCTGTATTTCTCACAGTTAATGTATTAGTGTCAGTATTATATTTTAAATATTGAGAACTTGACGTATCGCCTATTGCTATTACATTCTTTAAATTAGAGTCTCTACTATGTAAATTTAATTTACCATTATATAAATCTAAGTAAACATCTGTTGCTCCATTTTCAATTATACCAGCTGTTATTGTTCCCATGTTTGCAGAAATAGCACTTAAATCGTCAACACTTATTTTCTGAGCATTAATTACACCATTTTGTATTTGTGCATTCCCAATCATTAAATTTGTTACATTTTGACCATCTACTAAAGAATCGTCACTAAAAAAAGCACTGGCTCTCTCTTGAAATGTAATTTTTAATTTATCACTATAAGTAGTATCAACATTAGATTGATTTAATTTATAATCAACATAAATACATGCGCCATTATTAAATATTGGCATTAACGAAGCTGCCGAAGTTATTACAAATTCTCCAGTAACAGCTCCATAAAAATAACTAGTTCCATTTACAACATTACTACTACCATCTTTAACAATTACATTATGTATATAATCTCCTTGATTCATTGGAGGATGCGAAACCTGAAATTGTTTACATGTTACAGTAATACCAGAAGAATAAATATTAGTCAAATAACCAGTCCCAGCTAATCCATGTATTGAAATTTTACTTTGAATTGGATCAAGTATTATGTTACCATTGTTTGAAGTAATACAGCTACCATTAAGAGTCCAACCAGAAAGAGTGGAACTTGTACCCAAATTTACTACAAGATTATTTCCAGAGTCATAAATTCTTATCTGTTGATTATCAGAATCAAAAATTATCTTACCATTTGGAGATGTTATAGCATTTTTACTAATTGACCAACCCGCAAGAAGTGAAGTAGTAGACAATTGTACTAAAATATTTCCAGATCCATCTTTTATTAAAATTTGATCATTTGCAGAATCTAATACTATTTTGCTATTTGGAGATGTTATTGATGAATTATTTATAATCCAACCAGCAATTACACTATTTAATCCAAGTTCAACTAAAAGATTACCATAAATATCTTTTACTGTTATTGTATTTAAATTTCCATTAAGACTAATTGAACCATTTGTGCTTCCTATCACACCATTACTTATAAGCCAACCACCTATCTTTGAATCAATATTTGTAAATCGTGAAATTTCTGTACCATTTTTATCATAAAAATATATTCCAGTATCATTAAATTTAGCCAATAATTTATTATTAATGGGATTTATAATTTGGACACTATTTGAATCCATTAATAAAGATCCTGTAGTATTTTTAATAGTAAGACCTTCGCTTAATGAAAGACTACCTACCAAATTACCTGCAAGAAGTTGATCCATTATTCCCCTAAGATCTGCTAAACTTTCATCATCTATTACAAAATCTTCATCAAAAAATAGATCCTTTCTCTGTATTATATATCCATCGTAACCATTAGTACTATCTGACATATGTTGTACTATTCTTGCAGTATTTATTGAAGGATATACTATTTTACCCAATAAAACCCTTGATGTTGTATTTGGAATAAAATTATCAAGATAAAATTTTTGATTATTATCTATAGACAAGTACAAAGTTAATGGTCTATCTGTTGGAATTCCAGCAAAACAATTAACTCTTTTAGAATCAATTGTTATAATATTTCCATTCAAAAGAAACTTACTAGCGCTAATATTAATATATCCAGTTGGAGGATTATCTGGAGTTATATTTCCACCACTTACTATACTTGCTGAAGTATTTTGAATTGCCTGACTTATAGCAGTTAAATTATTAGTTATATTATTAATTGATTCCAAAATAGAAGTTAAATCATTATTTGAGCTAGGATTTGAAATAACAGAACCAGAAACAACGTCACTTGTTCTAAAATTTGTTTGATTTCCAGAAATTTTTTGTATCTGTTTTGCTATTGTAGAATAAATATCATTAAATGTTCTCATTATAATTCCTTATAAGTACTTAGCTAATTTAAAACTATATTGACCATTATTACTAGAAACAGAAGAAACATAATATAATGATTGTATTTCCGTAACAGGGTTCTCAACTAAAACAGTATCTCCAACATTCGCATCAGGATGACTTATTTCATTCAAATCTAATTCAAATGTTTTTGAAATATATTCATTTAAATATAAATTAGCCATATTTTTAAGTTTTTCAACTGTATTTAAATACGTAGAAACTTCCATGTTTCTATAAACTTTATCTTTGTAATTAGCTAATAAATTTTGACTATCATATATATAACCATACGTTTCGCTTAATGGATTATTATCATCTATCAATTCTTTAACAATTTTAGTATTTAATGTATTATGATTTTTTTGAGCATAAGGAGCATACAATGTCATGGTTGAATTTGTAATTGCACTATATGAAATATTTTCATTTCCATTTATACTATCAAAAATAACTGCAGTTCCTGTAGTTCCATCTTGTAAAAAAGAAGTAAAACAAGTTCCATTTATTATAGTATCACCAATAGATATATTAGAATTAATTCCAGATTGTGGCACCAATTTAACAGTCTCATCTAATATTAAATCACTATAACAATCAAATTCTGCCAAACTTACTACCCAAATATCATTTCCAAATCCACTTAATACTGAAACATTATTTACTTGTATTGCTATTCTTCTTGCTTCAAAATTTGCGCCAAGTTGAGATTGTTCAAAACTAACAGTTTGATTAGATGTTAATGAAAAATTACTTGTATCAGAACTAATTGGATAAAATGATGTATTATTTGGATCATCAATAGAAGACTCTAAACTATATAATAAAGTATAATTAGCAGAAACCGAATATTTTCTAGCTGGAGTACTTGGATTTGGTATATAAAATCCTCCAGTAATATCTATAGCATCTATATTATATAAAGATCCATCTTGTTTTGTTACCAAATTAAAAATAATATATATAAAATCTTTAACAGGAGGTGTACTGAAAACAGTTTGACATTGAGATTCTATAGATCCATCTGTTAATTTAGAAATATTAGTATTACTAGGTATGCTCAATGTAGATGTATACCAAAAATCAGCTGAAATATTTTGAACTAATTTTGTATAATTTACTTCAATTTCTGATATACCAGTAAATGTCCAAACATACCTAGAAGGTGATATTGTATTTATTGGAATTGAATTAATATAAATCTGTATTCTTTTAACACCAGAACGTAAATTAAATTGAACAGTATAATGATCATAAATCTGTCCATTAATTATTATATCTAATGGATAAGATTCGTATCCTATTAAAT
>Ga0209777_10006160_pt1 | contig 13580 bp, 11 predicted proteins | sample FrelakmetHBP12HB_FD_187147 | JGI IMG/M metagenome (GOLD analysis project Ga0209777, IMG submission 187147) | Freshwater lake sediment microbial communities from the University of Notre Dame, USA, for methane emissions studies -HBP12 HB (SPAdes)... | ecosystem: Environmental > Aquatic >...
AAAAACAGAAGTCGTTCCAGGCCAAATGAAAGGGAACGTCCTCGATTTGAACTCCTCGCCATTCGGCCTGGCCATTGCCACGAATTGGACGAAAAAGGACATCGATAAGGCCGGCTTCAAGACCGGAGACAAGCTGATTCTGCTCGTGGACGAGGACGAATACGAGCTTGCGTTCTATGCCCAGTCCAGCGAAGTCCCTCCCCCGAACGAGCTGGCCAAAGGCACCCGCCTGCTCGCGCCCGCGTCCCGGGGCGACGGCTTCTCGGTCGTCATGATCGGCGGCGACGCCGGCCTCATGGCCAAGCTCAAGGTTATGGCCCCCATTTCCGTCAAGAAAACAGGGAATTGAAGGAGAACGTCACATGTCAGGTTTGAAAAGACGGCAGTTCATCACATCGCTCGCGTCCGGGGCCGTTGGCCTCGGCGTCGCCGGAAAACTCGGCGCCGGAACTCCGGTCTCGGGCCCGCCGGCCGGCCGCCAGGATGCGAACGCCCCCAAGATCAAGAAATACAACGTGCTCGGCAAGACGGGCCTCAAGGTTCCGGACGTCAGCTGCGGGGCCATCTCCCTCTTCGAGCCCAACGTGCTCCGCTATGCCTACGAATGCGGCGTGACCTATTTCGACACGGCCGAGAGCTACCTGAGGATGAAGGGGGAGGCCTACGTCGGCCAGGGGCTCAAGGGCGTGCGTGACAAGGTCGTCATCACGACCAAGCACGGCATGAATCTCAACCAGAAAATCGAGAAGGCCGCCGTCATTAAGCGGATGGAGGAGAGCCTCAAGCGCCTCCAGTCCGACTACGTCGACGTGGCCATGGTCCATAACATCGGCGATCTCACGCCCCTCCTCAAAAACGAAGAGGTGCTCAGCGCCTATGACCAGCTCAAAAAAGACGGCAAGGTCCGATTCACCGGCTTTTCGAGCCACAACGCTAAACTCACCTTGAAACAAGCCTTGGATACGGATTTTCCCCAGGTCATCCTGGTCATGTACAACCACATGGAGGGCAAGGAGATCGAACCGCTGGTCAAGGCCGTCCGGGCCAAGGGCATCGGCACCGTGGCCATGAAGATCTTCGCCGGCGGCGCCCAGGGCAACCTGAAGGGCATGGTTGGCCCGGACACGAGCTACCCTCAGGCCGCCATCCGCTGGGTCCTGAGCAACCCGGATTTCGATACCTGCATCCCGACCATGAGCAGCTACTCGCATGTCGAGGAATACGTCGCGGCTTCGGGGAAGACGCTCGACCGCGCCGCGCTCGGCTTGATCGCGAGTTACCAGGAACAGGTTAAAGATACCTACTGCCGCGTGAGCTGCACGGAATGCCTGTCCGCGTGCCCCCAGAACGTGGCCGTAAACGACGTCCTTCGCTTCGCCATGTATTACGAAAACTACGGGATGGAGAGGATGGCCACGGATTATTACGCCGAGCTCCCGGACGGCAGCAAGCCCCTGGGCTGCGAGAGCTGCGCCGGCCACTGCGAGGGCGCCTGCCCGTACGGACTGAGGGTCAGGACGCGGCTCATCCATTCGCACGCAATCCTGACGGCCTGAGACCGCCTATTTTTTCAGCGAAACGTCTTCTTTGAGCCCGGCCTTCTTGTAGAGGTCCCGTCGCCCGCCCTGGTCCTCCTCCATGATTTTCCTGGCATATTTGGCCACGGCCTCGGCCCGGCTGCGCGGAACGACCACGACGCCGTCTCCGTCGGCCACGATGATGTCACCGGGGACGACGAGAACGCCGCCGCAGACGATGGGCCGGTTGACGGATTCGAGCTCGTTCCGGCCGGGCCGGATGCCGCGGCCCGGCTTTTTGTAGTACAGGGGGACGCGCTCCATTATGATCTCGTCCGCGTCCCGGGCCGTCCCGCTGGTAACGACGCCGACGCAGCCCCGCATTTTCCATTCCAGGATGTTGTAGGACCCGATCGAACCGACGTCGGCGGCCGCGGCGTCCTCGAGGACCAGGGCCGTGCCCTTGCGGATGAGGTCCGCGTAAATCTCGGTCGAGCGCTGTTCGTACCAGTTGCCGGCCCACTCGTCGTAGGCCGCGGTGGTCATTTTTCCGGCGGGCGGCTGCTGCGTCGGGACATAGCGAGCTGTTACGGCCACGCCCACGAAGCGGTGGCCGAGTTTCTGGGTGTCCCGCCAGAGGGGGTGGATCTCCGGGTCCATGGTGCCGATGTCCTGGAGTCCCGCGGCGTCCATGCCGTCGACGACGTCGGAGACTCGCAATCCCTTGAACAGGGCCAGGATCTTCTGGTCTCCGGCTTCCGGATAAACCGGCGTCGCGATCAGATTCTTCCCGGCCTGCAGGGCGGCCCCGGGTTTGTCCGGGGCGACCTGGCCCGTTCCGGGCGAGCCCGCGATCAGGAAGAGAATGGCCGATATGGTCAGGATACCGGGAATAGCGGATGATTTCATGACGTCTCCCTCCTTCGTTCCGGTCGAGGGCGCGAGGCCCTCCCGCTTTATATCTTGGCCTTTGAGGAGAGTCAACCCCTCGACTCCCCGGCATTCATGCCGGGGCTTGTTCGGGGTTAACCCTGAGCCTCGCTTCTCGTCCACGCCTTGAAAGGCGGGGCTTAGCGTCGGCGAACGGGTCAATCCCCTTCGAGGGATCCCACGGACCTGAGTCCGTGGAGCTTCAGGCGGGCGGGGCCCGAGGCTTTGTCCGCCAAGCGGAGCCCCCTTGGAAAAGATGAACTTTCGCTCCGTTTTTTCGTATAATAGGGGGGTAATTCTCGGCGAATGGCGCGGACATCCGTCACTCGGCGGTTCGCGTTTCGAGGGAGGCCATGCTTAGAGACATCATCAAAAAAGAGATCCTGGACAATATCACCAGCCCGAAATTCGTGTTCACCTTTCTTCTCTGCGCCGTCCTGATCCTGCTCTCGGTCTATACAGGGGTCGCAAACTACACGGCGGAGAAGAAAGAGTTCACGGCGGCCGTGGCCCTGAACAAGAAGAACATGGAGAGCCAGCCGAATTACTCGTCACTTGCGGGAATCGGCATCAAGGTCAACAAGCCGCCCCAGGTCCTGGGGACCGTTGTCAACGGCATCGAGGAGGCCGTCGGCCGGGTGGCGCCGGTCAACATCGTCGCCGACCCCAACCTCATCGATTCCAAGTACGGCAGCAACCCGGTTTTCGCCGTCTTCGGCGCCTTGGACTTGATGTTCATCGTCAAGATCGTCCTGAGCCTCTTCGCCATCCTCTTCACCTACGACACGATCGTCGGCGAGAAGGAGAAGGGGACGCTGAAGCTCGCCCTGTCCAACGACGTCCCCCGCGACCGGCTGATCCTCGGCAAGGCCATCGGCGGCTATATCAGCCTGCTCATCCCTCTGCTTATCCCGCTCGTGCTGAGCATGATCATCCTCGTTGTCGCTCCCAATCTTGCCTTGAGCGGCGGGGATTGGGCGCGGCTCTTCCTCATCTTTCTCATGTTCTTTCTCTATCTCTCGGTCTTTTTCAGCCTGGGGCTTTTCATTTCGGCTAGGACCTCGCGGTCCTCGACCAGCTTCCTCGTCCTGCTCTTCATCTGGGTCGTCTTCGTCATGGTCATCCCCAAGGTCGCGGTCATCACGGCCGGCCAGATCAGGCCCATTCCTTCGGTCCATGAGATCACGTCCAAGAAGGACGCCTTCCTCCAGCAGGTTCAGGTTGAGGGCCAGAAAGGAATACGGGAGTGGGCCCAGAAGAACCAACCCGCCAAGGGCGAGGACCCCAAGATATTTCAGGACAAGTTCAAACAATACATCCAGGACTATCAGCAGGAACTGACCTCCAAGATCGACGAGAACAACGCCGCCCTGGAGCGCGATTACCAGCTGAAAAAAAATTCTCAGCAATCCCTGGCCGTGAACCTGTCCCGGATCTCGCCGGCCTCGGCCCTGACCTTCGGCTCCATGACGCTGGCACGCACGGGAATCGACGAATATGACCGCTTCCTGGCTTCGGTCCGGGCCTTCAAGCCGATCTACACGAAGTGGCTGAATTCGAAACTCGGCCAGAGCATCAATTTCCAGACGGGTGAACAGACCAAGATCAAGATCGACGACATGCCGCGGCATTCGATCCAACCGGAGAGCCTGGGCAAGTCGCTCGTCCGGACGCTGCCGGACTACGTCCTCATGTTCGTTATGATCATCATCTTTTTTGTCGGCGCCTACGTTTCGTTCCTCCGCTACGACGTCCGCTAAGGAGTGTTCCATGCTCGAAGCCATCAACCTTACAAAAATATACGAAGACGGGCAGCTCGCCCTGGACAATCTGACCCTCAAGGTCGCGCCGGGCGAGATCTTCTGCATGTTCGGAGCCAACGGAGCTGGCAAGACGACTACGATCAACCTGTTCTTGAACTTCATCCCCCCGACCTCGGGGACGGCCTTGATCGAGGGCATCGACGTCGTCAAGGACCCACTCAAGGCCAAGAGGAACGTCTCCTTCGTCTCCGAGAACGTCATGCTCTACGGAAACTTCTCGGCCATCCAGAACCTGGACTACTTCAGCCGCCTGGCCGGAAAGCGCACTCTGGCGAAAAAAGATTACGCCGAGGTCCTGGGCCGCGTCGGGCTCCAGAAGGACGCCTTCGACAAGCGCATCAAGAATTTCTCGAAGGGCATGCGCCAGAAGCTCGGCATCGCCATCGCTCTGGTCAAGGACGCCCCCAACGTCCTCCTCGACGAGCCGACGTCGGGCCTCGACCCCCAGTCCGGACGGGAGTTCCTGGAGATCCTTGTCCAAATGCGCGACACGGGGAAATCGGTCTTCATGTCCACGCACGACATCTTCCGGGCCAAATTCATGGCCGACCGGATCGGCTTTATGAGAAAGGGCCGGCTGGTGATGCTAAAGACGGCCAAGGAACTCGAGAACGAGGATTTGACGGAACTCTACATTCAGTACATGGAAGAGCAGCCGGCCGCGCCCGCCGCCGTCTGACGCGCGCCGCACTCGGTCTGAGGCGGTCCTCTCTTCCACGCGGCGGTGACCCGGAGGGAATTTCGCCCGCCCGGAGGTTTTGCCTGTCGGGAGAGGGGAAGAAACCCGAAAAACTTGACAACGCCGGGTTTCGGCCTATAATAAAACTGTGAAAACTAATAGAGTTTTTATAGTTTCCAAGACTCGATCCGCTCGGGACGCCACCCTCCGCGCCAGAATCGTCGTGGCCGGCACCGAGCTATTCCTCAGCCGGGGCTTCGTCCAAGTCACGGCCGACGAGATCGCCGGCCGGCTCGGGATCAGCAAAGCCACCCTCTACAAATCCTTTGCGAGCAAGGAAGAGATCCTCCGGGCCGTGGTCCGGGAGTTCATGAACGACATCGCCGGCCGCGTCGAGGGGACGCTGGCCGACGTCCGGCTGAGCTTCGTGGAGAAGCTCGTCGCCCTTTTCACCTACGTCGGAGGGCGGATCTCCCAGTTCGGGCCGTACCTCATCCGCGACATCCAGAAGAGCGCGCCGCAGATCTGGAAAGAAATCGATGACTTCCGCCGGGACAAAATTCTGAAGAACTTCAAGGTCATCCTGGAGTCGGGCCGAAAGGAAGGCCTTTTCCGGGGCGATATCGACCCGGACCTCCTCCTGCAGATGTTCACCTATCTCATCGGGGAGTTCATCAACCCCCAGGTGGTCCTGAGATCCGGCCGGTCGCCGGCCGAGGCGTTCGAGTCGGTCATCAAGGTCTTCTTCCAGGGAATACTGACGGACCGCGGCCGCGAGCATTTTTTGGCCAGAACCCCGGCCCTTTTCGAGCCCCGAAAGGAGGGCGCGTCATGAAAGAAAAAATCCTTCCCCTGTGTTGCCTCCTGCTCGGCGCCCTCGCGTGCGCGCGCAACGGCGCCAAGGACGTCATTTCCGCGTCGGGAACGATCGAAACGATCGAGGTCAACGTCGCCTCCAAAGTGGCCGGCCAGCTCGAGGAGCGGGCCGTCGACGAGGGGGCGAGAGTCCGGGCGGGCGACAAGCTGGCGGTGATCGATCACGCGAGCCTGGATATCCAGCTCCGCCAGGCCGAAGCCGGGGTGGACCTGTCTCGGGCCCAGCTCGTGCTCCTCCGGAACGGCGCCCGCACTGAGGATATCCAGCAGGCCGAGGCGGCCCTCAAGCAGGCCCAGGCCTCCCTCACGGTCGCCGCGGACGACGCCCGGAGGATGCGCGAACTCGTGAAAACCGGGAGCGTCACGCCGAAACAGAAGGAAGATGCCGACGCCCGCCTGACGGTCGCGGAGGCCCAGCGCAACGCCGCCGCAGAGGCCCTCAAAAAGACACGGACGCTGGCCCGCCCTGAAGAAATCCAGGCCGCGGAGGCGCGGCTCGCCCAGGCCCAGGCGGCGGCCGATCTTCTGAAGAAAACGATCGCCGATTGCACGATCACGGCCCCGGTCGGCGGGATCGTGACGCACAAGGCCCTCGAGGCCGGCGAGCTCGTGACCCCGGGCGCGACCATCGTGACTCTCTCCGAGCTCGATAGCGTCTACGTCATGATCTACGTCACGGAGAAAGAGCTGGGCCGCGTCCGTCTGGGCGACGCCGCCGAGGTCAAGATCGACGCCTTTCCGGACAAGGCCTTTTCCGGAAGGGTTACCTACATCTCGCCCGAGGCCGAGTTCACGCCCAAGAACATCCAGACCAAGGAGGACCGGGTCAAGCTCGTCTTCGGCGTCAAGGTCGAGATCGAAAATAGGGAAGGGCTTCTCAAGCCCGGGCTCCCGGCCGACGCCGTCATCAGGGTCGGTCCGAACGCCAGGTAGGAAGCGGAGCTGCACCGTGCCCGGATTGGCCGTCGAAACCCAAGGCCTCGGCAAGACCTTCGCAACGGTCGAGGCCGTCCGCTCGCTGGACCTGACCGTCCGGGATGGGGAGATGTTCGGCCTCGTCGGGCCGGACGGCGCCGGCAAAACGACGACGCTCCGCATGCTCTGCGGCATCCTCAAACCGACCGCGGGCCGGGCCCGGGTCCTCGGCTACGACCTGGAGACACAAGGCCAGGAGATCAAGAGCCACATCGGCTATCTTTCCCAGAAGTTCAGCCTCTACGGCGATCTGACCGTCGACGAGAACATCGAGTTTTTCGCTGACATCCACCTCGTCGGGGATTTCCGGAAACGCCGCGACGAGCTGCTCGAATTCACGCGTCTCACCCCCTTCCGGAAGCGTTTGGCCGAAAAGCTCTCGGGCGGGATGCGTCAGAAACTGGCCCTGGCCTGCACCCTCATCCATACGCCCCGGCTCATTTTCCTCGACGAGCCCACGACGGGCGTCGATCCCGTTTCCCGCCGGGATTTCTGGAAGATCCTTTCGAGCCTTCTGCGTTCCGGGATCACGATCGTCATGACGACCCCTTACATGGATGAAGCCGAGCGCTGCTCGCGGGTCGGCCTGCTCAGCGGGGGGAGGCTTCTGGCCGCGGATACGCCTCAGGCCGTCAAATCCCTGATGCGGGGCACGGTCATCGAGATCGTCTGCCCGGAGATCCGCCGGGCCTTCGCCGTCCTTAAGAAGATCCCCGAGGTCCGCGAGGTCCAGCTTTTCGGCGATCGGCTGAACGTGGTCGTCGATGAGGTCGAAAAGGAAACGGCCCTCGTCGAGGCCGCCCTTTCCAAAGCGGGCATCCCCATCATCCAGAAACGGGTCCTCCCGCCGTCTCTCGAAAACGTCTTCATTTCCGTCACTCAAACCGTCCCCACGGAGGCCGGCCATGCCTAAGAACATGAAAATCATGATTGCCGTCTTGGCCCTTATCGGGGCCCAGGCTTTGCCCGGGCCGTCGTTGGCCGCCGCGGACAGAAGGCCGCTCAGCCTCGACGAGGCCGTCGCCGCGGGGATCCAAGCGAGCCCCGGGCTCCACGCCTCCCGGATGACGGTTGACGCCTCGGCCGCGAAGACCCGGGAGCTCGCGGCCGGCCGGCTGCCGTCCCTCAAGTTCACCGGCGGATACGCCCGGCTGAGCGAGGTCCCTCCCTTCCGGGTAAGCCTCCCGATTTTGCCCAATCCGATCGTGGTTTCGCAGAATTATTTCAATAACTACGCGCTGCGTCTGGGAGTCCAGCAGCCTTTGTTTACGGGCTTCCGCCTCGAGGCCGGCACCGAGTCGGCCCGGCTCCTCGAAAAGTCGGCCGGCCTCGACCTCGAGAAGGACCGCGCCGAGTTCATTTTCGCCGTCAAGAGCGCGTACTGGGCCCTGGCCAGGGCTGGGGAAATCGAAAAGGCCGTGGCGGAGGACGTCACCCAGGTGGAGGAGCACTTGAAGGACGTCCGTGCCTTTTTCGGCCAGGGCCTTCTTACGAAGAACGAAGTCCTCAGGACCGAGCTCCAGCTTTCCAACGCCGAGCTGATGGCCATCGACGCCCGGAACGCCGTCGAGGTCGCCCGGACGTCGCTCAACAGCCTGATCGGCTGGCCTCTCACGTCCGAACTCGAGTTGACGACTTCGCCGGAAAGCCTGGCCGCGGCCCTGCCGGCCGAGGAGAAAGCGGCTGAGGAGGCGACATTCGCGCAGTCCCTGATCCAGACGGCCCTCGCCGACCGTCCCGAGCTCAAGTCCGCCGACTTCAGGATCAAGGCTTCCGAAGCCGGCGTGAAGGCCGCCAAGTCCGGATGGTATCCGCAGGTTTTCCTTTCCGGGAACTATTATTACCTCAACCCGAACCCCAGGCTCATGCCGGCCAGCGACAAATTTTACGATACCTGGGACATCGCAATCTCGGTTTCTTTCGACATCTGGAACTGGGGGCAGACCAAGAGCCAAGCGATCCAGGCCGAGGCCCAGCTGGCCCAGGCCAGGGACTCCCGGAAGCTCCTCAGCGACCAGGCCGTCCTCGAGGTCACCCAGAGCCGGCTGGCCCTGGGCCAGGCGCGGCAAAAAACCGGAGTGGCCGGTCAGGCTGTCGCCCAGGCGGAAGAGAATCTCCGCATCACCCGGGAAAGGTTTCAACAGGGCGTGGCCTTGAATACCGACGTCCTGGACGCGGAGGTGGCCCTTCTCCAGGCGAAAATCAGCCGGACCCAGGCCGCGATCGACCTGGCCCTGGCCCAGGCCAGGCTCCAGAAGGCCCTGGGTCATTGAGCGGGGACCGAAAGGGAGCGCGCGCCGTGCCCGAATATTCCATCGAAGTGAAGTCCCTGAGTAAGAAATTCGGGGACTTCACCGCCGTCGATGACGTCAGTTTTGACGTCGCCCGCGGCGCGATCTTCGGCTTCCTCGGGGCCAACGGGGCCGGAAAATCCACGACCATCCGGATGCTTTGCGGCATTCTCAACCCGACCTCCGGGACGGCCACGGTCGGCGGGTTCGACATCAACCGCGAGCCCGAGCGCGTCAAAACGGTCATCGGCTATATGTCCCAGAAGTTTTCCCTCTACGAGGACCTGACGGTCATCGAGAACATCCGGTTTTTCGGCGGCGTCTACGGGCTTGCGAACAAGACCGTCGCGTCGAGGCTGCCCTGGGTCCTGGAGATGGCCGGGCTCAAGGGACGGGAACGGAGCCTGACCCGGACCCTGTCGGTCGGCTGGAAGCAGCGCCTGGCCCTGGGCTGCGCCATCCTCCACGAGCCCCAGATCGTCTTCCTCGACGAACCCACGGGAGGCGTCGACCCGGCCGCGCGGCGACGATTCTGGGAGCTCATCAACGAGCTCTCGGAGCGGAAGGTCACGGTCTTCGTGACCACCCACTACCTGGACGAAGCGGAGTACTGCAACGACATCCGGCTCATCCACGCCGGCCGGATCGTGGCCGGGGGCAGCCCCCGGGAGCTCAAGACGAAGTACATCCAGAACCCGATTCTCGAAGTGGCGAGCGATAGGGTCGTGGACGCCCTCGAAGTCCTTCAGAAGGAGCCGTGGGTTTTGGAGACGTCCATTTTCGGCACCTCCCTTCACGTCAGCGTGGCCGACGAAGAGGAAGGGCGCCGGCTCATCCGGGACCGGCTCCGCCAGGAAGGCATCACGCTCCTCCGGGCCGACAGGATCATGCCATCGCTCGAGGACGTCTTCATCAACCGGATCGAGAAGCAGTCCCGGAACGCCCGGAACGCGGAGGAGGCCCCTTGAAAAGGCCGCCGTTCCGCTGCGTCCGCCCCTTCATGACGAAGGAGTTCCGGCAGATCCGGAGGGACACCCGCTCGCTCATCTTCATGATCTTCATCCCGGGCTTCATGCTGCTCATGTTCGGCTATGCGTTGAATTTCGATGTCAAGCATATCCCTCTCGCGGTCCTGGACCAGGACGGGAGCCGGGCCAGCCGCGACCTCATCGACAAATTCCGCACCACGGAATATTTCGACCTCAAGGCCGAGCTCGGGAAGCCCGGCGAGATCGACCCCCTCATGGCGAGGGAGAAGATCGGCGCCGCCCTGGTCATCCCGGCGAAATTCTCCGAGGACCTCCTGGCCGGGCGGAGCCCCTCGATCCAGGTCATCGTGGACGGTTCGAACGCCATGAGCGGGACGACGGCCGCCGGCTATGTCGGGGCCATCCTCCAGAGCTACTCCCAGAAAATCACCCTCGAAGCCCTCGAAAGCGGGGGCGTCACGGGGCTGAAAATGGCGTTCCAGCCCGAGGTCCGGATCTGGTACAATCCCGAGCTCCGGAGCGCCAAGTTCCTGGTCCCGGGATTGATGGCCTTCATCCTCATGGTTATCCTGACGGTGTCCACGGCCTTTTCGGTCGTCAGGGAAAAAGAACGCGGGACCATGGAACAAATCATGGTCTCACCCGTCCGTCCCGCGGAACTCATCCTCGGCAAGTTGATCCCCTACGTCCTGATCTCCCTGGCCTCGGCCCACATCATCCTCGGCCTCGGCTGGGTCCTCTTCGGCGTCGGGATCAAGGGCAATTATCTCCTGCTGCTCCTGACCATCGTCCTGTTTCTCATCTGCGGGCTGGGCCAGGGGATCCTGATTTCCTCCATCACGAGGACCCAGCAGGTGGCCTTCCTGATTTCGGTCCTGACGACATTCCTTCCGACCTTCATCCTCTCGGGATTCGTCTTTCCCGTCAGGAACATGCCGGCCTTCATCCAGGCCGTGACGTATCTCGTCCCGGCCAGATATTTCCTGGTTGCCCTCCGCGCTATCATTCTGAAGGGGGTGGGATTCAGCGCGTTCTGGAACCAGATCCTGTTCCTGGCCGGATTCGCCGTTTTGACGCTCGGCCTCAGCATGGCCCGGCTCCGGCTGGGCGGCGAGGACGGTGGGAAGCGGGGGAGGAGGGCCGGATGAAAACCGTCCTGGCCATCATCTGGAAGGAGTTCGTCCAGCTCCGGCGGGACCCGCGGCTTTTCCCGGTGATCTTCCTGTCGCCCATCCTCCAGCTCCTTCTCCTCGGCTACGCCGCCGACCTCGACGTCAAGCACATCCCCAGCGTCATTTGCGACATGGACCGGTCCGCGGCCAGCCGGGACTTCCTCGACGGGTTCGTCAACTCGGGCTATTTCACCGTCAGGGCCCGCGTCGGCCGGATGCAGGAGATCGACCATTTTCTCGATGACGGCGACGCGGCCATGGCTTTCATCGTCCCCAGAGGGTTCGGGGACAAGGTGGCGGGGGGGAAGGAAGCCTCGGCCATGATCATCGCCGACGGGGCCGAAAGCCAGTCAGCGACGATCGGCGTCAACTACGCGACCTTGATCGCCGGCCGCTACGCCCAGAAAATCGTCCTCCAGGCCTTTCAGAAGCTGAAAGGTCTTGGCCTCAAGCCGGTCGTGGTCAACCCGGAAGTCCGGGTCTGGTATAACCCCGAGCTCCGCAGCCGGAATTTCATGGTGCCCGGCGTCCTGGGACTCATCCTGATGATCATGACCACGTCCCTGTCGTCCGTAGGGATCGTCCGCGAGAGGGAGATGGGGACTCTGGAGCAGCTCATCGTGACTCCCATCCGCCCGTATCAGCTCATCCTCGGTAAGCTCACGCCGTTCGTCCTCATCGGGCTCGTCGAAGCCACCTTCGTGATCGCCGTCGCGAAGTGGTGGTTCGTCGTCCCGATCCGGGGCAGCGTGCCGCTGCTCTTCGTCCTGAGCCTGGCCTTCATGCTCAACACCCTCGGGATCGGGCTTTTCATCTCGACGATCTCCAGGACCCAACAGCAGGCCACGCTGACGTCCATGTTCTTTATCCTCCCGATGATGCTCCTCAGCGGGTTCGTCTTCCCCATCGAGAACATGCCGAAGTTCTTCCAGGTCGTGACGCATATCGTGCCGCTCCGCTATTTCTTCGTCATCATCCGGGGGATCATGCTGCGGGGGGCAGGCTGGCCGGAGCTTTGGGACCAGGCGGCAGCGCTCCTGGTTTTGGGGACGGTCATCCTGGGCTTGAGCGTCGCCCGCTTCCATAAGAAGCTCGAATAGCGGCCTCGCGGATTAATCCGGCCTGAACTTCCGGCCTTTGAGCTTGCATAGTTTTTTGGCCAGGTTGCGGCCGTCGATGCCGCAGGGAGGAAGGCCGCCGCCGGGATTGACCCACTGGCCGAGCATGTAAAATCCTGACAGGCCTGGGAAGGTTTTGGCCATTTTTTTGCCGAAAGTTCCGGTCGACGCTCTCCAGCCTTCGAAACTGCCGTGCCAGTTGTTTGTGTAACGGATGACGGTGTGCGGCGTGGCCACGTCCACGACCTCAACGTCGTCCTTCAGGCCGGGAAAGACGCGGTCGAGGGCGGCGATGACCTTATCCGCGGTCGACGTCTTCTCGGCGGCATAGGCCTCCGGGTGATTCACGCTTAGTCCGGTCCAATAGTCGTCGTTCGGGGTTTCGATCATCACGACCGCGGCCGTTTTCCCCGCGGGCGCCGACGAGGGGTCGAACGTAAAGAAGCGGACGGCCAACCGGTCGCGGCGGAGGGCGCCGTTTTCGAGGACAAGAGGCTCTTTCAGCGCGAAAACCTGGCAGGGCGGGATGGCGGAGTAATCCTTGCCGAGGCCCAGCGATACCAGGATCAGGGACGGATAGCGCTCGTAGGACTCGAATGCCCTGGCCAGGTCGGGACTGATGTATTTCCCGCCCAGCAATCTGTTGACGGTATCGTGGGCGTCCGCCGCCGATATGACGATGTCCCCGCGGACCTTTTGTCCTTGGCCCTTGAGGCCGACGGCCTTGGCGCTTTCGACGACGATTTCGTCCACCTTGAAGCCGTAGCGGACCTTCCCGCCGAGCTCCAAATATTTCTTCTCGATGGCCCGGGCGAACGCGGCCGACCCGCCGAGCGGATAGCCGTTCGATCTCTTGGCCATGAATCCCAGCATCATCAGGAGGCCGCCTACGGGAAGAACGACCATATTTTTCTCCCCGACGAGGACCGTCAGCGCCTCGCGGAGTTTTTCCCCGTGAATCCGGGCCACCGTCTCCGATACGGGGGTCTTCATCCACTTTTTGAAAACCGTGGCCAGCGCCAGGAGGAACGGGGGGAGGAGGCGAAGTTTCTCCGTGATCGTCATCCGGTCCAGCGCCGCGGGCAGGTCGAGCCGGCTGATCTTCCTGATCCCGCCTATAAGGAATTTCACGGTTTTCCGGTCGTCCGGACCGAGCCGCAGCATTTCGGCTTCGAGTTTGTCAGGGTCGGTATAGACCGTGAACGTATCG
>Ga0209777_10006161_pt1 | contig 13579 bp, 33 predicted proteins | sample FrelakmetHBP12HB_FD_187147 | JGI IMG/M metagenome (GOLD analysis project Ga0209777, IMG submission 187147) | Freshwater lake sediment microbial communities from the University of Notre Dame, USA, for methane emissions studies -HBP12 HB (SPAdes)... | ecosystem: Environmental > Aquatic >...
GGATGAGTTGCCGCTGTCCGTGCGCCGCACTTGGGGCAGTCCCACTCGCGCACGGACAGCGGCAACTCATCCAGTACGTGTCCACAGGCGCTGCACATCTTGCTCGACGGGAAAAACCTGTCGACCAGCGCCATGGTCTTGCCGTACCAGTCGCACTTGTACTCGATCTGCCTGTGGAAGATGCCGAAGGCCGCATCGGCCAGGGCGCATGCCAGGTGCCGGTTCTTGACCATGCCCCTCACGTTCAGGTCTTCGATGCAGATCGTGTCGAAGCGCCGCACGAGGCCCGTGGTGAGCTTGTGGAGCGCGTCTGCCCTGGCGTCGGCCACCCGGGCGTGAATCTTCGCCACGAGCAGCTTCTGGCGCTCCCTTCGCTTGCTGCCCTTCTTGCGTCGGGCGAGAGACCGCTGGGACCGAGCCAGCCGCTGCAGCTGATGGGCGAGGTGCCTCGGGTTCTCGATGTGCTCCCCGGTAGACAGAGTGGCCAGGTGCTTGATGCCCAGGTCCACTCCGACTGCGTCCCCGGTCTTCGGCAGGTGGCAGATCTTCTCGTCGAGGCAGAGGGACACGAAGTAGCGTCCAGCGCAGTCTTTGGCTATCGTGACTGTGCTGGGCTCGCTCGCGAACTCTCTCGACCAGCGGACCCTCAAGTTGCCGAGTTGGGAGACGGACAGCGCGTGGCCATCCCACTTGAACGCCGAGCGGGTGTACTCGGCCGACTGCTCACCCCTCTTCCTCTTGAACTTCGGGTAGCGCGCTCGCTTCTCGAAGAAGGCCTTGTAGGCCGTCTGCAGGTGGCGCAGGGCCTGCTGGACAGGGACGCAGGAGACATCGTTCAGCCACAGGTGCTCGGCGTCTCGCTTGAGTTCTGTGAGGGCCGCGGACGTCGCCGCGTAGTAGATCTTCTTGCCCTCGTGGAAGCTGCTTCTGCGAAGGTTCAGCCCCCAGTTGTAGACGTACCGGCAGCACCCGAACACCCGGGCAAGGTGCTGCTCTTGCTCGACGGTGGGGTAGAACCGGAACTTGTAGCGAAGCCTCACGCAGAGCCTCATGTTGCTAGACGGTGTGGTCTGGGAGGTATTCACCCTGGAGCCCATGTGGTGGCGTCTCAGCAGGCCGGAGACGTGGCTCCTCCCCGCCCTGAAGGGCGGGGTTTCCGCCACGCAGGAATTGGATGAACCAGGCGAGCGCGCAGCGCGTCGTCGAGGACGTACTCAAGCACTCCGAGGACTCATGAGCAAGCGCGACGACTACTCCAATATCGAACAGACGAACAAGGATCTCGTTGCGTACCTGGCGGCATCTCCGAGGTCCAGGCGTGCCCCTAAGTGGAAGAAGGTGCGCGACCTGATCGAGATGTACAGGGGCGCGACCGCACATCTTGTCCCTCAAGAGACGAGCCCCTCATTGCTGCCGATCGCCGCCTCGTGCGCGCTGCAGCAAGTCCGCGCCGACGCCGCCAAGCCCGACAAGAAGAGGTCCAAGAAATGAGGACCATGATCTGCAGCGCCGGCCACTACGAGTTGTGGCACGAGCAGGAGGTCGCGGCCGTCGGCACCGGAAAGACGACCGGCCTGCACACCATCCGGTGCCGGCACTGCGGAAAGCAGATCGGCGGCGGCGAGGCCAAACTGGTGCAGGTGATGTGGGAGATCAGGGACAAGGACAAGCCGCACGAGGGCTGCTCCGGGGACGCCTAGTCATGACCGACTTCGAGAAGGCAAGTTGTTGCGTCCTCCACGCCATCTGCGAGCGCCAGGTGGACCTCGGAGTCCACGGTGGCCAGCCATGCGCCAGGCTCAAGCCAGACGCCAAGGTGGTCACATGGTCTCAGCTGCGCGAGATCGCGATGGCCGGCATGCGGCCAACGCCAGAGCGCGCCGAACACTGCATGGAGAGCGTCCGCAAGGTCGCGCAGGCGTGCGTGCTGCGCGGCTACCTCCACGAGACCAGAGACGACGGCTACGAGATCACTCCGGCTGGCGTCCTGGAGTTCGCGCGGTTGTGGGCGGTCCGTCTCGAAGAGATGAAGATGAACTGATGCGCGCCAGAGACCTCATCGCCAAACTGCAGGCGGCCGTGGCCGAGCACGGAGACCAGGAGGTCGTGCTCGTCTTCGGGCTCGCCTCCGGCCCGTGCGAGTCGGTCGGCTGCTTGAGCACGATGGACTGGGCCACGCGCAAGGACACCGGCGAGGTCGTCATCGTCGTCGAGGCGCGAGAAAGGGTGGACGACTGATGTCCTGCGAGTTGATCAGCAAGACGGGCAGTGGCACCGAGTTCTACCTCGACGGACGGAACCTCGTTCTGCGTGGCTATCGTGGCGAGGTGCTCGTCGAGCACGCGGACCTGGACCACGTCGTGCTGGCGGTGATCGCGTCGGTGCAGAGCGAGAAGGGCCCGCCGCGCCTCGACCTCGTGGAGGCCGTCAGGGGGCTCGTGGCCGTGCTGGAGGGCATGGCTATGACGGAAGGCAACCCATGACCGCCGACGAGACCATCGACGAGTACGTGAAGCTGGTGAAGAGCCACCTTCACGACGCGCAGCAGGAGTTGTCGCTGGAGCACTACGTCGAGGTGCTCAAGCGGGTCAACGAGAACGTCGAGCTTCGTTTGGACGTGGCGCTTCCCGACAGCGTCGTGGCCTGCGAGAGTTGTGCGGAGTACGCCAGGATCGTCGTCGCCTTGAAGGCCGAGATCGCGAGCCTGAATCCTGACCCGCACGCCGCCGGCTTCGACTTTACCGCCGAGGAGAAGGAGTTTCTGCGCAAGGGCGAGAAGATCCAGGCCATCCACTCGCTGCGCCGGCGTCTGAGCGTCGACCTCGTCACGGCGAAGCGGCTGTGCGACCGGGGGAGGATCTTGTGAGCGAACGCGGTGGCCGCATCGGCGTGATGACGCTCTCGGCGACAGGCAGGCCGGGCGCCAAGCTGGCGGTCGACCGTCTGCGGAAGTACGCGATCGGTGGAGTGCCCACGGAGGTGGCAGAGGACATCGCGACGCTCATCGACCACGCCATGCGCCTCGAGATGTTCGCGTCGCTCGTCCTGGATGCCGTCGGTTCGGCAGCGTCGGACATACCGGACTTCGCGGTGCTGCGGTCGAGGAGGAAGAAGCCGTGAAGAAGCGCCAAGCGCTCAAGATCTACGGCGAGGGGAGGGGCGTCTACTACTGGCGGTGCGACACCTTGCTCCGCATGTGGTACGTTGTCCGTCGTCGACGAGCGTACGAGCGGCTTCCTCGTCACGACAAAGTGCTGGAGGCCTACCTCTCGGGGCTCGCCGTCTTCACGCCCGGAGCAGCAGCCGAGCGGCGTGCGTCCAGGAAGGACTACGTGGTCGTGTTGAAGGTGAGACCGTGACCGACAACGAGGTGCTCCAAGTCTGGACCGCGGCGCGGTCTCGACTCAGCCTGTGCTGCAGCGAGCGCCACGCGCACTCTGCGGCGAGCGGGTGCTTCATGGGAGACCCCAAGGACGTCGATATCTGCAAGCTGGGAGATTCCCTCCTGGGCGAGCGCAGGAAGGTCCGCGAGGCCGTCTTGGGCAACGGTCAGGACGCCGTCGAGCACCTGCGCGCCGCTAGTGATGATCGAAGGGAGAAGACGTGAAGAAGAGGTCGGCGGTCGAGGTCGGGTCTGACGGTCGCCTGGCTGGGCTCTACATCGTCGGCTTCCACGGTGCCGTGGACCCGGGTTCTACACCCGGCCTGCGGCAGCCAGTCCATTCCGACTTCCAGGGCCGCCTGGTGCGCCTCTACCCGGACCTCGAGATCGAGACCTTCGCCAAGATCGGGGATGGACCACTTCCCGGCGTCGGTACGAAGATCTCGCAGTCGTGGCTGGCGTACAAGGACGACGTCGTCGTCGCTCTTGGCGATGCCGAGCGTGCGGCGGCTGCGGAGATCGTCGCCCGCGCCAAGTCCGGGCCGGTGCGCGAGTTCCTGCGCCGGCTGCGCAAGCAGCACGCGCCCGCGGACAGGACTTGGCGCGCCAGTAGGGAGGGTGCCCTCGAGGTGTGGTGCTGCTCGAGAGATCGGGCCGACGAGGTGTATCGGGCCATCCGGGCCGTAGCCAGGGAGCACCAGAAGATGGCGGCCATGAACAAGAAGCTTCTCATCGAGGCGTCGTGGTGGCTGTTCAACGCCGCAGTAGACTACGACGACACGCTGCAGGCGGCAGCGGGGCTGCTTGCGGCCCACGACGGCGACTGGCGGGGCATGCTCTATGGCGACAGACCGGAGGACGAGGTGCGGCGAAGGGCCGCCAAGTTGATGGGGGAGTAAGCCGCGCTTGTCTGGTGGCGTGATAGGGTGATGTTCTCGAGGTGTGCAGCGTGACCAGATCGATCCAGCAAGAGCGTCGCGCCGCCGGCCTGTGCGGGTGCGGACAGCCGCCGTCACCGGGCCTGAAGTCGTGCTCGAAGTGCAGAGACAATATCGACGCGACTAGGCGACGCAGAAGGGCCGCCGGCCTGTGCGGGTGCGGACAGCCGCCGTCGCCCGGCCTGAAGACGTGCGCGCAGTGCAGGGAGATCCACGCCAGTGCCGTCAAGAAGCATCTCGACGCAACCCGTCCTCTGCATGTGTGTCCTACCTGTGGCGAGTGCGCGACCAGGGCGGCCATGTGTCGACGTTGCGGTGTGCGCGAGTGGCGGTTGAACAGTCGCAGGGCGGCGAAGCGTTTCAGCGAAGAGTTCAACAAGAAGCTTGGAGTCAGCAACGTGCTGACCCCTCAACAGCGGGTCGCCCTGTGCAGCCTCGAAAGGGTGCCGCGCCTCAAGAGCCCGCAGGGGGTCGGGGAGTTGAGCGCCGCCATCGACGCGCAGCAGCAGTTCGACCGCGTCGAGTTCGCGCATCCGCCCATGCCAACCGCAGACGAGCAGTCCGAGATCTTCGAGTGGGCGGAACTGCCAGAGGAAGAAGGCCTCCCGGGGTGAACATGAGTGCGAAAAGAGACCGCAAGAAAGTCGGCGCCAAGCCCAAGATGGAAACCTGCCCGGCCTGTGGCGCAGAGTACGACCCGCGCGATCACCAGCTTCTCGAGTGCCCCGTCTGCGGCAAGGAAGGGTCGACGGCGTGCTGCTTGGCGCTGGGGCGCGGATGCCCCTGTCTGGAGTGCGAGGAGAAGGAGTAGCTCTGCGCCATGTGGCACTCGAGGCTGAAACGCAAGCTCACGCCGCCCGAGGAGAAGCTCTTCAACGGGCACCAATGCATCGTGTGTGGACAACGAGTCCTCTCCATCGCAACGAACAAGGAGGGGAAACACTTCTACCCCTTCGAGTGTAGGGAGTGCCTGGTCCTCGGTGCTCGTGGCCGCCCAGGGCGAGACTTCGGACCCAGGCGCGCCGGCGTCGGAATGGAGTTCCGGAGTCGCATGGGCTACTCGTCTCACGACGGTGCGGCCCCTGCGGGCAAGGACGAGGACGACGAGAAGTGAGCCTCTCCGACTTCATCGACTGGCACGAGCCAGACGCGAGCTACCCAGTCGAGTGGCGCGTCCTGTGGTGGCTGCTGCGGACGCTCATCTGCGGCCTCGTGGGCCACAGAGCGGTCGACCTGAGCGAGGGCAAGTGCCGGCCGACTGCCTTCGTCTGCTCGCGCTGCAAGTCGGTCGGCACGGTGAGGCTTCGGGTGGTGCGCGACGACCACGAGAAGAGCGACGACGAGTGGTAAGAACCTGAGGAAGAGGTATCCATGGACCCCGTCACCCAGAAGCTCTGCTACACCTTCAACATCAAGTGCCCAGCGATCTACACGCCGAACTCCGTCGAGGAGTCGACGGTGTTCGACACGGTGCGCGCCCGCTACGCCAGGCTCTGCGACCTCACCCACGACCGCGCCGTGTCTTCCGAGTGGAGGCGGTTCGTGTCGGCCATGGAGGAGTACTACCTCAAGGTGTCGGGCGACCTGGCCGCCGCGGAGCGCAAGCTGGCCGAGATCGTCGGCACGGAGCCAGCGGCGAAGACGAGCAAGAAGAAGGCGGCGGCGCCGGCCGGAAGGAAGGGCAAGCGGGCTGGGTGCTCCAACAAGATCTGCGAAGCCCTCAAGACCTGCGAGGTCGATGGCAAGGGCAACTGCCACTTCAAGAAACTGCAGAAGAAGCTCGCGAAGAAGAAGGGCCGTCGATGAGCACCGTCCACGTCGGCGGCTGGTTCGAGGTCAAGGGTAAGGGCTACGTGGTCATCGGCATGGCGAAGCACGACGTCATCCCGTGGTCTCTTGGCCACTACGTCCCGAAGGTGGGCGACGAGGTCTGCGTCATCTTCGACGACCAGGGGCGCATCGAGAAGGTGACGCCGCTGCAGGTCGCGAAGACCTTGACATCGAGACCGGCTGCGCGTAACGTCTAGCGGCGCTCGACGAAGAGGATGGCTCGCGCAGAGCGGGCAGGAGATGGCGATGGACCTCGACCGGAAGACCCTGGACAAGCTGCTCGACGAGTACGCCAAGGAGTCCGTCGAGCGCGACCTCGTGTGTGCGCTGCTTGCCACCGAGGAAGAGTACGAGCGGCTGCGCCACACGCTGATCGCCATGGCCGAGCAGGCGAGGAACATGGCCATGCTCGCCTGCCATGGCGCAGACCCGAAGAGCCCGGTCGGTGAGATGGTCGCCAGGACGAAGGAGATGGCCGAGGAGATGCTGAACGGCGCCAAGGAGCCGGTGCTGAAGTCGCTCCACTTCGAGGGCGGCACGCTGACGATGAACGTGTCGCACTGGGCGGCGAGGATCTTCGCGCTGTCTCTCGGCGACTCGCTCGCAAAGCCGGACGGCACGTACTGGAACTTCATCGAGATGAAGGCCAACCACGGCAAGGCCGGCGACATCACGGTCACCGTCCAGCGCCGCTCGGGACAGACGCCGAACGACCAGCGCCTCGAGGAGAAGAAGCGGGCCGACGCCCTCGACGAGAAGCTGAAGGCGGTGCGCGAGGTCTTCCTTCCGCTCCTGGACTGGCTCGTCGATGCGTACAAGTCGCCGGAGGGGAAGTCGGTGGTCGTGCAATTCGTCGAGCGTGCGCGGCCGATCCTCATGGGAAGCGAGGAGAAGTAGGTCGTGTCCAGGAAGACCTGCGAGTGCGGAAGTCGGGTCGCCCCGGGCGAAGACTGCTGCCCCCGCTGCGGATGGCTCGACGGGTGGACCGAGAGGGAGCGGCAGATCATCGCGCTGTTGCGCGTGAGGCCCCACGCGACCCCGTACGAGATCGCCAACGAGACTGGCGTCTGCTCGAGGACCGTCTGGCGCGGCATCGCCGACCTCGAGAAGCGCGGTCGTGTGCGCCGGCGCGTGGTGGACGAGAGCGAGTTCTTCAACCCGCGCTGCGGCTGCGTGGTGGTAGGACAGGGGTACACGACCGTGGAGTTGGTGGCGTGATGCCGTGGAAGGTCTTTCTCAAGGGTACGCGCCGGAGCCATGAGAGGATGGTGTTCGAGGGCGAACAGGGTGCGGCGTGGCAGCGCTTTCGGAGTACGATCTGCAAGACTCGCCTGGGCATCGTGCGGATTGTCGATAGCGAAGGCGTCGAGCGCGAGTGCTTCGTGCCGCCGACGCCTCGGAAGCGGAAGTAGGCCGCGATGACGATGGCCCGGCTCACCGGCTTGAAGCGCGAGGCGAGGTGCCTCGTCTGCGGCCGTGTGGTCGAGCAGCGCGAGCACGCCTTCCAGGTCGCCGGCCAGGCCGGGGAGAAGAAGTCCTGGATGCCCGTGCCCCACGAGGCCCCCTGCGGCCTACCATGCCTCGGCGGCGGGGTCTGGGCCCCTGACTTCAAGGCGATGAAGGAACGCCGCGTACAGCCAGGAGATGGCGTCCACGGGTGGCGTGAGCACTGCTCGCGCTGCGGTGACACCTCGGTGAACCGAGGAACGGGAGACTGAGCATGACGCTCTACTACATCCAGTACGCCGGGGAGCCAGGAGACCTCGTGCTCTGGTGGAAGCCAGAAGGCGCCGGCTACACCACCGACCTCGATGCCGCCGGCGTCTTCGACGAGAAGCGAATCAAGCGGCTCCCGCGGCCGACGGACATCCCCTGGCCGACCGACGTCGTGCGCAAGGCGTCCCGGGTCGTCGTGTTGAAGGACAAGCTGCCGCAGAGGTGAACAATGTACGAGAACGAGAACGCGCTGCGTCCGAGTCGGCTCCGACGGTTCCTTGTGATGTGGATGGTCATGTTGGGCGTCGCCGCGTTCGTGCTCGCGTGCGCCCTCTACCCGGTGATGTGCTCTTCGCCGACGCGGGCTCGCGAGACGCTCGAGAAGTCCGGCTTCACGCACATCGAGACACACGGCTACGGCTGGTTCCGGTGCGCCGAGTCGGACCTCTTCTCGACGAACTTCACCGCCAAGAACCCCGCGGGGGCCGAGGTGGAAGGTGTGGTCTGCTGCGGCGTTTTCAAGTCCTGTACCGTGCGCTTCTAAGGCGGCCGTCGTGAGTGAGAACGACGACATCGACGCCAAGGTGCTCGAGGTGATGCGCCGGCCGGGGAACGACACCTTCTACGACATCCACGCCAGGATGCCGTGGAGGGAGACGAGGACGACAGATCGTGCCTTGCAGCGTCTCCGGAAGGCTGGCAAGATCCGCTTCCACCACTCGAAGTGGTCGGTCGTCTCGACGCCGTTCTTCGTCTCCGAGGAGAAGTAGCCCATGCCGAGAGTGACGGACAAGGAAGAGTTCATGGTCCTCTACATCGTGGACCGCGCAGAGGACCATGGACCGAGGCCGAGGAGGATCACTGCGACGAAGTTCGTGCGTCCGGACTATGAGTCGGAGCGCAAGTTCGTCGTCTTCGACGAGAAGCTGCTGATCAAGGACTCTTGGGACGCCATGCAGTGCGTGGGCCCGTACATGCACTTCGCCACGCCAGATGAGAGGGAGGCCGTGCTGAACACGGTCTTCGTCGACTGGGTGGCCGACAGACTTGAGAAGGACGCGACCAACATCGAGCAGCTGGAGTCCCTCTCCGGCCGGAGCGAGCAGCCGAACGTCAAGCGCGGGCTTGAGCACCATCGGTCGCACCTCAGGACCGAGGAGAGGACCATGCTCATCGAGGAGGAGGTCTTCTAGTGGGCCCGGTCTTGCTGGTGTTCGGTCTGCTTGGCAGCTTCGTGCTGCTCGCTTGCGTTGGGCTTGCGCTCCTCTTTCGCAGGTCGAAGAACCAGACGCGCGACGAGTGGCTGAAGAAGAAGAAGGCCGAGACCTGCAGCGAGTGCGGTGGCAGCGGAAGCTTCAACGACCGCCCATGCAACGAGTGCGACGGCCTCGGGCTGAAGTTCCTCTCGTAGAGGTCGCATGCCACTCGCCAACGTGATCGCCGAGGCGCTCCAGAAGCACAAGTTCCGCTACGCCCACGAGGACGACCTCCAGATGGGCGTCGCCGAGGTGCTCCAGAAGCTCGCAACTCGGTGGGAGTGCGAGGTCGTGCTCGACAAGAAGAACCGCCTCGACTTCCTCGTCGACGGCTGCTGCATCGAGATCAAGGTCGACGGGAGCCTGGCCGACCTGACGAGGCAGTTGTACCGCTACGCGGCCTTCGAGCAGATCAAGGAGTTCCTCGTTGTCACGACGAAGGACTCCCACCGAGGCCTCCCGACGTCGATGCGCGGCAAGCGCATCACCGTCGTCCACCTGCTCATGGGGCTCGTCTGATGTTCGTCGTGTTCGACATCATCACCAAGGAGCCGTACATCCTCCGCTGCACCGAGGACGACGGCGAGGTGCGCGTGGCGCTGACGGCCGCGGAGACCATCGAGGCCCTGCATGCCGTAATCGACCGCGTCTACGGCAAGGGCTGGCACGGGCGCTTCGAGTACCACAGGGCCGACGCGGCCGGCATCGCCCGCCGTCGCGGTATCCACTGGTTCTACGGTGGGGGGGATACTTGCGTTCCGGTGGAGAGGGCGTAGATGGCCCGAACCCACGGCAAGCTGAAGCTCTACGCCGGCCACTTCGACGAGTACGGACATCACCAGCCGGCGTCGTGGATCGTCGAGGCGGCCCCCTACTGCATGATCCGTCTGAAGCGCATCTTCGAGAAGGCGGCGAAGAGCTACGGGAACGTCGTTCTGTCGGACTCCGACGAGAACTGCCGCGAGCTTCTCTGGTTCATGGAGCGCTTCCCGCTCGAGGTATCGTCGCAGGACAGACTGTACCTGAAGAAGAGGGCTGCGGAGTTCGACCGGGCGGCCGAGGACTACGAACTGATCATCGGTGGGAAACTCGTAGCGAGGCCTTTCTCGCTCGCTCTGCCGCTGCGGCAGTATCAGGCGGTGGCCGCCGAGTTGGCCTTGCGCACCAGGGGGCTTCTTCTGGCCGACGAGGTCGGACTCGGGAAGACGGCCTGTATCATCGGCATGCTCACCGACCCGGACACCAGGCCAGCACTGGTCGTGACGCTGACCCACCTGCCGTGGCAGTGGCAGGCAGAGATCAAGAAGTTCGCTCCGCACCTGCACACTCACATTCTCAGGAAGGGGACGCCGTACGACCTCCGGCCGAAGCAGCGCAGGCTGCTCGACCCCGAGTTTCCCGACGTCATCATCACCAGCTACAGCAAGCTCAGTGGGTGGGCGGATGCGCTGGCTGGTGTGGTCAAACTCGTCGCGTTCGACGAAGTACAGGAATTGCGTCGCCAGGGCTCGGACAAGTCAACCGCTGCTCACCACCTGGCCGAGAAGGCAGACTGGCGCATAGGCGCGTCAGCGACACCAATTTTTAACTACGGCGGGGAATTCTACAACGTCGTCGACGTGCTCCGTCCGGGTTCCCTCGGAACGCGAGCGGAGTTCCTGCGCGAGTGGTGCAGTGGCGTCACCGGGTACGACCGCAACGGTAGCGAGGACAAGGCCACCATCCGCGACCCCAGGGCCTTCGGGCTCTACCTGCGCGAGAAATCGCTCATGCTCCGGCGCACCCGCAAGGATGTGGGGCGCGAGTTGCCGCCGATTATGACGATGACACAGGAGGTCGACTGCGACGAGAGCGCCCTCGAGGAAGCCAGGGGCGAGGCTACTGTGTTCGCGCGCCTCCTGCTCGCGCAGAACACGTCGTGGAAGGACCGCGGCCAGGCGGCGCGCGACTTCGACGGCAAGCTGCGACAGGCGACGGGCATCAGTAAGAGTCCGTATGTTGCCGACTTCGTCCGTCTCCTCGTCGAGAGTGGAGAGAAGGTCGTTCTCTACGCGTGGCACAGGGCGGTCTACGCGATCTTGATGGAGCGTCTGAAGGACTTGGAGCCGGTGCTCTACACCGGCAGCGAGTCGCCGACGCAGAAGGAAGAGAGCCGCAGGTCGTTCGTCGAGGGCAAGGCGAAGATCTTGATCATGTCGCTGCGCTCCGGCGCCGGCCTCGACGGTCTACAGGACCACGCGCACATCGTTGTCTTCGGCGAGTTGGACTGGTCGCCCGGAGTGCTACATCAGTGTGTGGGCAGGATCGCCCGCGACGGCCAAGATGAGCCGACGCTGGTCTACTACCTGCTTGCTCGTGAGGGCTCGGACCACTTCATGGCCGACGTGCTCGGCATCAAGAAGCAGCAGCTGGAGCAGGTCAACGATCCCGATGCGGCGCTCGTCGAGGGCCTGCAGATCGACGAGCAGCACATCAAGCGTCTGGCTCAGGCGTACCTCGAGCGGCACGGCGGCACGCCCCCGGAGGAAGTGATCGAGAAGGATCCAGAGGAGCCGGAGCCTGTAGAGGAGAAGGTCGAGGAGAGCGCCTGATGTCCGACGAGTACTTCAGCTGCGACGTCCTCGACGAGATCCGAGATCATGCCGAAGAGGCCGCCGCGGATCTTGCGACGGAAGAGGGTGGAGTGCGCGACGCCCTTTCGGCGGCCTACGAGACTCTCGCTGCCGCGGTCGAGGGAGTGCATACGTTGAAACACGTCATCGAGCCAGACCTATCGGGGAAGAAGAACACCCGGCATCTCGAACTGGTGCGTGACGGGGAGAAGAAGGAGGACGACAGGTGAGCGACACGATCACGAAGCTCCGCGCAGCGCTGTGCGCGCTGTGGACCCACAACGACCTTTTCGTGCGGCACACGAGCAACCCGGAATCCGAGGCGTCGTTCGCCCGGGTGAAGGACATGGTGCGCGACGCCTTGAGGGCGACGGAAGGCCGTGCTCACCCAAGCTGGGGAGACTGGGGGCACTTCAACAACGCCGCGAGCGGAACGCGCGAGCCCAGCGCGGCGACGGGTCCGTGTGGGCCCGGGTGTCAGCGCTATGGCGCGGCCTGCCCGCCCAAGCCTCCCGGATTTCGCCCCACGGAGTGCTCCGAGTTCGTGCCCGCAGGTGCAGGCGGGGAGAAGGTCGAGGTCGTCCCGAACTGCGCGACGTGTCGCGTAGTCGTCGAGCACGACAGGATGCGCAAGGAGCACGACACGCTGCTCCATCAACGCGACGCCGCTCTCAAGGCGAACGAGAAGTACGTCGCAGAGGCGAGGAGGTTTCTCAGCGAGCGCGACAGGGCTGTGGTGCCTCTCGTCGATCTCGCGGCGAAGCTCGGCGTGGAGGGCTTCACCGACAAGGCCATGGACCAGGCGTACCGTCTGGTCCCGCTGCTCGAACGACTGATCGCGGAACGTGATTCCTGGCGCCTGGAGTCGGGGAGTTGGAAGGCCGAGACCTTGGTCGCCCAGGCCAACGCGATGCGCTGGGAGAAGGAGGTCGCCGAGTTGCGCACTGCGCTCGAGGCGGCCAAGGGACCGAAGTCGTGAGCTACGAGTGGTCGGCGTGCCGGTGTCCCGTCTGCGGTGAGCAGGCCGAGTACAACTGCGTCGACGAGCGCGTCGCCTGCCAGTCGTGCATCAGGAGGAATCGCGAGCGCCAGGAGAAGAGCCCGGACCTGCGCATCGCCGAGGCCCTCGAGCGCATCGCCGACGCGCAAGGAGCCGGAGGAAGCCGATGACGAGACCTACGCCTCATCGCTGGGAGAAGTTCGCTGACGTCGGCACCTGCAAGCGGTGCGGATGCGAGCGCGGCGTGATGTACATCCCCCTTGGCAAGAAGACCGGGGTAAGAGGTGCGAGGTCGACACGATGTGTCGTCTACCGCGCCCGCGGCGCGACAGCGTGGACCGAGGAAAGGCCCCTGTGCGAGTGAGGCCGGGCGTCGTTCCGATCGTCGAGGGCTCGCGCTTCGGCAGCCTGGTTGTGATCAGCAAGCTCGAAGGCAGCCCCGGCGGGCACCGCGGAAGCTTCTACTGTCGCTGCGACTGCGGCCTCCGGGTGTTCGTTGACGGGACGCGCCTGCGCGCCGGCCGAGACCGATGCACCAAGATGTGCCAGGGCAAGAAGAGGAAGGAGGAGGCGCTGTGAAGATCGAGGAGATCGAAGTCTACGGTTTTCGGGCTGCAATTCGAGGGATGAGGAACCCGAAGGAGAGTTGGGCGAAGTCGGACACGACGTACGCGTACTTCCACCCGGAGGATGACAAGTGGCCGGGCATGCGCGTTCCGGAGAACCCGCACTTCGGCCCCGAGGATCTGAAGCTCATGCTCGGCCTGGACAAGGGCGGCGGGGCGCACAGCAAGTTCCTCCGGATGATCGACGTCTGGTGGGACATCACCATCCCGAGCTGCGTG
>Ga0209777_10006162_pt1 | contig 13579 bp, 16 predicted proteins | sample FrelakmetHBP12HB_FD_187147 | JGI IMG/M metagenome (GOLD analysis project Ga0209777, IMG submission 187147) | Freshwater lake sediment microbial communities from the University of Notre Dame, USA, for methane emissions studies -HBP12 HB (SPAdes)... | ecosystem: Environmental > Aquatic >...
GCATCGATGCAAGGGTTTTTACTTTTGTTCTTTTTTATCCCCTTTTCAGAGTAGTACCATATTCCTGGATTATTGTGTTTTGCTCGAGGGGTGGATTATTTCAAAACATTTATATCTATGGACTGACCAGTCTCTTATTTCCTCGGCAACATTTGTTTAATAATAACTACTGGGATCATTGGAAGTCATCGCTGCCAAAACCGATAGTTACTCTCATTCTTATACAAGTGATGATTTCAGACCTCGCGATATTACCTATTGGATGGTTTCCAACGATCCAATTTGACTGGCATCCAGCCAAGAAACCCTATGACATCCCAAGGATGACCTGAAAAACGTATGAAATTGTAGTCTTTTATAGGAGTAATTATTATCCCTCACTCAGAATATAACCGGTAATCATGGGTTCAAATCCCTTCCCCTGCACTTATTTCACTAAATTCGTTTCCAATAATGTATGTGATAATGTTCTATGTTGACCATTATTAAAAGATGGTTATTCGTTTTTAATTTTCATGACGGTGTTTATGAAATCTTGTGGGTTCTGTGGTGTAATTATGTAATTTTTTTTCTGTTTTGTGGTTATTAATACTGCATCATCAAAATTACTCATGGTTACTGAAGCATTTCCTATTTCCGGAAAATAGTATAGTCCACCTAAGAATTGTGCGCCGAATAATCTCACTCCAAATAGTATTGGGATTTTTTTTATAGATTCAACATCAAAAATAACGATGTTAATCTTCCGTATTAATCCATATATTATTATTTGATTTTTTGAAATGATGAATTTCATTGTATAGCCCTTCCATATAAGATAAACAAACATTATAGCAATACAATCATTTACGGAGATAAACAGAATTTTTACTATAACATTCATCGGTATAGTCAGTGGAATACCTATCATCATAATAAGTAGAACTGCTAATATTATCCAATACATTCCAGCAATCCATTTAGAAAATCTTGATTTGAAAACGACATCATTTACTCCATTCATTATATATCCTTTCTCAACGTCATTCCGTCTTTCCTTTCTCGCTTGTTATAATTATAATAAAATCTCCTGCTTATAAAACTGATAGTTAAAATTATTATCTATATTTTTAGTAGTAAATCGTTTTTGTCAATCATTGTCGTACCGGTAAACTGGTGTTCAAATCCCTCCCCCTGCACTTTTACCTTTTAACAGGAGAAAAACATCCAGAAACATAAAAATTGATTTGAACCTCTGAATACCGGTACATTGGAAGGAAGATTTTAAATACAGAACGGTTCTTTATTTTTATATAGGGGCAGGAAATAGATGAAGAAATGGTTAGCGATTGGAATCAGCATCTGTGCTGTGGTTCTTCTTATTCTTACTTCGTTGACCAATGTCGTGGGGTATCAAGCGGTTCAATCATCAAACCAGAAAATCATAAACAGTGAGGTTGACCAGAAAGAGTTGTTGTTCCAAACTATTGTTGATATTGCGAATAACAAAGAAATACAACAAGCCATTCTCAAATCGCAGATAAGCAAAGAGGGTTTCTTTAATCCAGATACAAGATTCCCGCTATTGAATGCTCCTGTTTTAACAAAGAATCAACTCAAGCAGATGTATCTTGTTGGATTGTTGCTTTCAAAGACTATCAGTAAATCAAAGATGCATTCGATAATCGAAAAGTATCAAGTGAATAATCAAGCGTTGCAAAAGGAAATAACTGCTATCATTCAAAAGAATGCCACTCTTAACAGGGAAATTAAGCAACTATCGAACTCACAATGTGGTTGTGGAGATAGCATAGGAGTTACTGCCTGGACGTTCCCTGTTGTCTGCACGATATTAAATATACTATTATTTGTCGACCTTTTACTTATTTTGAATCTTCATATAGGAGTTTATTTAGGTGCAGTAATAGCGATTCTAATGAAATTTTTTAATTGCCCATATTGTTTAAGTTGAACTTTTGAAAACTAAAAGAGGAAAATCAATGATAAGGAAATGTTTGGCGGTTGGAATCATTCTTTTGTTCACAGGGGCAGGTATCATCCCCGCGACCGCCCAAAATGGAGAGAAGCCATCGTTGCCGACATCAAATGGTCATTGGTTGTATGTTGGTGGGAGTGGACCAGGGAACTACTCAAGGATTCAGGATGCGATTGATAACGCATCTGATGGTGATATTGTTTTTGTCTTTGATGATTCCTCACCATATAAAGGAGTTGTTTTGGTTTCGAAATCAGTTACCATTCAAGGTGAAAATAAAAATACAACAATCATTGATTCTGGTGGTTTCATCATCTCTGTAAGTAATGTGACCATCACTGGTTTCACGATTCAGAACTCGGAAGCGGGTGTGTACATCATAGGGTACAAGCAACCTACATGTCACAACATAGTGGATAATAATATATTTTTAAACGTCTCAATCGGTGTTAATGTGTATTCTGATAATTGGCCGTATGATAATTTCAATGCCACAAAATATGGATATAACGTCATCTCCAACAATCTTATTATCTATACAAAAACCGTAGGAATAATAATCGCTTATGGTCATGATAATATCGTTATCGGGAATGATGTTTCACAGGATGACAAATACCATGATCGAAACAATTTGGGGAGAGGGATATGGGCAGCAGGCGATTTCAATAATATTTCATATAATAATAATATTTCATACAATAACGTGCATGACAACGTTATTGGTATTGAGATAGAGTGGTTGAATAGAACAGAGGTTTATCGAAATATTATCAAGGGAAATTATATGTGGGGATTGTTCGTTGTTAATCCATCTCTTGATCGAGTCCTACAAAATAATTTTATCAGTAATTGGATGGATGTACGAATCTGGATGCTTGGAGTATCCTTGTCTTCTATATTGGGTTTTACTTTTGATGGAAATTATTGGGGGAGAGCACGACTTCTCCCTCGCCCAATCGGAGGTCTTTTTATAAACAAACTATATACGACACTTCTTATCTGGTATGGGCTATTTGGAGAAAAAGGTCTAACTCTTTTAGTAAATTATTATTCAAACTTTGTTCGATTTGATTGGCATCCAGCACAAGAACCCTATGATATCACAGGGATGACCTGAAAAACCTATGAAATTGTAGCCTTTTATAGGAGTAATTATTATCCTTCATTCAGAATATAACTGGTAATCATGGGTTCAAATCCCTTCCCCTGCACTTTTACCTTTTTTAAAGGAGAAAAACATCTTTCTAATAATGAACTATACGCTGTGGTCTGAAAAAAAAGATTTAAACCTAAATAATTGTTTAAATGATGATGTATGTTTGGGGCAGGCTTAAATTAAAGTATGAAGTGCGATATTTCATAAGTTGATCTGATGGAGGGAAATTGTAGATAATGAAGGGTAGAACATGAAAAAGAAAAATAATCTAAGAAAGAGAAACTCATCGAAAAGAATGAGTGAAATTGATTTTTCTCAATTCCCGGTTGCTGACATGGTCAATTTTCTTACCAGCTCTCATAAGAGGAAACGTGAAGGGGAATTGGGGCGCTGGAAAGTTAAGTCGATGGATGACCACGAGTGGATGTTTATAGAGCCACTGGAATTAGATACGGTATACGATGCGTTTGATAGGGGCTGCGAGCTACTTGAACAGGGGGTAGTGTCTCAGTCTGAGCAGTTACTTCGTGATGTGATTCGTAAAGCACCATTACATATCGATGCGCTACATCATCTTGCAATTATTCTTGATGGCAGGGGAAAGTCAGAGGAAGCACGACAGTTATGGATTAAAGGAGTTGAAATTGGAAGGATTGCGTTTCCTCGGAAGCTTACCTTTAGAGATCACTTGGAATGGAGCTGGTTAGAGAATCGACCGTTTTTGCGATGTCTGCATGGTCTCGCAACAGCGACACTCGCTGATGGTGATATTGAAAAAGCAACGGGGTTTTTTGAAGAGTTACTTTCGTTCAATCCGAATGATAACCAAGGAGTACGAGAGCTCCTCATGGAAGTGTATTTAGAGCAGAATACTCTAAAGAAAGCCATGGAACTATGCAACAGATATCCAAATGATTGTCTTGCAGGATTATTGTACGGATATCCGCTGGTGTTATTTCAACTAGGGAAACGAGAACAAGCGTCTAAAAAGCTCATTAAGGCTGTGAAAGATTCACCAAAGATAGCGAAAGAGTTATTAAAAAAATCACATAAGAAGCCACAAAGTGATATTCATGGATATATCTCGGTTGGTGGCTGGGATGAAGCGTACGAGTATTGGGAACGATTTGGTCGGTTCTGGGATGGAGAAAAGTTAGATTGGCTGAAGGAGGTAATGAGTGAACATTCAAAGTAAACAATATACTTTTATATTTCGAATTCAACCGCAAGAACTCCTAAGCAGACTAATAGTGTCAACGGAGTAATAATCAAACCATTTTTGATAAATTCTTTAAATGAAAAGAAAAATTGTAATGAAATCTAAATAATGAATCGCATTCTAATGCGGGATAATTAAATGCGATTTAAACTTCGAGTTGGAGTCTCTTCCCCTGACTTTTTATTCATCCATCTCTGGTAATAACCAGACTTTCTACGTCGTTTCTTATCTTTTCCCCTTTTTCCTACGTTTTTCTTCCCTTTTAAACCCTCTTTGGTGCGTTCTGAAATGATATCCCGCTCAAACTGGGCAAATGCAGAGATAATGTTGAACTGCAATGTCCCACTTGCATTAGATAAATCAATGTTGTCAGTCAAGGATATGAACTTTACGCCTCGATTGTATAGGGTCGTAACCTCTCGACTTAATTCCTGCGTGCTCCGTGCCCATCTATCTATCCGCCAAATGCAGACACCATCGAACTCCTTGTTGAGGAGCCGCTGATACAAACCGTATTTTATCGGTCTAGTTTTACGAGTAGATTCCTTCTCCTCAAAAACTTCATATGCCCATCCTTCCCGTTCCGCTTTCTCAACCAATGCCTTTCGCTGCACCAATAGATTCTGTTCGTCGGTTGAGACACGGCAGTACAATGCAAATTTCATTACTTTAACCAGCATAGCTATATTTTTGACAAATTCCTAGGTTCATTATTCGCTCCATGGCTCTTAATTTTTTTTCTTTTATTTTTATTTCTTAATAGGGTGATTTGCTCCCAGAACTCGGCAAATTGTACATCGTTTTTTTCTTGCGCTTTCTCTACCAATTCCAGTAGCCCCGGAGACGAAAGAATATTGGTATTCTCGAGCTGTTTCAACAAGCCGTGAAGAAGGAAATAAAGGCTCAAAATATGAGTAAAATGGTCAGTGACCGCTTGACTCAACATGAATATTTGTTTTTTTATATCTTTTAATTCTTCATCATTCATTAAATCACTTCTCCTTTTGCCGTAAGGCTTCGTCTATTTTCTCAGACAACTGTTGCCTGGACATCGTCTCAGGGTCTAAGATGCCAAGTTGTTTAGCATACGCTATCTGCTTCTCCGTCGGTGGCTGTAGTGACGATGGTTCATACTCTTCTCTCTCTAGAAAATAATGATAAGGGCTGCAACATTTCTCGAATATCGAAAGCATCAGGTTCAATCTCACAATTTTCTGCTCCTGGTTAATCATATTGTCCGCTGCCTGTTGCGCATACTCCCAACACTCCTTGATGTGCTGAAGATATTCATCACCCTGCTTCATCACCTAGCTCACCCCCACCTCCATGATAAAAATATTGTCCTGCTTACCCTGTTTTATTGAAATCCATAGTATGCTTGCCTTACCACTTATACGAAGTTTATTACGGAGTTCCTGCGGTAGAACAGTCCTTCCCTTGTAATCAACTTTTGATTTCTTCCAAATCGGTGTCCCCCACGCAATAAATCGCTCATCATTGTCAACGGTGCTCATGCATATTTCCTCCATATAATCACAAAAAGTGGGAAAATACCGGTAGAGTTTGATATTGATAATAAAAGAAAACGTCTCGGAATGGCTCTAAATGGCCTGTACAAGCATTTCTGATGTAACATTACTATAGTTCCGGTACTTATGGTTTTATCTTCATCCATTTCTTCTCATCCTTTGTAATTGTTTAGCAAACCTTTCAAGATGTCTCATGTCCTCTTTTTCTTGAAATTTAACCTTATCCAATTTTTCATCATCCACATACGAAGCTATCGCATCATTGAGAAGATTCACTAATACATCGGGTGGCAGAGCATCAACCTCCCAGCTTTGGCCTCCAAACTGTTGAATATACACTTCTGCTCGAGTATCCCTGGCCTTAGCAGGATTAGGGGGCAACTCATACTGTCTCACCTGGTCAATAGAAAGAGCAATTGGCACTACCTCCACATCACCACCTAATTCAGCAAGCCGTTCCCTCAAATCCCGAATCATGTCCAGACCCGAAGGGTCATGGTCCCCGATGTAGAGTAAAACACACTCTTTGTCTGCGTTTTCTTGGAAACGTTTACTTGCATCATAAATGACTGTGGTAGAAGTATATCCTCTGTCGACAGTAAAAAATACATGCCATTCATCACAAATTGGTTCTATGATTGTACTCAAAGCATCCTTCTCAGTGAATAATTCCACATAGTAATCTTGGTTCTTCCAACGGTCCAAGCGATAACTATGCTGGGCCGCTCTAACTAAATGAAGCACGTCATCAAACTGAGGATGTCTATGCGGTATCCTAATCCTGTCCTCTATCGCATCCCAGTCGATGAGACCACAATACCGACCATCTTTCAGTATTCTACAGACTCGTTTGTATTCTTCTATAACATTCGTTATGATGCCCTTTGATACCAATTGATAATACAACTGCCTGGCTGTTACGTTGACATCTCTTTGGCTATATCCTTCCAATATACCCGTACATTGTTGTAACAAGTCCGAGTTTCTGTCATAAAATCGTTTTGACCTAAACTGTTCTATCATTTTATCACCCATACGAAGGATTATTCGGGTCATCAGGTCTTGACTCAACCCTAAAATTAATAGGATTCGTTAAAATAGACAATGACCTTAACGCATCATCAAGCGTCATATTAGGGACAAGGTGATGTTCAAACCTCGTAGCTTTAATATTATCCTTATAGTAGACCCGAGCCCAATCATTCTCAAAAACCTTAAGAGAAACAGATTTCACACCATCCAACCTCAATTCTTTAAAATCATTAGCAAGGCCCACCTCCAATAACTGCACAACCTTTCTCTCACTAAAAGGTGCCATTCGTTCCAAGAAACCATTCAGAAAATCTAACATTTTTATGAAATCAGGATACGTAAGAGGATTGTCGCTGCTGTTAATGTAAACATCGACCTTACCTTTCAGATGAACAGTGATTATAATTTTTCTCCCTTCATACCATAAGTCTCTGTAATATCTGTAATTCGTAGTTGGTAGAAAACCAAGACTACCAAGCAATATCACCGCTTCATCAGTATATTGCTTGGATGGGATACCATCTATGACTTTTTGTAATGTTTTCGTTGTCGTGCATTCTAACATTATTCCGTGGAGTGTAGTTGGTGGGTTCTCGAGTTGATGCAATAAGGAGATGTCGATGTTTGACTGGTAAAAACCACGACATTGACGGCTGATTTTATTCTGTTTTGAAAGGCGATTTAAACTTACTTTTACGTTATTTTCAGGGATATGTAAGCATTTGGAGATGGTTTTAACATTATACGAGTGATGAGCATTTTTACGAAGAAAATCTAACACTGTCTTTACCGCAGAATTAGAAGACATCACATCCTCCATGCTCTATTAAAAGTAACAATATTTTTGTTACCTTGGATGTTACTAACGATAATTGATTGTCTTTCCATTATGTACCTCGGTTATCACCGTGAATTCTTCATCTCCCTCCAAGAAAAAACCTGTTGACCCATCTTGTTTTTCGAAACCAATGAACCATCTACCGCCATTTTCAATTTGAAATAATTCTGTAACCGTTGCTTTACCTTGTCCAGTAATCAATATAGAATCTCCAACATCAACCATCGTTTTTTCCTCCAACTTCATGATGTTTGTTTTTTTCTTCAAGTTTTTTGATTTCGTTTTCTGACCATGCCAGTGCTTCATCGAGATTTTTCTCTGGATGTTCTTTAAGAAAACGAGTAGCTCTTGGATATTTTGAAAAATCTATCATTGTTACTCCTTATCAAAAAAATTATCTGTTAATATGGTTCTGACAATAGAAGCAATGCTACAACCACTTTGTTCAGCTCTCTTTTTTAATTGATTGTATTGACTGTCTGTGAATGCTATGGGGTACTGTTTCATAGTTACGATAACATTAAAATACCATTATGTTATATACTTTTATGGCAAAGAATAGTCATTTTAAGTATATAAGAAAGGGACGACCAAAAATTAATGCAGAATATGTTTTTAACAATAAAAAATATATGTCGATTATTTTTTTAATTCATAACTGTGAACATTTTAAGCGTCAACCTCAGTTTGTGCATCTGGGGTACGCATTAGTAGAGAAATTCAATACTAAAAACCACGCGTTTAAAGTTTTAAAAACATTTTTTGATATAAAATCCATTAGTTTGGATAATGAAACAATGGTTGATAATTTGCAATATTATGCAGTGGTTACATGGGATTCAGAATACAGAGGTATAAAAAAAGTTAAGGAATACAGAGATATTATATCTTTAACTATAGACTACGTTAAAACATTTTTAGAACTCAAATATGATAGAGAATTTACAGAAAATAAAATAGATTTTATGAGATTAAAAGATAATGTTTATGATTCATATGACAAAAATAAAGAATTTAAAAAACCTTTTAAAAATAAGGATGATTTGCATAAATATATGAACTATCTTAGAAAAATCGGTTTAATTACAACAGATGATAAAAAACGTAATGCTTCTTATGGATTAACAGAAAAATGCAAAGTTTATCTTTATAGGCTGCATATTGAACATTTGAAGTATTTTATGATTCAAAAAATTAAAACTTCACCTTATCCACAAATTGAAAAAAATTATTTTAATTTTATTAATTTGTTTAAATAAAATAACTATCATCGACTTTTTCTATCATGGAATGAAGACTTAATGCCGTTCTGCTGCTCTAGTTTTTCAAGTCTAAGGTCTAATATTTGTGTTTTCATCTCTTCGATTGTTTCCTTCATCTTTGCGATTTCATCATCTTTCGCTTTCAAATTCTCGTGTATTTCGCCAAGGTTTTGTTCTTTCACTGTCTCAAATATTGCTAGGTGTCCACAGTTCTCTTTATACATCCGCGCCATGTCCTTCTCAGTGAACCGGTCATAAGACTGAGAAAGATATCCGACATGCCCGACTATCTTATCTACAACTGGCTCAGGCATGTGTTGTTTCATGGTCGTGATATACCATTTCCTTAAAGTATGAGGGTGCATCTTCAAACGCTTTGTACTTTCATCTTTTTTATTGAATCCGGCGTTTGTAACGAGTTTCTCCCACATCACTCGAGCGGCTGCTGGATTAAATGGGAATACTCGTTTATCGTTTCTATCTATCATATATGTAAATCGTCCTTTAACAGATTCATCCAAATCATCTAAATATCTTTGGCGAACCTTTAACCATTCTTTTAATGCTGCTGCTGCTTCACCGGTCATAAAACTTAATCTTCGATAACCACCTTTTGTATATTCCGCGAGTATATCAATCTCTACAGGGTCTTTATTGAAATCCACGTCATTTGTTGTTATTTTACAGAGCTCGCCTATTCTCATTCCACTTGTGCCTAAGGTAAGGAAAAAAGCACGTCCTCTACAATCTGCATGACTAAGTATTTGTTTCAACTCATGGGTCTCGGGGACAGTATCCCTGCTCCTTGCTCCTTTTCCCGTCAATTGATTTTTTATATTTAGTTTCCACCATGATGCCCTAAATTCGATATCATGCATCAGAAGGTATGTTTTTATAGCGGACATTTTTGTTCTAATGGTAAGAGGGGATGTCCTTTTTTGGTCAAATGAATTGAAGTATTTTTTTACATCCTCTTGGTACTCTTTTATGCTCTTATTACCTTTGAAGTATGTATCTGGTTTTTTGTCGATTATATCAAAGTAAATCTTTAGAATGCTCCTGTAGTGCTCTTTTGTTCCTTTTGCCTTACAGTTGTTTTTGATGTATTCTTCAATCTCACTCAAGGTGTTCAACCCATAGTATGAATACATCAATTTATTAATAAAGTTGTTGGTGTATGTTTCTTTACGTTGATTTAATCGTCCCCAGCACTGGCTCAAAAATAAACCCTTTATCCATCAATGATGTTAACGCTTCCTCGATAGAATTCTCATCTAACCCTTGTTTCTTACATTTTTCCACGATACTATCCCACGGAGCACCCTCTGCACCCTCAATTTCCTTGATGGTATCTAACACAACAGTCTCAGGGTCCCCTGCGGCTTCAGATGCAGGTACAGGTTGTTCTCCCTCTTGTTTTTTCGGTTTCTTTTGTTCTTTTTTTGATTCTTTTTTTCGTTCTGTAATCTCCAGTTTCTCTTCTTTTCGAACCTCTTCGAATTTTTCTGAGGTTACAGGGATAATGTACTGCAATGACTCGCGGATAATTACCGCATACTTATTCACATCGACAGTGCCATATTTCTTTAATGCAGCGACAATCCCTTCCGATAATTCACGATTGTATCCAAGTTTTTTAAGGTCGTACACGTTCGGCTGCGTCATCTTCATTGCTTCAATAATCGCGCCAATACGTTGTTTCGTCTGCATGCAGGTTTCAATGATCCATCGGTCCCGGGCCTCTACGTTCACCTCACGCACCAACTCAGGTCGTAACGACACATACAACGTACCCTCCTCAGGGATATATGTTCGTACCTTCCCGATAATCGCAACAAACGCAGGAACTTCGATATTTTGCAACATGTTTGTCGCTTCCTGCTGATACTGCCCTGAATAAATCGTAAACACACCGGTCGGGTCAGACAAATGCGCTCGCAGATACTCCCCGCCCTCCATGACGCTCTCCACATCAGTCAACACCCCCGTAATGAACACCCGATTCACTTTACTGCCCAGAGGTGTCACCACATAGGAGGGCATCTTTTCGCCACTGCCCTTAATCTCTAATGATGCATCGTTATACTCCGCGGCAAAAATCCGCCATGCAGGCTCCCTTCTCATAGCAACTCCTCCAATTCCTGAGACAATCGTTCTGCTTCTGCAGCAACATTAAAATCAGCACGTTTCGCATCGCGAACAATTAAGGTCACCCCAAACTGATCACCCAAAGCATTCCCCTGTAAACTGATCCGATGACCAAATAACATGCTATTCATTTCTTCAACAAGACCATCATCATCTGAGGAATCATTCATGGTTTTCCCAAGAAGTTTTTCAGTAACCACCTTACCAAGGATCGCGCTCACCGAACCGGTTCCATCATCAATAACCAGTTTCATCCGCACATCAGCCTTTCCTTCGACAGCCCCATGCACCGCACATGCGCCCTCCTGGAGAACCCGGTTGCACTCCGGACATCGCTGCACCAGCCCAGAGCCTTTCCGAATCTCAATCACGGTTCCTTCCACTTCCACATCCAAGGCACCGTTCCGATCCACCAGTTCTGACAACCCTATTTTTTGTGTTTTTACGTCTTTTTTTGAAATCATATTCGCATCAAGTTTCTCCACGGTTGCCTTCTCATCAAACGTGAGTTGTGGAATGCCCTTCCAGGCTTTCACATACCCTCCAGAAATCTTCACCACAGCGCCTTCTTTTAACTTAAAATCATACCACGCGGTAAATTGTGCCTTCCCCGTCTCATCACCAAGCAGTCCTGAAAAAACCTTCTTTTTCTGACCCGAAATCTCCACATCACGGTCTTTTATCTCAAGGATTCGCGCGGTCACTTCAACAGAACTTAAACCACCGCGTAACTCTTTTACCTTATATTCCCGTGGCTCTGCGTTCACCTCAGGAACCTCTGACGCATCTGTTTTCTTAATCCTGGTTCGATCACCGAAATTCACTTTTACGCTCCCTTGCCATTCCTTCGTATACGCGTTTGTGATATCCACCACTGTACCTTTTTCAAGCTCAAAATCCTTCCACGCGGTAAACTGAATCGTCCCACTTTCGTCACCAAGGATGCCATAGAATATCTTCCGCGCTTCTCCCTTCACCGTTATGTCTCGAGGATTCACCGAAACAACACGACAGAGCACATGAACACTCTGTTGATTCGGCTTCAAATCAACAACCAAGGTACGCTCTGAAGACGGCGGTTGCTTATATCCACCACCAAACTTCTTCACCAGCGTCTCCTTCGCATGATCAGGAGGGACACCATATTCTAAAAACTTCTTCAACTCTTTTTCCAGTTCATCTCGACTTACTTCATTTCCTGATGTCTCACGAAGTGCTTCAAGAATATCATCGATCTGCTGTTCAATATTATCCTCAGACATAAAGGATTCCTCGCCCAACTTTGATAATCATTGTTCTATATATAAAGAGTACTACAGTACTAATAAAATCAGAAAAAACAGGCTCAGGATAACCCAATGATATTCCCGTTCTTATCAATATCCATGAACTCGGACTGAGGGTGCGGGGGAAGACCGGGCATGGTCGTAATTTTCCCGGTCATTGGTACCAAAAACCCGGCACCCGCGGAGAACTTGATATCCCGGACGGTGATCTTAAAACCAGTCGGCCTGCCTAGCAATAGCGGATTATCAGATAAGGAGTACGGTGTCTTCGCAATACAAATAGGAAGTGAATCAAGCCCTAGCTCCACACACAGTTTAATGTCACTTTCTGCGTTCACGGAATATCCAACCCTATCCGCACCGTACATCTTCTTAGCAATAATTTCGATCTTCTCTTTCACCGGGAGATCAAGATCATACAAATACGTGAAACGAGACGGTGTGTTATGAATCAAACTAATCAACTTTCCCGCAAGCTCAATCCCACCTTCACCGCCCTTCCCCCAGACATCAACAACCGCACAGGGCACCTGTTTTTTAGAGCAAAAATCTTCAACAAAATCAAATTCTTCATTGGTATCATCAGCAAACTGATTGATCGCAACAATCACCGGGACCTGAAACCAGGAAATGTTTTCAAGGTGTTTCTCAAGGTTTTCAAGTCCTTTCTGAAGAGCCTTACAATCGTTTCCTTCTCCATGTCGTTTCAACGCCCTGATACTGACCACGAGTACAACCGCATCGGGGATAAGGTTCCCGGTTCGACAGACGATATCAAAGAATTTCTCCGCCCCTAGCTCAGAGCCGAACCCAGCTTCGGTTACAAAATAATGAGCGAGACGCAAACCCATCATATCCGCAATAAGACTATTGGTTCCGTGCGCGATATTCGCGAATGGGCCACCATGGACAAACGCAGGGACACCCTCGATGGTTTGTACCAGATTGGGCATGATCGCATCCTTCAATAATACCGTCATCGCACCCACTGCTTTTAGATCAGCGGCAGTCACCGGCTTATTATCATAGGTATAAGCAACAATGATGCGACTGAGCCGATTCCTTAAATCATTCAAATCCTTGGACAGACACAGGATTGCCATGATCTCAGAGGCTGGTGTGATCGAAAAC
>Ga0209777_10006164_pt1 | contig 13575 bp, 19 predicted proteins | sample FrelakmetHBP12HB_FD_187147 | JGI IMG/M metagenome (GOLD analysis project Ga0209777, IMG submission 187147) | Freshwater lake sediment microbial communities from the University of Notre Dame, USA, for methane emissions studies -HBP12 HB (SPAdes)... | ecosystem: Environmental > Aquatic >...
TTTTCGCTGGTCCTAGATTAGGAAATACGTCGGACTCTGTTTGTACGTTATATCCGGAAGGCAGCTGAACACCCTGCGGAAGCTCATAAGGTACCGGAGCAACAGGCTTTTCTGCCGCAGGCGCAACTACATTGCCCGTTGTGGCCTGCGAAGGCGGAACATTAGTTTTTGCGGCCTGCTGCTTTGCTTTTCTTAGCCAATCATCTCTGGCCTCCTTCGGCATGCTTAGCAGCTGCTGAAGTTGCATCTCATTAAGCTGCTGACCCCACGGCAAATTGGTCTTTGGTGCGCCGTCAGTTGTGACCTGCGAAGGTGGAGCATTGACCTGCGAAGGTGGAGCATTGACCTGCGAAGGTGGAACATTAGACGGCAAGGTTTGAACATTTGTTCCTGTTGCGACCGGCGAAGTCTGAACAGCCGGTGTTGCTGCGGTAGCCGAGCCCTGTATGCTGGCCATTTTATTTTTCAGCCAGTCTGCCCGAACTTCCGGAGACATTTTCTGTAGCATCTGAAGCTCAAGAGGGTTGAGGTCATAGCTTGTTCCGCCTATCATAACCGGCTGGGTGATGTACGCCGAAGGGTTATAGGCAAACTTGTTTTTTGCGTCTGCAAGTCCGGCAACTGCTTTTTGCAGGAGTGCCTGAGCACCTGCAATGTCGCCCTGATCCCGTAGCTCAAGAATCATCTTCATGGTCATTGGGTCAATGTCGGATATGCCACCGCCAGCACCGCCAGCACCACCAGCACCGCCGTCAACCATACGATTCAAACCCTGCGCCTGACGAGCCTGCAGAGCCTGCGCCTGCTTGACAGATGCGATGGTGTTGCGCATGTTCAAAATTTCTTGCTGCTCGGCGCGCTTGTCCGCGCTTAGTTGGCTAAGCGCAGCCGAGGGGTCGCGAGAGTTAAACGCTGCGTTTTCTCTAAAGCCCTGCATCAGCTGTTCAAAGTTGCTCGTGCTTTTGCCTGTGCGGCGATCCAACTCGTCCTGAAGGTTTTTCAGTATGTCGGAGTTAAGCACCGTCTTTAGCGGCATCTTTGCGCCGCCAACATTAATTGTCTCTGTCACCGGCACGCCGCCGTCGAGGCTATCTAACCCGCCTGCTTGATCTTCTAAAGCCATGTTTATATATTCCTAGCTGGTTAAAAGCCGTATGAGTAACTGTCAGGAGGGTTGTAACTAAAAGTCCCCGCATCTGGAACAGAGCCCGTACTTACGTTATTGTTGAACAAATCCGTCGGAAGATTTCCTGTTTGGTCAGTTGGGTTAGGAGCAGAACCTGTGTCTGTAGGAGCTGGACCTTGAGACACTGGGTTGCCCATGCTGTCGTACGTAACGCCAGAGCTGTCGGTGTACGTGCCGTTATCTTGTCCCGGAACACCGGACATGGTGCTCGTAGACGGAATATTTGGACCCAAAAGACCAGCCAATCCGCCAGAGTATCCCAAGGATTTTAGTAATGAGTCTGCGTAAGGAGTGCCATTTTTTAGCAAGGAACCCAGCCCACCCAACTGATTTATGGCAGATTGATTTTGCGACGTGGAGACGGTAGCCCCCGGCTTTACACCCGCGATGATGTTCGCGTAGTTGGCCAAGTTGGCGTACGGGGCAACCATCTGCTCCTGACCCACGTTCATGGCGGTATTGATGCCCTGCTGCCCCACGTTACCCAATGCCGACGCAGCCTGCGTGCCTGTCTGCTGGTTTTGCAGTGCCGCGGCCATCTGCTGTGCCGACAGGTCTGTCGTTGCCTTGGCCATCGCGGTATCTGCAGCGGTCATGCCGCGCAAGCTGCCAAAGCCGCCACCGCCAATGGACTGTGCATCCGGCTGCGCCACCACGCCCGGCATAGAGTTTTTCAGCTGATCCTGTTGCGCCGCAAACAAACCTCCCATTGCGGTGCTTGTGTTCGGTGTTACCGCTCCCGTGTTCGGGTCAACAATCCAAGGATTGGCGGCACCGGATGCGATGGTGTTTAATGAGCCGGTGGCCTGCGCAAACGGGTTGTTGGGGCCGCTTAGCGAGTTAATGGCTCCCTGCGCCACTGTCTGGCCTAGCTGCGGAGCCTGAATTCCCTGCGCCTGCTTGATAACATTCTGCTGCGCGGTGTCGTACCACGAAGGCATCGTGGTGGTGGATGTGCCCGTGTTTGCGTTTAATCCAGATAAAAGTGACATGTCTATGCTTTCTTTTTGGCTTCAGCGATATAGGAAAGAATACCCTTGCTGTCCGGCGGAAGCTCCTCTACGCCGTGATCTTTTTTGTGCTCGCGTACCACTTTTAAAAACTGGTCAAGCACGCTGGCACCGCTGTCGTTGCTGCCGTTTCCTAGGCTGGCCACAATGTCAGCCGGAATGACAAACTCGCCGTTTGCGAGCATGGCTGGGACGCTGTCACTGGTGCCGTCGCCTTCCCCCTTGACATATCGATTGTCCAGCGTGCCAAGGCCACCCTCACTATAAAACTCTGGGGTGTGCTCCTCTACATTGCCGCCTTCGGCGTACACCGGAAAGCTCATTCTGCCGATGTGCGGGCGTGCAATGTGCCGCATAAACTCTGCTGTGTGGCTTTGGTCGCCACCACCAAAAACTGGGGAAAAGTCAACGGCTGCGCCTTCGGCGTATCGTTGCACCATGTGCCCGCCTTCCTTGGCCGCTTGAATTTCGCTGGCTAAGTTTTGTGGCAGGCTGTACGCGGCTTGACTTGGCGCGCTAGAAAAAGAGGGAGCATTTGTCAGGCTGATGTGATCGCCGCCGCCGAACGAGGGAGTAAAGCTGGTGCTTGGGTATGAATTACCTGCGCCAGACGCTCCACCGGCACCAGATGCACCGTAGCCACTAGGAGCTCCGGAGGGTGCGCCGGATGTTAGCCCTTTAATCGCGTTAAGACCTTGCAAGCCAGTTGTTACATCTTTGAGCGAAAGCCCTGCGGTCGCGGCATCGGCAGCCGTCATGCCCGCAGACAGGCCAATGTCTGCAATAGGAAATGCCATAGACCCTAAAGCCGACGCGCCAACTATTTCGGGAGCTGTAGCTGCTACCGCCCCTACAACAGCATCAATTGCCATTTTTTAATCCAGTACCAAAGAGTAGATTTTTTCGAAGTATTTGGCACCTAATCTTTCCAAGATCGGACCAAAGTCTACAGTCGGCTTTACGTGAAACAGTATCCGCTGCGGTTTTCTTTTTTTAATTTCTTGCAGGGTCCACTTAATAAAGCGGGCCCCCACCATGCCCTTGCGGTGCGCAGGGTCTATGTAGATCACGTCCGACGACGCGGTAAGGCTGGTTTTATAGTGCATGTTCATGACAACAAACCAAGCACTGTACCCGATTAGCTTGCCGTCTTCGCGCGCGGTATGAATTTCCAACATGTCCATGTCGAATAGTTTTTGATACCGCGCCTCGTCTGGGTCAAGGGCAATCACGTCCTGCCGTTCGGCCACTTCCGCGTAGTGCTTGCGCAGAAGCTCCGTGGCCTCGCTAAACACCTGCTTAAAGTCTTCTTTTTGGAATGTAACCATGATAAACCTCGTGTCTTCTTGTATTTAAATATACAAAGAAACCTGAGTGTTTGCCCTGATTAGTGGCTAAATCCGTTAATTGCCGTTGTTAAATCTTTTGCCCAGTCCTGCCAGTTGGCGTACGTATCTGGCGCGTTGACTGGGTACGAGGAAAAGGTGGGCAGTCCGGCGATCTGGTGCGCCACTATCTGCCAATCTTTTTCCTCCACGTGCCCTATGGGTTCCTGACCGTACCAGATAACAAAGTTGCCGTTCCAGTCGTGCCACTCCATGTCCTCCGGATTAAAAGGAAATATGGGAGCAGTTTGTCGATTGCCGGCCGACGAACTCATAGCCTCCAAGCCTTAATAATTTTATGTTTAGGTGCGTGTCGTCCCGTACTTATACAAAAAGCCATCGTTCTATCCCTCGCTTAATTAGCTGATCGTATATTTTTTTATAATTCATATTTAAAAAGTCCTTTATAATTAAGGACTTACTAGGGGCGTTGATCCCCGTATTCTGCGGTGATGATGTTACGACCCATCTCGTAGTTCCCACCAATTTCGTTAGACACGAACTGCAGGCGAACCAGTCGGTGCTCGACGCGCAGGTCGATCTTGCCGGTGTTCGAGTCGAACATGTAAGGTCCAGAGTCCTCCTCGTTCATTCCTTCGGCAAACTTACGACCGAACACGGTCATCGCTATGTTGCCGGCCTGTAAGAAGTTCGGCTCAAATCGAGTGATGTGCATGCGCCGGTTAACACCCTGCATCGCGTCGCCGCTTGGCGTGCCGCCGATCCAGCTGATGTCGCTGGTCGTGATGCTTGAGTATATTGCCTCCGTGCCCGCCAAGGACACGGAATCGACGCCGAACTCATGCTGCCAAATTGAATAGCCGCCCTGCACAGAGTACACCAAGGTTCCCGCTGTGGGAGTTGCCAGCAGCGTTCCATTAAACGTCACCAAGGTGGCTCCTGCCGCGCCTATGGTCGTGTTGTACACGTGCGTGCTTGCCGTCACTAAGTACGTCAGGCTTGTCGCGCCGTTACCAAACGACAGGTAGGAGCCCGGCGAGAATGTCGGGGTTACGTCGCCGGCAATGTAAAACTGGCTTGCTGTTGCGTTCGGCTGCCCTGACGGTGTGGCTATGACGGTAGAGCCGTAGTTATAGACGGGGTTGTAGTTCCAGTCCGCCCACAGCGGGGTAGGTAGAATCTCCGTTGGGTAGCCGCACGAACGCTGCGCGCCGACGGCCTGACCAGCGTCGTACCAGATTTTGTCCTTGACGTTGTAGATAATGGCATCGTTACATTCTGTTGACGTGCCGCGAGGATAAAAGAACCAAATCTCGTTGTACCTTGGAATTTTTGTGGCCCAAACTTTTTGTCTTTGCTGGTAGTTCAAGTTATCGAACAACCAGTTTACGTTTTTGTCGTTTGGGAGGACGTACACGGAGCCGTTGTACAAGTAGAACCGGTCCACGCCCATCCAGAAGTACGAACCATCCATCTCGACAACCGAGTTGGAAGACATGATGGAGATTTGGCTAGAAACTGTGTCGTACGACCAATACTGTGGGGCATTGGCCGCGTTAAATGATACGCGAATAAGGCTGTCTGTCGCCCAGAACAAGCCGGCCGGCGACGCGGTGCCGCCACGCATGGGCAAGCCCTTGACGATCTTGGAGCCGCTCATGTTCACCTGATTGGCAAACACGCCGTTCCAATCGTAGAAGTTTTGCTGCGCGTACGTCGAGCTGACGTTGTTGTTTGCAATGTAGCCGTGCGAGCCGTACACAAAAATAAACGGGTGAAGCGCGCACACACCTCCATCAACTGAAACCGGCTGGTAGGTTGGCGCGGTGCCCAGACTGTCAGACAGACCAACAAAGCTCCACGAGTTGCCAGTCGATGGGTTTACGTTGCCCACCATTACCTGCGAGGGGACACCGTTGTCGATGTTCTGCAGATTGTAGCCGCCGTGCGCCAGCACGCTAAGCTGCGCTCCCACTGTGCTGTATTGAATATCAAACTGCCAAGACAGCAGGTACGGGCCGCCCACTGGGTCGGGCGTAAACACCGATGTGTTTGCCAGCCACGTCTTGGACAACGTAACGCCCGCGCTTAGCGCAGGAGAAAAATTGACGGTTGTGTTTGGCGTAGAAAACGAGGACGTGGACACCGTGTATATTGTCTGCGTGCCGCTTTGCGTAAACACCATCTTGGTGCCTGCGGGAAACGCCGCGGTCTGATTTCCTACGACCGCCAAGGACGTCGTGGTGTTTGACACCACGGGGTAAAAGGTTGTGCCCTTTAGCACGCTGGCAGTAAACGGACCCACACCCTGACCAAAGTTTATGTCCGTGGTGAACACGTCGATGCCGTACGCGTTGCCGGCGAAAACATAGTTGATGCCGTTGGATGGCTGCGCCACCATGCCGCGGTAGATGCCGGTGAAGCTGTTAAACAGCGTGCGGTAGCCGCCTATCTTTTTTGCACGTTCGCGTTGAAAACGACACCATATGCCGTCCGTAAACTCGGCCGTCTCAAAGATCGTACCGTCGCGTTTAATCCCCGCAGCAATTGCGAGGGTATAAATGTTACTGTACTGTGCGTTCGTGTCGTTAGTAGCCATTACGGAAATGTACCGCCTGAGATGAGACTAGCTGTTAATCGTGCGGCCACGGTAACTAAAGGCTGGGACGTGTTGGTGTTGTCCATGCGAATCAGCTCGGTGCTGTTGGCTGACAAACCAAGCACGCTGACGCCGTCCAAGTACAAGCCGGAGTGCGGGTCGCTGGTAAACGAGTACGCGGGAGCCGCAGCGGTTCCGTTATTTACGTAGTTGGAGCCCGTGGACGACTGTGCCACGGTAAACAAGTTGGTACCATTACTGAGCACTGTCAGCACAATGCCGGAGGCCAGAGCCAGCGGTGTCTGGGAGCTGCCCTGCAGCTGGAATGTTACGGTGTAGCCAGAGTGTCCTGTCGTGTTTGACAGGATGTACAGCTGCGTAATAGCCGGCAGCGTGACCGCCAGAGACTGTGTGCGGGTGCCGCTTTGAGAGACATACGTCTGAATAATTGGGGCAAACGCGGTCAGGCTTAATGTGTTGCCGGAGATAGAATCGACGTCGTACGTGCCGGCGGTAAACGTGATCGTGCTTTCGTTTGCCAGACCAACCGTAAAATATTTCTGAGTTGTTGTGTCAAAGAAAATAAAACCTGAGTCGCCCGGATTAACAGTTATCGTGCTGCCGTTGTTAATCTGTGTGGGTGATGGCGGCGTGACGGTCAGCGCGCCTGAGCCGCTGTTACGAAAGCCTATGTACCAGCCGCTAGATAACGATGAGGCGATTGGCAGGTTGATTACGCCCACGCCGCCGCTCCAGTTATAGGTGGTGGCTCGGCTTGCGTCGTTGATCACCGGCGTCGTGCTGATGTTTGCAATGTTCTGCGTGGTGGCCAGCCGGCCGGAGACGGTGGTCAAGCCTGCGCCGACCAGTGCCGCCGCGCTGGCGATTGCCGTGCCCGCGCCAAAGGTTACCTCACCCCACAAACCGCCGATTGTGGTGTTGTCTTGCAAATAAAAATACAGTGCGACGCCGGGGTTCAGCGTAATCGATTGGGCTCCGGTGGCGTCGGTAATGACAAACGCGTAGGCTCCAAGGTTGCGGATCAAGATGTCCGTGCCAACCGAGCCTTGTGTTGCGTTAGGCAAAGCCAAAAACAATCCAGCGGAGCTCGTGCTGGCGTCGATAATACGAGCGGCCACCGCCTCTTGGTTGTCCGCGTCCGGCGACCAGTACAGCTGCGTGTTAGTTGTAAACGACAGCGCAAGGTACGATACGTCCGTTGGCGTAATGACGGTGCCAGTAAACGGCGATGTAAATGTTGACATGTGTTATGGTTCCTGTACGGAAGTATTTCGGTCTACCTTGCGCGTGTTGTCTTCCTTCTTCAGCGCGGCAATTGCGTCGTCGTAGTATTGCTTCCAAATGGGCAGCTTATCCAGAGCCTTTAAATATCCCTGTGCCTGTAGCAGCGTGCCGTAAAGCATGGCCTGCGGAGCCACTGCGGTGAACATGTTCTGCTGGTTTTGCTCGTCCAGCGGCTGCACTTCGTTGTAGTAGATAATTTCCACTGGGTAGGATGTGTCTGGAGACGGAGCGAACAGCCAGTTAGAAAAGTCGTAGTCTGAATAGTACAGCGGCTTACTGTTGCTCGACTCGTTCAGGTACTGCGCCACGTAATCCTGACCACGTAGCTGTACCGGCTGCCCGTTGATCTTCATGCTAACAGTTTTTCGCCATCGGACGGGCTTGGCCAGCACCGTCTGGTTTTGTGCCAATGTCGTCTCTACCACGGTAAGCTGTAAGAATGTCTTCAGCTCGGCTGCCAGAGACGACTCGGCAAAAGCAATCAGCGTCGGAATTGCCGCGATAAAGTCCGTATCGTTACGTTCGCAGTAATCAATTACATTTTGAACCAAACTGTTATAGGTCATTATGACTGACATCTATGCCCACCTGCATTCTATTATATGAGAGTACTTACTTTTCTTTTTACCATTTGGATTATTCATCCACCGCAATAGCGTGCGCTTATTTATCTCTGTTTTTCTTACTGCGTCCGCTATTGATTTATAGTTCTGTCCGTTTATGACGCATTCTTTTCGCAAAGGATGCGTGTTTTGCAAATGCTCAACGGCTTTTATATTCTGAAGACACACCAATATATCCTTGATTGAACACATCACCATGATCTTTATGGCGTATCCAATAAACAGAAGTTATCATTTAATTAGCGAGTATAGTATGAAATGTTCGGCTGGAAGTAGATTGGTGCCAAGTCTTCCTCGCCGTCTTCTGCCGACTTTAGCCACTTCTCGTACTGCTGTTCAAGGTAGGCAATTCGGCGCAGGTCTGTTCCCGGCAACTGTATCGACAGCTCGTGGCTTAGCCACGCCTGAATTGCAGGTAGCCAGCGGTTAGGCACGTACACCTGATTGGTCAGCGTGCCGACGTCCAGCACCTGCGACTCAATGATCAGCTGAAAGCACTGGAAGTCATTGTTCGGGATTGGCCACAGGTACATCGACGGCGTGATGGTCTTGTCAAACCAATACTGCAGCGAACGCTGGCTTGGGTACTGCTTGTTCGGCAGGTTCCAGTAGTCGTCACGGTTGAGCTTAGCCAGCGGAATGTCCTGCTGCGTGTACGAGAACACGATCTGGCGCAGCGAGAACGTCGGCGCTACTGTCTCGCGCAAGCGGAAAAAAGTGTACGCCGGCGATGGGTCAATTGGGTAGTACGCCCACTGCTTGTCCGACAGCGTGGTGGCCGGCAGTGTCTGCGCGGTGATCCACGTCAGGCCGTCGCTGCTGGCCTCAAGAACCAAGTTGTAGGTGGTCGAGCCACCGCTTGGGACGTACGCGTTAAATCCAACCTGAAACATGCGCTGCGATGTCTGGTAAAAGGCACCAAACCAGTTCTCAGAGACGGTGGATGTTGCATGATTATTCAATGAATTATCAAACAAAGCCGGCGCGTCGTAGTTGTCAATAGGCAGAGCCTCAGAGATTTGAGGCGTGACAATGTATCGCCAGTTTGCTTCACGCACGGCGATGGTCTCTGCAGGCAGCTGCAGAATTGTCTGATCCGCGACAGTGCCAAGGATGATGTTTTTCAGCATCCAGAGGTTCACGCCACGGTTTGATAGGTTCATCAGAATATAGTACAGAGCCTGCTTGGCCGCCTGTACGTACTCCGGTGTCTGCTCTTCAGCAGTCTTGCCAGCGGCACGGAAGGCATACTCTATGAGCTGCCCTACCGTGATCTGGGTTTCGTTTACTGTATCGGAATATGCCACGAATTATTTCCCACGTCCGGTCTTCCTTGTGGGAAGATTTTTTTTAGCAGGACCGGCCTTGACAAACTCCTTGGCAACCTTTTTGGGGATGCCCAGTGTGCTGTTGCCGCTTGCCGCGGCGTACATGGCCTTCTGTTGTGCTTTTGATTCGTATGGCATACTAGCTCCTTAGCAGGATTTGGCCTTGCCACCACGACGGAAGGCTGTAGGCTGGCCGCCTTGAAGCGGGTTTGCCGGCGCCACCGGTGGCATTGTCGGGGCGTTAGGTCCGAACTGGTTGTTTGCTGCTTGGAATGCCGAGGGAGCCGCCAGCGCGCCACCATCCATCATTGGATTGCTTAGGCCGCCGACGTTAAACTTTTTTACGCCACCTCGCTTAAAAAACTCTTCCTTGCCAACTTTTCCCTTGACCTCGCCCTTGGACGGGGCATCAGCCTTTTTGTCGCCAGTCGGTGGAACTTTTTTGATCTTGTCCTTTTCGCCTGCTGGCTTGGACTTTTCCTTGGCCACGTCGCTGCCGCGGAACGCAGGCTTTTCGGCTGCCTTGGACGGTGCGTTTGCTACGCCGCCGGCCTTGTATTTTGTGACGGTGCCCTTCTCCTTCTTGGAGCGGCCGCCCTTGCGCAGCTTGATTTCGCTTGCGTCTGCGCCTTCGTGCTCGGCTTTATCGTGCTGCTTGAAAGCCTTTTTAATCATCTTCTTGTCTTCGGCTACGTCCTCGTGCGCGATCTTGCCACCCTCTTTTTTGCGCATCTTGCCGCCGCCGCAATACTCTTCGCTCTTGGCGTGACCGCCTTCACGGAATGCCTTCATCTTAGGCAGTGTTTTAAAATCTTCCATTTTACCATATCCCTAGGTTGGTGTTAAGTTAAGAGTGATCAACTCCTATAATCAAATATACAAGTTAAAGGGCTTTTTAGCCCTATAAAGCTGCTAAGAACAAAGCCTTCTCGGCTTTCCTTCGCTTGACCAGCACCTCTGGCTTATTCCAGAGAAGGATGGCCTCTGCGGCTCCCTGATAGTCCCCAGCGTTGAGCTTTCGGACTACTGAAGACGTGCGGAATTTTGGTACGCCAATGTTGAAGCACAGGCTGTACAGTGCGTCGTATTGGTTTTGGTTGAGAGGAACATTAACGACTTCGTCGATTGTCTTTTCGCAAAGACTCAAATCGTGTCGCAGCAGGTCGTGAACCTGCTCCTCCGTCAGCGTGGCCTTGATCAGGCTTTTCTCGTCGGGCTTGATCAGGTGCCCTACGCCAATCGTGTAATAGCCTTCCGTGTCCTTGTACGCCCTGTTTTTAAAGCCCTCAAAGCCTATGATGGTCTTGAGCGTGGATTGTGTGATTGCCATGGTCTGCTTTATTATGTCTCGCTCGATCTGAGCCACGTCATCCGGCTGGAATAGGTAAGTAAAAATACTTGCTAAAACGAAAAGATACGCCGAGACGCCAATTGCGCGTGTGTTCATAAGCCCTCCAAAAAATGTGCGCACCCATTATGCACTATTTTTTGGTGGCCTGACTTTCAAACTGTTGCAGCTCGATGAGCTGATCCCTTACTTCGTTGAACTTTTCGTTGTTTGTTGTGAGGACTTGGAGTAAGGTAGCAAGGTCAACGTCGGCGGTGTCTGCATCAGAACCGTCGGGGGCTGAGGCACTACCAGTCGCGGTGTCGTTGAACAGCCGCACAAAACCACGAGGGACAGTACAGTTAGTTGTAGCTTCATTTGTTTCCTTTTTAGCAAACACCCTTGGAATTTGTTGCTGGGTTGCCTGTAAGTTATTTGTCAGCTTTTTTGTGCTGTTGACGTACTTGGTCACGGCAACAGCGCCCTGAACCGCAATGGCTTCCTGCTTTACCGCCACGGTGGCCAAGGCTTTTTGTTCCTTGGCCTCGAACAGCTTGGCTGTCAGGTGATGCCCTGTGAAGAGCCCAGAGACAAATACAAAAATAACCGCCAGCAGTTTGACTGCCAGCGAGTCAACGCTAGGTAGTGGGTTTATCAACATCGGGTTCTGTATCCTTTTTTGCCCATAGGGCTATGCCGTGCGCGCCGACAACTAAAGACAGTCCTTGCGCCAGTTTTTCTAGGTCAATTACCGCCGCGCTGTATCCGTTGTACACGGCCGCGGTAATCACCACGAACATAGAAAGCAGCCAGCTGTACCGGCCTAGGTCTGGCGTGTGGTTGTCCCTGCCGGACATCAGCTTATGAAACCAGTCTTTTAGTCGTTGAATCACTTGTGCTCGCTCCTTAATGTATCCAGCTTGTCTTCTACTCGGTGAAGAGCCTTTAGTATCTCGTCCCAGCGGCTGGAGAAATCCTCGCGGCGCAGGTAGTTGATCGCCATGTCCTCGCGAAGGTCTGAGAGGTCATCCTTTAGCTCCTGAACCGCGTTCCAAAGCTCTTTGCAGAACCAGCCGATTGCCACACAGATCAGGGGCAACACCGTATTGATAAGTGTCTGGATATCCATGTCTCTGTTACTCCGCGGTCTCGCGCGCCAGACGCTCGGCTGCTTGGTCAATTGCCATCTGGATGATGGGGTTGACAGGCTTGGTCGGCTCTGGCTCTGGCTCTGGCTCTGGCTCTGAAACGATAACTGTCAAGGTCTTTACGTCCTCAACGATTTTATTTGCCTTAGCCGGTGCTTCAATGATCTGTTCGTCTGCCATAGTACTGCTCCTGATAAATGTTTAAGTTAAGTTATACGCACTTGGATTTTTGCAAATCGTCGAATGCTTTTTGAAGTTCTTTGATGTGCTCCACCGCCAGATTAAAGTTCTGGTCCATCTGGATCATCATGGCCTGCGTTTTCTCTACTTCCTCTGCCGTCAGCGTCAGGCTGCCATTATCGTTCCATTGGTACGCCAGCGCCGAGCCAGAGACCGCAATTAGAAAACCCAGTATGAAGTTTTTCATTAGATCACTCCCAAAGAATGTTAACTGAACCCGCGTCGAACGTGTCTGTGCCGTTAACTGTGGTAATGCGAACCGATGTTAGCACACCAGATAAAGCGATAATTCCAGAAAAATTTCCATTACCATTTGCAGAAGCAGAAGAAAAATTTAACCCAGAACAAATCCAAGTATTTCCGGTTATGTTTGTTATTACCATTACGCCGACTCGCGTGTCAGTAGCAAGTGCGCCCCAAATTACTAATCCGGTTGTCGAGGTAATTAGCGTAGAGGAGTTTGACACTTGGCTTACATATCCAGTAGTTGTAACACCCCCGCTTGTACCTAATTGAACTTGTACCGCTGATGTGCCAGAAGTAGAAACCCCGTTAAGCATTACTGTAATACGTTTAACTGTAGACGGAAGGCTAGTAAAGTCAATGCTAGTGCCTGATGTAGATGCCTGTGACGTGCCGCTTGTGATGGCACTAGTCTGACCGGCCACAACTAGCGACCCAGTGACCGCTGGGAAGGTGATCGTGTTGCTGCCCGCTACCGCGGGGACGGCGAGCGTGATTGACCCAGAGGTCGAGCCCTGTAATACTTCCGGCGCGGGTGCTGTTATGCCCAGTGTGCCGTCAAGGGTGATTGTCATTGTGATGCTCCTTCATTTTGTGTTGCTATCGCCGCGTCATAGGCAGCCTGTTCTTCGGCTGTATACTCAACCTGAGTTACCTCGCCTGTCTGTACGTCAACTACGATTCTATGCATTATGCGTTTACTCCTTTAATTACAGCAAAATTAACTACAGCCGCTTCGGAAAGATTGCCCGCAGATGTATTTGTAAGCCTAACAAAAAAACCACCGGCAAACACAGAAACAACGTCAGTTCTATAGTTTGATGGGCTGCTTATACTAGTGTTAAGTATTGTAACAATAACTAAATCAGTGGCTGCAACTAGTGTGTTATTAACTTGAAAGGTTGCAGTTCCTGCACTAGCTATATTAGAGTTATTCGTCGTAATCTGACCAGTCGGTTTATTTAACGTAACCGCTGTTGTTTTTGACGTAAGCTGTGTAACTGCACCGCCAGCGCCTGTGCCATAACCTAAGCTCGAAGGCGCTGTAACCAATACGTTCTGTGAGGCATCAACCGTAATAGCCGTGGTGTCGCTTGCACCAGAGCGAATGGTTGTTACGTTTGTTGACGAGTTATATGCAACAGGTCTGTTTAGTTGCGATAGTGTCTGTGCCTTGCCCATAATTAAGTTCCTTCAGGCGCAGGAAGTAAACCTGCTGC
>Ga0209777_10006165_pt1 | contig 13572 bp, 9 predicted proteins | sample FrelakmetHBP12HB_FD_187147 | JGI IMG/M metagenome (GOLD analysis project Ga0209777, IMG submission 187147) | Freshwater lake sediment microbial communities from the University of Notre Dame, USA, for methane emissions studies -HBP12 HB (SPAdes)... | ecosystem: Environmental > Aquatic >...
CCGGCATCCGTTATTTCGGCGAGAACGGCGAGCGTGTGCCGCGCGACCGGTCGAACCTGATTGTCCGCGCCATGGAGGCGGCTCTCCACCTGCGCGAGCGGGAGTTCACCGGGGCGGATTGCGAAGTGTACAGCTCCGTGCCCGTGGGCGTGGGCTTGGGTTCAAGCACCGCGGCGGTGCTCGCCGGGTTGATGGCCGCCGACCGCCTGTTCCGCCTCGAGCTGGACGAGAAAACCCTCTTCGACCTGGCGGCGATCTATGAAAGCCGCAGCGACAACCTGCGCGCCGCCTGGGCTGGAGGGTTCGTGGCCTCGGTGGAGAACCAGGACGCGACCGGCTATCGGCGAACCGTCGTGCCCGAAGATTTCGTGCTGAGCGTGGTGGTCCCGGAAACCACCCTGGCCGCCGGCGGGGGCCGCGAACGGCCAGGCGATCGGGTCGCCGCCAAGGAGCTGGCAGGCCATCAGCAGCGCGCGGCGGGCTTGGCGCGGTTCTTCGCTCGCCTCGGGAACGACCCCTCGCTCGACCTCGCAACGCCCCTCCCACCCACCTGCGTGAAGGCGGTGGCAGGCCTCTCGGACGCTCTCCAGGTGCGAACGCCCGGACTGTTGAGCGTGTTCGTGTGCGGCTCCGGCCCCGCTCTGGGCATCCTGGCCCAGCCAGACGCTGCCACGGCTGTCCAGGCGGTTCGCGAATGCTTTGCGCGGCGTGGCGTACCAACCACCGCGACGGAGTTTCGCCCCAGCAACATCGGCGCGCGGGAGTGGAACGCCGTCCACCCGGAAATTTCACTGCCGGCGGCGAAACCCCTTGCCTCGCTCCTGCGGGAATCAACGCCCATCCCCGTATGACCTGCCGGTAGAACGGGGTTGACCGGAGCGCGTTAGTTGTGCTACTTTACCTACCGACTGGTCGGTAGTATAGCAGTGGTCGGGTACTGGCGTCAGAGCTGCGTAGGCTGACAAAAGAGTGCCCGCCAGGTCATGCTGGGCGAGGCCAGGCAAGTCTAGGCAAGGCAATTCAAGGCAACTCGCCCCGCTTCGCGGAACGCAACCTGAGCGAAATGCGAAAATCCTACCTTGCGCTCAGGGCGTTCCATTAGCTGAGGGAAAGGGCTCAGTCCGACAGCTTCCGAGGCCCTTTCAGCAGCACGTTAGAGAGCACGCCTATGGGAAAAGTATTTACGGGTGCGGAGATTTTGCTCGAGAGTCTGAAGCGCGAAAAGGTGGAAGTCCTTTTCGGGCTCCCCGGCGGCGCTGTGCTGCCTCTCTATGATGCCATGTACAGTGCCGGCCTCCGGCACCTCCTGGTGCGGCACGAGCAGGCCGCGGCCTTCGCTGCCGACGGCTACGCGCGCGTCACCGGCAAGCCTGGCGTTTGCCTGGGGACGTCGGGACCCGGAGCCACGAATCTGATTACCGGCCTCACTTCCGCGATGATGGATTCGATCCCCGTGGTAGCGCTCACCGGCCAAGTGCCTGCCACGATGATTGGCAAGGACGCGTTTCAGGAAGCCGATACCATTGGCATCAGTCTTCCCAGTACGAAGCAATCCTTCTTGCTTCGTTCGGCATCCGATATCCCCGCGATCATCCACCGCGCCTTTAAGGCAGCCGTTTCAGGCCGGCCGGGGCCGGTGCTGGTGGATCTTCCCAAGAGCGTGTTGATGGAGAAGGCGGAGCCGGTTTATCCGCCAGATGCCGGTGCCGAGCACCCCGAGCGCCCGCGCGAGTGGAAACAAGACGATCTCGAGCGGGCGGCAGAGTTGATCCTCGCAAGTCCCCGGGCTGTCCTGTACGCCGGGGGAGGCGTCATTACCGCCGACGCCTCGGAGGAACTGCGCGAACTTTCCGAGTTGATCCACATCCCCGTCACTACCACGCTGATGGGTCTGGGGGCTTTTCCCTCGCGGCACGCGCTGTCGCTGGGCATGCTGGGCATGCATGGTTCCTACGCGACCAATATGGCTATCTGCCAGTGTGAGTTGCTGGTCGCTATCGGCGCCCGATTTGACGACCGCGTAACCGGACGCGTCAAGGACTTTGCCTCTCACGCCAAGAAGATTCACATTGACGTCGATCCCTCGGAAATCAATAAGAACGTCCGCGTGGACGTGGCGCTGGTGGGCGATGCTCGCCAAGCCCTGCGCGCCTTGATCGAGGCCCTGAAAAAAAGAAAAGCTGGCCCCTCGGCCGAACGCTACCAGTGGTTGCAGCGGATTGAAACTTGGCGCTCGGAGCATCCCCTCACTTACGACAAGTACGCGAATACCGTCAAGCCGCAATTTGTCATCGAGACGCTGGCGCAGTATGCCAGTGAAGATGCGATCGTTTCCGTGGACGTTGGCCAGCACCAGATGTGGGCCGCGCAGTTCTACAAGTTCTCGCGCCCGCGCGCCTGGCTTTCCTCGAGCGGGCTCGGCTCCATGGGTTACGGTTTCCCGGCTGCGATGGGGGCCCAGATGGCGTTCCCCGGCCGGCAGGCGATTGCCATCGTCGGGGACGGCGGGTTCCAGATGACCCTGAATGACCTGGCGACAATTGTCCAGTATCGCGTGCCGGTGAAAATCGCGATCATCAACAACCGTGCGCTGGGTATGGTTCGTCAATGGCAGGAGATTTTCTTCGAAAAGCGCTATTGCGACATTGACCAAGATTTCGCGCCCGATTTTGTGAAGCTGGCGGAGGCGTACGGCATCCGCGGCGCGCGCGTCGAGCACCGCACCGATGTCGCAGACGCCGTGCGTGATTTCCTGTCGGACCGGGAGCCGCGCTTGATCGACTTCTGGGTTGACCCGGCGGAAAACGTCTACCCCATTGTGCCCCCCGGGGCGTCGCTGGCCGAAATGGTGGTGGAACCGCCGCGCGTTCTGGTGGAAGAAGAAGCGCTGGACGATCTCTGGGCAGTGTAGCGCCGGGATGCTGCCGGCATGTCTCCGGAACCCGGAATCCGGAATTTTGAGTGTGCCGCAGGGCGAGCGCGGACGGAGAGCACATCATGCAGTGGTTGATCACGCTTGAAACGGAACGCGATTTGATTGCGGTGTGCCGGATTATGAACATTCTGCGCCGCAAGGGGCTGAACGTTGCTACCCTGGCCCTGGCCGCCAGATCTGCGGGATTTTCTTTGATGGCGGTGGTGGAGTCGGCGGACAGCGAAGTAGATCACATCTTCAATTTCCTGCGGCGGACGGAGGGCGTGCAGCACGTCACCTACTACCGGCACGAACCTTCCCAGGACGCCTCTTTCGTATTCATCGATGGTGATGCCGACAACTCCCGCATCGCCCGGGTACTCGAAGCCTTCCCCGGCTCCCATCTCATCTTCGCCAGTCATGGAAAATACCTGCTCGAAGTGCCTGCGGATAGCAGCAACCGGCAGGCCCTGACCCAGGGCTTCGCCGAGCCGGAGATTTTGCCTTTCGCCTGCGTCCGGACCACCCGGAACGTCGCAAGCGCGGAGCTGGTGAGCGCGTCATGAACCGAGAAGGCAGAAAGCGGTGAGTAGAAAGCAGTAGCGGTCAACCTTCGACTGGTCGGACACGACAGGGAATCCCAAGTCCTCCAGCACGCTTCCATTTCAACTTTTCGCGAGAGGATAAACCATGGCCAAGATTTATTACGAACAAGACGGTGATTTGAAATTCCTGGCGGGGAAGACGATTGCCATCATCGGTTACGGCAGCCAGGGACACGCTCACGCGCTGAACTTGCGGGACAGCGGGCTGAAGGTGATCGTGGGAGAGTTGCCGAAGCCCGAGCTGCGCAGCAAGCCGCAGCAGGCGGGGTTCGAGGTCGTCGATACGGCCGAAGCCGCACGGCGTGCGGATTTGATTTCGGTACTCGTCCCCGACCCCGTGCAGCCGCAGGTCTACAAGGACTCCATCGCGCCGCATCTTGGACCCGGCAAGACGCTGCTGTTTGCTCACGGGTTCAACATCCATTTCAAGTTTGTCGTGCCTCCGCCCACGGTCGACGTCATCATGATCGCGCCCAAGGCGCCCGGCCACCGCATGCGCGAGCTTTTCCAGGAAGGCGTTGGCGTGCCGGGGTTGCTGGCTGTCCAGAAAAACGCTTCCGGCCACGCCGTCCAGACGGCGCTCGCCTACGCTCGGGGCGTCGGCTGCCTGAAGGCGGGGGTCATCCGGACCACCTTTAAGGAGGAAACCGAGACGGACCTGTTCGGCGAGCAGACCGTGCTGTGCGGCGGCGTTTCCGCTTTGGTCACCGCGGCGTTCGAGACCCTGGTGAAAGCGGGCTATCAACCTGAAATCGCTTACTTCGAGTGCCTGCACGAATTGAAGCTCATCGTGGACCTCATCTATCAGGGCGGCATCAAGTACATGCGCTATTCCGTCAGCGACACCGCGGAGTACGGGGACTACACTCGCGGCCCCGTCGTCATCGACGCGCACGTCCGGAAAACCATGAAGAAAATCCTTGCGGATATCCAGAACGGCCGCTTCGCGAAGGAATGGATGCAAGAGAATGCCAAGGGGAGCAAGCGTTTCTTGAAGATGCGCGCCAAGGCGGGCGAACACAAAATCGAGAAGGTGGGCATCGAGCTGCGCAAGATGATGGCCTGGAACCGTCCGGCGGCCGAAGAGGCCACCGCGGCTCAGGCGGCGGCGCGCCGATAAAGAGCAGTCGACGGTTGACAGTCGACAGTCAACAGGTAGGGGAGCCCTCCGGGCTCCCGCGGAGCATGTGACGAACGAGTAGGAAAACTCACAGGCGACAGCCGAAAGTCGAGAACTGAATGCCCAAACTGTATGATGCCGCAGGGTTCTGACTGTAGACTGTCAACTGTTGACTGTCGACTTTTCGCTACGAAAGGAACTCCATGAAGACAGGAGCCGAGGGATCACAAGCCAAGAGCGCTCGCGCCGGGAAGGACTTTCAGGCCCGGGTGCGGAAGCTCGCGGTGATTGGCGCGGGCAAGCTGGGCGAAGGCCTGCTTTCCGGCATGCTGGGCTCGCAACTTATCCCGGCAGGCCGCGTGGAGGCCACGGTGGCGCATCAGCCGCGCGCCGATTACCTTGCTGAAAAATACGGGGTCAAGGCGGGGACGGACAATCGGCACGCCGTCTCCGGCGCAGACCTGGTCTTGATTTGCTTGAAGCCTCAACAAGTGAAAGGCTTTCTCAAGGAGGTGAAGAAATCACTTCGGAAGGATGCCGTCATCATCTCCGCGGCGGCCTCCGTCACCACCGCGTTGATTGAGCGTGAGCTGGGCCGTCCGGCCCGCGTTGTCCGCTCCATGCCCAACACACCTTGCCTGATCCGCCAGGGGATGACCGCGCTCGCGGCCGGCAAGCACGCTACCGAGGGCGACACCCGGCTCGCGCAAGACATCTTCGGTTCGCTGGGCCGCACTGTGGTCGTTGATGAGAAGCACATGGACGCCATTACCGGGCTTTCGGCGTCCGGCCCTGCCTACGTGTACATGATTATCGAGTCGCTTGCCGAAGGAGGGGTGAAGCTGGGCCTGCCGCGCGAACTCTCCACGGAGCTTTCGGCCCAGACGCTCTTGGGGGCGTCGGCGCTCGTGCTTCTTACCGGCGAGCATCCCGCCAAACTGAAAGACGTTGTGACCACACCCGCCGGCTGCACGATCGACGGCTTGCTGGAGCTCGAAGAAGGGGGCCTGCGTGTGACCTTGATTAAAGCGGTGGTTCGCGCCGCCGAGCGAGCCAAGCAGCTCGTCGAGAGCCAGAATACGTAGCGCCGGGCTTCCCTTCGACTTCGCTCAGGGACGGTGAGCAGGGTCGAACCGTTAGCCCGGCATCTGCCTGCCCAAAGAGCATCGCTACCCGGCCGTTGCTCTGATGCCCTGCTCACATGAATGGAGTTCGCGTGTAATCAGAGGTCGTACCTGTACCGAAAACAGGCAACGTAGGGAGGAAGAACTTTTGCTCCTGTGTAAAGCCCCGCTGCCCCACTTATACGACGAGCAACCCCCGAATCATTTTCCCAACCGCACTTTACCCTCACCTGCCTTACCCCGTACTCTTCATCCCGAACGCAATCCCGCCCACGGTGATTTGAAGCAGGCGCAAAAGCTCCGGCCGATGGCGGCGTGAACGGCGCCACATTTCGAGGAAGCGCGTCTGGAGGAAATTCAGCGGGTCCACGTAAGGGTTCCGCAAGCGGATGGACTCCGCGAGCACGGGCTGGCGTTCGAGCAACGCCGAGGAGCCCGAGATTTCGAGCACCCAGCGCACGCTGCGCTCGAACTCCTCGCGGATGCGGCTGAACATCTCCTCGCCCAGGCTGCGGGGCCGGACCAGCGCGGCGTAACGGTTGGCGATGTAGAGGTCGGTTTTGGCCAGCGATGTCTCCGCATTGTCAATGAGGATGCCGAAGAACGGCCAGCCCTGGTACATCTTGCGGAGCAGATCCACGCCGTGCGGCGCGTGGCCGGCGGCAAATGTTTCGAGCGCGTGGCCAAGGCCGTACCAGGCGGGAAGCAGATGCCGCGATTGCGTCCAGGCAAAAACCCAGGGAATGGCCCTCAGGTCGCGGAGGTCATGGGTTGCCAATCTCCGGCTGGGGCGCGACCCCAACCGGATCTGCTCGATGAGGTCGATGGGCGTAGCTTGACGAAAATAATCCACGAACCCCCGCGTCTCGTAAACGAGTTGGCGATAGAAATCGCGGCTGCTGGCCGCCAGTTCCTGCGCGGACTCTTCCCATTCAGGGATCTGGGTGCTCTCGACACGCCGGAAGTGCAGCAGGTGCGCGTCGAGCACCGCAGTCACCAGTTGTTCCAGGTTTCTCTGGGCAATGTCAGGATTCGAGTATTTCAAGGAAATCACTTCGCCCTGCTCGGTGATGCGCAGCCTGCCGCCGGGCGCGGCATAGGGTTGAGCCTGGATGCTGCGGTGCGACGGCCCTCCGCCGCGGTCGATGGTTCCCCCTTTGCCGTGGAAGAGGCTGAACCGCACGCCGTGTTTTTCCGCCACTTGTGCGAGGCGTTTCTGGGCGTGGAAGAGCGACCAGTTGGCCGCGACATAGCCTCCATCCTTGACGGAATCCGAATAGCCCAGCATGACTTCCTGAATGTCCTTGCGCGAACGGAGCAAGCGGCGATAGAGCGCGTCCGTGAAGAGTTCTTCCATGATCGCAGGGCCGGCGGCGAGGTCGTCGACCGTTTCGAAGAGCGGGATAACGTCCAAGGAGCTGCGAAGCTGGCCGCGGCGCGCCTCGATGAGCTGGGACTGCCGCGCCAGCAGCAGCACGTCCCACACGTCCGCTGCAGACGAGGTCATGCTCAGGACGTAGCGATGCACCGCGGCCGCTCCGTTGCGGTCCTGGATTTTCTTCAGCGCGTCAAATTCCTCCAGCACGCGGCGAGTGGGGGGCGAAAAAGGTCCGCGCAGGGGAGGTCTGAAAAGCAGGCACCTCGCGGAGTCGATGCGGGCCGCAGGCGGCCCTGCCGGCAAGCCCGCTTTCCGCAGGAGTTCATCCGCCGCATTCCGCGTGGTGGAAACGTGCGTGCGGAAGTCGAGGCTGGCGCCGTGGAAGCCGAAGACGTGTGAGGCGGCCAGCAACCGGCCGGGTCCCAGTCTCGCGATGCGCGGGCTGGGGTGGTTGGCGAGCCCCTGGGCGAGCTGGGCAAGGTCGCGCCTGAATTCTTCCGGGCCGCTATATGCCCCTGGGGCGCGCTCCTCCGTGCGCTCCAGCCTCCACATCATGATCCGCGCCTTGCGGCGGTAGAGTTCACTGGGTTGGTCGAGCTTCTCGAAGGCGCGAGTGGCAGGGAAGCGGCGCATGTCGCGACGAAGGTCGCGGCGGATCGCGCGCTGAAGCCCCTGGCCGCTGCAGGGATAGGAGGCCAGACCCAGCAGCCGGCGGCAACGACCGTGATAATACCGGAGGATGCTGAGGCGCGCCTGCTCGGCAGCGTCGAGACTGGTGGCAGGAGTGATGTTCGGGTTCCCATCGCGGTCGGCCCCGACCCAGGACCCGAAACTCAAGAAGGGCTGCGGCGCGGGGAGGCGCGAATCAAAACGGGCCAGTTCTTCACAGAATTTTTCCCAGAAGCTGGCGGCCAGATCGTAGATGGTCCGTTCCAGAAAAAAGCGCGCGTTCTCGCCTTCCACCTGAGGGGTGATGGGAGCCTCGCGGACTTCGTCGGTTAGCCAGAGGGCTTCGATGCAGGGATCGATAGCTCCCGAGTCCGCCGCGAGCAGGTCAACGCCGTTTCCTTCCAGGGCTCTTGCGATGCGCAGGAGATGGTTCAAGACGCTGCGGCGCTTAGCTTCGGTGGGGTGCGCCGTCAGCACCGGCTCGATATGCATGGAAGCGAGCAGGCGGGACACGGCAAACGGCGGCACAGCGTGTCGGCGCAGTTCGTTGAAAGTGTGGCGGAGCGACATGGGCGCTCCGGACTCGAGCGCGTCGTAGGCATGCAGCCGGCGCACCCGCTCGCGCTCTTCGCAAAGATTGACCAGGTGAAAGAACAAGCTGAAGGCGTGCGCGACCTCCGTCGCCTGCTGGAGAGAGAGCTGGGCGACCTCGCGCTCCTTGGCTTGCAAGAGTTCAGGGCTGGGATTCCGCCGGATCTGCTTGGCGAGCTTGCGAAGGGTTTCGATGCTTGCGAACAGGCGCTGCCCGCATTGCTCCTGGACAATCACGCCCAGGCGGGTCGTGAGGAACCGTACTTCCCTTCGCAATGCCTCTTGCATGGGATTATCGTTGGCGCGTTCCCGATCCAGGCGGCCGCCCTCTTCGGGAGGGCCGCAAGGGGTCGGTCGCGGTCACACCGCCACAGCCAGCGCCTTTTCGAGCGCCCGGCGCAGCGCCACAAGATCCGGCTCCACGCGCAGGCGCTGGCGGCTTTCCTGGACTTCCGAGCGATGACGCATAACGTACTCGGTATCCTTTAATTGATTGCCGGTCAGCACGCAGACGATATCCGCGTGCCAATCGATCTGCTTGGCGCGTACGAGCTTTCGAACCCCCGCCACCGTAGCGGCGGAGGCGGGCTCGCACCCCACGCCGTCTTCGGCGAGCATTTTCTTAGCTTCGAAGATTTCTTCGTCGGTCACCGATTCGCACAGGCCGCCCGTCCATTCCAGAACGCGCTGCGCCTTCTTCCAATTCGCGGGGTTCCCGATACGGATGGCGGTGGCCTCGGTATTCGGGTTCTGGGCAGGCGCCAGTTCCGAGGAGCCGCTGGCCATCATCTGATAGAAGGGGTTAGCGCCGGCGGCCTGCACGACGATCACGCGCGGGACTTTTTCGATAAAGCCCATTTCCTTCAGTTCGCGAAGGGCCTTCCCGATCGCCGAGACGTTGCCGAGGTTGCCGCCCGGCACCACGATGAAGTCGGGCGGCCGCCACGCGCGCTGCTCCAGCATCTCCGCCACGATCGTCTTCTGCCCCTCGATGCGGAACGGGTTCACGGAGTTCACCAGATGGAGGTTCATTTCCACCGCAATTTCTTTCAGCAACCGGAAAGCTTCGTCGAAGGTATCGCCCACTTCCACCACCAGGGCTCCGAAGTCGAGTGCCTGGGCGAGCTTGGCAGCAGAAATCTGCCGATAAGGCACGAAGAGCAGGGCTTTCAAGCCGGCGCGCGCTGCATAGGCCGCCATTGACGACGACGTGTTGCCGGTCGAGGCGCAGGCCACCATACGGACTCCGCGCGAAACCGCGCGCGTGATGCACGCCGTCATTCCCAGGTCTTTGAACGAGCCGGTGGGGTTGTTGCCCTGGTGTTTGATCGTCAGGTGAACGGGCCCGGCCCACCAGCCGGTTCGCCGGGTGCCCACCAGCGGCGTCGAGCCCTCGGAGAGCGAGATGATTCGCGCCCCCGGCTCCACAAAGGGGATTAACTCCCGGAAGCGCCAGACGCCGCTGCGGTCGATGGGCTCTCCGCTAAGCCGGCGCTGGTGCCACGCCTGGCGAAGCTGTTCGGGATCGAACGGGTCGAACTCGTATTTGACCTCCAGTAACCCTCCGCACTGGGCGCACTGGTGCGCATCCCTTTTGGGGTCCTGCCGGCTCGCGCAGGAGGCCTCGATACACTGGAGGTAGGCGGAAGACATTGTATTGAGAAGTCAGGAGTCAGAAGTCAGAAGAAAGACCCGTGTGGCCGTACATCCAAGTGCTGCGCCCTTCTGACTTCAGGCTCCTGACTCCTAAAGCTTAAATTCCTCGTGAATCACCTTAACGGCTTCCTTCATTTCGGAAGACCTGACCGCGAAAGAGATGCTCAACTCGGAGGAGCCCTGCGCGATGGCGATGATATTGATGCCATGGCGGCCCAGGGATCCGAAGGCCCGGCCGGCGATTCCGGGGGTGCCTTTCATGTTCTCGCCGATCGCCACGACAATGGCCACCTGGGACATCACCTCGATGGACGCCAGGTTATCGTGAAGCAATTCCAACTCGAAGGATTTTTCCAGTTGCATCTTCACGCGGCGGAGGTCTGCATCGTGCACTGCAAAAGAGACGATGTTTTCAGCCGAAGACTGGGTGACCATGAGCGTGGGAATGTCCCCGAGGCTGAGCGACCCGAATACCTTAGAGGCGAGCCGGGGAAAACTCAGGGTGTCCTTGCCGCTGACAGTAACAAGGTGCGCCTTACTCACGGAGGTGATGGCCTTGACCCCGCGTTGCCCGTCGGCTGCTGAGGGTACGATCCGCGTGCCGGGTGTGGTTGGTTTGAAGCTGTTCTTGATCCACACCGGGATTTTCTTCTTCATCACCGGTTGGATGGTCTTGGGGTGAATGACCTTGGCACCAAAGAAAGAAAGCTCGATGGCCTCTCGATAAGAGATTTCCGGAAGAATGCGGGCCTCGGGGACAAGACGAGGGTCCGCGGTCATCACCCCATCCACGTCGGTCCAGATCCAGACTTCGTCAGCGTCGAGGGCCGCCCCCATGATGGTCCCCGAATAGTCGGATCCGCCGCGGCCGAGCGTGGTGCAAACTCCCTCGCGGTTGGCGCCGCGGAAGCCGGTAATCACGGGGATAACGCCCCGCCGGCGCAGGCCCTGCAAGCGCTGGCGCGTCCTGCTATTCGTCTCCTCGAAAAGCGGGGAGGCGTTGCCGAAATTGTCGTCCGTGAGGATGAGTTCGGTGGCGTCCACGGCCTCCGCGGGCGAGCCGCGCGAGCGGAGTATCGCCGCCACTAACTGGGCGGACATCACTTCGCCCAGGCTCGAAAGCGTATCCATGGCCCGAGGCGTCACTTCCCGGACCAGTGAAAAACCCGAGCACAGGTTCTCGAAGTTGCCCACCTGGCTGGCGAGCCGGGGCAAGACCACGGCTTGTTCCGCAGCCGTCAGGAGTTGGTCCGCGACCTCGCGGTGGCGGCGGGCCAGCTCACGGCGCACGTTCTTCCAGTGCTCCCGGCCGCCCTGGCTGGCCTCCGTGGCCGCGCGGATGAGCATGTCCGTAACACCGCCCATCGCCGAGACCACCACGACTACCTCGGCGCGCTGCGCGTGGTCGGCCACAATTTCCGCCACGTTCTGCATGCGCTCGCCGTTTCCCACCGAGGTCCCGCCGAACTTCATGACCACCAGCGGCTTCTTGCCCTTGCTGAGCGTGGATGTTTCCTTCAACATAGTCTTCTGTCCCCGCGGAGAAAAAATCCGGCCCTGCCCGCCTGCGCGGACCGGAGACCCTGGCGGCACTCCGGCCCGCTAACTAATCGTATTCGTCGTGGAGGGGGAGCCGGAATTGGGAGCCTTCTTTGACTCGCGCACGACCTCGATGAAGACCTTGGCGGGAAGCGAAAGGTACCGATCGCGGCGGTAAACCAGGCCTAACTCACGGTAGATTTTCTGGCCTTCCAGGGGAATCAACTTCAACAAGCCCGCAGCCACCTCGGCCTGGGCATACGTCCGGCTGATCAGTGAAATGCCCAGGCCCGCGCCCACAAACTTCTTGATCGTCTCCACGCTGGCCAGTTCCATGGAAATCTGCAGGCGGTCGCGGAATGGGCGCATGAGACGGTCAATCACCACCCGCGTGTGGCCCGTCTTCGGAAGGATGAGGGGGTGCTGAGCCATCTCCTCCAGCGTCACGCCCCGGTTCTTGGCCAGGGGGTGGGTCTTAGGAACAACCACCTGGACTTCATCCCGAAAGACCGGGATCACTTCCATGTTGTTCATGGTCTGCGGGAGCGTGACGATGCCCAGGTCCACAGCGCCTTCCTGGACTTTCTGAAGAATTTTGTGGCTGAAGTTCCGGTAAATGCTGATTTGAACCAGGGGGTACTGATGTTTGAAGCGGGCGAACGTCTTAGGCAGCACGTAAAGGCAAGTCGCCTCATTGGCGCCAATGTAAAGCTTGCCGCGCGGAGTCTGATTCAGTTCGGCGATGGCCTGGAGGGCCTCCCGGTGGAGAGAAAGCATCTTCTCCGCATAGCGGGAGAGGATTTCACCGGCAGGAGTCAGAAGCACTTTCTTCCCGCTGCGGTCGAACAGCTTTTCCCCGCACTCCTGCTCCATCAGCCGCACCTGCGCGCTAATGGCGGGCTGCGTGCGAAAAAGTTTCTCAGCGGCGCGCGAGAAGCTTTGGAGCTTCGCCACTTCGAGAAAACTGCCTAGCTGGTCATAATCCATTGTCGTAAATCTTCTGTCGGCGAGAAGATCTTATTCTATCAAATTGGGCGAAGGGTGGGGGTGGAAAAATCGTATACGTCGTAGGGTTGAACGCGTCCTTCGTCGAAGGGCGCGGGGCTTCCGCCCCCTTGCCCCCGACAATTTGCCACAAGCCCGGCGGAACTGAGCAGCGCACTTCCCAGGAGCGACTTCTAGTGGAAATCACGCCGGTGGGGACCCGTATCGAGGAAGTGTGTCTGCTAGGCTGTCGTACCGCGTCAGTGGCGGCAAGCATAAAACATTGCGGTGTGCAAGGCAAACAGGCGAGGCAGGGGCGCATGGCCATGCGCCCCTACAACCTAGCCCTGGCGGGTTCCCGCGCGCTACACGCGGTACAGCCCGTCCAGATATTTCTTGAGCAAGTCGCTCACGACGCCGCGCAGCGGGAGGGACGCCGCCAAGCCGTAGATGGGAGCCATGCCACCTTTGGCTTCCGGATGTGCGCGGACGTGCTCGACGGCGGCTTTCAGGTCCTCGATGAACTGCCTCGCGAGATCCGGCTGGGCGTGCCGGAGCGTCACACAGAGGTGAACGGCCGGGGGCTTGAGGAGGCCATTCAAGCTCCACTTGCGGCTGGCCATGAAATCCATGACGCGGAAGATATCCAGGCTTTCCGACGTGAAGGCGATGACAAACAGCGAGTCGCCGAGAAGGCGCAGGTCGGGAATCGTGGTGATGCCCTGTTTGATTATTGCCGCCGTCTCCAGAATTCTCCGTGCTGCCTCCCTGTAGCCCTCTTCGCCGAGGGTGATCATCGCGGCCCAGCACGCCGCGCTCAGCCCCCCCGGGCGGCTGCCCGCGAAGGTGGGGGAAAAGTAGAGGCCGCCCGGCCATTCCGTGTTCGTGTAGTACTGGTAATGCCGCAACCCTTCGCCGCGGTACAGGACCACCGAAGTGCCCTTGGCGGCGTAACCATACTTGTGGGTATCGGCGGAGATAAGTCACACCCG
>Ga0209777_10006166_pt1 | contig 13571 bp, 12 predicted proteins | sample FrelakmetHBP12HB_FD_187147 | JGI IMG/M metagenome (GOLD analysis project Ga0209777, IMG submission 187147) | Freshwater lake sediment microbial communities from the University of Notre Dame, USA, for methane emissions studies -HBP12 HB (SPAdes)... | ecosystem: Environmental > Aquatic >...
CTGCTGAGCATAAACGATGCCGGGCAAAAAATGTTTGGCGTGTCGAAGGCAGGTGTGTTCGGCAAATGTATTCTGGATGTCATACCCGATATCAAGAATACGGGGATATACAAAAAATACCGGCATGTCCTGAAGACAGGGAAATCTATCGTCGTACATCTAGAATTAGGAGACAGGTACCTGAGCGTCCAGTTGTTCAAGCAAGGAGATGCCCTGGGCATGATAGCCGCCGATATCACCGAGCGCAAGCGGATGGAGGAACAAGAAAGAAGACACTCACACGATTTGGGTTTACTATCCAAAGCGGCCATGTCTCTTGTTGAACTCCATCCCGATGCAGATATATATCAATTCATAGCAGAATGGCTCCAGGGGTTTGCGGAGGGGGCTGCTGTATTGGTGAGCTCGTTTGATGAGGCCTCTGACACCTTCTGCCTGCGCGAGGCGTTGGTAACTGGTGAGCAAATGAAGGGGCTCACCAGGATACTGGGGTTTAATCTCCTGGGCATACATACTTCTATAAGCGACGAAGCGAGGCAGGGTCTTTCTTCACGCGAACTGGAGAAGGTACAAGGTGGCATCTATGATCTCGCATCGGGCGCTATACCTATGCCTGTTTGCCAGGAGATTGAGAAGCTGCTGGACGTGGGCAATGTGTATGCCATTGGTCTTGCCTGGGACGGTAAATTGTATGGGAGCGCTGTTATCCTTACGCGCAATGGAACAGAATTGAGAAATAATAACATCATAGAGACTTTTATAAGACAGGCATCTATAGCGCTGCAGCGAAGGCAGGCAGAGGAGGCTCTAACGGAGTCGGAGGAGAAGTATAGAGCGTTAATTGAAGCAACTGGTAGAGCAGGGGAGGGAATCATTATTATCCAGGACAAAGAAGAGCGGGAAGCGGCTTTCGTTTTTGTGAATGACGAGTTCTGCAAGATGTCAGGCTATTCGCGAGAAGAACTGCTCAATAGATCGGCTTGGGATTTAGTCCCTTATGAAATTGCCGTAAGGCTAAAAGACTGGTATAAGCTGAGACATATGGGAAAGGCCCTTCCCGGGCATTACGAGGCAGCAGGAGTTCGTAAAGACGGTGCGATTGTGCCTTTAGACCTTAGCGTGGTTACCATGCCCTGGCAAGGGAAGATAGCGACGGTGCTTTATATGAGGGATATCACCGAGCGCAAGAAGCTGGAGGAGGAGATTCGGGTATCGCTTAAGGAGAAAGAGGCGCTCCTGAGTGAAGTCCACCACAGGGTCAAGAACAATTTCCAGCTCATCTCCAGCCTTCTCGATATGGTCGGCATGAGGGCTCTCAATGAGGAGACGATCAGGGTGTGTGCCTCAGTACACGCCAGAGTCCACGCAATGGGACTCATCCACTCCCAGCTCTATCAAAGCGGCAGCTTCGCTCAGATAGATATGGAAGCTCATGTTAAAGAACTGGTGGGCTACTTGGCTCAGGTTTACGCCACAAATGGGATAGAGATAACCCCTGCCATAGATGCCTCCGGTGTTTACCTTGCCATCACCCCAGCAGTCCCCTGTGCCCTGGCCTTGAACGAGGTTATCTCCAATGCCTTTAAACATGCTTTCCAGGGCCGGCAAAAGGGTGCGATTGAAATCTCGTTACGGAAGTCGGCCGAGGGCATGGTTACGATGAGGGTCAAAGATGATGGTATCGGCATGCCTGAGGATTTCGATATCGACAAGACCAGCACGCTGGGCCTTAAGCTGACCAGGAATTTAGTGCAGGAACAACTGAAGGGCAGCATACAATTTAAACGCGGCAACGGTACCGAGGTTATTATAGAATTTAAAGTAGGGTAGGTGCTATGTATGTCATTGCTTCGTCGTCCTTAACAAGAAGGACTCCTCGCAATGACACGGCAAGGGCACAGTGCACTGTGCCCCTACTGAGGCTGATAGCTGGTGGCTGAACGTTAGGCAAAGGTGGTGGGGGGATATGTCCAAAATAATGGTGGTAGACGATGAGGTTATAGTAACTACACAATTGGAGGAGCGGCTGTCACTACTGGGGTTTGAGGTTGTGGGCAGAGCTTCCTCAGGGGAAACTTGCTTAGAGATGGCCAGGAAACTCAGGCCCGATTTAATCCTGATGGATATTGTCATGCCGGGGAAACTCGATGGAATCGACGCCTCGAAGGCAATCAAAAGGGAGCTGGATATTCCGGTCATATTCGTGACTGCTTATTCCGACGACCAATTGATCGGCAGGGCGAGGGAGACTGAGCCCTATGGATATATTCTGAAACCATTTCAGGAAAGAGAGTTGAAAGCTGCCATCGAGGTTGCGCTGTATAGAAGAAACATGGAGCAGCAGTTGAGGGAGTGGGAGGAGAGATACCGCCTGGTGGTGGATAACGCCAATGAGGCCATCGTCTCCGTTGACACCCGGGGTGAAATAATATTCTGGAATCGCGCAGCGGAAAACACGTTTGGCTATTCTGCTCACGAGATTATGGGAAAGCCGGCCACATCGATAGTGCCTGAGCGGTTCCACAGAAATCTGCTTAATCTAGTGAGTCGAGCGTTTTCAAATGGAAAATCGATCGCCGGCGGAAAACCGGTTGAGTTCTACGGACTTAGAAAGGATGGCAGCGAGTTCCCCCTGGAGCTCTCTGTCGCGTCCTGGAAGACCCAGAAAGGCGCCTTCCTCACCAGCATTATCCGGGACATAACTGAGCGCAAGCGCGCGGAGGAGGCACTGCGCAAGAGCGAGCAAACTATACGTGAACTGGCGAAGGCATCCATCCGGGCCCATGAGGAAGAGCGACAGCGGGCTGCTCTGGAGGTGCACGACCGCATTTCTCAGACTCTAACGGCGGCCTTTTATCACTTGCAGGCTCTGGAAACCATTCCTCTAAGGGATGCTGTGGCGGAGCGGCTATTGTCTCGGGCCTCGGCCCTACTTCAGGAGTGCATCGGAGAGAGCCGCAATATCATGAAAGACCTCTATTCACCTGTTCTGAGCGACTTCGGCATAGTTGTGATGATTGACGATGAACTGCATTACTTCCAGGAGGGAACTGGGTGCCGGACGCGATTCGATGCCAGATGCCCGAACAGGCTGCCACGGGATGTTGAGGTGAACGCCTACCGTATCTTCCAGGAGGCGCTGATGAATATTAGAAAACATGCCGCCAGTGCCAGGGAAGTCGTTGTGACCCTTACCTGGAAGAATGATGTGGTCAGCCTCCAGGTCGTGGACGACGGCCCCGGTTTCGACGTCAAGGCAGCGATGCAGAGCAGGCGAGTAGGTGGTCTGAAGGGTATGCAGCGAAGGGCTGAGCTTGGCGGTGGGACCTTTGAGGTGGCGAGCAGTCCCGGTCAGGGAACCACAGTGACCGTCCGCCTGCCCTATACTTCAGAGCCTTCGGCGGCAGACACGGAAAAAGAAGACAAGAAGACATAGTCTGTTGCGCGTTACGCCTGTTTGCGGAATCGTCTCGGTCTGTGTAGATGAAGGCTCTTCGGTCGAACTGACTGCGATGTATGTTGTGTTTGCCCTGGCCCCCCTTTTCCCACGTGTATACTGCAATCTATTACAGGGCACTCAGGTGGGCAACTGCCATCCTCACCTTGCTCACATGGCTCGCAGTGAATGGTGACCAATCCGTTGGATAGCTTGTTCTTAATATCCCCTTCGAGGTGGTCGCAGAGCCTGTGTGCTTCTTCCAGCGTAACCGATTTAGGTAGAACCAGGTGCAAGTTTATATACCGCTGGCTCCCTGCCTTGCGGGTGCGCAGCTCGTGAAAACCGGTTATCTCCCCCAGATGTTCTATGATGCTGGCTGTTATAATATCCTCCTCTTCCTTGGGCAAGCGCACATCTACCAGACCGCTTATCGACTTGCGGGTGATGTTCCAGGCTGCCCTGATGATGAGCAACGCTACTCCAATAGCGATTATCGGGTCCAGTATGTACCAGTGTGTTATCTCTACCACTATTAGCCCTGCAAACACACCCAATGACGTATAAACATCGGTGGTCAGGTGCCAGGCATCGGCCTCCAAGGCTATTGAATCTGTGGAGTGGGCGATTCTGTGTAGACGGCGTGAGACGAAGAAGTTGACCACTGCCGAGAATGCCATAATGCCGATGCCCAGGGTAATAAATTCTGGTTGTGCCCTATCGATGATTTTAACTATCGCTTCGCGGATAATGAGGATTGCTGCCAGGAATATCAGCAGTGCCTCGATGGTGCCGCTGATATTCTCTATCTTGCCGTGTCCGAACTCGTGCTCTTCGTCAGCCGGCTTGGCGGCAGCGCGGATGCTGAAGAACGCTATCATGGCTGCCAGCAGGTCTACTGCACTGTGGACGCCCTCGGAGATGACACTGACGCTGCCCATTGCCAAGCCCGCAGCCAGCTTGAGGGCAACCAGTAAGCTATTGGAGAGAATAGATAGACCAGCGGCGCTGGTCTTGGTAGAAAACATCGTGCCTCAAAACTCCTGTCCCTTCACCCTGGGACGCAGGGTTAATCAGCGTACAAGGTAGACGCTGGTCCCCGAAGGGACTGGACTTCGACAGGCAATGAGGCAATCATTACCGATCTCTGTTCCCGAACATGATATACACATCGAACATGGCAGTCAAGCCAGCTTCAGTACTAGGCGCATTCAATTGTAGGGCTCACAACTGTAGGGGCGTCCTTCTCTGGAAGGACGCCCCAATAATGAAAATCGAACCATAATCGGTAGGACAGACGCCCTCGTCTGTCCCCAAGTCGCCTACCCAAGGCAGAACATGCGTTGCAGGGGCATTCAATTGAACGCCCCTACTGATTAACCTTCGCACGTTCCGAATTAAGCGCCAGCAGACGCGATAGTATCTCCTCGTCGCTTGAATCGTGGGACCAGCCGTAGGCATCCAACACGGCATCGTCGAGCTTGCGATGAGCCATGTTCAGCCAGGTGGGACGCTCGTTGTACAGATTGGTCAAAGTGCGCTTCTTCAGTTCCTTTTCCGTTGCACCTTCTGGATTGAGCCAGGCGTTGCGCTTTTCTACCAGCTCGCGGGCGGCTTGGGCAATAGCTTCGACACGCGGGTCATTCTTTGGTTCCTTGCCTGGTGGCCATGGAAGAGGAAAAGTCTCAAAGGTGGTCGTCGGTGTGTACCGGAAGCCGCTTTCAACTTCCCGTACTTGCGTCCCTTTGCGTCGAGCCCAGAGTTCGTGAACTTTGGAGTGGAGAACACCGAAGAAGTAGTCGTCGTCGCGAGCAATCACAATTGTGGCTGAGTCTGCAAGCGTATCGGTGCTTACCCAGATGAACAACCTATATTTGGATACTCGGGGAGTTACGATGTAACGTGGAAGCTGGGCAACTGCTGTGCGCATCTCTGGACGAGATCGCTCATGAAGCCACCACTCCATCCTCGTGGTTCTTGAAGATAAACGGATTGGCTTGACGTGCTTTAGCAGGTAGGCAAATGGCGCTTCGTATAGTGCTGCCTCGTCCTCAGACATGTCTACGGCAAAATCAACGATCCACATGCCTCGTGGACGGCCTGTCAAAGCCATGCCATTGATCCAGGGGCGCAGGACATCGCTGTTAGGGCGCCCATTCGGATTAAGCGGTGCGCTAATCATCTTCATCGCAATATCGTTTGTAATATCGAAGGCACCACCTTTGGTATCCCCCATAAACGAGAGTCCGGTATTCTCTTGAAGAAGCTTAGCTATGGTCAGATCAAGTGCGCTAGTGAGGTCGGCATTGATCGCGCTTACCGGAGTATCATCCAGCATGCGGAACGATTCACTGTCATTATCGAATCCTATCATTGACACGTGCACGGCAGCGCCATCCAGTATCCAGTCACGATCAGAATGCGCCCAGAAGATGTCACCCGTTTGTTTGATGCGCTCTAATACCTTGCGATTCGCACCACCGCGAATGCCTTGTGTTGCCAGCAATCCAACCCGCTTTGCTTTGCCTTCAGCAACCATAGCCCGTGCTTTCTCGAACCAATAACAAACCAAATCTGCCTCGTGGGGTACTCGGCCCTCGTACAAGGCATGAATGATATCAACATATGGGTCTTCTAATACTGTGCGTAGGCGCTTCCCACCCAAGAAAGGTGGATTCCCAATAATCACATCCGCTTCCGGCCACTCTGGCTCAATGGCCTGTTCATTCTTGTCGTAGGCTAGAATGGCGTCCATGCGCTGGATAGAGTCAAGCGGCTTCAAGATGGGCTCGCCAGGCACACCGAAGCCGTTCTCACGCAACCACTGGATATAACCGATCCAGATTGTTGCTTGGGCCAACTCGTGAGCATACGCGTTGATCTCGATGCCATGCAGTTGCTTAGGAGAAACGCTCGGGAAAAATCTAGTGAGACCAAGAGCACTAGCCAGGGTGACGACTTCCTTTTCCAGATCGAGGAGTTGCTTCAAGGCGACATACAAGAAGTTGCCGCTGCCACATGCGGGGTCCAATACTCGCACCTGGGCAATCTCGCTGGCAAAACCTTTCAGGAGGTTGGCAAGTACTTTATTTTGCCTATCCCGTAAGCTCTTGATTTTAGATTCGTCGCGGCGGCGCGCAAGGGCTACTGCCTCATGCCGAACCTCTTCCCAGCGACGGCGCAACGGAGCCATCAGCACCGGTTCCACCACAAGCATGATGTCTTCCTTGCTGGTGTAGTGTGCGCCCAACTGTGACCGCTTTGAAGGGTCAAGGCTGCGCTCAAAGAGAGTGCCAAAGATCGAGGGCTCAATGTTTGACCAGTCAAGGGAACTGACTCTTGATAGAATGTCAAGGCTCTCGCTGTCCATCTCCAGTACACTGTCATCGTCAAAAAGACGTCCGTTAAAATGAGCGATCTTGCTGGCTCCAAACCAACCACCCGACCCCATCTCCTTGAAAAGCTGCCTAAGCCGCTCCTTGAAGATAGAGGGTTGCTTTTGCGTGTTCTTTACCAGTTGGGTAAACAAATCCTTGGGCAGTAACTCGACGTCCTCCGCAAAGAGGCAGAAGAGCAACTGAATCAGAAAATGGGCAGCCTGTTGATTGTCTGCTCCGTGCTTACGGAGCAGATCGGCCAAACTTGCGAACTCGGCTGCGGCAAGCCGCGTTACATGTTCTGTTGTTTGTGGTGCGCGAAAGAATTCGGGCTCGAAGAATACCGCACTCAGCTGGGCCCGGACTTCGGGCTTCAAGAGGTCATTCAGTTCAATCGTCACTACTTGCTTCACAGTGTTGCTGAAGTTGGTGTGAATGACGATTTTACCCATATCTGAGACGACCAGCAGAAAAGGATTTTGCAGGGATTCTCGGTACTGGAGTAACTGCTGGTAGGCTTGGTTGAGGTCTTTGTGCTTCCCTTTGTACTCCCAGGCAAAGTAGCCCTTCTTCCATACATCGGCCCAACCCTCACCCCCACTCTGCTTGCTGGCGCCTGCCTCAAAAGTAAAGGTTTGGCCAGTAGGATCTGCCTCGGCGGGCGTGGGGTGCCCAACTAAATGGCAGAGGTCAAGAAAGTGTTGCTGCGAAGCGGACTTCTCTTTAAGAGTTACCTTGCTCCATTTAGCAACGAAATCTTGGGCAGAAAGGGTTGGTAACATCATTACGCCTTTTGAAAGAAACTCTTTTAAAAACTTAACAGACTAGCGAGATTATAGGCTACAGTCCCACTGGAATCAAGGGGAAACGTTTTGGGGCGCACGGCTGTGCGCCCCTACAATTACTCTATAGGTTGTTCGGTTAATGGTTCGACAGGCTCAGGGCGAACGGATTAATCCCCCTCATCCTTCGGCAAGCTCAGGACGGGCTTTAATCTCTCCCGCCAGGGGAGAGATGATTTGGGCAGACACATGGGTCTGCCCCTACGGGGTCCGAAAATACCTCCTCTGGAAGTAGAAGGCTACGTTCACCAGGCTGATGAGTACTGGCACCTCCACCAGCGGCCCGATGACGGCGGCGAAGGCTTGCCCTGAGCCGATACCGAATACCGCCACAGCTACGGCGATAGCCAGCTCGAAGTTGTTGCTGGCAGCGGTGAAGGAAATAGCCGCTGTCTTGGAGTAATCGGCCCCTATCTTCTTGCCCATGTAGAACGATATCAGGAACATGACCACGAAGTAAATGAGTAGCGGGATGGCGATGCGCACCACGTCCAAAGGCAATTGAACAATGTAGTTGCCCTTTAAGGAGAACATGACCACTATGGTGAAGAGCAGGGCGATGAGGGTGATGGGGCTGATTCTGGGGATGAACTTCTTTTCGTACCACTCTCTGCCCTTGGCCCTTATAAGCGTGAAACGCGTGAGCATGCCGCCGAAGAAGGGTATGCCCAGGTAGATAAGCACGCTCTGTGCGATCTGCCAGATAGTGACGTGCACCTCTGTGCCTTGAAGCCCGAACCACCCCGGAAGCACCGTTATGAAGACATAGGCATATACAGAATAGAAGAGTATCTGGAAGATGGAGTTGAAGGCCACCAGCCCGGCGGCATACTCGCTGTCCCCCTTCGCCAGCTCGTTCCAGACGATGACCATGGCGATGCATCGAGCCAGGCCGATCATGATCAGCCCTTGCATGTAGTCGGGATGCGGCCACAGGAATCCCAGGAATGCGATAGCCAGGAAAAACATGAGCACGGGGCCGATGACCCAGTTCTGCACCAGCGACAGACCCAGCACGCGCCAGTTGCGGAACACCTTGCCCATTTCCTCGTACCTCACCTTAGCCAGTGGGGGGTACATCATCAGTATGAGGCCGATGGCTATGGGGATGGAGGTCGTACCTACCTGAAAGCGATTTATGAAGTCGGCTGTGCCGGGTATGAAGTAGCCCAGACCCACGCCGATTCCCATTGCCAGGAATATCCAGAGCGTGAGGAAGCGGTCCAGTAAGGCTAGACGGAGCATTCTGGCCTTTGGCTCTGCGTTGGTCATGTTTTTACCTCAGCACTCTTCTATGTCATTGCGAGTCCATTTCAAAGAAGGACGAAGCAATCTCAACGTTTACCCTTCACTCTATCCTTGAGATTGCTTCGTCGTCCGCCAGAGGCGTACTCCTCGCAATGACATGTATAACTGCGAATATTTCTACTCATTATTCCTGAATACACTACATTTTCTGCTTGAACCTCTCCACAGGGTCTCCGCCTGTATCCAGGTGAGATTTCAGCTTACCCTGCTGAGAGTGAGCTACCTTGTCGTAGACCGACCTCTTCAAGAAAATGAGCGCCTCCTTCTCATCGCGGTCAACTATAATTTGCTCAAGTTCCAGCAGTTCCTCTTCCTCAAGGGCTACGGCTGTTTTTCTGATTTCAAGCATATGTCACCTCTCTAGCCTTGAATCCACAGAACTATGTAATATACTCCTGCACCAATGAAAATCAGCGCTGCAATCTTGCGAATTACTCTCTCTGATGCAGTTACTATATTTAACCACCGAGAAACCTGGGTTATCCCCGCTGACAAGAGAATTCCAAACAGGAGCACAGGCAGACCTGTGCCGATGGCAAACGAGGCTGGTACTGTGACACCCCCTGTGGATTTTATCGCAAGGGGGATTACGATGCCGAAGAACAGGATAGCGCTGTAAGGACAGAATGCCAGGGCGAAGATAACGCCTAAAAGGAACGCCCCTAATCTTCCTCGCTTGGCTACCCTTTCTCCCATAGCTGAAAGCCTTCCGCCACCTTGGAGAACCGGCAGCTTGACAATATCCAACATGATGATGCCTACGATGAGCAAAAGTGGTCCCAAGAACTTTTCCCCCGCATCCTGAAGTGTGTCGGCAACATGGGGGATCTTCATGCCTGCAAGTATAATCAGTGCGCCGATGATAAAATATGACGCGGTGCGCCCCAGTGTGTATAGGATTCCTGCGGTAACCACATACCTCCGGTCTGTAATATTACGGCTGATGTATGCCATCGCAGTGATATTGGTAGCCAGTGGGCAGGGGCTTACAGATGCCAGTATCCCTATTAAGAAAGCGGAGAGAAGAGGGAAGCTCACGCTTTCAGATATCCGCAGAACAACATCACCGAATTGCATCCATTATTCTCCCAAGTGCTTCTCTAGCTCACCTTTTACCAGATTGACAAATTGCTCATCATTGTGCAGCAGAAACCAGATGTCGGTTACCTCCTCGATGTGGTCGATGCTCTCTCTTATGTCATTTATAAATAGAGAGGATGTATAAGCGCCATATTTCTCGACTATGGCAGCATTGGCCGGGTCCTGTAAATTGAGCATCTTGAATACCAGCTTCCCCTCCGCCAGTTCCTCAGCAAAATAGGTCTCTACTGTGTATTTAGTAGTATCTCCGGCGTAAATACAACCAGAGCAGCGCTGCGCACGGTGAAAATACACTACTTCTACCACATTGGTTCCTTTGGTACTTGGCTGAGGCGTAGGAGTTACCTGAGTATTTGTTGGTGTCGGGCTTGGCGTTGCTGGTTGAGCAGGACTGCTGCATGAGCATAGGATACACCCTGACAGGATTAAAACTGCCATCAAGGCCTTAATGAATAGATTCATACTTCTCTCCTTGCGACCGGGCATGTCTAATACCCACTCTTAAATCTCTCAACTGGGGCTCCACCGGAGCCCAGACGAGGCTTTCACTACTGGCTCTCTATCTCTTTCAGCAGCATAACCACCATTGCCTTTATCTGGTCTCTTATTTCTCTGACCTTCTCTATGGGTTTGCCCTTGGGGTCATCCAGGCCCCAGTCCCGCGTCTCGACCCAGCTTGCAGGGCAGGCTGCTTCCGCACTGCAGCCCATCGTTATCACCAGATTTGCCTGGTCTATCATCTCAGGGGTTAGCGCTTTAGGCTTGTTCTTGCTGATATCTATGCCTACCTCGCGCATAGCCTCGACTGCCGTGCGGCTGACCGAGGGGGCAGGCTCGGTGCCTGCCGAGATTGCTCTGGCTTGCCCTTTAGCAAAATGATTTAAGAATGCCTCGGCCATCTGGCTGCGGCCAGAGTTGCTCACGCAGACGAAGAGAACTGTTTTCACGTTGCTTTGCCTTTCGCGAACTGCGGTGGATTTGCCAGCGACTCCTTGGTGCGACGAGCGATGAGGGTAATATCTTTCGGGGAAAGCTTGAACTCGTGAACCTTCTTGATATCCGCTTTAGTGACGCAGACCCAGTCGGTTACGACGAGTCCAGCGTGCTCCACAGCTTTCTTAGAGCAAGCAACCTCGCATCCGTCAAGCGCCACTATCCTCTTGGCAGACCTTGCTGACTCGATCATCCCGTTAATGTGCGCCCCTATCCCGGCAAGACAGTAGATTTTGCCTACGCCCTCTTCATCCAGCTTCACTGCTACCTGATTGGCGATCTGCCCGCAGTTGGAGCCGCCTGAGCAGGGCAACAGGATTATTTCCTCTGCTTTGCACAAACACTGCTGACTGGTGTCTTTGGCTGTCATTTCTGCTTTTCCTCCTTATCCAGTGCGTTGATGATGAACTGAGTCACTTCTGATTTGCTGGGAATGCGTCCGGAGCAGACCAGCTCCTCGTTCACCACCAGAGCCGGTGTGGTGAGGATGGGGTACTCCATAATCTTCTTGAGATCCTTCACCTCTTCGATGCTGGCATCTACGGCCAGATCCTTTACTACCTGTCTTGTTGTCTGCTCGAGTTGGTGGCACTTAGCGCACCCTGTGCCCAGAATCTTGATCTTCATCTCTACCTCCTCTTTGATTACAGAATGGCGTTAAACAAGTAACCGATGATTATTATGCCTATCGCTACCACACCGATAAATACACCAATGAGTTGCCATTTGAGTACCCTGCGCAAGATCATTGTCTCGGGAAGGGATAGCCCAACGACAGCCATCATGAATGCAAGTACTGTCCCCAGTGCTGCGCCTTTCTCCATAAGTGCCTGCACAATCGGTATAATACCGGCTGCATTGGAATACATGGGCACACCAATTAAAACCGCTGCCGGCACACTCCACCATGCGCTTTTGCCCATGAATGAGGCCAGCATGCCCTCGGGCACATATCCATGAATAGCAGCCCCAACAGCGATACCAGCTAGAATAAAGGGCCATACCTTGCCCACTATTTCACGTACGGCAGTCAGGCCATAGTGGATTCTATCCTCAAAAGTCATGCCTGATGTGGTAGGAGAGGCTTCAGCCATTTTGATTTCAGAAACCCAACCTTCAATATATCTTTCCATCTTCAACTTGCCTATTATCCAACCAGCGCTGATGGCTATGACAAGCCCTGTCACTAAATAAATCATGCCAATGCGCCAGCCGAACATACCAGCGAGGAGAATAAGGGCGACCTCATTGACCATCGGAGCAGCAATCAGAAACGATAGTGTGACACCCAGTGGAATTCCTGCTTCAACAAATCCGATAAAAAGTGGCACGGCCGAGCAGGAGCAGAAAGGTGTTACAACCCCTAATCCACCGGCAAGCACGTTGCCAAAAAACTGACGTTTTCCCGCCAGAATCTGGCGGGTTCGTTCCGGAGTAAAAAATGACCTGATAATTCCAACTACAAAGATGACTATGACCAGGAGGAGTATTACCTTTGGTGTATCATAAAGAAAGAATGCAACACTACTACCGAGATGGCTTGAAGCGGATAATTTGAATATATCATACGTAATGAAATCAGCCGCAGGTTTCAGCCAATAATATAAAAATACCCATAAGGCCAGTCCGATACCAAGTCTGATAAATAGCTTGGCCCTATTCCCATTCTGCTTGCTAGCAGCCAATGACTCGGAAGGGGTGGAGTCAGAATTGTACACGTCACTTTGTTTCATTATATGTAGACCTCGCTGAGTCCTTCCCTAAATGCGCACTAACGCATACTTATAAGGCAAAAAAAGAGAGGCTATTTGGCACATTTCTGGACGCAGCCTGGGCCCACGCGCTTGGCTACCTTGAGGCGCTCTCTGTCCTGCGCCACCAGCTCATTGCCCTTAAGCCCTTTTCTCACAGCCTCGACCAGGTCGGCGTAATAGGGTTTAATCCCTTCTCTGTCTATCGAATACAATGACCATAGGCCGTCCTTCCTCAGCTTGAGGAAACCGGCATCGTAAAGAGCGCTCAGGTTGCGGGAGGCCCTGGTCTGTGAGATGTCCAGAACCTGCATCACCTCGCAGACGCAGCACTCCCTCTCCAGCAGCAGGTTCAGTATCCTGAGCCTGGTCTCATCCGACAGCGCCTTCATGGCTTTGACCAAATCGCGCATTACTCACCTCTAACTTATATGCGCATTTCCGCTTATAGTATATAACACTAGTGAGATTCTGTCAAGGTAAGTTGAGAAAGAGTTGGCAGAGATTAGGATTTCCTCCCATTTGTTGGAAGGAGATTGTCGCCTAGTTTGCAGCGCCTGACCGGCACCTGTTTATCCGCCACCTCAGGTGGGGCATCCGCTGAGGTTGATGTAGTCCTGCTTGGTAAGTCTATCCGTTGTCTCGGTTGTGGTTATAGTGAGGGTGACTGAATAACGGGCTTTTTCAGTGTAGGTGTGGGTCGGGTTCTGCTCAGTGCTGTCTACGATGCCGTCACTTTCGAAATCCCAGGCCCAACTGGTGA
>Ga0209777_10006167_pt1 | contig 13570 bp, 8 predicted proteins | sample FrelakmetHBP12HB_FD_187147 | JGI IMG/M metagenome (GOLD analysis project Ga0209777, IMG submission 187147) | Freshwater lake sediment microbial communities from the University of Notre Dame, USA, for methane emissions studies -HBP12 HB (SPAdes)... | ecosystem: Environmental > Aquatic >...
CCATTCGGGTATGGTCTCCTTGAGTCCGGAGCCGAATACCCTTTGCCGAACGTCTCCCCTAACTGGCTGTTCCTGAAAAGTGGCCCTCACTGGCTGCATTTGACTGGCCGCTGACAGCCTCGCGCCATGCCTTCACGCGCGGGCGAATCTGGTTGACCAGCGGCAGTTCAACGAAGATGCCGGGGTCATCGAATGCCTTGGAGCTTTCCGACGCCCGCACGAATCCCGCCGGCCTGCGCCCCGCCGTGCGCGAAAACGTCCGCGTGTTCCGGTCATAGTGCCAGTGCTCAGCCGGCTCGGCGTAAGGGGAGTTGATGATGAGTTGGGAGATGGTGCTACTCATGGCTGCCCCGCACCTGGAAGATTAGATACTGAAAGATGCGGCGGGACACTCCCCGGCAGACGTTGGCTGGCGACAGTGACCTGTGCAGTTAGCCAACGCAGCTTTTCTTTGATTTTCCTACTGACAACACTGGCGTATCCGTGGTGGTCCTGCATGGGCCTTGAGTCTTCGAGCCAGAGAATCACACGCAAGCAGTTCTTGCTGCCAACTAACGCCTTAGCGTACCCACCCCAAAACATCTGATTCGCAGAGGCGCGCGCCCCACCAACGATGCCTGGCAACGTATCTCGCACTTTCTGGGCCATTTCCGCAGCCAACGCTTCGACGTTCCGCGGCATCCCCGCGCTCGGATGCCCTCGGAAGTCAGTTACCTCGATCAAGTAAAGGTCTGACCGATTGAGGATTCCGATAAAATCCACGCCTTTTGTGGAGCCGATGCAGGAAGCAAGCTTCCTGCGGTCAGGATGGCTGTCGTAATGCACGGCGGTCCAGGGCGCGGAGAAACGGAACCTCAAGTGTTGCTCGTCGCGTTCGAGAGCTAACTCAGGCATTCTTGGGGGTGTCCTTGTAAAAGAGCTGTAACTCCCTGTCGTAATGAGCGACGAACTCCGCGATAATGGGGTTATGCTCCAGGTCCGCGAGTTTATCGCCGGATTCGATTGATACAGGCTCATTCGGCTGCGCTCGACTCAGGCAAAAGAACCGGGTCGGCACAGCAGGCGCGGTCTTATACTCCACTGCCAGGGAAAGCTCACTCGTGAGCAGATAATCGTGTGTCGCGACGAACACCTGAACGTTCATCGCGGCTATACGGCGGAGCACTAGCGCCATAAGGGTAACCAGCTTGGGGTTAAGGCTGGACTCCGGTTCGTCCCAGAAGAGGATGCCATTCCGCCCAACCGCACCATTGTTAACCAGGTGGGCAAGCATAGCAATCCGGCGGTATCCCTCAGATACAAGCTGAACTTCTCGCCCCTTGCCTCTTTCACCCGGGGCCTTCAAATAGAAATCCGTCCCTGTGAAAATGACGCTCCCACCTATGGAAGCCTGCAATTCGCCAACCAGCTTAACCCACTCGAGCAAGCGGATTCTCAACGGGTTGCGCATCAGCGCCATGCAAATATCATAATATGTTTCGTCAAACGCCAGTTCCTGTTCTTCGTAGGCTGGGACGAAGCCTCGGAACATTGAGAGGACTTCTCGCGACGGGATGAACACTGCTCTTGCTTCGTCTTTGAACTTCGTGTCTTTAGAAGTCACCCAGCCGTTGGGTGCGATTTGAAAACTAAGTCTCGTCAAGCCCCAGCTTAACGAAATACTCGATGACTTGGCTCCCTGGCGAATCAGATGAGAAAGTTCTTCCCCGTCGGGCCTGAAGACGTTGATAAGCTTCATCGCAAGCCGGTCATCAAAGCTCGGTCCTCTTTTGGGAGGCATGGCCGCCCGCTTAGGTATCCCCGCACAAGTGGCATACAACAGTTTCAGAAGATGCGTTTTGCCTGTCGCGTTCGCGCCGATCAGTACGTTAATGCCGGGGCAAAACGACAAGTCCGCGTTTTCAAATGCCGAGAATTGCCTGAGCTGCATGGCCTCTATCTTCATTAGGGTATCCCCACCACCTTCAAACTCTCAATCCCTCTATCATCCACGATCTTCACCGCCACGCGCTTGTGCGGGCCGGGGTCAAATGGCAGGCTCACCGTGCCGCGGTAGGCTTCTATCAAGCTCTCGTCTATTTCGGCTTTCAGGTTCTTGGCCAGGCGTGCCCAGCCGCCCTTATCATCGGCCAGCGGGAAGAAGACCTGGCGCGGGAAGAGGCTGCGGCCATCGTAGTCCGTGTCCAGCAGCCATAAGGCGATCTTGGCCGTGTCGCCGGACTCTATGGCACCCGTGCGCGGGTTGTAGTAGTCGAAGCCCCTGACCTCGACGACGTACTTTGTAGCGCAGGCATCTTGCCTGCCCGGTGCTTTTCCTTGCAGGCTGGAAGCCTGCGCTACGGGGCGCACTTCCACGTCGGGCTGGCCGATCAGCCAGTAGCTTTCGTTGCTGGCGCGCTTCTTCTTCAGGTCTTCGGTGAGAAGGTCCGTGTTCATCTGGACTTTGAGGAACGTCATGCCGGTCTTGGCGGGCGTCAGTTCGTCAATGTCCTTGGCTGCTTCCGGGTCGAACTGGAAGGCGGCAAAGAGCAGCATCGCCGGCTTGGGACTCAGGCCGCGGGCTTCTTCCCAGGCCAACTCCACCTGCTTCTGTCCAAGCGGCGCGTGCTCGGGGCCGAAACTGAGCACCACGCGCTGGCCCTTGCCATCCGCGGTTTCGGCATCGGCGTGTAGCCAGCGGCAGCCGGAGAGCGGCTCGACACGCGAGAACAGCAGCTTCTGGCCGCCCTTGGCGCGCACACCTGACTTGAGCAGTTCGTCGCGCCATTCGGTGTGGCGCAGCGTGGGGCCGGAGCGGGCCACGGCCGCCGTAGCGCAGGCATCCTGCCTGCTCGGTTTGTCTTCTTCTTCCAGTTGCAGCCTGGAAGCCTGCGCTACACCGGGCAGGCTGGAAGCCTGCGCTACACCGGGCAGGCTGGAAGCCTGCGCTACACCGGGCAGGCTGGAAGCCTGCGCTACGCCGCACCATCTCCACTCCTCTGGCTTTTGGCATAGACCCGCGCTGACGGGATTCCAGCGAGTGTATTCGCAGACACGGTAGAAGTCTTCTTCGTCCCTGACCAGATGATCATAAGACTCACGTTCCCAGAATTCCTGTCCTGAACGGCCAAGGAGCTTGTTTGCCTCATTCGCGGTGAAGGATTTCCAGCTATGCAAAATTGCTGTCAACGAGTGTTGCGGGTGTGGCGTCAATACTGCATGAACGTGGTTTGGCATAATCGTCCATGTGTGCAGTGCATAGCGTTGCCCATCGAAGTGCCGCAGTGCATTGGCAACCATACCGGCTATCTCCGGGCGTTTAAGCCAGCAGTCTCCGACACCGGAATCGAGATAGTGGTCCACAAAATCCGTAGCGCAGGCATCCTGCCTGCTCGGTTCGGTTCTTTCTTTTACTTGCAGGCTGGAAGCCTGCGCTACGGCGCGCGAGCGCTCCTGCCGCAACTCCTCCAGCTTGGCCTTGGGGAGCGTGCCTGCCAGCCGGAAGGTCACAAAATACGTGCCGCCTTCGCGCTTCAGATGAGGAAGATAACCACGCTCATGGAAGCCGTTGCGCAACTTCGTAGCGCAGGCATCTTGCCTGCCGTTTTCGGGCAGGCTGGAAGCCTGCGCTACGGACGTAATCGCCTTCACTGTCGGCGCGGGCACGGCCTCAACTGTGAACGGCCCGGTCACGCGCACCTTCTTGGGGTCGGGGATGGGCTGGTCGTAGAGCGTCTCGGTCTCGGCGTGGCGCTTGATAGCCGTTTCAATGGCGTCGCGCGACAGGCCCGGCTTGATCTCCGGGTTGTGGGCGATGGACTTCAAGGTCACGTGCAGGACTGTCTTGTAGAGGAAGCCGCTGGCGACGCCTTCGTGCGGGTGCTTCAATTCGTAGTAGTCGTAGACGGCGGTCATCAGGCGCTGCTTGGCGAGCGTGACGGCCACACGGGAGGTGTCACAGGTGACCCAGCGTCGGCCCCAAGTTTCGGCCACATACGCCGTTGTGCCCGAACCGCACGTCGGGTCGAGGACAAGGTCGCCGGGGTCGGTGCACATGAGCATGCAACGAGCGATTGGCTTTTCCGAAGTCTGGACTACATAGATAATCCCCGAAGCGCCGCCACCAGCCCAATGGTTAGTAAGGAGTTTTACTGGAAAATCCTCGATATATCGTCGGTACCTAATTCCGTTTCCAACCGGCTCGATTCGATTGGCTTCCGCAAGACGATTGAGTCCCTCAATCGTGGTCTTCCAGTTGTTGTTCGCGCCCGGGTAGTAAACTTTCCGTTCAAAAGTAAAGTCGACCGTAGTCTGTTCTCGATACCCAGAACTCTTCAAACTGTGAAGCCCGTAGATGCGGCAATTTACAGGGCAGCTTTCCGGTTCTTGTTTCTCTTCATCCGTCAGGCGCCGTCGCGTTCCATCCGAAAGCTCAACGTAGTCGTAGTCAGATTCTTGAATCTCCTTATCCTCGAACAATTGGTGATATTTGATTTTTGCTCGCTCCCTGGCGTACCATATTATGAAATCGCTCACGCCTTGGAGAAGCTCGCTCGTTGCGCCCCCAGTTTTCACAAAACTAATTTGCGCAACAAAATTCTGCGACCCGAAGATCTCATCCATCATTTCGCGGACATGGTGGACGTTCTCATCGCTGATCTGCACGAAGCACGAGCCGCTCTCGTGCAGCAGTTCCTTGGCCAGGAGCAGCCTGTCGCGCAGGTAGCTCAGGTACGAGTGGATGCCCAGTTCCCAGGTGTCGCGGAAGGCACGGATCATCTCCGGCTCCTGCGTCAGGTCCTCGTCCTTGCCGTCCTTCACGTCGCGCTTGTTGACGAAGGGCTGGAAGTTGCTGCCGTACTTGATGCCATAGGGCGGGTCTATGTAGACCATCTGCACCTTCCCGCCCAGGCCCTCCTTCTCCAGCAGGCTGTTCATCACCAGCAGCGAATCGCCCGCGATCAGGCGGTTGCTCCAGCCATGCGGATGGCGGTAGAAGTCAATCGCTTCGCGCAGCGGCGGGTTCTCCCCCAGCCCGTCGAAGAGCGACGGCTGCGCTTTCCCGTGCAGGCTGGAAGCCTGCGCTACATCGCGCTTCACGGCCTGGATGATGGTCTTGGGGTCAATGCGCTCGTGGACGTGCAGGCTGACCGTGGGAATCTCGAAGCTGGTGCGCTCAGCCTTGCCAGCCCAGACCAGCGTGGGGTCCAGGTGCGGATCGTACTGGTAGGTTGTGCGCCTGCCGTCGCGGTCAGTCTCCGGCGTGACCAGGCCGACCGGCGGATTGTTCGGGCGCTGCTTGTCGGCGTGGGCGTACTGCTCGATTTGGCGCTTCTTCCCCGCTGCGCCGCCTACACCTTGCAGGCTGGAAGCCTGCGCTACACTGCCATACTCAGTTGCGTCGTCAGCCACTTTTTCGGCGGGCGCGCGCGCAGGCAGTTTCAAGACGCTCTTGCCCGCGCCCTTGGGCCGCGCCATGTGAGCCAGGCTCGGCTGACGCCGCCCGCGACGGCCCTCCGCTGAAGCCCGATGCGCCATGCCGCCTCCTGCCACAGGAATCTTGACGCTCGCATGGTATCTTCTGGGCCTGGCAAGGCAAGTTCCAAGTGCTTAGCGCGCCCCGTTGGGGCTTGGGTTACACGTAGGGGCGCCATACCAGGGGCCTTTTCGATTTCGGATTTTAGATTTTGGATTTTGGATTGGACCGGGCGGGAAGGTGACGAGTGACGAGGGGCGAGAAGTGAGAAGTGAGAAGCGAGAAGTGAGGAGCGCGGAGCGTGAAGCGTGGTGCGTGGAGCGTGGCCAGGAGGCGTGCCCAAAGCGCAAAGTCCAAAGCCCAAAGTCCAAAACCCAAAGCCCGAACCATCACCTGCTCTTGCAGCAGCGGAAGCCCAGGCGGTCGGTATTGACTTCCTCCGGGAGCGAGCGCGCCCGGCAACTGACGGTCAGGTCGGCGAAGCGCGTGGGGCTGGTCCAGTCTCCGCCGAAGATCTTCTCGTCCTGGCTGCTCTCAGTCCACTCGGCCACGTTCCCCGACATGTCGTACACGCCTTCCGGCGTGCGGCAGCGCGCGAACAGCCCGCTGGGCAACGGCTTCTTCTGCGCCTCGAAATCAAAGCCGGTGGCGCAGGTCTGGCTCAGATAGGCTTTCCCGTAAGGGTAGCGCCTTTCCTGATCGCCCATGCAGGCGCGCAGCCACTGCGCCGAGGTGCACAGCGTCTTGCCCTGCTGCTTGCAGTGGTTCCGCGCCTCCAGCAGCGAGAGGCCGGTCAGGGGCGCCAGGCCCGCCTTGTTGGGGTACTCAAAGCGGTCAATCGCGAAGGCTTGGAGGCCGACGATGCCCAACTGCGGCAAGGTCACGTTGCCCGCCGGGATCACAACCATGTTCTCTTCGGGCGTGTTGACAGTAACTCTGAGCCGCAGGTCTTCCTCTCTTGTCTCGCGCGCGACGGAAAGCGTGGCTTGTTGCACCGGCAGATTGGGGCGCTGGAAGGAGATAAGATACAGGCCGGGCTCAAGCTCTTTTCCACTCACGGGCGTGCGGCCCAGCGGCTGGCCCAGACCGGAATCGCCCGGCAACTGGCGCCCCGCGCCGTCCGCGATGCGCCTGGCGAATACTGCGGCAGCCTCCTCGTTTGTCTCGATGGTCACCGCACGGATGCCAATAGCCACGCGCAGCAACTCCCTGGCTTCTGCGTTCTCCGGGTCGCGGTCCACCGCTTCCTGCGCGGCAAACTCCGCCCCCGCGTAATTGGGCAGCACCGGCGCATCGTCTGGCCGTCCCTGAAGCGGATAGAGGAACACTCGGGCTTTGTGGATGAAGCGCTCCACCTCCAGCTCATTATCCAGCTTTTTCAGCGTCTCCAGCGCGCGTTTGGCGTCCGCATTATCCGCGGCAAGGCCTTCAGCCTGCCTGAAGGCTGCACTGGCATCCGCGATCAGCGCGCGGGCGCGGGCCGCGTTCTCCTGGAAATCGCCGCGTGCGCCGTCTTTCAGCGTTGCCAGGCCCGCCTGGGCCTGCCCCAAGCGCCTCTGGCCTTCGGACAAAGTGTTGTGGAGCGTGAGCTGCTGCTCCGCAATGTGCTGCCGCGCCACGCGGCGGGCCTGGTTGAAGGAATAGACGGGCGCGGCCAGCGCGGCGAACAGCACGGCCAGCAGAGCCAGGGAGACCTCCTTGTGGCGCCAAGCTTTGCGCCAGTGCCAGGCCAGAAGCCCCAGGGGCTTGGCGCTTATCGCCTCGCCCGCGTTGAAGCGGCGCAGGTCTTCCGCAAGCTGCCGGGCGGAGGCATAGCGGTTCTTCTTGTTCTTCTCCAGGCATTTCAGGCAGATGGTCTCCACGTCGCGGTGGATTCTGGGGTTGCGGCGCCGCGGCGGGAGCGGGCTTTCTTCCAGCACCTGTTTCAGCGTCGCCATGATCGTGGGAGCTTCGAACGGTGCGCGGCCCGTCAGGAGTTCGTACAGGCAGGCCCCGGCCGAGTAGACGTCGCTCTGTGCATCCACCAGATTCAGCCGTCCGGCGGCCTGTTCCGGCGCCATATAGGAGGGTGTTCCCATGGTGGTTCCGGATTGGGTCACCTCCAGATCTTCGTCCACGCGGCGGGCCAGCCCGAAGTCCATCAACTGCGCGCGTTCGTTCTTGTCCACGATTATATTCGCCGGCTTGACATCGCGGTGAACGACGCCGTGCAGGTGGGCATGGTGCAATCCCTCAGCCACGCCCTCGATGATGGAGAGCGCCAAGCGGGGAGTCATCTTGCCTTCTTCTTTGAGCTGCTTGGCGGTCTTGCCTTCAATAAAGTCCATCACCAGGTAGGGCTTGCCCTCGTGTTCGCCGACCGCGTAGATCGGTACAATGTTGGGATGCTGCAAGCGCGCGGTGGCCTGCGCCTCGCGCTTGAACCTCTTCAGATCCTCGTCTTTCGCGCCCTCACCGGCCAACAGCACCTTTATGGCCACCAGGCGCCGCAGTTGCGGGTCAATCGCTTTGTAGACCATGCCCATGCCGCCGCGGTTGATCTCCGCCAGGACCTCGTAGGCGCCGATCTTCTCGGGCAAGCGCCGCGCCGGCTTGTCTTCAGCGCTCCCTATTGTCCGCCTGGCGAACTCTGCCGCCGCGTCCTCGATGGACATGGGCTCAAGTGCTGCGCCGGCGGCGTCGAACTCTTGCCCGCAGGCCGAACACGTGACCATGTTCGGTCTCTCGGGCGCCCCGGCCTCATCCGGCGGAATGGTGACCTGAGCCGCGCACTTCGGGCAGGCGACTTGCATGCCTGGATATTAAACACGCGGGAGGCCAAAAGCCAAAATCCAAAAGGCAGATTCCAAGATCCAGATCCCAAATTCCAAAATCCGGAATCCGGAAACTGTTCAGGCTTCCGCGAACTCCAGCGCCTGCTTGCTGAAGTACGGATCTTCCTCGCACCATCCCGGCCAGCGTTCCCTGAACCGCGCCAACTCCGCGGCGAACACGCCGGACTTGCTGACCGCTTCATGGTGCGCAAGCGCGCGAAGGGCGTGCAGACCACCCGCCGCCCGCTGCGAATGACTTTCAGACAATAATCCACGTCATTGTAGTTCAGGTTGAAACCTTCATCGAACCCGCCCACTGCGCCGAACACCTCCGCCCGCGTCATCAGGCACGCCCCCGTTACCGCGCTGTAGTTGCGCGGCACGGCGTTGCTGTGGAAATAACCCGGCTCATCCCCTGGCGCGCCGTAATACGGATGTCCGGGACTGCCACGCAGAATGAACACGCCGGCATGCTGCAGGCGGCCGTCGGGGAAGAGCAATCTCGCGCCCACCGCGCCGATCTCCGCCTGTTGCGAGTATTCCAGCAGGCCTTCCAGCCAATCCGGCGTGATGACTTCCACATCGTCATTGAGGAACAAGAGGTGGCTGCCCGCGGCTTGCCTCGCGCCCAGGTTGTTGACGCGCGACCAGTTGAAGGGCTCCGCGTACGTTATGCGCCGCCCGCCGAGCGACCTAAGCTGCGCTTCGAGTGCCTCGGGCATTTCGTTGCGGTCCAGTACCAGGAGCTCATAATCCCTGTAAGCACTCTTCTGAACGATGCTCTCGACACAGCGCACCAGATACGGAGCGCCGCCGCCCTTCGGCGGCTGGCAGCGGCTGGGAATGATAATGCTCACCTTCGGCCGGCCCTTGATCGCCCAGTGCACGCGCTGCGTTCCTGGCGCCGGGCCGGCCTCGAGCGTTCCTTCGTGGCCTGTGGCCGCGAGGTATTCCTGCAAGGTTCCCTGTATCTCTGTGCCAGGGGCAGCCGTTGCTGTTGGCCGCTCGTGCTTCGCTACGGCAGAGTCCCGGCCACGGGCAAGCTGCCTGTGGTACAGCACGCCTTTCGCATGGCCGATGCACGCCCCGCGTGCCAGCAAACGCAACCACAGGGCGGGCTGGGCAGTATCCGAGGCGCTCTGGAAGCCGCCGGCCTCGCGCGCCAGCGAAGTGCGATAGAGCGCAAGTTGGCCCGTATACGGGAAAGCAAGAAAGTACTCCGGAGACCAATCCGGTTTGAAGAAGGGCTTGCAGCGGCGTCCCTTGGGGCCCAACTGGTCTTCGTCACTATAGAGCGCGTCGAGGGCAGGATTGTTTTTGAGCGCTTGTGCCATCATGTACAGTGCTTCTTCCGACAGCTCGTCTCCGGCACCCATCAGCCCCACATATTGCCCCGTCGACTTCTCCAGCGCCGCGTTGAGCGCTGCGAGAGCGTTGCTGTCTTTGCCAGCCAGGACGCTGATGCGGCTATCTTTCGCCGCGGCACTCTCCAACCTATCTTGGCGAGACCCGCTGGGGCGCGGCTGCGAGCCTGCGGCTCGCAGCACCCACAGCTCCCAGTGCGGGTAGAGCTGCCGTTGAACGGACTCCAGCGAGCCGCGCAAATCTTCTTCCTGGGCATCCAGAAGCGGCACCAGGAGAGAGATGCGCAGCGGGTCGGTGATTCGCTCCGCCTCCGCGCGCATCAGCGCGCGCTGAGTGCCGCTCAGTTTGTTCTGCTCAAGCCAGATATTATACAGTTCAACCGGGTCGGGCGGGCGGCCGAGCTTGCGCGCGAGCTTGGCCTTGAAGGCGCGGAAGTCGCCACGGCAGAGGAGCCGCAGGGCGGTGAGAGCGGCGGGACCGAGATTGCGGAACATTTCCTTTCCCATGCGGACCATTATATTCCGCGCCCGGCAAAGAATCCGGTTCTTTTGGCCCCAGTTGCAGACGCACCGCCCAAAGCCCAATGCCTAAAGCGCCATGCCAGGTGCCCAAGTGTCATTTGCCAGTTCCGATGCGGGGGCTTATGGTAGAAGTGTCTTCAGGATCAAGGAAGGGGGAGCCTGTGAAAGCCAAGGAAACGGCCGTCATCCTGATCGAGTTCCAGAACGAATTCTGCAAGCCGAAGGGCAAACTGCATGACCTGGTGAAGGATGAATTGCAGAGGCAGAAGACCGTCGCCAACGCCGTGAAGCTGGCCACGGAAGCCCGTGCCAAGGGCTGCCTCATTGTTCATTGTCCTTTTGTCTTCGACGGCAAATGGATGGACCAGCACTGCCTGACGGGCATCCTGCAGAAGATCAAGGAGGCGGGGGCATTCCGCCAGGGAACGTGGGGCGCGCAGTTGATAGATGAACTGCGGCCGCTCAGGGGTGACGTGGTGCTGCAGGGCAAGCGCGCGCTGAGCGGCTTCACCAATACGGGGCTCAAGGACATTCTCAAGGAGCGCGCCATCCGGAACGTGGCCTGCGCCGGCCTGCTCTCCAATGTCTGCGTCGAGGCCACGGCGCGTTCAGCCTACGACAAAGGCTACCAGGTCGTCCTCGTCAAAGACGCCACCGCCGCGGCCACCAGGCTGCACCAGGATTACTTCGAGCGTGAGATCTCGCCCGTGCTGGGCCAGGGCTTGAGTGTGGAGGAATTCTTGCGGGCTTTGGAGTAGCGGCATGAGCTTCCTAGCGCCTTGGGGACTTCTGGGATTGGCGGCGCTGCTCCCTGTCGTCGCCCTGTACTTCCTCAAGCTCAAGCGCGAAGAACGCGTCGTGCCGTCCACCTTGTTGTGGAAGAAGGTGCTGGACGACCTGCAAGTCAACTCGCCGTTCCAGCGCCTCAAGTACTCGCTGCTCCTGCTCGCGCAACTGCTGCTCATCGGCCTGCTCGCCTTCGCTCTGGCCCGTCCCTACCTCAGCGCCACGGCCTATGCCGCCAACAAGACCGTCTTGCTGATAGACACCTCGGCCAGCATGTTCACTTGCGACGCGGGCCCGCGGAAGGATGAGCCGCGGCTTGAGGTCGCCGTGCGCGAGGCCATAGCCAAAGTGGGCGACCTGCGGCACGGCGATGAGATGATGGTGCTGGCCTTCGACCGCGACGTGCGGCAGCTCAGCAAGTTCACTTCCGACCGCGGTATGCTCAGGCAAATCCTCTCCAGCCTACATACGCGTGACCTGGAGACGCGGGCCAATGAAGCCCTCGAGACTGCGGCTGCACTGTGCGAGGGAGACAAAGACGTTCGCGTGCTAGTGCTCTCGGACGGCTGTTTCGGCAACCTGAAGCTGTCCAACGAGGAAGGCGCCGCCGTCAAGGGCAACCTGGAGGACCAGACCGGTCAGGAGGGAGCGCTCAGCCCGCAGGAGCGTCTCGCGCGGCGCCTTAGCAGCTTCCGCTTTGTCTCTTACGGCGAGGAGTCCTCCGATAACGCCGCTATCACGCAGATGGAGGCGCGCACCCGGCCCGCCAAGGCCACTGACGAAAACGGCCAGCGCTATGACGCGCTGGAGACGCAGGTCTTCGTCATGGTCGAGAATTTCGCCCCGCAGGCACGCGATATCGTTTTGAGCCTGGCGACCGGCGAACGCCGCTTTCCGCCCAAGGTCATCAATCTGCAGGGCCGCCCACTGCGCGCCGAGACGCTGGAATCCTCGGCGGCTGCGGCAACAACCTCCGAAGCGGCCCGCTCGGTGGAAGTCTTCAAGCTGCCATTGGGCACGACGGGGATCGTGACCGCGCACCTCGAGGCGCCCAAGGACAAGCTGGCGGTGGATGACACCGCCTACTGCGTTGTCGGGTCGGCCGAAGGCGTCAAGCTGTTGCTGGTGACCAAAGGAAACTATTTTCTCCAGAAGGCCTTGAGCGCCATTCGCGGACTGGCGCTGAGCAACGCCACGCCGGAAGACTTCGCCAAAGAGTGGGACCAGAAAGGCCCACAGGCCGTGGAAGCCTTTGATGCCTGCGTCTTTGACGGTTACGCCCCGCTGGCCTGGAACGAGGGTGGCGCGCTCTTCCTCGGCGCCATGCCGCCCGTGGCCGGCTTTGCGAAGGAGGCCAAGCCGCTCGAATGGCCGCGCGTAGTGGATTGGGACATCGCCCATGCGGTGATGCGCTACGTCAATTTCGGGAACGTGACCATCGCCGAAGCGCAGGCCTGGAAGGTCCCCAAGGCGGCCAAGGTGCTGGTCGAGGGCACGGGCGGGCCGCTCGCGGCGGCCCTGGAGAACGATCGCATGCGGGTGGTGGGCGTGGCCTTCGATGTCTTCAAATCCGACTGGGTCTATCGTCCCTCCCTGCCCCTCTTCCTGCGCAATGCCGTGCCCTGGCTGGCGGAGGCTTCCACACGCCGGCACCCGGCTTGCCAGCAGACCGGCGAGCCGCTCGTCATCCCGCCAGGCCTGGGCTCTGGCCCAGCCACGCTGGTCAGGCCTGCCGGCAGCCCCGCGGAAAAGATCGAGCTGTCCCAGGAACACAGCACTTTTGTCAAAGGCACGGAGAAGGCCGGACTGTACACGCTCAGGGACATTCCGCAGGAGCGTGTCTACGCGGTGAACCTGGCCAGCCGCACGGAATCCGACAACGCGGCGCGCAGCGCCATCCGAATCGGCGGCATCACCAAGGAATCCACACGCTCGGCCATCGAGGCCAAGCACGAGATCTGGCGCGACCTGGCGCTGGCCGCGTGCGCCCTGCTGCTGCTGGAATGGTGGGTCTTCCACAGGCGGGTGGGAATGTAGGAAGGCAGAAGGATGAAGGACTGTATAGGATTTTGGATTGAGGGACGGCCTGGTGAATGGCAAAGTCCCATAAGTCCTTTGGGGACGCCCGGAATGTTCGTTTTTGTTATGCTTTCGTTAGTATTTGTCGTGTGTTTGTTATGCGTTTGTACGCTGAATATTAGATTTTGTTCGCTGTTTGTATCGTGTTTGTTCACTTTTATCGCAGCTTGCTCCCGGTCCTATCCAAGAAGCCGGATCGGACCTTCTCCCCAGTCGCGTCGCATTTGTCGCATTTCCCGAACGTAAGACTGATCCGAGTGGGCATAGGTGCTCATTCCCCCAGGTGCGCCACACGCGGAGGTCCACGCAGGCTGACAGCCTACGCCACGGTTGGTATTCGGTTATCAAAGAACGCAACGCCTTCTATAATATACTACGTATGCTAGTGCCTGTTGTCAAGAACAAACTGGAAGATTTCTTAGAAAGTTCTTGTGGCTGAGGCGAGAATGGCACAAGCCGTGGCGGGGCCTGGAGTTGGCCGAGTGATGGGCCGACAGTTGTCCGTTGCCCACCGTCGCCTGTCAGACCGCGGCCACCCGCCGAAGCCGCGC
>Ga0209777_10006168_pt1 | contig 13569 bp, 11 predicted proteins | sample FrelakmetHBP12HB_FD_187147 | JGI IMG/M metagenome (GOLD analysis project Ga0209777, IMG submission 187147) | Freshwater lake sediment microbial communities from the University of Notre Dame, USA, for methane emissions studies -HBP12 HB (SPAdes)... | ecosystem: Environmental > Aquatic >...
TGAGCAACAAAGACTATTCGCAGCGCTCGCTCGCTCTTCGTGGCGTTGAAGTCATTAAACATCTTTTCGGTAAGATTCAGCTCCTGCTTGAAACCCCATCCCGAGTCGGGCAGTGCTCCCGGAAGGAAGTCATATGTGAACACAAAATCACTATCAAGGCTCTGCACGAAATTGCCGATCACCAGTTCGGAATAGCAGAGACGCAGGTTCTCCAGCACGATCTGCGGCGTTGTCGGCGTAATGAAGGTTCCCGCTTTGGCAGTCGGCGGTTCGCTGTCCCGTGTCGAAAAAGGATTTTTGGCGCAGGAAACTACGAACAGGGCGATCAAGATTATGAAAAGGATTCGCCTCACAGAAACCTCTTGATGGAAATGGTAAACAGATTGTACTCCTGGTTGCGTTGATTTTGGTAATCCTGCACGCGGCGCTCCAACGTGCAATCTATGTGCGACGAGTTGGACAATTCCCATTCAAAATCGAAGCCAACAAGCGTACGGGTAAATTCCTCAGATTTCTGGCGCCTGCCAAGTGTGGCCGTGGAATCAAACAGATGATCGTACGACCGCTGGATTTCATAGACCGCATAGGGCTGAAAGCGCAGACCCGCTATCGGTCGATAATCGATACCGACACGCGGTCGGTGCGTGCGGCGGTCCCAGCTAATCTGCTGCTGCCACTGGTCGGAGTAGACCAATGGACCGAAGTCCTCATAGCGATAGCTGTACTCGATGACAAAGTCAGTGTGTCGGGAACTGGTCAGCGTCAACTTGTTACTCACGTTGGCGCGCCGGTAGAGCGTGTTGCGCCCGCTTAGATCGGATTTCTCATACTCGTAATAAATGTAGTTCGCGAACATCTGATAGCTTTGCTGCAAACTGATATTCGCAAGCGGTCGCCAGATCAAAGTAGGATTGAAGATATAGACGTTGTTCACATTGTTATTGGCCGATAGCCGGCCGGAAATGTAGATCGCGTGAAAACCGCGGTAGCTGCCGTCGATCATGCCGGTCAGAAAGTCGGAGAACCGATGCGTCATCCGTACTGTGGCGACATTGACCGAACGGTCACGATCTGCAAAAAAAGTCGAAGAGGTGGGCGCCAGATATGACGTTACACCCATCTGTCCGGAGACTTCGAGGGTATCCGCCTCCAGCAAAAACACTTTCGCGGTCATTCCCATTTGGCCGGTTTCGGCCAACTGGTTGGTCTGCTGCTGCCCGAAATCCTCTTTGGTGCGATTGTACAGATACGTTCCTTGCATCAACAGAACGCGCCCAAAGCGCCGCGTTAGCGAGAACTGATATTCAAACAGCGACGCAAAGTTATTGTTCTGCCGGACCAAGTCAGTAACTGCCAGATCATAAGCATAGCCGTAACTGTCAAAACGGTATGCAGCGTTGGCAGAAAGCATCACAGCGGCCGGCAATTTGCGGCTGACGTGAAGATCCCAGCGGCGCTGCTCACTACGCTGTCGCGCAGTGACATCAAAACTACCGCTGGATGGGAAGTACTTCCTTTCCCCAAAACTTTGCCTCGCATCCAAAGTGATTGTGTCTCCACGAATATTGTTGGCAGAGAAATTGTAGTTTAATGCGATGTTTTTGAGCGGGGTTCGGTGAAGGGTCGTGATCTGCGCTTCAACACTGGCGCTACCAAGCGAACGATCCTGTCGCGGTTTGATTGCAAGCGCGCCGGAGTAACCGAGGCCGGACTCGCGAGAGGAGGCCGGATCAAACTGCCGCTGCTCCCAGACGACTCCACAGCGTTGCGAGAAATTGACGTGATTTCCTTCGAAACCGGTAAGCAAATTGGCGCGGTTGGCAATCAGGCGCTTCTTTTCCAATCGATCAAAATCCTGACTGAACTCTACACCGGCCTTGAATGACGGTCTAATTCGATAGGTAAGGGAAACACTCGTGCGTGCCGTCTTCTGCCAGCGGTCGCCGCCTTCCCCGAAGACCGATTTCTTGATGAGTGTCGCCGTTGAGCGATTCTGTAACGCCAACTGCAGGGATGGTTTGAGATCACGAGTGTAAGACACCGAGTCTGCCCAGTTATAGGTCTGACGGTCGAGGGAGAAGCTTAGATTCAAGCTGACGGGTGAAGCGGGATTGCTGTAGAGCAGACAGCAGAAGCTGATGATGATCAGGGCAAATCCCGGTCGACACATTTAAGCTCCCTCATCAAGGCGACAAAGTGGGACACTGCCAACTGCTCCGGACGGGAATTGGGATCAAGTGACAGTGACGTGACCAACTGGACAGCAACACTCGGTCCCAATTGGTATTCCTCGCGCAAAATACGAACAATGGTCTTGCGACGCCACCGGAAACAGGCGGAAGTCAGACGGCGCAGTTGCCGGTATTCAGCGTCGACAATATGACTCTCTCGCAATTGCCGCAATTCGATGACGGCGGAATCGATCGTCGGTTTCGGGAAGAACGATCCGGGGCGGAGGGTGAATATGCGTTTGACGCCATAGAACAATTGAACAAACACGGTCAAGGAGCCGAAATCCTTGCCTCCGGGTTGCGCCGCCAGCCGTAGCGCAACTTCCTTCTGCACCATCAATACGACGAGCGGGAAGTGAGCGCGATGTTCAATGATCCATTCGAGAATTGGTGTCGTGAGATTGTAAGGGATGTTGCCAACCAACTTGGAAGTGGCGCCATGCGGGAGTAAGGTCGCCGGGTCAGTTTGCAGAATGTTGCTGCGAATCAGATGGAAATGCTCTGCGTCGGTGAACCGCACGGACAAGACAGCCGCCAAGTCTCTGTCAATTTCGACACTCGTGACTTCGGCGCCAGTATCAAGCAAGTGGCAAGTCAAATCACCCCGGCCACCGCCGATTTCAATGACACTTTCTCCAGGTTTCAGATCCAAGAGCGAGACAATCCGTATCGCCGCGTTGCGGTTGATCAGGAAATTCTGACCAAGATGCTTCTTGGGTCTCATTCGAATTCGAAAAAGGTTTCGGCGTTGCGATCTATTTGTGCCTCGATTTCGGCAAAGCCGCGTCCGAGTGTCTCGGCCAGCTTTTGATACACCAACTGAACCAGCGCGGGTTCGTTGCGCGTGCCGCGATGTGGATGCGGTGTTAGGTAGGGCGCATCGGTTTCAAGCAGGATACTCTCCAGCGGCATCTTGCCAATCAACTCCGGCAGCCGAGAATTGGTGAAAGTCAGCACGCCGCCAACGCTGAGGAAGAACCCGTAGTCAATCGCGCGAACTGCTTCCTCACGATTTCCGGAAAAACAGTGCAGCACCACGTTGATCTGATACGCCTTTTCCGATGCAAGAATGTCGAGCGCTTCGCTGTAGGCATTGCGAATATGCACGACCAGCGGCAATCCGAGTTCTTTGGCTAAGGCAATCTGCCGGATGAAGGCGTCACGTTGTTGATCACGTGGCGAATGGTCGCGGTAGAAATCCAAACCGACTTCACCAATGGCGACTACCCTGGAACTGTTGGCAAGTTCACGCAGTTTTTCTTCGACCAGATCGTCGTATTGTTTGGCGTCGTGAGGATGAATGCCTACCGCTGCGAAGATATGGGCGTAGCGATTGGCAAGGTCAACTGAATTCGCCGATGACGTCAGGTCGCAACCGATATTGACGATGCGCTTAACGCCAGCACTCTGCGCCCGCACGATAACCTCGTCGCGATCGGCATTGTAGTCGGGGAAATCGAGATGCGCGTGGGTGTCGATCATCGTTAGCTGATCGTGGCGCCCGGAGGCAAATCCCTGTCTACCGTCAACACCGCCAGTTGCTTGCCGGATTTGGCAGCCAGTAACATGCCGTTGGAATCGATACCACGAATCTTCGTCGGCTTCAAATTAGCCACCACGATGATCTTCTTCCCGACCAATTGCTCCGGTGTATAGAACTCGGCAATACCGGCGACAATCTGACGCGGCTGTTCTTCACCGACGGAAATCTGCAGTCTGAGCAATTTGGTCGCATCGGGAACCCGCTCACAAGCGAGCACTTCAGCAACACGCAGCTTCACCTTGGCGAAGTCGTCGATCGTGATGATGCCATCTTCTCCCACCGCGGCCACCGTCAGCGCAGCGGCGGAAACCCCTGCTGACGGCACTTGCAGGCGCGGAAAAACATTCTCCCCGGCAACCAATGATGTTCCCGGCTTCAAGAAATTGGGGCGGTCGATGTCACTGATAATCGGACGGTAGCCTTTGGGGAAACCGAGCATCCCGAGCACCTGTTCCGATTTCTCGGGCATGATCGGCGATGTCAGCGACGCGACTATGCGAATTGTCTCCAGTGAACGATAGAGAATCGTTCCCAGTAGTTGCATCTGTCCCTTCTTGGCAAGCTCCCACGGCTTGTTATAGTCGAAGTAGCGATTGGCGCAGCGAATCAGATTCCAGATAGTTTCGACCGCACCAAGCACATCGATGTTGCGAATCAATTCGACTGCTTTGTCCGGTGTCGTCGCAATCGCCGCCTTGAGTTCAGCGCTTTGATCTTCAAGTGTATCATCCGGAGTTGGCACCTTACCGTCGAAATTGGTGAAGGCCAACTTCATCACCCGGCTGACCAAGTTGCCGTAATCGTTAGCCAGATCGGAATTGTATTTTTCGTATAGCCTGCGGTAGTTGATATCACCATCCTGATGAAACGGGAATTGCGATGTCAATAGGTAGCGCGTCGCATCACGACCAAAGTCCGCAATCAACCTCTCGTTGGCGATCGCATTGCCCAAGGATTTGCTGATTTTCTGGCCATCCAGACTGATATAGCCATGGATGAACATGATATCCGGAACGCGCAAGTTCGCCGCCAGCAGCATAGCAGGCCAGAAGATGGTGTGGAACTTGAGAATATCCTTGGCCATCAGATGGACGATCTGCGTCTGTGGATTGCTCCACCATTTTTCGAATTCCGCCGGATTGTCCTCGTAGCCGATTGCGGTGATGTAATTCGGCAACGCATCAATCCAGACATAGGTCTTCTGCGTCGGGTCAAACGGCAGGTCGATACCCCATTTGACTCGTTCGCGCGAAATTGAAAAGTCATCGAGCTTCTGCTTAATCAGTCCCAACACTTCATTGCGACGTCCTTCAGGCCAAATCTTGAGCCGACCGCTCTGGATCAGTTGTTCCACTTGATCGAGGTATGCCGACAGGCGGAAGAAGTAGTTGGTCTCTTTGACAGCTTTTGGCTTGGTTAGATGCGCGGGACAGAGTCCGTTGGTTAGTTCTTTTTCTGTAATGAATTTCTCGCAGCCAGTGCAGTAGAGACCTTCATAATTTCCCTTGTAGATTACCGGTTCGCCGGCTGGTGTACGAGCCTCGTACAGTTTGGTGAGCAGCTTCTGCACGCCCTTCTTGTGCTTTTCCGACGTTGTGCGAATAAAATAGTCATTGGAGATTCCCAGCGATTTGAACGTTTCGACGAACAGCTTGTGGTTATCATCGACCAACTGCTGCGGTGTCTTGCCGGCGGCCGCGGCGGCTTCCTCAATCTTGGTACCGTGTTCGTCCATACCGGTTAGGAAGAATGTCTCCTCTTCGGCAAGCTTATGGAATCGCGCCAGAATGTCGGCAGTGATCGTCGTGTACCCGTTGCCGATATGCAACTTGTCGTTGGCGTAGTAAATCGGAGTCGTGATATAGAAATTCATAAAGTGTCTATTCCCGCGCTTTCGGTGGAGCCGGTGTCAGACGTTTCCGCTCCAATAGGTGATATTCTCTCCAAGTGAGTTTCTCGAAGCCGCCGTCCTCATAGCGCAACGTCATTGACTGGTGAAGAACGTTGATCGCTTCCACGACTGCACGCCCTAGTTTTCCGTGCACTGCAGAACCGACCTCCGGGAATTTCCGCATCGCTTCCGCATAATGATTCTGCTCGTACAGCAGACAACAGAGTAAACGCCCGCAGTTGCCGGAAATCTTGGCCGGATTGAGCGAGAGATTCTGGTCACGCGCCAACTGAGTTGAGATTGGCTCAAATTCCTGGATGAAAGTATTGCAGCATTGTTCCAGACCGCAAATGCCGAAGCCACCCAGCCGGCGCGCTTCATCACGCACGCCGATCTGCCGCAACTCGATGCGGGTGCGATACACCGCTGCCAGGTCCTTGACCAAGGCGCGGAAATCGACTCGCTCATCGGCGGTAAAATAGAAGGTCATCTTATTGCAGTCGAACTGATATTCGGCATCAACCAGTTTCATCTGCAGGCCGTGCTTCCGGATCAACTCCTTACATTGGTCATAGGACTGGGTTTCCATATCACGGTTTTTAGCCAGCTTCTCTTGATCGTCATAGATCGCTTGCCGCAGAATCTCCTTCAGTTTGGTGGGATTTGGCCCGGATTGAGGATTCCGTTTGACGATCTTGTGGATGGAGCCCATATCTTCACCGCGTTCCGCCTGCACAATCACCCATTCGCCTTCGCGCAACTCCAGCGAAAAGGCATTCGAATAGTACTCACGGCGGCACGCCTTAAACTCTATTTCATAAAGCAATTCACCAGGTTCCATGGAACCCTCCATGACTTATCCAGCAGGAATACGCCTCAAGTTCACCAATTAAGACGTTAGGCAAGGCGGTGTCAAGGATTCTCTCCAAGGGGTGACCCCTCACGACGAAACTCCAATGCAAGGCACGCCACAGCCTTTACACTGCCAACCTTCTGACGCCTCAACGACTTGCGAACGGCCAAGACGGTGGGAACGTTGACGGCCTCTTGATGTTATGATATTATGCTGGGTGGAGTGTGTACAGAACTTATCAACAACCTCCAAAGGACGGTCTGTTCATGAAGAAGATGCTCATGGTCGCAATTCCCACATTATTGTTTGCCGGCGCCGGCTTTGCCTATTACCATTATGCAGGTTGCAACAATGGCGCCTGCGCGATCGCATCGTCGCCGATTATTTCCACGGCATTCGGCGCCATCGTCGGTGCTTCCGTTGGATTTACACTCTCGGATGGGAGAAAGAAAAATGCCAATCTATGAATATGCCTGCCAAGGGTGTGGCAAGGAATTTGAGTTATTGGTTTCTTCCGAGCGCTCCGCAGATTTTCAAACTTGCCCACACTGTGCTTCTGACCGGTTGACTCGCAAGTTTTCGGCCTTTGCCACTCCCTCGTCTTCTACCCAAACCTGTCCTGCCAAGGGAAGCAGTTGCAGCAAATTCTCGTGAGGTTAGACTTCTTTCAGGCGGTCGCCTGATTCCCCCCAAGAAATGCCAAGATCTTGCTGCCACACCGGCTCTCAGGATCCAGCGAGTGAACTATCTCGCAAGCAATGATCGGTTAGCTGGTTGCTGAAAAACCGCCATTTACTGTGACTAATTTGGTATCTGCGGCGATTTTGCGGTAAGAGGATTTAGTTTTGTCAACTCGGCGAGCTGTGGTTGTTGCCCGGCGAGTGACGGTGCGGTACTTGATGGTACTCTTCTACCCTCTAAGTTCCCGTCAGCGCAGGCTCCGGCCTGAGTTTCGTCATGCGCAAGAGATTGTAGGCTGCTCCGACCATCCAGACCGCCAGTTGCGTGCGCCTGTGGGAAGGACTAATGTTTGACATTGGTACAGTCTACGGCGTTGCTTTCAAAATCGAGATTCCGAGACTTTCAGAACCCACTTAGTGCCATCATTGTCATGAGTCATCTACGAAGAGAATCAAGGTCATACTATCCTACCTAAACATCTCCCTTGCCTTGACGATAACGATGTCTTCGGGCTTCAGGCCCAGGTCGAAGGCCTTGATCTGGTCGTTGATAGGCTTCAGGTCGCCTTCGGTGGAGCCGGAGGGGAGTTCAAGTTTGGTGTCGGCGCTGAGCAATTCCTTTTTCATCGCTTCGCCGTTTGAGACGACCGCTACAATCAAGACATGATCCGGGTGCAGGTGGTCAAGCGCTACTGATTGCAGTTCGCTGTGCGGGACTTTGTTGAGGCTTTCCTGATACTTGTCCACGAAGCCGGGGGTCTTATACCACAGTTCATCCAGCTTCATGCCCAGTTGTTTGTCGGGGGTTTCCATCAGGAAGGCATATTGGTTGGCGACATAGGCCTGCGTCCGGTCAAAGTCATCCTGTGAGACCGGCGTAGTTGTAAGCTTGGTCATCTCTGACAGCATCAGTTTGATACAGAACTTGCCGTTGGCTTCCTTGGGATAGGTCATCATGTGAAAGTACTGATCGCTGCGGACGACGCCGTTGTCCATCAATTTCGACCAGCCCGCCGGACGAAAATGTTCGCAATAGGCATAAGCGCCGTAGGCCAGTCCGCGCTGCTCACGCACGGTTTGAAAAAGCCGACCAAAAGATTCGCGATTTTCGCCGAGATAAGCGGCCAACAACCGCATCGGGAAATAGTCCGGATTGGTGCGGTTGTAGTCGACTACGTGCCCGACCCGTAGTTGCATCTGCGCGCGGTTTTCCTTTTCCACTAAAATCACGCGCCGCGTTTTTTCGAATTTCGGTTCTGCTGCTGAGCGAACCACCTGCCCCGACGGCATCTTGCCCAGATCGGCTTCAAACCGCTCAACCAGTGTGTCCTCTACTGCGCCGCTGATTCCAGCGAGGATATTGCCTTGGAGATAGTTGTCGCGATAGAAACGGTAGGCGTCATCACGTGTAAAGCGTTTAACGGCCTCTTCCGTGCCCTCGACCAAATGACCATAGCGGTGCCCCTCAAACAGCTTGTTTTCAAACACTCCCAAGGCCAGACGGCTGTCGTCCTCGCGAATGTTGTTTATCCGATCAAGCTGCTCCGATTGCATTTTCTTGACCTGATCCTCTGCAAAGGTCGGGGCCGTGAGAACTTCGCGGAAGATCGAATAGAACTCTCCGACCTTCTCGGCCAATGTCTTGCCGGTGATGACAACTACTTCTTTGTCGACGCTAATACCAATTTGCGCGCCCATCTGGCTCAGTTTGTCTTCAAGCTGATCGCGAGTGTAAGATGTCGTCCCCTTGTTCAGCAAATTGGCCGTGAAATATGCCAGTCCCGGTTTGGCGGCCGGATCCATGGCTGAACCGGCGGAGATCATTACGCGGAAATAGATTACCGGCAATCCCGGCTTTTTCAGAACGACTACTTGCTCGGTTTTCGATTGTGCGCAGGAGACCAGCGGGAGCAAGAGAGCAATCGACACTGCCAAGCAACCGCAATACTTTATGATCGATTTCATTATACTCACCTCAAATTCCGCTCTTGGGCACCATAGTGACTACGGTGCGATTGAGTTTGTCAAAGGTTTCGGTGGCAACGGTGTGCAGCTTTTCGGCAGTGATTGAACTATAGAGATCATAAATGCGCATGATATTTTTCCAGTCACCGGTAATTACATTGTAGTATCCGATCGAACCCGCCACGCGCGCGGGACGATCAAGTCCATAGACCAAGTCCGCTCGCAGGTTGTTGCGCACGCGATCAAGTTCCTCCGGTGTCACCAGCTTGGTCCTGAGTCGTTCCAACTGCGTATAGATCGAATCGCGAACCTGTTCCAGAGTGACGCCCTTCTTCAAACGGGCGGTGACCGTAAACAGGGATGGGTCTTTGCGCATGTCCATTCCGCCCCAGATACCTTCGACAATTGAGAGATTGTTTTTGAGTTGGCGAGTCAGCCGCCCCGATTCCGAGAACAATAGTTCACCTATCATATTGAGCGCAGCCACGCTTTCAAGGTCAGTTCTCGCGGAAGTAGCATGGAAACCGATTTGAATCATTGGCACGGTTTCGTCGTCTTTCCAGGTAAAGCCCTTGGTCTTTTCTTCGCTCTGCCTTGGTTCGGACGTAATAATCGGCGAATAGGGTTCCGCGCGCTGCCAGTTCCCCCAGTACTTCTGCACCAATTCCTTGGTCTTGGCTACATCAACACTGCCACAGATGACCAGCACGCAGTTATTGGGAACATAGAAATGCTCTTTGAACTGCTTACCGTCCTCGTAGGTCATTTTCGTCTCCAGGTCTTCCTCCCAACCGATTACGGGGTGTTGGTAGGTGTGAGCCACAAAAGCAAGCCGATAGAGTTCGATGCCGAGGAAGTCGCCGGGATCTTCCATGCCGCGACGGCGCTCTTCCTTGACCGGCCCCAACTCGGTGCGGAAGGTTTCGTTGGTGAAATTGAGGTTCTTGAAACGATCCGATTCGAGATCAAGAACCTTTTCCAGAAAGCGTGCATGGGCATTCACGAAATAACAAGTATAATCGTCGTTCGTGTAGGCGTTGTTTTCCGCACCCAGAGGCGCAATTTCATTGGAATAGTCGGGGTATTTTTCGGTACCGCGAAACATCATGTGTTCAAACACATGCGCCAGACCGGTGATGCCGGGGCGATCCTCATCGCGAGAACCCGCATTGACAAAGGTTTGCACGCTGACCGTCGGCACGGTTGTATCACGGCAGATCAGCACCATCAGTCCGTTGTCCAGCGTGCTTGGATCGACATTGATCGCCAGTCCGGCAGCAACGCCTGCCTGCGCTAAAAGCACCAGCAGGGCACCGCCGAGCAAGAATAGTCTTTTCATTCGTCCTCCTGTAAGAGCAAGATAGTTGACTTGAGCAGAAGCTATCACCTAGGGAGGAAAGCGTCAAGACAAAACCTGACGTCGGTTATGATGACATGTCGCTGAACCACGGGAAGTACGGCCTGCAATCCCGGCTGGAAAGATCGATTGTTAAAAGTATGCGATGAGTGATAATCGGCGGAGCTAGTGATCGCACAAGTGGTCGCCGGAGTTTGCCTGAGCGAGTTCTTGAATGGCTGAGTTGATGTTGGCCACCGACTCGTTGAGATCGCCGGTAAGCCGGGCTATTTCCCGCTGCGTCTCCGGATGATCATGAATCAACGCGGCAACCTGCACCAGAAACTGTCGGTCATCCTCGCCGGGCAACGAGAGCATGAAGTTATTGAGCAGATGAGCCGCAAATGACGCCGCGAAAATGCCGATTCGGGGATCATCGCTTTCGACAAAGAGACTAAAGCGTGAAGGGTCATCACTACCAGTACAGTCGCCGCCTCCGTTGTTTGGCAGACCGATGCCTTCGGGCAAATATTTGGCTGCCGAGAGCAGATGGTTGATTATCCCAACTCGTTTCACAGCTAATTCGTCTCCTCCACTAAACTACTTGTTCGCGCCACCCTGCCAGATCGGCCATAGAGATCACCGTTGTCGGGAGATGATCCAAAGTAAATGGCATGGGCACGTGATGGCAGCATCACAACCGACCCCACCCGCAAGCGATCCGCGTCACTACTGAGGATATCGGTCAGAGTCGTTAGCCGCTTGACTTCTATCGTGGCTCAATTTCTGAACTATCGGAACTATCACGGATTTGAGGATTTACGGGTCGACTGACGAAGGAAATCATCTGTCAGGCAGACAGTTATCTACAGTGCCAATTTGAACAGCCCTGTGCGACATCTGCGCACAATTGTCAGAGGGTGATTGCTGATTGATCAGCGACGCACTATATTGTCGCCGATTTGTTTTTCCTAAGGAAGCAGCACGTGACTGATCTCTTTTCGCCGGGCTCCGGCAAATCGGTTCGCACTAACGCCCCCCTCGCTGATCGCATGCGACCAGAAAGGCTGGAGGATTTCTGCGGGCAGGAAGAAATCATGGGAGAGGGGAAACCGCTGCGGCAGTTGCTCGAAAAAGGCAAAATCCACTCGGCGATATTTTGGGGACCTCCCGGTTCGGGCAAAACAACGCTGGCCTATTTGATATCGCGACATCTCAAGATGAAGTTCATCTTCTTCTCGGCCGTGACATCGGGAATCAAAGAGATCAAGCTGGTGATGTTGGAGGCTGAGCGTGAAGAGGCGATTCACGGACGGCAGACGATCTTGTTTATCGATGAAATTCACCGCTTCAACAAAAGCCAACAGGATGCGTTCCTGCCCTATGTCGAAACGGGCAAGATCGTTCTCCTGGGCGCCACGACGGAGAATCCATCGTTCGAAGTTATCGGGGCGCTCCTTTCAAGGCTGAAGGTCTATCTGCTGAGACCGCTCGGAGAATCGGAAATCGATAGGATCATCACTCGCGCGATAAAGGATGCAGACAACGGACTTGGCAAGCAAAACGTGCCGCTCGATGATGACGCTCGCGCCTATATCATTCAGACTTCCGGTGGTGATGCGCGCCGAGCGCTGACACTGCTGGAGTTCGCCTGCATTTCCGACACCGAGTGGGAAGCCGGTCGAGCGCACATCACGCTGGAAAAGATCACGACGATTCAGCAGCAGAAAGTGCTGCTATACGACAAGACCGGCGAAGAGCATTTCAATTCGATTTCAGCGCTGCACAAATCGCTCAGAGATTCGGATCCCGATGCGGCTCTCTATTGGCTGGCGCGGATGTTGGCCGGCGGCGAGGATCCTCTCTATTTGGCACGACGGATGATACGATTCGCCGTCGAAGACATTGGCCTGGCCGACCCCAACGCCATGACCGTCGCCCTGAACGCCAAGGAAATCTATCACTTTCTTGGTTCACCGGAAGGCGAGTTGGCACTGGCGGAAGCAGCGCTGTATTTGGCGGCGGCGCCAAAATCCAACAAGGTTTATGAGGCCTATCAGCGGGTTAATCGCACTATCGAAGAGGAACCGGCATACGAGGTGCCGTATCATATCCGTAACGCACCGACCGGCTTGATGAAGGGTTTCGGGTATGGCAAAGGGTATCAGTATGCTCACGATTTCGAGGACGCAATCACAGGCCAGTCCGATTTGCCTGAACAGCTTAAGACCCGCAAGTTCTACTATCCGACCGAACGCGGGCTGGAAAAGAAAATCAAGGAACGGCTTGAATACTTCGAGCAATTGCGGCGGCAAGCAAGAGAGAACCATGACAATCTTTAGGCGAATTTTGGGGCTGGTTGTATCATCAGACAGGTTGAGAACATGAACAAATTGATGCTTGAGGAGATGCGCTCGCGGCTGGCACAGTTGAACCGACCGCAAGCGTTTTTGGCTTCGTTGTCGGATAGCGGCGCTCCGCAGGTGCGGCCGGTAACATTGATATTAGACAGCAATTGCTGCTATTTCGCGACTGCTCGGTCGTCGCGCAAGGCGAAGCAAATCGCCAAGGATGGTCGTGTGGAATTCGTAACACTTTTTTGTGAAGGTGGCAACAGTGGGTATCTGCGCGTACAAGGTCTGGCGCGGGAAATTCGCGACCCGAAGCTGGTGGAACGGATCACGACGGCCTGCCATTATCCAGTGCTGGAATACTGGAAGGGCGTAGATGATCCGGATTTCTTCTTCTTCGAAGTGACGCCTCAGCGCGTCGAATATATGAAGCCGGGTGCTGAGAGCGCGATTGAGGTGACAAATGAGTTTGTTAGGTAAGATCATTTCGGCCGTAGTCCTTTTGTGCTGCCTGATCGCTTTGCCGTCGACGGCACACGCAGACAAGCTGCTTATCTATATGGACAACGAGCAGAACAATCATCTCAAAGCCTACGGTGTGGCGTTTTGGTGTCTTAAACAGCAGGTTCCGGTCGAGTGGTTGCTAAACTATCGCGGTGGTTCGTTTCTGATGAATGATTTCGAGGGACTGAAAAATATCTGCGTTTTGCGCGGTGTTT
>Ga0209777_10006169_pt1 | contig 13568 bp, 11 predicted proteins | sample FrelakmetHBP12HB_FD_187147 | JGI IMG/M metagenome (GOLD analysis project Ga0209777, IMG submission 187147) | Freshwater lake sediment microbial communities from the University of Notre Dame, USA, for methane emissions studies -HBP12 HB (SPAdes)... | ecosystem: Environmental > Aquatic >...
CCTCGATCAATCCGCTGACGGTTGCGAACCGCCGCTCGTACGAGCCCGGCCTGGCGCAGGTCGATCCGTGGATGTCCTCGGGCGGCGGCAGAAGGTAGACGCGCGACGGATCAGCTTTGTGGATGCGCTGCGCTGGCTCAAGCACGCTCCGCCGGGTTCGGACCTGCCTGCGCTGGTCGTGAATCCGTTTCGTCCGCATCGCGCCGAGCCGCGCGTAAGAAAACGCCGTCCGAAGGAGTTCCCGGTGATGAAAAAACCCCGATATCACTTGCGACGAGAACTGCTAACCGGCGGAAACGAGGCTTAACTTTATGCCATTCGGGACAGTTCCGATTTTACCCTATGTGCCGAACAGGATTGCGACTGTCCCTAATTTCCCCTCGGTTTTGCTGGCGATGCCCGATGGGAATGCGTACCATAAAGTTGAATGCGCACTGCGTGCGGTAGAAGAAGTGCGCGTCGATAGTGATGACTCAACTAAGCATAACTAAAGTACGAACCATCGTCGGGATGGAAATCCATGTCCATCTTGCGACGGCAACGAAACTGTTCTGCGCCTGTCCCGTGCGTTATGACGCCCCCCCTAACTCCTGCGTTTGCGAAGTATGTCTCGGCCATCCCGGTTCGCTGCCGATGTTGAACCGGCGAGCGTTTGAGCTGGCTCTGTTGACCGGATTGTCGCTCAACTGCGAAATCGCCCGCCACACCAAGTGGGATCGCAAAAGCTACTACTACCCGGACATGCCGAAGAATTACCAAATCAGCCAGTACGATCTGCCGCTGGCGAACAAGGGGTGGTTCGAGTTCGACGTAGATGGCGCACCGAAGCGCGTGCGGGTCCGGCGGGCACACCTGGAAGAGGATGCGGGCAAGAACATCCACGACACGCCGGGCTGCACGCTTGTCGATCTGAACCGGGCGGGCACGCCGCTTCTGGAGATCGTGACCGAACCGGATATCGAATCCGCCGAGGAAGCCTATGTGTTTTGCACAGAACTGCAGAGACTCATCGTGCACCTTGGCGTCGGCGAGGCCAATATGCAGAAGGGGCAGATGCGCTTCGAACCGAACGTGAACCTGGCGATCGAGGCCGAAGGCCGGGAGTTTCGGACGCCAATCTCGGAGGTCAAAAACCTAAACAGCTTCCGCTCGGTGCGACAGGCGATCGAGTACGAGGGGCGGCGGCAGGCGGCGGAGTGGGAAACGGATCACGATTACGTTTTGGACAAGCGGCCTAATGAAAACCGAGGATGGGACGCAGATCGGGGCGTCACGGATTTTCAGCGAGGCAAGGAGGCGGCGCACGACTATCGCTATTTTCCCGACCCCGATCTTGTGCCGGTGGAGGTCAGCTACGCGATGGTCGAGGCCATCGGCTGCGGAATGGTCGAGGCGCCGGTGGCGAGGAGGCGGCGGTTCGTCGCAGAGTACGGGATGCCGATGAAGGACGCCGACACCATCGTCGAGCACCGGGCGACGGCGGAGCTTTTCGAACAGGTGATTGCGGCGGGCGCTCCCGCGGAACTCGCAAGCAAACAATTCGTAAACGTGTGGCTTAAGCTAGCAAATGATCGCGGCGTCGCGGTTACCGAACTCGGCCTGGACGCGGAGCGCATTGCGGCGCTGGCGAAAGTGACAGACGCCGGCACTGTGAGCAGGACGGCTGCTAATCAGCTTGCAGAGGTCATGTTGTCGCGACCGGAACCGCCCGGCAAGCTCGCTGAGGAATTGGGACTTGTTCAGGTGCAGGATGCGGGCGCCACGGCGGCGTGGGTCGAGCAGGCATTCGCCGCCAATGAGCAGGCCGTCCGCGACGCGCTGGCCAATCCAAAGAAAATGCAAGCGGCCGCCGGGTTCCTTCGCGGGCAGGTGATGAAACTATCCGGCGGCAAGGCCGATCCGAAGATGGTGGGGAAGCTGATCGAGGAACGGCTGGACGGAATGCGATCAGGGTGATAGTGCCTTGAACGAAGAGATGTCCAGCTTTGTATGGCATCGTCCCAAGCGATTGACCGATGACGGCGTTTAAGCTCCTTGCTTCGATCAGCATTCTGTTTATGGGTTTCGCGTGCGCGTGGTTCTATCTACGTCGGCCGGTAGTGCGAGAAAGGCGTACGGTGTCCCCATTCGCAGGCAATCGGCCGTGGAGGCGGTTGGGAGCAGCGATCTGCCTGCTGCTGTCGGTCATGTTTGTGGTGGGCGTATACGTCGTTGAAATCCCCGAACGGCCGATCCCATACGCGGTGTACTGGATTATCATGTTGGGGCTGGTCGTGTGGCTCTTCACGCTGGCGGTGCGCGATGTTATGTATACGCGGAAACTCGTGGAGCACTGGCGACGGGAATTCGCCGAAGATATTGACGACGCCGAAGGCCAAATCGCCAAGGCGAAGGAGAGAAGGCATCAATGAATTTCACCGCATTGCTCGCCACCGTTGTCAGCGTTGCCGTACTGTTTTACGGATCGAGCTGCGCACAGCCCAATCCCGAGGAGTTGGACAAGCTCGGCTTCGTGGACATGACCATCAAGGGTCAGAGCTTTCACCTCTGGGTCGCCGACGATCGCGACGAGCAGACCAACGGGCTGATGTTCGTGACCGCAGAGCGAATGGCCGACCTGCCCGACGGCCCGCATCGCGGGATGATCTTCGTCTTCGACCATGAGCAAGAGCTCAATTTCTGGATGAAGAACACGATCATTCCGCTGGACATCGCCTACCTGGACTCCAAAGGCGTGGTGGTCAACAAGTACACGATGGCCCCGCTCGATGAGCGACCGAACCAATATCCGTCCGCTAAGCCGGCGCGATTTGCCATTGAGGTAAACTCCGGCGTATTCACGGACCTTAAACTTGCGCCCGGCGAAAGCATTACGATTTCCGCCTCCATTCTAAAGCACTCCCGATAGAGCACCGACGCACAAGGAGGCGTCCGCCGCGTTGCAACAGACTACTGCGGAAGGGTCCGGTGCGCACCCATCCGCTGCAATCGTGCGGCCATTCAATCTCGGACGACAGACGAGAGCTCGCGGAAACTCGGCATGCATCTACTTCTGGTCAGCCCAGTCGTCGGTTCGCTTCCCAACGGAACCAGCGAGATTGCGCGCATCCCCGGATGGCGGGTCTCGACGGCTGAGACCTATCGAGAGGCGATCGAACAGGCCCGCGACGGCGACGTGGACGCGATCATGCTGCCCGCTCCCCCGTCTTCGTCGCCGGGAAGCGACGCTCCCGCTCTCCTGACCGAATTCCAAACGCTGATTCGGCTGATAGATGCGCAGCGCATTGCGGCCCTGCTCATCTCGGACGATTCGGCGGCGATGCAGCCTGATCCGCGATCGCTGGTCGAGGTCGTCTCTCGGGACATCTCCGTCGCCGAGCTTCGCGGTCGGCTGGCGATGATCGACCGTTATCACGGCCTGGTGAAGCGACTCGAGCAGGAGTTGCACAACATGGAGCGTCTCAGCAAGCGGCTGAACGTACACTTTCGAGAGATCGATCAGGAGATGCGCCTCGCCGGTCGGCTGCAACGAGATTTTCTGCCGGACACGCGCGAGCCGATCGGCAACCTGCGTTTTGCGTCGGTCTATCGGCCGGCCTCCTGGGTTTCCGGCGACATGTTCGATGTATTTCGAATCGACGAGACTCGATCGGGCGTGTACATCGCCGACGCGGTCGGGCACGGCATGGCCGCCGGGTTGCTCACCATGTTCATCAAGCGGGCCATCGTGCCCAAGCGTGTCAACGACGCCGGGTATACCGTGCTCAGCCCGTCGGAAATCATCCGCGTGCTCAATGACGCCCTGGCCGATCAGTCGCTTCCGCAGTGCCAGTTCGTGACCGCGAGCTACGCCTTGATCGACCACCGCACACTGGAGTTCCAATACGCTCGTGGCGGGCACCCCTATCCGATTTTGATCGCGACGGACGGGATCGTGAGCGAGATGAAATCGCCCGGCGGACTTCTCGGCCTGTTCAAGGGCGAAGACTTCCCCACGTTTAGTACAAGGCTGCAGCCCGGCGACAAGGTTGTGTTCTATACCGATGGCGTGGAGACGGTGCTTCAGGCGGGTCCGGACGCGGCGCTTGACACCCGATCATATATGCGTTTCTTCGAGGAGCACGCCGCCCTGCCGATCAACGAGCTTATGGCGTGCATTGAGCAGCATCTGGACAGCGAATCAGGCTCGCTTAACCCACGCGACGATATTTCCATCGTCGGGTTTGAAGTTTTGCGCAAAACGGCTCAGTGCTCTGACTCGTAAGTTCGGTGACGTATTCAGGCCGGCCTTCAGGCAACAGCCTTATTCTGGTGCTGCTCGTGTCGGGCGAGTTTGACAAGGAGTTCGTCCAAGTCCGCCCGAGCGAACTTCCACTCAAACGGCCGGGCAATCGTTTCGTAGTACGTCTGGAAGTCCAGTGGCGTCTTCTCCACGGTCTGCACATCCGGGAACTCATCGGGCGTCAGAACCTTTCGTTGGACGACGGAGAAGTAAATCTCTCCCGGCGCGCCGGAATGGTTCAGCCAACTAAGTAGGAACGCACAATGGTTGATCCTGGCGAGCCGCGGACGGAATGCAATCTAGGCGCGCCGGGAGTCCGCGCGGTGCCGATACCGACAATAAAACCGGGATATCACGGTGCGGATCGCTCCCTTATGGGGTAGTTCTTTCTGCGTTCCTGCTTAGCATAATGATAGCACTTTATGGACTCGCCGGCAAGGCGTATGCGGCGAACGGCATCGAAATTGATAAGCGTGCGCATTTGCGCGTGCAGCCACGGAACAGCGAACCGGTATGCTGTGAGCTGATACTTCCGAAAGCTCCGAAAGACTTTCCCCGCATACGCGATCGGACTTAACTATGAGATCAGCTTCTTTGCGCGAGTGGCGCTTCCTGTTGTGCGGCCTTGCGGCCCGCCGCCGTGATGCGCCACGTTAGGTGACTCGGTGCAGCCACAAACCCCTCAGTAATCAGATGTTTCTTCGACCGACCGATCATCACCATCCAGCGCGGCTTTCCGCCGCTCATCACAGCTCGGTCCCCCGGTAAAATCCAAGAATCAAAGCGCTCGATAAAGAGCCTCTCGACCTGGTCGCGCGTGACGTCGCCATTGAAATCGAAGAGGCACTGCAAGATCGGTTGGTAGTACTCCCAATCCGCGTGCCTCTCAACTCTTGCGGGCGTCGGACCGCTTCCGCCAGCCTTGAGTTGGGACACACGTTTCTGAAACGCACGCACTTCGTCCGCAAACTGCTGAACCTGCTGGGCCTGGCTCATGATCGTCTGAGCGCCGGCGTAGTCCCCTCGCGCCATGCGCTTTGCAGCCCGGGAGTTGATCTCCTTCAGAGCCAGCTTGATTTCCCGAATCATCGCCTTGAACGCCTTGCGAATCGATCCGCTACGCGGCAGATTCATTGCTCAAACTCCTCATAATCAGTCGTCCACCCGGGCGCCGCTCACCCCCGCGAGCCGCTCGTTGCGTGCGGACCAAGGATCATCTGGTTCACATCGAGAGGGCGCGCCAGAATCTGGATACCCGACGGTGCCTTGCCAGTCTCGAAGACCTTCTCCCAGTAATCGAGGTTTTGCTTCGGGCCGAACACTGTCGTTCCAAGACCTTTGTCAACCCAGCACGGCAGCCGAGACAGGCACAGCAGGAAGTTCCGCACGCGATCCCAAAGTTCATCCGGTAGCCGCGTATGCAACACCCGATCGTCGTGTACCAGTCGCCCGGTCCAGGTGAAGTAGTGCGTCATCACAAGCCGCACCCACCGCAGCACGTTCGCGAGGATCTCTTCGCGAGCCACGCGCCAAGCGCGCAGGTGCCCGGAAGGAATGGTGTCGCCTTTCTGCAGCCGATTCTCCAATTTATTTCCGCCGATTTCAGGGTCCCACTGCCCGACGAAGAACACCTCGGCAAAGAGACTCATCAGCCGCACGAGTTGCTCTCGCTCCAGCATCCGCGGATTTGTACCCTCCTCCATGCCCGCTCCGATCGAGCTATCGAGAGCCTTCTTGTACAGGAACTCCTTGAAGAAAGAACGCTCGATCGAGTTGTACGACAACGGTCGGTCCGCTCCCTTGCCGGCCCACTCGACGAATTCCAACAGTTTGTTCTCTGCGTCGTGCGTAACAGCGTCGCGCTGCGCGTCGATGATGTAACGCTCCATCTCGCGCCTCTCGCCGCGGAAGAAGCGCACCAGGTCTTCCTCAGAAAACGTGTAGTCGGTCTCCGCCAGTCCCCGCATCTTGCGATACTGACTGATTCGCTCCAGATACAACGTGCTGCCGAGGTGCCGCATCACCGCCGAGTCGAACGCGACCTGCCGCAGTTTTCCGCCCGCGTTCGTGTTTGCCTGAAGCAGTACGTTGGTGTCGGGCTCAACAAACACGCGGACGGGCAGCTCGCGCACGCCCAGCAGGATCTGTGCTGCCGCCTTGTGTTGGCCGTCGAAGACCTTTACCGGCCCGGAACCGTCGCTGTCGGGCGCCCACCACGCGAGCGCCACATGGAGCTGCGGCCGCTTCTCCAGGAACTCCTCGATGAGCCCTCGGATGTTCGATCCGATGCTGCGTGGGTTGATCCGATCGTCGTGATGCAGGTACTCCAGCGGTACCACGGCAAAGAAAGTCTCCATCCCGCTGAGCTTGTCCTTGAACAACGGCACCGTCTGGATAGTGTTGTCGCCTACTTCCGCAAACGCGTAACTCACTGCGTTGCCATCCCGGCGAAGCCGCAACTTCGCTTTCGCGCCGCGATGACGTTCCAAAACGTCCCCAAGATTCGCCCCACGACGCCCGCCTTTCTGCGCCTCCTCCTGTACCCGTTCGAACTCGGCAAGTCGCCGCGCTACTTCTAGGTTCGACGCGCCCTTGCTGCGATTGCACGACGCGTGCGTGATGGCGAAATTGTTCTCGGCATCCAGCCCGTCCTGGGCGAGCGGATCGATATGGTCGATGTCGAGTTGGCGCTTGTGCAGCACCAGGTCGATGGGCCCATCACAAATGAAGCAGCGCCCCCGCTGCCGGTCGTGCAGCCGGTGCTCCAAAGCGTCCCGTTGCTCTTCGGTCAGCCCGGCCAAATACCGCGATTGCGCCATACAAGCATCCCTCACGCCGCCTTCGCGGCCTCCTTGACCTGCCCCTACGAATCACGCGATTGTGCCGCCCTCGCGCAGTTGGCCGATTTCCTTCTGTGACAATCCGACCTCACGCAGCACGGCCTCGGTGTGTTCGCTATATCCCGGCGCGTATGCAAGACCTCGCCCGTTTGCCGCCAGGTGCTCGCGCTCCACGGAGGGTGGAGGCAGACGCACTTGCCTGCCGCTCGGCGTGCGCGTGTGCAGGAGTTTGTCGCGTATCGCGGGGAACTCCGCGGCCTGCGAAATAGTGTGAATTGGGGCGGCGACCAGGCCTTTTGACGTGAGCAGTTCGACAAGCGGGCCGGTCTTGAGGCCCCGTGTAATCGCGCCGATCTCGCGGTGGATAGTTTCGCGCTCCTGCCTTCGGCCTTCGTTGGTCCGCCGCGCCGCCGACGCGAGGCCGCTGAATGCCTCGACCGACGTCAAGCGCGACCACTGCGCGTCATTGCCGATGGCCAGATACACATGCCCGTCGGACGTGGGATAGACGTTTACGGGGACGAACTCGCGATGTTCACTGCCGTTGCGGCGGACCTCGGCCGGACTGTATCCAAGATCGAGCAGCGGAAGAGTCGTCACCAGCCACGACGCGGCCGCCTGGAGCATAGACACGTCGATGCGGCGGCCTTTGCCGGTGTGCTCACGATCCGCCAGGGCGAGACACACGTTGGCGAAGACTTCGTCGCCGGCCTTCAGATCAACGAAGGGCACGCCGCATAGAGTCGGCGGACCGTAGGGCTCGCCGGTGATATCCATGTACCCGGCGAGAGCCTGCAACGGCGGATCGTAACCCGGCACGTCGGGATACTCCGGCCCCATCGCGGATAGTCCGGCCCAGATCAGGCTGGGGCGCACGGCACTGAGCGTTTCATAGTCGATGCCCATTTCCTTGTAGCGCCGAGGCAGAGTGTTGCAGGCGAAGATATCGACAGGAAGCTTTTCGATCAGGTGCTTGAGCAGGTCGCGCCCTTCCTGCTCCTTGAGGTTTAGCGTGATCGACTCTTTGCCGACGTTGGGGCCGATGAAATAGGCGCGGCGGTCCGGGCCTTCTACCGCCTTGCCCACGTAGCGGTTGGGGTCGCCGGCCAGGCGCTCGCCCGCCGGAGTGGCCTCGATGCGGATCACCCGCCATCCGAGGTGCACGAAGCGCTGGGTCGCATAGGAGAGCGACAGGGCTTGCTCCAGAGAGAGTACGGTAAGCTTATCCATGCCCCCCCCCACATTCGGCGTTTTGCGCCTCTTTCAGGCTGGCGAGAACACGTTCGGGAGTCATGGGGAGCTCGCGGATGCGGACGCCGGTGGCGTTGAAAATGGCGTTGGCGATCGCGGGAGCGACGGGAACTAGGGGGGCCTCGGCGACGCCCTTGGCGCCGTGGGGGCCGGCCGGGTCGTTGGTTTCGATGAATTCAAGTTTCAACTCAGGAATCTCCCGCGTGGTGGGGAGTTTGTAGTCGGTGAAAGTCGAGTTTAGCACGCGGCCCCCATGCACTTTCAACTCTTCGTACAAGGCGTAACCGATTCCCTGAGCGATGCCTCCCTCGATTTGCCCCTCGATCCCCAACCGATTTATGACTCGCCCCACGTCGTGGGCGGCGCTGATCCCCAGAACCCGCACCACTCCCGTTTCGAGGTCTACCTCAACTTCGGCGACGTGGGTCCCAAAGGCGTAGCAAGCGGAGATGTCGCCCTTGTGATCGGAATCGGGCATTTCGCTGGGCGGCTCGTAGAAGTCCGAGGTCATTATCATTTCGTGGTTTCCGCCGAAGTGCATGGCGCGGAGGACTTTGGCAATGGACTCCAGCGGTTCGCCGGTGGCGCAGTCGGTCACGTTTCCATTGGTGAGGTCCAGTTGGCGAGGGTCGCGCTTTAGGTATTTGCCGGCGGCTTCGAGGAGTTTGCGTCGGGCTTCGCGGGCGGCGCGCTGGGCGGAGTTGCCGGCGATGAAGGTGGTGCGGCTGGCATGCACGCCGACATCCCAGGGTTTGAGGTCGGAGTCGTTGTTCATCACGCGAATGTTGGACAAGGGGAGTCCGAGTTCCTCGGCCACGATCTGGGCGATGACGGTTTCGGAGCCTTGTCCGATATCCGAAGCGCCGGTGAGGATGGTGACGCCGCCGAAGTCGTCGATCTTGAGGATGGTGCCGCAACCGTCGGAGCGTTGGATCTTGGCCCCGCCGCCGACGTGGAAGAGAGAGGCCATGCCCATTCCGCGGACGCGACCGGTGCGCTGCTTTTGCGGAGGCGAGTGTTTCACATCCCAGGCGGCGTTGCGTGCGGCGGCCTTCAGGCAATCCGCCAGGCCGCAAGTGCCCAGGACCATGCCCTGGCCGGTCGTTTCGCCGGGTTTCTGAGCGTTTTTGAGTCGAATCTCCAGCGGGTCGAGGCCGAGTCGGTGAGCAAGGTCGTCTATCTGGGACTCGAGGGCGAAGGTTGCCTGGGGATTGCCATAGCCGCGGAAGGCGCAGGAATAGACGTTGTTGGTGTAGACGACGTCCACGTGCTGGCGGACGTGTGGGACGCGATAGAGCGAGGAGAAGGTACGCATGCTTATCCAAGGAGTGGTGGCGCCCCACGAAGTGCGCCCGCCGTTGTCCAGGGTCATGCGCACGTCGCGGAAGGTGAACGTGCCGTCCTTGCGAGCGCCGCTCCTTAGATGAATGACCATGGGCTGGCGCGTCGGCGTGGCCAGGAACTCTTCCTCGCGGGTGAAGGCGATTTGAACTGGTCTGCGCGTGGCCCGCGCGAGGAAGACGCAGATCGGCTCGAAGGGGTGAATATCCAACTTGCTGCCGAATGCACCGCCGATCGTGGGCTGGATGACGCGGATTCTCTCGGCGGGCAGACCGATGATCCGCGACAAATCATTTTTGTAGGAGAATGGTACCTGGGTCAGAGAGTGCAATGTCAGCCGCCCGGAGGCGTCGAAGTGGGCGATGATCCCCGCAGTTCCAAGGCAACAATGGGCGACGCGCTGCAATGTATATGTGTCTTCGACGATCAGGTCTGATTCACGGATGCCTTGTTCGATGTCGCCGTGGGAGTAGTCGAAGCGGTAGGGAACATTATCGGGGATTTTTTCGTGAATGACGGGGGCACCTTCGGCGATCGCTTCCGCTGTTGATGTCACTAGGGGCAGATCCTCGTAGATGACGCGGATGCGCCTGATCGCCTCGGCGGCGATTTCCGGAGTGTCGGCGGCGACGGCGGCCACCTCGTCGCGGATGCAAGTTACTTTGCCTTTCTTGAGGGCAGTGTTGTCGCGGGCGAATCCGAAGGGCACGAGTTCGATGTCGGCGGCGGTGAGCACGGCGCGCACGCCGGGCATCTTCCTTGCGGCGGCGGCGTCGATTTCCATGATGCGGGCGTGAGGCCGGCCGGCGAAGAGAATCTTGCCGTAGAGCATCCGCGGGAGCTTGATGTCCTCGAGATAGCGGGCGAGGCCGGTGACCTTGTCGGGGGCGTCGAGCTTGGGGACGCGCTGGCCGATCAGCGTCTGCTTGACGACCTTGCGCGGCGTGGTCGTCTCCGGCTGGACCTCGACGGCTGTCCTAATCATGGGGCGGTCCTCCGTTGGTGGCGGCCAGCACGGCGTCGATGATCTTGCGATAGCCCGTGCAACGGCAGAGGTTTCCTTCCAAGGCCCGGCAGACTTCGGCTTCGGATGGGGATGGATTTTCCAAGAGAAGTCCGTAGGCGGCCATGACCATTCCGGGCGTGCAGTAGCCGCATTGAACCGCGCCATGTTGGACGAATGCTTCCTGCAAGGGATGTAGTCTTTCCGCCCGCGTTAGTCCCTCGATGGTGAGGACATCGGCGCCGGCGCATTCGGCGGCCAGGACCAGGCAACTGTTGACGACCTTGCCGTTGAGCAGAACCGAGCACGCGCCGCACTCGCCTTCGCCGCAACCGCGCTTGGCGCCGGTCAATTCGAGGTTTTCACGAAGCACGTCCAGAAGCGAGGAGAAAGGAGAAACCGCTAGTTGCACGGGTTCGCCGTTGACCGTGAATGCCAGGTCCAGTAGTTCAGTGGCTTGCGGCATTTTCAAGCATCCTCCGCAACATCACAGCGACAATCTCGCGGCGATAGTCCTGGCTCGCGCGTACGTCCGAAATAGGTGAGATTTCGTCCCGAGCGGCGGCGACGCAGCGATCAATGATTTCGCCGCGCATGGGTTGACCGAGCAGAACGGTTTCGGCTTTGCGACCGCGCAGGGGCACGGGCGCGACCGAGCCGTAGGCCACGCGGGCCTGGGTCACCTCTCCACGCGCTAGTGCGAGCACGACCCCAACCGAGACGACGGCGATCTCCATCGCCGGGCGGGTTCCGAACTTGTCCCAAGCGGAGAATGTTCCCGAAGCGAGCGGATTGAAACGAATGCTCGTAAGAACCTCTCCGGGTTGGAGGGCCGTACGACCTGGGCCGTGGAAGAACTCCGCGACGGGGATCTCGCGCATGGCAACGCCGTCGGAGCGCGGCGAGGCCACCTCCAGCGTCGCGTCAAGAATAAGGAGAGGCACGGCGGTGTCGGCCGCGGGGGAGGCGTTGCAGAGATTGCCGCCGAGGGTGGCGCGGTTTCGAATCTGGGGACAGGCGACGCGACTTGCCGCCTGGGCAAGAATCGGCGCGGCGGCGCGGATTAGGGGATCGGCTTCCAGTTCGCTCATAAGCGTGCAAGCGCCGATGCGGACCACGCCGTCGACGAGCTTGACGCCGCGGAGTTGTTCGATGCGTTTAAGATCGACGAGCGCGGCCGGTCTGGGAGAAAGGTTCCTGGACCAGCGAGGCATGAGATCCGTGCCGCCGGCGAGAATCGCGGCGCCCGTTTGGGAGACGGCCTGAACAGCTTCTTCAACCGTTCGAGGCGATTGGTAGGTTTTTGGCACGGTCTTGAGCATTCGTCCTGCAATTTCAGCCGGTCGCAAAGGGTCAGTCATCCGCTCGCTTCCGCTCGCGGCTCTGATTGGCGGGCTAAGCCCGCTCTACAAACAGACCGGCTCATCATAGCGGCCATATACATCTACCAGGCATTTGGTGATTTCTCCGACGCTGGCATAATTGGTGACGGCCTCGATTATTGCGGGCATTACGTTTTGTTCCGCGGCGGCGGCGTCATGAACTCGATCAATAGCACGGCGGACAGCTTCGTTGTCACGTGCGGCGCGGGTTTGCTCCAAGCGTGCGATCTGCGCCGCTGTAGCCTGCTCCTTGACCGGATGGAACTCGATGGGCCGCTTGTCGCCGTCTTTTACTCGGTAGCAATTGACGCCGACCTTTCTGGTCGCGCCGCTCTCCAGTTTTCTTACCCTTTCGAAGGCGAGCCGGGAAATCGCTTCCTGGATGCGTCCCTCGGTGACAGCTTTGACGATTCCGCCCTGGGCGTCCACCTCGGCCATCGCCGTGCGGATTCGATCTTCCATCTGATTGGTCAGCGTTTCCACATAATAAGAGCCGGCCAGGGGATCAACCGTGTCACAAAGCCCGGTTTCTTCCATGAGTATCTGCATGGTGCGCAGGGAAATGCGCGCCGCCGCCTCTGAGGGAATGGTGTAAGCCTCGTCGTAGCAGCAGAGAGCCATCGTCTGGGTGCCGGAGAGGGCGCTGGCAAGTGCGTAATAGGCCCCGCGGATGATGTTGTTTTCCGGCTCCTCGGTGGTCAGGCCGGCGCCGCCCCCCCCGGCGATCATGCGCATCCACATGGAGTGCGGGTCCTGGGCGTGATATTGCTCCTTAAGGATCGTGGCCCAAAGTCGGCGGGCGGCGCGGAACTTGGCCACTTGCTCGAAGAGGTTTCCATAGATGTCGAAGTTAAAGGAGAGTCGGGAAGCGAAGTAGTCGATGGTCATGCCGCGAGCGAGGACATGGTCGATGTAGGCTTTGGCGATGCAGAATGCGTAGGCGATCTCCTGGACGGGGTTGGCCCCGGACTCGCGGATGTGATAGCCACAGACACTTACTGGGCTGTAGAACGGCGCGTGTTCGGCGCAGTAGAGAATCGTGTCGCCCACAAGTTTGACAGAGGGTTCGACGGGAAAGATCCATGTTCCCCGCCCTATGAACTCCTTGAGGATATCGTTCTGGGCGGTGCCGCGCAGGCGGGCGAGGTCATAGCCGCGCTTGGCGGCCATGGCGAAATACATGGCGATTAGCGCGGGGGCGGCGCCGTTGATGGTCAGCGAGACGGTGATTCTGTCCAGGTCGATGCCGTCGAAGGCGATCTCGAAGTCCTTCAGCGTATCGACGGCCATGCCCACGCGACCGACCTCGCCCTCGGCCATGGTATCGTCCGAATCCAGTCCGACCTGAGTGGGAAGATCGAAAGCCACGTTCAAGCCGGTCTGGCCGTTCTCGATCAGATAGCGGAATCTTCCGTTGGTTTCCTCGGGGGTCCCGAAGCCGGCGTACTGGCGCATAGTCCAAGGTTAGA
>Ga0209777_10006170_pt1 | contig 13566 bp, 13 predicted proteins | sample FrelakmetHBP12HB_FD_187147 | JGI IMG/M metagenome (GOLD analysis project Ga0209777, IMG submission 187147) | Freshwater lake sediment microbial communities from the University of Notre Dame, USA, for methane emissions studies -HBP12 HB (SPAdes)... | ecosystem: Environmental > Aquatic >...
GGGGATGGTGATTCAATCTAAAGCTATTCCAATCTTTCCTGAGGCCATGGAATATGCGAAATTGGGATTGATCCCTGGAGGGGCATATTCAAATCGAGATTTTTTCTCCTGCCGAGTGGAGGTTCATTCCAATGTGCCCGATCTTTTGGTGGATATCCTTTATGATCCTCAAACCTCCGGCGGTCTCCTCATCTCCTTACCTTCCAATGAGGCAGAGAAACTGGTGGGGACTCTAAAAAAAGAAGGGCATATCCATTCCTGCATCGTAGGTGAAGTGGTGGAAGAGCCTCGCGGAAAGATTCGACTCTTTTGACCCTCCCATTGGATAATTAAGTTTCATCGGTGCCTCCAAATTTCTAGTTATAGGTCGACAGCTTTTTCATAACGTAGCTAAAGTCCGATGATTGGTAAACCTATTCCACCAACACATCATTACTCGCGCTGTATCCTTTATCCAGAGATGACTGTCTTGAAGAACGATTCTTCTTTTGATATCCGCAATTTCATCGGGATGGAGTGCCCTTCCCTTTTTAAATGCCCAGTGCTCAAGTATTTCATTCAGATGGTGATAGGCAAAAGAACTATCCGTCTCATAATATTTTGTAAATCCCATCGTGTAATCTCCGTGATGCCATTTCAGTCTAATCTCAGGCGGCCCAAGCTCCGTAATAAGAAGGACATTTCTTGGTCTTGTCCTGAATATTTTTTCGAGCCCATCTTCAAAGCCCATTTCTGTCAGATGAAGTGTATTGCATGCCATGATAAGGTCATAGTCTACAAACTCGTAACAGGGGACCTCTTCCCATATCCGTTCATCTACTGCAACCCAGTCAAGACCTAATTTAAACGCCTCTTCATAGAGCAGATTTCTCATTCCGATGGATGGCTCGAGGGCTGTCACATCACAGCCCATGGCATAAAGGGGGAATGAGAGAACACCATTTCCGGCTCCGATGTCCAGGGTTTTCCAACCAGGTTTGGTCATGGCCATAAGAACCTCTATAATCCTTTTATGATAATTGGTATGTTCCATCCAGAGTTTATACCATCTTGCATAGCCGTCCCAAAATCGAACGGTTGCTACCCGTTTGCATATGGCCTGTTCCATAATATTCCTTTTAGACCTTTCACTTTTTTACTCGTTGGAAGATCTGGATACCTTTCCCAACTGAGTGGCATCTTGCCATTAATAAACGGCATAGATTGCTAAAACTTAAGTCCTATTCCCCCCATGACAGTGATTCCAGGCATGGGATAACCTTTTAGATATTCATAATGCACATTGGTCAGATTCTCTCCGGCCAGAAAGATCTCAGCCTGCCCTTTATACGGAACATACGGAATGGGTTTGATACGGTAGGAAATCTTTCCATTGACGAGATAATAGAATCCTACTTTTCCGGGGTTAGTAACGGGGAAACGGGGATCCGATACAAATCGGGAAGAGACATATGTAGAATCGGCATTGATGAAAATCTTATCCCATAGAGCATAAGAAACCCCACCACTCAGAGTTACTTTAGGCGCATAAGGAAGGTCCGATGGAGTTGCCAATAAGTATGTTCCCCCGACAAAGCATTCAAAATTGGCCCAAGGGGTAACGGTCGCTGTGGCTTCGATGCCCTTGGTGCGATACTTCTCTAAGTTTTCGAAACGGGGTGGAGGAGCCGTGAAAATGAGACGGTTCTTGCCAGAATCGTAAAACAGAGCAAGGTCCCCTTTTAGCCAACGGGTGATTTTTTGGGACCCCCCTATCTCGTAATGGTCTATCTTTTCGGGTTTGAGATCCTTCCACTTATCTCCTTGGCCAAAGTTTAGTTCATAGAAAAATACGGTATAAACCCCTGGCAGATTGAATCCCTTTGCATATCGGGCATAAAGTTCCGTGTCTTTATAATGGACTTTAAGCCCGGCTTCAGGAGCAAAAAGGTCCCCGAAATATTTGCTCATATTATACCGCGCTCCCACTGAAGGAGTTATTTGAAATTCCTTCTCGAAGGTAAAGGTATGTCGAACATCGATGTAGGGCGCCGAGTTATAAAAATGGGTGTCCTTTAGACTTTGTGTCGTTGCCGGATAAACCTGCTCTGCCTTCCCACCATAAACGTCATAATCATATCCGAGAATGACCTCTCCCGACGTCCAGAGTTTCAACCTTTCCTGGGCTCGAACACCATAGTTATTCCAGTCGGTATTGGTATTGAAGGCTTCATTGACCCCAGCATCCCACTGCCTCCATCGAATGTGACCGTCATCATAATAGACCTTGAGGAATCCCTTGGCGATTTCATATTTGTTCGATACCGTCAAATCGTAGACCTGATCCCAAACCTTAAACCGGGGTACTACAGGGATTGGAGCAGCCCCCTTTATCCCAGGGTCATTCGCATAGCTATCAGTGTAGTTCATTGTCAAGGAGGCGTCCCATGCATCCGCAAATCGATACCCCATCCTTCCGAAATAGTTCTGAACCTCACCATCCGAGTTCTCCCGATGTCCGTCACTCTTTTTAAAATCCCCGATGAGATAATAGTCAAAGTTTCCTTTTTTCCCTCCGTGCTCAAAATATTCGTCAAAGGTATTATAGCTACCATAAGCCGATCGGATTCCTGTTGTAAACCCCTCCTCCTCCATTCGTTTGGTCACCACATTGATGGCCCCATAAGACGCATTTCCAAAGAGGACAGGCTGCGCCCCCTTATAGACGTCAACATGACCGAGATTACTCACGCTCATCAAATCCATTAGAGGGTGAGTCCAGATCCCAACGAAACTGGGCCTTCCATCTACCAAGGTCTGAATCTCGGCTCCAGGTCTTTCTCCCCCCATGCCTCTGATATAGATGGATCCTCCCTGATCCCCGCCATAACTTCCAACGAGATTGTAACGGGAGATAGTCACTCCCGGGACTCTTCTAAGAGCTGAAGGGAAATCCATCGCATTGAGGTCTTCGATCTGCTTCTCTGTGACAGTCGTCACACGGTTGCCATAATCGTCCACTTTGTTTCCCTCGATAATGGGAGAAGCCACCACTATCACCTCTTCCAGGGTTATTTCCTTTTCTTCTTCAGAAAAGACAGAAGTTGCCATAACGAGAATCACCAATAGAGAAATCCCGAACCTCAGCCATACAGATTTAGCACCCATGTTCCCTCCTCCTTTCCCAAAATAAAAAAACCACGGAGGGCCCTGCTTCTGCAGGACAACAAACCTCCGTGGTTTTAATTTCGGCCAAATAAAAAAGCCACAAAGGACGGGCCTTCTGGCCTCAAGCCTTCGTGGCATTAGATTTGGATACTTCTATAAACAATTCACTCCTTTTTGTCAAGATAAATTTTTGACAAATCCGATAAAGAAGAGTTATATTTACGTCAGCCATGAAGGCAAAGAGGTTCGGAAACCTATGTCTTCATGGTTTTTTATTGGAGAGAAGATGGAAGACCTGAGGGATTACTTCGACCTTCATGCATCATCGTGGGATGAAATGCTCAGATACAATGAAAGAGCCTCTGATCTCTTAGAAGTGATGAGCTGGTTCGGATTGGCTGAAGGTGATTGGGTCTTGGATGTTGGCACAGGAACGGGAATTCTACTTCCTTTGATCAGACAGGCCATCGGTCCAAAAGGGATGCTCGTCGGTTTCGATTTTTCATTCAAAATGCTTGAGAAGGCAAAACTTCGTCAATGTTCCTGTGAGAAAATACTCATCAATGCTACCGTGGAATCTTTACCATTTCAATCTGGCATTTTTAATCAAATCATCTGTTTCTCGGTCCTTCCCCATTTCCCAAATAAACTGAAAGCTCTTCTTGAAATGGTGAGGGTACTTAAGAGTGGAGGGAGCCTCTATATTGCTCACCTAAAAAGTATGGAAGAGTTAAATCAGTTCCATCGTCAGATAGGAGATCCGGTGGCCCACGATCTTCTTCCTGCTCCTGAAAAGGTCGGGAGCCTGATGGTAGAATCTGGGCTAAAAGATATTTCAGTCATCAATCAAACTGGAAAGTTTTTGGCTCAAGGAAAAAAGATATAATGCATCATTCCATCGAGTTGGTCGAGATATATGTTCGATTGGGAAATGTTTCCGTTTTGCAGGGGGTGGATATTGAAGCAAAACCGTATGAGTTTATCTCCATCGTTGGGGCGAATGGGGCCGGTAAAACAACGCTTCTCAAGGTTGTCAATGGGACGCTCAAACCATCCAAAGGCAAGGTTTGCGTCCTGGGCCATGATCTCTCCCAATATAGAGATTTGAATTTTCTGAGAAGAGATATCGGTGTGGTGCCTCAGAAATCGAATTCCAGTCGGGTCCCCCCATACGTGTGGAAGAAGCAGTGCTCATGGGTCGATATGGGAAGATCGGTTTGATGCGAAAACCCAAGAAGTCCGACTGGGACAAGGCCTATGAGGCTATCGAGGCAGTTGGAATTGACCGGTTTGCTAAAAAACTTGTCTACGAACTTTCGGGAGGGGAACAACAAAAGGTTGCCCTGGCTCGGGCATTAGCACAAGACCCTCTTATCCTTCTCCTTGATGAGCCTACCACCTATCTGGATAGCAACTCTCACTCCGAAATCATGGAGACCATCCATACGATTCACCGCCAAAGAGGGTTGACAACCCTTCTGGTCTCCCATGATTCTCGTCTGGTGGAGCATTTCAGCAATAGAATCTATCTCCTGAAAGACGGGAAAAGCCATTTCATTCGATAAACGAGATGAGCTGGATTCAAAGCTTAAGTTACCCATTTATGCAGCATGCTCTTATCGCCATCCTTTTCGCAGGGGTGGCCTTTCCGTTGATCGGAGTCTTCATCATCTCTCTCAATCTCGTCCCGCTCCGTTTTGCCATGATGCACATTGCCCTCCTCGGAGGAGCGGTTGGGCTTTTTTTAAAAATTGATCCTCTATTCCTTGGTTTACTTTTCTGTGCCATGGCTTCCATCACCCTGGGACCTGTCTCGGAAAGGATGAAATTGGGGGTGGGCACAATCTCAGGTTATTTCATGACCCTCACTCTCGGCCTCGCCTTTATCCTCATCTATAAGGCGGATATCCATGTCCTGCAAGCCTTCAGCATTCTCTGGGGAAATATCCTTTCATTAACCTTTTTGGATTTGATGGTTATTGGTGTGCTTAGCCTAACCATCCTCGGGATTATTTTTTTCTTTTTCAAGGAGATTCAAACCATTCTTTATGACCGTGAAATCGCTCGGGCGGTTGGACTTCCGGAAAGGGTGTTTTTTTATTTGATCATCTTTATGCTTGGCCTAACGATTGCCGTATCGATGCGAATGATTGGGGCGCTGCTCATTGATGCGTTCGTCCTTCTACCCGCTATGGCAGCCACTCTCATTGCAAGAAGTCTGAAACAGATATTTTTCCTCTCCTCTGTCTTTGGAGTGGTATCAGGGATCATTGGCCTTTACCTCTCTTTTTACTTCGATATCCCGGCAAGCTCTATGATCATTCTGGTCGCCTCATTAATCATCGCAATTTGTATGGTTTTTCGGAGGAGATAAGTTCATGAAAAAGGTGAAGAGAATTCTTTCGATTGTTCTTCTATGTCTCGTCTCCCTTTTATACTTTGCCTCGCCTGGTATGGCACAAGGTGTTGTTGCAGCCTCCACATCGCTCGCAGGAGCCATTGCGAAAGCAGCAGGTGCCAAAGAAGTTCGTGTGCTGACACCGGGAGAAGTGAGACATCCCCCCGAATATGACCTAAAACCCTCTGATCTTTTGAAATTTGAGGGCGTGGATATTGTGGTTTGTGGCGGTTACGAGAAGATGATCGCTAAACTCCTTGAGACATCTAAAAATAAAAAAGTTCTTGTCATTCAAATCGAAACCGACACTTCTCCCGAAAACTTGGTCACCCAAGCCAGAAAAATATCAAAGATTTTAAAAACAGAAAAAGAGGAGCAGGCCTGGGAAAAACATTTCTCGGGAAAATTAAAGGACCTCCAAAAACAGATTTCTCCTTTCTCTGGAAAGCGGGCTGTTGTTCATCGGTTTGCCGAACCCTTTGCACGGTGGGCAGGGCTTTCGATCGTAAAGATGATCAGTCCGGGAGAGCTGACTCCAAAGGTTGTTGCCGAGGCGATCGCTAAGAAACCGGAACTGGTCGTGGATATCCATCATTTCCCAATAGCTGGAGTAATCGCTGAGAATGCAAAATGTAGATACATTCAGGTCATCAATTTCCCAGGAGTCGATTCAACTCAAACCCTCGAGGATATTTTCGAGTATAATGTGCTTCAATTGATCAAAACTTATCGTTAGTATGATTTCTTGCATATCCCCCGTGAGATTGTTTGTTCGTGTTTAATATTTCCACTTGCGAGGGGGGCGGTTTTCCAATATAATGAGTGCGGTTTTAAGAAGGACCTTAAGCACTCGACTCAGTTTGTTCATCTCGAGCCGGGAAAGACAATCCTTAAAATCAGATAAGGGGATAAATCAATCTTCAATGGAGGAGAAACCTCAGACCATCCCTAAAGTTCAGAATCTTGTGGTGGCTCGGTATCGGGATGGGAAAATGATCAGGGGAGTTACCCATGATTTTGGGCCCCAAAAAAAAGTATTTCATGTGAGCACTATAGAGAAGCATGGAAGAACGGTTGATGGGAAGATTTTTGAAATTCCCCTTTCTGAGTTGAAAGCGGTTTTTTTTGTAAAATCCCTTGAGGGAAGACAGGGTCCTCCCTCCCTCAAAGGACTTATGGAAGAAAAATTGGAAACACCTGGTTTAATGAAGGTGAGGATCACCTTTTCAGATGGGGAGATACTGGTGGGGACAACGCACGGATATACTCCTGAAAGGGAGGGGTTTTTCATCATTCCCTTGGAGAGGGATAGCAATAACTTGAGAATTTTTATCGTTTCAAGTGCTGTGAAGAAGGTTGAAACCTGGAAGTGACTTGAAGGAAGGCAGGGAGTTCAGTTCGATGGAGATTGAGGTAAAATTATTTGCTACGCTTCGAGATTATCTCCCGAAGGGAAGCAGTCGGTTTTCCTGTAAGATGGAGGTCGATGGTTCTACCCGAGTTCAGGATATTTTGTCTCGGCTCAAAATACCCGAAGAGATACCCAAGATCATTTTGATCAATGGCGTTCATGGAAAGAAGGAGCAGATATTAAAGGATGGCGATGTCCTAAGCATCTTCCCTCCTGTCGCAGGAGGGTAACTTTTGGGAAAGCTCAAATGTCAAAATCCAAATGTCAAATCAATGACAAATGACTAAGTATCAAAGATTTATTTTGATCATTTGGATTTTGGATTTCATTTGAAATTTGAACTTTGACATTTGGCATTTTATTTAGATTGTTTTTCTTTCAGTTCCTTAATCTTCTTTTGTAGCGTTTCCTTTTGATCTGGTTTGGGATCCAATTTTAAAGCCCTTTCGTAAAACTCAATGGCTTTTTCGATCCGGCTCAGTTTGAGATAACTATCGGCCAGGTGTTCGGTGATCGTGGAATCATCTGGAGTCAATTGGTTCGCTTTTTCAAGTTCGGTCACAGCTCTCTCGTAGTCCCCAAGTTTATAATAGACCCAACCCAAACTATCGGTGATGTACCCCATATTGGGTTTCAATTCCATGGCCTTCTGGATGAGTTTGAGGGCCTCTTCCAAACGGATGCCCCGCTCGGAATAGGAATAGCCTAAATAGTTGAAGGCATCGGCATGGTTGGGGTTGAGCCGGAGAACCTCCTTCATCTCGACGTCCATCTTATCAAAATCTCCCATCTTATCGTAGAGCGCACCTAACTGGAAATGAATTTCTTCATCATTCTGATTTTTCTCGAGTCCCCTCTTCAGGGTGGTCAAGGCTTTTTCCAATTGTTCTTCTTTTTCATAGACCGCGGCGAGGATGAGGTAGAGGTCTCCTTCGTTCGGTTTGACCTGAATCGATTCCTCTAAGATTCGAATGGCCTCCCCCATCTTGTTCTGTTTTCTTAAAATCAGAGTGATGTTTCTTCTCGAGTCCGCAAAGAGAGCCGATTCAGGAGGTATCTTCTTAAATTCTGAGATGGCCTGATCGAAGGCGTCTTTTTCTACATAGGCCGCTCCTAAATAATATCGGACCCGATCGTCTTTAGGATTGGCAGCGAGGATGAAATTGAATTCCAAAATCGCTTGGTCCAATTTCCCCTGTTCCATATAGATCAAGCCCATCTTCGTTCGGATATTGAGATCCTCTGAATCGGACTTTTGCATCTCCCGAAATTGGTTCAATGCCTCGTCGAACTTCTTATTTTTGACGAAGATCTGCCCGAGTCGATTTCTCGCCTTTTTATTGTCCGGATCGAGGTTAAGGATCTTTTGGTAAACCTCACCTGCCTTTTCCGGTTGATTCTGGATCTCATAAGTGATCCCTAAATCCATCAGGACAGAGATCAGATTGGGTTCGATGGCCAGGGTCTTTAAAAAATATTGCTTGGCCAATTCATAAGATTTTGTCCTGATATAAATTCTTCCCAGCGCATAGAGACCCATCACGGAGTTGGGTTCGATCTTGAGAAACTGTTTAAGGACGTTGATCGCCTGGTCATATTCCTGGATGTCTTCGTAGAGGGAGCTGAGAAAGAGGTAACTTTCCCAATGAAGAGGGTCGATCTCCAATACTTTCTTGTAAGAGGCGATAGCCAATTGGTTCTTTTTAAGGATGGAATATAATCCACCCAGGAGCAAATGGGCAGGTAGATGATTGGGGTCATCCGTGAGGGCAGTTTTGCACTCTTCGACCGCCTCATTTAAAAAACCTTTATGGATGTAAAGGGTGGCCAATTCAACATGCAAGGAAGGTTCTTTGGCGTCACGAGCGATCGCTTCTTTGAGATCCTCGATCGCCTCATCGACTTTTCCCTCTCCTAATTTAAGCTGGGAGAGGAGAAAGTAGTAATAGGCAAGGGGGTTTGAAGGAAGGGTCTTCTTTTGAATTTTTTGGAGTTTCGTTGGAGTAGGCTGAAAGGAAAGTGTGCCTTTCTCTTGTTTTTGAAATTCAGGTCTTCCCGCACAAGCCCCCAAAAAGAATAGAGACAAAGAAATAACGAAGACTTTCATTAAAAATAGCTTCATTAACAAAACGTAACAGACTTTAATCATAAAGTCAAAGATTGGAATTTAATTTTAAAAGATTTTCCAACGTGTTCGGAGAAGCGTAGCCTTCTACCATTTTTCCGTTTTGAAAGAGGAGAGTTGGGGTGGAATCGATGAGGAGACGCTTTCCAAATTCCATATTTTTATCAATGGGGCTGGTATCACAAGAAGGAGATTTTAATTCTTTTCCTTGGTAGGTCTCTTCTAATGCCCTCCCTTTATCTTGTGAACACCAAATGGACTTCGCCTTCTCATAGGAAGCAGGGGATAAGGGGTATAAAAAGAAGAAAATCTGGAGGTCTTTGATCTGTTTGAGCTCTTCGTGTAGTTGGGAACAAAAATAACATTCAGGGTCAGTAAAGACATAGAGTTTTCGTCTCCCCTCTCCTATTGGAATGGCATTCTCGAGGGGAAGAGCGGAGGGATCCACCCTTCGGAAATCTTTTAATCTGTCCAGACTAAGATTTCTTTTGATTTGGCGATCCAATATCTGACCGTGAATAATGAATCTCAAGTTTTTATGGATATAAATAATCATCCTCTCTTGACCGATCTCACTGACCACCTCCCAGAACCCTTCCAAAGGGGCTTCCTTGATTTCCAAGATTTTAAATTCCGTCTTAATCAATTCCTTTAAAATATCGGTTGCCTCTTCCCGATTAAGGGCAGAGGCATTTGTGAAAATGAAAAACGCAGAAACTGAGATCAAGCCAGATAGGAGCAATTTTCTCTTCATCATATTGCGGACCTATGATATAATGTTACACAATTTCAGGAGAAAAAAATAGTGAATTGAAATTCCAATCCAATCAGATTAACTTTTCCTTCTATAAAACAAAGGGGGTCCGAATGGTCAACATAAGAAGCAGAACGGTGATTACAGTCTTGCTGTGTCTAGGGCTTTTCCTTTTTAAATGTGCAACGGAAGAGGAAACCATCCGACCGCAGAAGCTCTTGGAACAACTCGATTTGGAATTTGTAGGGAATCGCATTGAACTCCAAAATCCTCTGCCCCGAAATGGGGAAGAAGTGGAGGTGATGGTGATCGTGCGCAATCGGGGAAATCAAGATGCGAAGAGAGTTCCTGTTTTTTTCTACGATAACCTTCGGGTCTTTTCAACGGAAGAGATTGATTTAGAGCCCGGTGGACAGCGTAGGCTAAGCGTGAGATGGAGGGCCACCACGGGCAATCATGTCATCTCCGTGGTCCTTGACCCTGCTCATCATTTTAAAGAGATGAGCAGAGATAAGAGCGAAGTTTCAACCGCCGTTTTGGTGAGGTAAGGTTGCAGAGCCTGTTCTAGGCCCGCCTATTTCTTTGGTGGTCCAATAATAATCGGTCGAGGTTTTACATAAATCAGGAAGTTGATGTCTTTGAGTTCACCCCCAACTGGCACTTCAAACTTGAGTTCTTCCGGCGAGGTGTAGACGGAATCTTCAGGTAACGTCGCAGGATCCAGCCTCATCTTATAGGCACCAGGAAGGACGTTTTCGAAAATAAATTTCCCATCCTCATCCGTATAGGCGTTATTATTGCCTGGTTCTAAAAGAACCAACACATCAGGAATTCCTTTTTCACCGGGGTCGAATTTCCCATTGCCATTGACATCATTAATCACCCCGCCCTCAATTCTGCCAGCAGCAATCAGTTGGAAGTTCGCCCGCACCGTCTCCCTCAACTTAACCTCGACCCTTCTCTTCTCAAGGCTGATAATGCTATACTCGGCTGGAATCCTCCTCACATCGAGCGTGACTAAGTGACCCCCGACCTCCACCCTTGAAAACTGGTAATAACCCTTCTCGTCGGTCTTAACGGTTGAACCATCCTCAAGGCGGATTGTAATTTCTTTAATGCCTTCCTCCCCTTTATCCTGGACACCGTTTCGGTTGATGTCATTGAACACAACACCTTCTACCGTTCCATATCCTTCTGTCTCAGCTCCTGGCTTAAGGCCGGCAATCTTTTCACGCTTTCCCCAGTTGAATTTTTTCATGACTCTGAGATTGGCCTGGATACCCTTAGATTTCAGATCCTCCTTCGGAGGGTTAAGGATTTTATCGTATCGAATGTCACCGTAAACTTGTATATCCCATGGAAGTTGAGCACTCAATCCGAAAGCCCCCTCAATTTTATCCCTCCTGGTATCGTCTTCCCTATCCTTCAGTTTGCTGTAGATAGCCTCTCCCCAACATGAGAGATTTGTGGATAAGTAGTAATTGAAGCCAATTTTTCCAGAAAGATCACTCTCCTTTCCACCGTCGGGATATTTCTTCTGATTCAATTCTCCTTCGATATAGACAATGGAACCCTGCTTAAAATTTTTCCGGAGGCCCAGGATGATGTCGTTTTGAACGTATTCATTTGTTGGTTGAATTTTGTCATTATAGTCCACCCAACGGTAGCGGACATAGGGATTGAAATCCTTATATTCATAACGTACTTCGGAAAAAAGGTTGTAGGTGAGATTGTTAACAGGCGACGGAAGATCAAAACGACTTTTTTGATCTGTCGTGTCGAAAGTAAAGTAAAAGGAGGGATATTTTGGGGAGAAAAAAGAGAGGCCGATCAAACCGCGTAAATTGTCGGTCCTGTTCCGATCTGGTTTGTCTGATACATTATCATGGTAACGGTCCGCATTCCCGAAAAGCGTGAGTTCTCTCCAAGGTCTATATTCTGTAAGGAGAAAAAAACCTTCCTGATCACTTCCTCCTTGTGTCGCTTCATTCACAAAACGGTAATCCGTCCCGATCCGGCGGTAATTGGCCTCGAGTTTAAAATTTTCAGTCCTAATCATGGGACCAAACCTTAACATATAGTCGCTCTGACTTTCTATCCCTGGTTCCCCTTTGGAATCGCTTCGGCGAAACTCCGTCTGCCATTTCATCCATTTGAAGATCTCCAGTTCGGAATCAAACAGAAAGATATTATTGCTCTTTGTAACGGGTTTGTCGGCACTATCTACTTCATCTTGTGTTCGAATAAACCCTGCTCCTAAAAGAAGCCTCGGGATGGGTCTGAAATTGCCTTTAAACCCATAGAGAACCTCATCTGTAATATCATAAGTTTTCCCGAGAAGACCTTCGAGCCTTGCCACTTTGCCTCCAAAAACTTGAACCATTCCCCATTTAGAAAGGAGATCGGCTTGAAATCCGCGGAAATAGATGTCCGGATAAATGACATTTGAAAATCTTTCTGGAAGGTTTGTAAAAATTAAAGTGGAGTCTCCAACAAGACCATTGAGAATGAAGTCATTGTATCTAAATTCTGTTAGAGCAAGATAACCCCTTCCCAATTTGTTAATCCTATCGTCATTCTTGCCATTAATCCAATCGAACCCTAGGAGAAGCTTTCCAACATTCGGTACATTCTGCCAAGCATCCAAGTGGTAATTCATTTCAAATTGGTTTGTGTGATCGGTGAAAGTTTCGCGATTGACTGACCGGTATTCAGTTCCGACTGTGGCACCCCCCTCATCAAGGGCGTAACTCAAAGAGGGGAAAATGGAGAGTTGAAAGGTGAAAACGGAAAAGGAGAGAATAGAGAGAAAGAGTTTAAAAAATTTGTAAGATTTTAGTAATCGACTCGATTTCAACTTCACCCACCTGATATCATTGGTTGACAATTTTAGTCAATCCCGGTGGATGTTTCAATGAAAATTGTGGGGGGCGCTGGGTCATTCGTCCTATTTTATGGAAAAAGTAGTCTCAGCACCAATGAGTTCTTTTTTTCCAATATCCACAACGGCTATGGCCGAATATTTCCCCCGGGGAATGGGTTTCTCATAACTGACTCGAATGTCCCTTTCTGATTCTGGAAGAACAGGGACATCTGGAATTTCAATCTCAAACGCCTTCTCCCCTTTTTCATCTTTTACAGTAATGGTGCCCTTTGTTCTGTAGTGAACCTTCCCCGTATTCTGGAGGGTAAGGATAAAATCAATCCCTTCTTTTTTAGGTTCAGCTTTAAGACTATTGGCATGTCCCTCGGGAATGGGTTTGCCAACGACTTCGTAGAGAATGGTCACAATCCGCCCCCTGAGAAAGACTCTTTTCATCTTTTCGCCAGGGGTCACATCAGGGACGGTTTCGAAGATAATAGCAGCGCGATATCCGCCGTCCTCAACTCCTTGAGGTACTGCGATTGTATATCTCACCTCTTTGGTTTCTCCTGGGGCAAGCCTAAAATCGACTGGGTTGATGCGAATCCACTCCGAACAGGAATATCTATTGCTTTCCGCTTTCATAAACATGGGATTCCCATCTTTGGTCAGTGTCCAATCCTCGATCGAAACCCTCAAGCGGGTGGGGGCAGTTCCATCATTCGTCACGGAGATCATATCCGTGCCCTTTTCTCCTTGCTTCACCAAATGCTCTACCCGGATTGGAGAGACGCTGATAGAAACCTCGGCCGAAAAAGTGAAAGTCGGAATGAGAACCAAAATGCTGATGAGAAAGGTCTGGAGTTTT